>Ga0137385_10000278_pt1 | contig 41640 bp, 34 predicted proteins | sample SagtaG_FD_104921 | JGI IMG/M metagenome (GOLD analysis project Ga0137385, IMG submission 104921) | Vadose zone soil microbial communities from Sagehorn Ranch, Mendocino, California, USA - Sage2_R_80_16 metaG | ecosystem: Environmental > Terrestrial > Soil > Vadose zone | place: USA: California... | reverse complement strand
GTTGGTGGTCTTTACGCCGAAGAGTCTGCTGCGCCATCCGGCCTGCACTTCGACCGTTGCCCAATGTTGTGAAGGCACTTTTCAGACCTGTATTGTCCCGCCTGACGATTTTGCCGCCGCCAGGCAGGTTCTGTTCTGCAGCGGCAAGATCTATTATGAGCTGGAAGAAGAGCGTATCAGACTGAAGAGGAACGACACCTTGCTTGTCAGGATCGAGCAGCTGTATCCGCTCGACCTTGCGGCCGTTGAGAGTGTTCTTGGCATGTGCGGGGCCGATTGCCGGCTGTACTGGATTCAGGAGGAGCCTGAAAATATGGGCGCATGGCATCACATGGACCGGCATTTCAGAAATTTGTCAGCTTCTGTTGGGTATATCGGCCGCCCGGAGGATGCCTGTCCGGCCGTTGGGTCTCATCACGTTCATGCCGAACGGCAGAAGGAAATTCTGAAAAGGGCATTTTCACAGCTTCAAAGCTAGTCTTGTTAACAAAGTTTTTATTAACGAAAGGGAAAAAGTAGTTTTAAATGGGAATCGCCGGGAAGTTGATTGCCGCGATAGTGTAGGAAATTTAACAAGGCTCTATAGCTGCCAGAAAAGTCGCGAAAATATATCTGTCCCGGATTTCCTCGCCTCTCATTTCACCAAAAGCCTTGCACCAAACCCCACCCACGCGGTACATTCCCCTGAATTTTAGTCGTCACACTCGCAGCACGATCCGAATGTCTACCCGGCCAACTGGTACTTTCAGGGTCGCTTCGACCTGTCAAAGAAACACTTCTACCCCCTGATCGGCGAGTTGAAGGGAAAAGGCGAAGAGTTCGAATGCGCTTGTGCCATATCGGCCCTGAAAGAGGTCAAACAGTGGGTCAGGAACCTGGCGATTCAGCCGCGGGCCTCCTTCTGGCTTCCAACCGCCACCGACCGCTTCTATCCAGACTTCGTGGCCGAACTGTACGACGGCCGGATTCTGGTAGTCGAATACAAGGGGGAGGGATACAAGACCAACGACGACTCAAAGGAAAAATGCCAGATCGGTCAGCTGTGGGAAAAAAAGAGCAACGGCAGGGGCTGTTCATAATGGCGGTGGAGCGGGACGCTCAAGGGCGTGACGTGTACCGGCAACTTGCCGAGAAAGTGCGATGAAATATTGCAGATCGGGTCATCGAGCAGGTCGTCAGCTATCTGACCCGGAACGGCACCATGGACCCCGGGCTGTTTTACGAGCTACCCCTTACCGACATCCACAACAAAGGGCTGGATGGGGTCTTTGTGAAAAACTTGCAATGTCTGGAACAATCGCCTATTTAAAGGCCATAAACAAACATTTCACATGTTGGTAATAACATGAATTAGTCTTGAAGGAGGCTGAATGACACAGACAGAAATAACTATTCCTCCTGAACCGCCAACGCACAGCGACAGCTGCACGAGTTCATCCGACCTAAGGCCAAAGCGGGGGGAGACGATAGCGGTCGTCGCTCTTCTTGCGACATGCGGTTTTCTCCTTTATCACGATTTCTTGCTCTGCAACAAATTATACCTTTTCAAGGACATCGGCAGCGACGGCCTGAACTTCTTTTATCCAACTTATCTTCACATCTCGACCTACCTCCGGACCTACGGCATTCCGGGCTGGTCGTTCAACGCCGGATTAGGGCAGGATCTGTTTCCTTTCTCCATGGGCAATCCATTCGAACTTTTCATTGTCCTGTTACCGCCCGACCTGGTCGGTTACGGTTTTATCTTCCCGGAATTCGCAAAGAGCGTGCTCTCCGGCCTGTTGATCTACAAGGCATTCAGGCTCTCCCTTTTTTCCCGGCCGGTCGCACTGCTGGGATGCGTCCTGTATTCATTTTCCGGGTATATGGTCGTGGCTGGTCAGTGGATCGTCTTCTCGGTCGAGCCATTTCATGTCGCCTTCCTGATATATGCCCTTGAACGATATCTGGTTGACCGGAAAACCGGATTTCTGATCGCGGCATATTTCCTGATAGCGTCCTTTAACCCCTTTCATCTTTATCTGATGAATGTTTTTCTTTTTCTGTACGGCTTCTGGAGGCTCTGGAATCGACGGGAACCAGTGAAAGCGATTATCGGCCGAATGTTTGACGTGGGAGGGGCGCTGGTGGCCGGGATCGCCCTGGCCGCCGTCTTTTTCCTGCCGACCCTGTTCCAGCTGGCGCAAAGTCCGCGTAGCGCCGGCGTTGTCTCCAAAATAATCCAGTCATTCGAGAGCGGTCTGTTCAGGCTGGATGAGGCCGATTACTATGTCACCATGTACCTGCGGATGTTCTCCAATGATCTCGAGGGATTTTTAACCGGAAAAAACAATTATCTGGAAGCCCCCTTGCTGTATATCGGTTTGCCGGTCATCCTGCTTGCGCCATTTTGTTTCGCAGGGCAGGACCGCCGCTATCGCACTTCAACAGCCATTCTGCTGCTCTTATGCGCCTCAATCCTGATATTCCCCGCTATCAGACATATCTTCTGGCTCGGCACTACCCCCTACGTTCGCTTTACCGCGCACATGTTCAGTACTTTCCTGCTGATCGTCGCACTGAACGGCTTGGAACATTCCGATTGCTGGAAGCGAAGACATCTTGTGCTGCTCGCCCTAGCGTACGGGCTCAGCCTGCTCGCTCTCGTGCTCAATCCCGGGACAGGGATTCATTTTTGGATAAATCACGAAATAAGGAATCTCGTGCTCGGCTTTCTGACTCTACATGGACTGTTGCTAGCCGCTCTTGTCCTCTCCGGGAAGAAGAGACTTGTGCTGGCTCTCATGCTGGCGACCGCCTGTGCCGAGGTCGTCGCGCTCAACTCTTTTTCGATCACCGGTCGCCCGATCGTCACCCGTGAAGAGCAGGAGGGGCGATCCGGATACAATGATTATACCTCCGACGCCGTCCGTCTCATAAAAGACTCTGATCACGGTTTTTACCGAATCGCCAAAGAATACTTCTCCTCTCCGGCCATTATTCATAAGGGTCTGAATGACGCTATGGCACAGGGATATTACGGGGTATCCTCGTATCAGAGATTCAATCAACCGAATTTAATCCGCTTTCTGCACACAGTGGGGGTTATCGACAAGATCGATCAGGACAACAGCCGCTGGATCGATGGACTCAACGGAAGCCCGCTCCTCCTTTCGCTGCTGAATACCAAGTATTTTCTGACGAGAGAGCGCGAATCGAGGTATCTGGATGCCGGCTATATTAAGGTTGCCCAGACGGGTGATGTAATCATATTGAAGAACAGTTATTCCCTGCCGTTTGGATACTCCTACGAAAGCTATATGACTAAAGCTGATTTTGCACGGCTCACCCCTGAAGAAAAACAGATCAACCTCATGCGGGCCTGCCTTGTCGAAGATGATGACAACCGGCTTCGTAACCTGCAGTCGTACATTCCTGGTTCGGGCAACCGCTATCCTCAAGCTGCTCTGGTCCGGGATGTCGCCGAGTTATCGCAACATGCTCTCAATGTAACAGAATTTCAGCCGGAACTGATAGAAGGGAATATCACTCTTGACCGTCCACGTCTGCTGTTGTTCTCTATGCCTTTTGACGAAGGATGGAGGGTGCTTGTGGATGGAAAACCGGAGAAGCTTCTGATGGTGAATGGTGGTCTTACCGGAATCGTGGCAGGACCGGGGGAGCACAGATTGAAGCTGACTTACCGGTCACCATGGCGTGCAACAGGCGTGGTCATTACACTGTTGACCGCTCTTGCCCTGATAATGGTTCGACGGCGTTCCCTGACCCTCCCCCGCTGGTGGAGGGAATGTTTTTGATTCTGACCTCATGCCTGTGCAGTTCAGACGTATTGCTTCAACTGCCTGCGAACCACTAGGTAATCGGGCTCGTAACGGCCGACCATCCGCCAGAAGTCGGCGCCGTGGTGCCGCACCTTGATGTGGCAGAGTTCGTGGATGATCACGTAGTCAAGACAGGATTGCGGGGCCTTGACCAGATTGAGGTTGAGGGTGATTCGCCGGGTCAGGTAGGAATAGCTTCCCCAACGCGTTTTCATGGCGCGGATCGTTATGGGAGGCAGCGGGATTCCTTCTCCTTGCATCAAACGATGGCATTCGATGGACCGTTCCTTGACGATTTTAAGCGCCTGTTCCCGGTACCAGCCGGCAATCATCCTGCGAACTGTCTCTTCAGTCGGAATCCCGGGTGTTGTCAATATCATCAGATCGTCATGCAGAAGCAGCGAGCGGCGCAGACCGGTTGTGAATTCCAGCCGGTATGCATCCCCCCGATAGATGAACAGCGCCCCGCGGCCGTATTCCTGCTGGCGCCGGACCGGCTCCGCATCAAGCTTGTGCCAGACCTTCAGCACCCATTCCGCCTTGCTCGTAACAAATGACCTGATCACTTTTAGCGGAGTCCGCATCGGTACCCGTACCGATACCGACCTGTCGGGGCGAACCGTTATGCCGAGAGTTCTGCGACGTGAATGGCACCAACTGTAGGCAATGGTCATTCCTGCCCACTCGACAGAGTCTTGCCTGGTCTCATCGCCTGTTTCTTTGATTGGGGGCCTGCTCTTCGGGATCATGCCGACATTATGGCGATAGGCGTACCGGCTCTGCAAGCCCAAAATTACGGCAATACTCATATAAATGCCCGCAAGATAAGAAAGGTGGTTCACGGATACCATCAAGTGCGTCGAATCTGCATATAATAACCGTTTGAATGAAAAATAAGCTTGCATTCCCGGTGTCAGCATGATAGTCAATAAGAACAATTTATGTTCACTCGGTACGTGAGCTCGCAAGGCTCACTTTTTTTTGTCCAATCGGGAATGGTATGGCCGCTCAAAAAGAAGATACATGCACGGTAGTCACTCGTATTGCCCAGCCGATACTCGAATCAATGGGGCTTGAACTGGTTGATATCGAATTCGGCAGGGTCGGTCCTGATGCGGTGCTGCGCCTGTTTATCGACAAGGAAGGCGGCGTGCTGCTCGATGACTGCGCCGGACTCAGCCGGGAATTGTCGATGGTCCTCGACGTGGAAGACGTTATAGCCTGCAACTACACCCTGGAGGTTTCGTCGCCGGGTCTTGACCGTCCGCTTAAAAAACCGGCCGATTATGACCGCTTTGCCGGCCGCCTCATTAAAGTTCGCACCTATCAGCCTTTTCTGGATGACAGCGGCAACAAGCGCAAGACCTTTCTGGGAAAACTTGACGGGCTCGTGGATGGTGTCGTCAAGATGACGCTGACCGAGGGTCAGACCGCATCCATCCCCATCGAGCAGGTTGCCAAGGCCAATCTCGAATTTGAACTCTGATCTGAAATACATATATGCCAGCAAGGAGAAGCAACCGTGGATACAATAATTAATCTCAAACACGCTATCGACCAACTTGTAAAAGAGAAGGGCATCGACCGTCAGGTTGTTCTGGAAGCGATGGAACAGGCGGTCTTGACGGCTGCAAATAAAAAGTATCGCAATACCCGCGAACTCGAAGCCCATTACAACCATGAAACCGGAGAGGTTGAGCTTTTCGAGTTTGTTACGGTCGTGGAAGAGGTAGAGGATTCCTACAAGGAAATCGGTCTCGAAGAAGCTCACGAGATCGACCCCGAAGCCGAAATAGGCGATTCGCTGGGTGAAAAGCTGGATGCGAGCGGATTCAGCCGTATTGCCGCACAAACGGCAAAACAGGTCATTATCCAGAAGGTGCGCGATGCCGAGCGCGAAACGATCTATAACGAGTACAGGGATCGGGTCTGGGAAGTTATTACCGGCATGGTGCGGCGCTTTGAAAAGGGTGAGCTGCTGATAGACCTGGGACGCGCAGAGGCGGTTCTGCCGGCCAAGGAGCAGATGCCGCGTGAAGTTTATCGTCCCGGCGATCGTATCCGTGCGATTATCACCGATATTCGCATGACCACCAAGGGCCCGCAGATCATGCTTTCCCGTACCCATCCCAGCATGCTTGCCAAGCTGTTTGAAGCGGAAGTGCCGGAGATCGCCGAAGGGATCGTCGAGATTAATGCCATCGTGCGTGATGCCGGCAGCCGTGCCAAAATCGCGGTGTCGTCAAATGATCGCGATGTTGATCCGGTCGGTGCCTGCGTCGGAATGCGCGGTGCCCGTGTGCAGAATGTAGTTTCCGAACTGCGCGGAGAAAAGATCGATATCATTCCCTGGTCGGAAGATATCGCCCGCTTCGCCTGCAACGCCCTTTCACCGGCACAGGTTTCCAAGGTGTTTGTGGACGAGGAAAAACGTGCCCTTGAAATCATCGTTGCGGACGATCAGCTCTCGCTCGCCATTGGCAAGCGTGGTCAGAATGTCAGCCTTGCGGCCCGCCTCACCGGATGCCGGATCGATATCAAGAGCGAGTCGAAAGTCATGGAGTCCGAGCGGCAGGAGTTTTCATCGTTCGACGGCACCGATGCCGAAGAAGCCGATGAAGCGGTTGATGCTAATGAAACTGTTGAAGCCGGCGAAACGGCTGAAGCTAACGAAGCACCCGTTTCGGAGCAGGATGCTGCCGCCGCTGATAGCGGTGCCGACACCGTCACAGAGTAATCGGTAATATGGCCCCTAAAGGGAAGGCAGAGGCTCCGCAGCGAAGCTGTCTCGGCTGCAGAACCAGCAAGGACAAGGATTTACTGCTCCGGTTTGTCCTGACACCGGAAATGGAGATCCTGCCGGACCTTGAGAATCGGCTTCCCGGGCGCGGCGCATATACCTGCATCGATAAACGCTGCCTTGCTGCGGCCATTGAGCAGCGGCAGTTTAAACGCTCTTTTAAACATGACGTGACCGTTATGCCGGCAGATCAGATGGTCGAGTTTGTCCGTCAACAGCTGCACGGCCGCATCATCGGTCTGATCGGTCTGGCCAACAAGGCAGGGTTGATCACCGGTGGCGGTTCAATGGTAATGGAAGCGCTTAAGGGCAAGAAAAGACCGGGGCTAGTCATGGTTGCCACGGATGTTTCGGTGGCGATTGGTGATAAAATCATATACGCTGCGGCAGCACACCACGTGCCGCATCGAACGGTCGTAACAAAAAACGATTTCGGGGCAATTTTGGGCAAGGCGCCCAGAAGCGCGATTTCCGTAGCATCAGGCGGCTTTGTTGCGCAGCTGGTGAAGGCTATTGACAGATACAGAAACTTCCTGGGGGAGGTATAAAGGATATGGGTAAGATCAGTGTGGGCAGTTTGGCAAAAACGTTGGGCGTAGAGCCTAAGGAAGCTATCGCCAGACTTAAGGAAATTGGCGTCGACGCAAAAACGGCTACATCGCAGGTTGATGAGGGTGTCGTTGCGCGCTTGACCACCCCCCAGCCAAAGGATACCAGTACCGATGAGGTAAGGGTTGCGTCAAATATCATCCGTCGCCGCGCCAAAGTGGTTCCGGCCGGCGAAGGCGCCGAAGCAGCCGTTGCCGAGGAGACGACACCTGTTCAGCCTCCCGTGACTCAGGCTCCGAAAGTGAAACTGACCGCAGAGCCGCCTGTGGTAGCTGCCGCCGCTGTTCGAGCCGAGGAAGAGCCCAAAGAGGTTGCCGTCGCCGAGACACCGGCTCCCGTCGAGCCGGTGACGGCAAAGCCCGCGGAACCCGCAAAAGCGGGGCCGAACCAGGCCAGAATCCTCGGCATGATGGAAATTCCAGGTGTTACCAATCGTCCTACCAGGGTCGTAACCAAGGATACCCCGGTTACGCCGCGAACCGCTCCCCTGCGTACTCCCCAGGATACGACACAGCCGCGAAGGCCGGCACCCGCTGCCGGCGATCAGAGAAGACCGGCGCCCGGCACCGATACCAGACGCCCGTCACCCGGTTATGAACAGAAGCGCCCGGTATCGACGACTCCGTCCGCACCCGCAACCGAGCTTGATCGCTCGCGCATGAAGCAGGTTCAGCTTGCTCCGGCGGCGCTTCCTGGAGGTGACAACCGTCGCGGCGGCAAGAAGGATGGTCCCGGCTACGGAGACGCCGGTAAAGGCGCCAAGAAGGGAGCTCCGCCAGCCAAGAAGAAGGAGCAGCCGCGCAAGAATGAAATCATTGAAAAGCGTGAGCGCGCTTTCGATCCGGCCTACAAGGGGTCGAAGAAGCGCGGTGGAAAAGAACGGGTTTCCAATGCCAATAAAACCGAGATTACCGTACCGAAGGCGATCAAGCGTATTATCAAGATTTCCGAAAGCATTTCGGTCGGCGAACTTGCCAAGCGTCTCGGCATCAAGGCCAACGACCTTATAAAATCGCTGATGAAAATGGGCATGATGGTTACCATCAATCACCAGCTTGATTACGACACCGCCGTCATTCTGGCTTCCGAGCACGATTATGAAGTTGAAAACGTAGCGGTTGACCTCGATGAAATCCTCGAATCGACGGTCGATGCACCGGAAACCCTCGAAACCAGGCCGCCGGTTGTAACTATCATGGGTCATGTCGACCACGGCAAGACGTCCCTGCTCGATGCAATTCGCGAAGCCAACGTCATTGCCGGAGAGGCCGGCGGCATCACCCAGCACATCGGCGCCTATGATGTTGAATTGAACGGCCGCAAGATCACCTTTCTCGATACTCCGGGACACGAAGCTTTTACCGCCATGCGTGCCCGCGGCGCCAAGGTCACCGACATCGTTGTTCTCGTCGTGGCCGCCGACGACGGAGTCATGCCGCAGACCAAGGAAGCCATCAACCATTCCAAGGCCGCCGGCGTACCGATTATTGTCGCTATCAATAAAATCGACAAACCGGGTTCAAAGCCGGACCGGGTGAAACAGGAGCTGACTGATCAGGGACTCGTATCCTCCGATTGGGGCGGCGATATCACGATGGTGGAAGTTTCAGCCAAGCAGCGCCTCAACCTGGAAGGGTTGCTCGAAATGATCCTGCTGCAGGCCGACCTGATGGAATTGACCGCCAACCCGAACAAACTGGCCAAAGGAACCATTGTCGAAGGAAAACTCGACAAGGGCCGCGGTCCGGTCGCTACCGTACTGGTACAGGAAGGGACACTGAAAACCGGCGACTACTGCGTTGTTGGCGTTCATTCGGGACGTGTCAGGGCGATGCAGAATGATCGCGGTGAGAAGGTTATGGAGGCCGGTCCTTCCATGCCTGTCGAGCTCATCGGTTTGTCCGGCGTGCCGGATGCGGGTGATATTTTCGTGGCGATGAAAGACGAGAAACAGGCCAAGGAAATTGCGACATTGCGTCAGATCAAGATGCGTGAAGTCGAGTTTGCCAAACACACCAAATTATCTCTTGACGATCTCTACAAGAGAATACAGAGCGGTGAAGTCAAGGATCTCAATGTCGTTGTCAAAGGCGATGTCCAGGGCTCGGTCGAGGCGGTCAGCGACTCCCTGCGCAAGCTGTCGACGGAGGCGATCCGCCTGAACGTCATTCACTCTGCCGTTGGCGCGGTCACCGAAACGGACGTCAACCTGGCAGCAGCTTCCAACGCCATCATTATCGGCTTTAATGTCCGCCCTGAAGTCAAGGCACTGGGGCATGCCGATCGGGAAGGGGTCGACATCCGTCTCTACAGTATTATTTATGATGCGGTTGAAGATGTTAAGAAGGCAATGGAAGGGCTGCTGGAGCCGACCTTCAAGGAGAAATTCCTGGGTCGCGTCGAGATCAGGGATGTCTTCAGCGTGCCGAAAATCGGCAATGTTGCCGGTTGTTACGTTACGGACGGCAAGATGGTCCGCAACGCCCAGGTTCGCCTGTTGCGGGACAACGTAGTTATTTATGAAGGCAAAATGTCATCGCTGCGCCGCTTCAAGGATGATGTCAAGGATGTCGCCTCCGGATATGAATGCGGCATCGGGCTTGAAAACTACCACGACATCAAAGTCGGCGACATTATCGAAGCGTTTGAGATGGAAAAAATCGCCACAAAACTGTAGGGTCACGGGGGCAGGGGAGGGGAGCGGATGATACCCTCCACTGCGGCCTGCAACCTTTGAGGTAACATATGCAGCACAAACGTTCGGACAAGGTCGCTGAAACCATTCATGAAATTATCTGCTCAATCCTGTCCCGGGGCCTTAACGATCCCCGGATCGGTTTTGTTACGATTACCGGTGTCGAAGTGACGGACGACCTGAGTCTTGCCCGTATTTATTTCACCGTCATCGGTGACGAGGGTGTCAAAAAAGAGACGGAAGCCGGCCTGAACAGCGCCAAAGGGTTTATTCGCCGCGATATCGGCAAAAAACTCACGATCCGGCATACACCGGAACTCGTTTTCAAATACGATAAATCCCTTGATTACGGCAGCCGTATAGAATCTCTCCTCAAGGAGATACACACCGAACATGACGGAAACAGTTCGACAGATCATTGAAGTCATTCGTTCCAATTCAACCTTTCTCGTTACCTCCCATGAGGGGCCGGACGGCGATGCAGTAGGGTCATCGCTGGCTCTTGCGTCGTTTCTCCGTTCAATCGGTAAAGAAGTAACCGTCCATTATCAGGACCCCGTTCCCGACCTCTATTCATTCCTGCCCGGTTCAGACTCTGTCTTCAAGCACATCCCTGACAAACATTTCGATGTCGCCTTCGTGCTCGATATCGGTGAAAGGAAGCGGGCCGGGAAGGAATTCTGCGAGTTCTATAGGGTTACCACCACGGTCAATCTTGACCACCACCTCTCCTGTGACAACTTTGCCGACTACAACCTCATAGACTCCCAGGCTGCAGCCACCGGCATCCTCGTGTACCGGATCGCCTCGGCTTTCGGTTACCGCTTTGATCCGGAAACCGCACTCTGCATCTATGTCGCAACCATTGCCGATACCGGGTCGTTTCGCTACTCCAATGCCAACCGCGAGGCCTTTACAGTGGCCGGCGAAATGATAGAATGCGGCGTCAACGCCTGGGATGTGGCGGAAAAACTCTATGAAAACCAGCCGCGAAGACGTCTTGAGCTGTTGGCGAAATGCCTGCCCACCCTCGAGGTCTTTAAAGACGGCCAGGCCGCCTCCGTTACGGTGACCTGTGACATGTACGCCGCCTGCGGAGCCGACGCCGAGCTGACGGACGGTTTTGTCAACTACCCCCGGTCCATCCGCGGCGTAGAAGTGGCAATCTTTTTCAGGCAGCTTGAGACAAGGAAATTCAAGGTAGGCTTTCGTTCCAAGGGAAAAGTTAATGTTGCCGCCTTTTCGGCGGCCCTCGGCGGGGGCGGCCATCATAACGCCGCCGGATGCACGGTCGATGGCACGCTGGATGAAGTCAAGGCGACCGTGTACCGCATCGTGGAAGAGTCTCTTTGATAAACGGCTTTTTAGTTATCGACAAGCCGGCCGGCATCACTTCGCATGACGTAGTCAGTCGCGTCCGCCGTATTCTGGGCACCCGCAAAGTCGGTCACACCGGTACACTCGACCCGTTTGCCACCGGTGTGCTGCCGGTAGCGGTCAATGACGGTACCAAGGCTATTCCCTTTCTTGATGAAGGAATCAAATGCTATGAAGCGTTGATGCAGCTCGGTGTAGCAACCGACACCCTTGACATGACCGGCAAGGTATTGAGCGAATGCGATTATTCTTCCGTTTCCGAACAGCGGCTTCTGGACATTTTTAAAAGTTTCACCGGTCCGATATTCCAGATCCCGCCGATGTACTCCGCAATCAAGCAGGGCGGCCAACCGCTCTACAAATTGGCACGAATGGGACAGGAGGTCGAGCGCGCCGCCCGTCCGGTTTCAATTCATTCCATCGAACTTCTCTCTTTTACCCCTCCCTTTGTGTCGATCAGGGTAACCTGCTCAAAGGGAACCTACGTCCGCACCCTGGCCGACGATATCGGCGCGATGGCGGGATGCGGCGCGGCGCTGAAGGAGTTGCGCCGAACCGCGAGCGGACCGTTTGAAATCAGCGCCGCCCATACACTTGAAGAACTCGAATGTGCGGCCCGCGAGGGGAGGGAGACGTCGCTCTGTATCACCCCCTTCGACTCTTTGGCGCATCTGCCGGATATACCTCTTACGGATGCCGGAGTGGCAAAGTTGTCCTTCGGGCGCTCGCCGCTCTGGAGTGAGACAACCATTGAAGGTGAAACGCTGTCCGGCGAAATACAGTTTGTACGGCTTTCTCATAACGGAGCTCTGGTAGCAGTTGCCAGGCTGGCTGAGAGCAGCGATCCATCTCCGGCCATTGTTTTGAAGCGAGTTTTTATGTAAGTTAGTACTTTACAAACGGGGCGTCACTGTGATAGTTATTACTACTTAGTTAAATACGTTTCGGGGCTCCCCCCCTGATTTCGTAATCTCATCAATCAGTTTTACGGAGGAGTTTACAGTGCTGGCAACCGAAAAAAAGCAGGAAATCATCAATGCATTCAAGCAACATGACAGCGATACAGGTTCACCGGAAGTTCAGATCGCAATTCTGACCGAGCGGATCACCTACCTGACCGAGCATTTCAAGACGCACAAGAAGGATCACCATAGCCGTCGCGGCCTCTTGAAGCTTGTCGGCCAGAGAAGGCGCCTTCTTGACTATCTGAAAGGCAAAGAAGTAAGCAGATACAAAACGGTAATAGAGAGACTCGGCATCCGTAGATAGTGAACGGCGGTATATCTGTCAAACCAGGTATACCGCTGCTCTGTTTATGGCTGCTCATTTTAAGAAAAGGGCTTTCAAGGCCCTTTTTATATTTGTTGGGGGCGTGGATAGAGTTCCGGCGGCGAGTCTGCCGCCGGGATTGTAGCGACGGCCCCAACGCAACCGAAGAGGAGAATAAGAAAATGGAACAAAATGTTCAGGTTGAGTTCGGGGGGAGAACGATTACGCTCTCCACCGGCAAAATGGCAAAGCAGGCCAGTGGCGCGGTTGTCGTCAGCTGCGGCGATACCGTCGTGCTCGTTACCGTTGTTGCACAAAAAGAAGCAAAGGAAGGGCAGGACTTTTTCCCGCTCACCGTCAATTACACCGAGAAGGCATATGCCGGCGGCAAGATTCCGGGAGGTTTTTTCAAGCGCGAAGCGCGTCCTTCCGACCCGGAAACGCTTACCTGCCGTCTTATCGACCGTCCTATCCGCCCGCTTTTTCCGGAGACGTTCCTGAATGATACCCAGATAATTGCGACGGTCGTATCGGCCGATCAGGACAATGACCCGGGGATTTTGTCGATGCTCGGAGCTTCTGCGGCGCTGATGATTTCCGACATCCCGTTCAACGGCCCGATTGCCGGCGCCAAAGTCGGCCGCGTGGACGGCAAATTCATCTGCAATCCTTCTGCCGAAGAGCTCGAAAAGAGCGATCTCGAGATCGTCGTTGCCGCAAGCCGCGACGCGGTGATCATGGTTGAAGGCGAAGCCAAATTCGTATCCGAGGCCGATCTGCTGGAAGCGGTATTTTTCGCCAAGGAAGCGATGCTGCCTCTGATCGAAGCCCAGGACAAACTGCAGAAACTCGCGGGGATCGCCAAGCGTGTCGTTGCACCGGCGGTCGTTGATGAGATCCTGCTGGCACGGGTCCGCGCCCTGGCCTATGACCGGATGGGTGAGGCTGTCAAGCTCAAGGCGAAAAACGAGCGTCATGATCAGATCGACCTGATCAAGGCCGAAACGATCGAGGCCCTGAAGGAAGAATTCGAAGGCTCCACGAAGCAGATCAAGGCGTTCCTTGGCGATTTCGAGTATGAGCGCGTACGCGCCGACATCCTCGAAACCGGCATCCGCATCGATGGCCGTACCACCAGCACGATTCGTCCGATCACCACAGAAACCGGTTTTCTGCCGCGCGTCCATGGTTCGGCGCTCTTTACCCGCGGTGAAACGCAGGCGCTGGTTGCCGCCACACTCGGCACCTCCAGCGATGAACAGCGTATCGACTCGCTGTACGGCGCTTCGCGCAAACGCTTTCTGCTGCACTACAACTTCCCTCCGTTCTCGGTCGGTGAAACCAGCTTCCGTCTGGGACCGGGTCGCAGAGAGATCGGTCACGGCATGTTGACCGAACGTGCCCTCGCGGCGGTTCTGCCCCTCCATGATGATTTTCCGTACACGATCCGGATCGTTTCCGAGACTCTCGAAAGTAATGGTTCCTCCTCGATGGCGGCGGTCTGCGGCGGATGCCTGTCGATGATGGATGCCGGCATCCCGGTCACCGCACCGGTAGCGGGCATCGCGATGGGTCTGATCAAGGAGGGGGACAAATTCGCGATCCTCTCCGATATTCTGGGCGATGAAGATCACCTGGGAGACATGGACTTCAAGGTTGCCGGAACGGCGGCTGGCGTTACCGCCCTGCAGATGGATATCAAGATCGGCGGCGTTACCAAGGAAATCATGGAGCAGGCCTTGAAGCAGGCTCGTGAAGGGCGTCTGCACATCCTCGGAAAAATGGCTGAAACCCTGGCGGCACCACGTGCCGAGATGTCACCGTTTGCCCCGCGCATTACCACGATCTACGTCAAGACCGACCGCATTCGCGACGTCATCGGTACCGGCGGCAAGAACATCCGCAACATCACCGAAACGACCGGTGTTACGATCGATATCGACGATACCGGCCGCATCAACATCGCCAGCACCAACAAGGAAGCGTGCGACCTGGCTATCCAGATGATCCGCGGCCTGACCGACGAGGCCGAAGAGGGCAAATTGTACATGGGTACCGTCCGCAAGATCATGGATTTCGGCGCCTTTGTCGAAATCATGCCCGGTACCGACGGACTGGTTCATATTTCCGAGCTCGACACGGCACGGGTCAAAACGGTCACGGAAATCCTGAACGAAGGCGACCAGGTGCTGGTTAAATGCATCGGCGTCGACAAGAACGGCAAGATCAAGCTCTCCCGCAAGGAAGCTCTCGGATACAATCTTGACGGCACCAAGGTTAACCCGGCGTAGTTTCCGCGCCAGCGGGTATCGTAATGTGAGAATAAGGGTGGAGCCGGTAACGGCTTCGCCTTTTCTTTTATCCGCAGTTGAGGCATAGTGATTGTAATTTAAAATCGACAATTCATCTCACGCGAAGACGCGAAGACGCGAAAAATTAAATTCTTGTAAAGCTTTCTTGCCTCGCTTAAACAGGTTATTTGAGTATTCTATTTATCCATCGATTTCTCTTCGCGCCTTCGCGACTTCGCGTGAATAACTGTTAGAGGGTCTGTGCATGAGCAAATGTCGGCTTGCCGCCATCGATATAGGCACCAATTCGATCCGCAGCATCGTTGTCGAGGTTGATCAGCAGGGACGGTACACGGTTCTTGATGATGAAAAGGCGACGGTGCGCCTCGGCGAAAACCTGGCATCAAGCGGCGCCATCTCGGCGGCGGCCTTTGCCCGGGCGGTAGATGCCATGTCGCGCATCCGGAAGCTGATCGACGGCCTGAAAGTGTCGGAGGTCGAAGCGGTTGCCACCAGTGCGATGCGGAGCGCGTCAAACGGCGGGGAGCTGGTCGAGGTCCTGACCCGTGAATTGGGGCGGGAGATCAGGATCATATCGGGGGAAGAAGAGGCCGAACTGGTGGCGCGGTCGGTGCGCCACAACTTTGATATGAGCGGCAAGCGCTACATGATCGTCGATATCGGCGGCGGCAGCGTGGAGATCATGAGCGCCGTTGCCAACCATGTTGAAAGCTGCTTCTCGCTCGACCTGGGCGCGGTACGCATGACCGACAGATTTTTTTCGTCAGACCCGGTTCGTGACTCGGAAATAACCAGACTGCGGCGCTTTATCCGTGCCGAACTGAAAACGGCCTTCGTTGAAGAACGGCCGACGGTCCAGACCTTCATCTGTTCAGGCGGGACGATAACCGCTCTGGCGAGCATGGTCATGAGCATGCGCCGCCAGACCTACACCACATCTCATGGTGTCGAGGTGCTCCGTTCGGAGGTCGTTCATCTGCTGGCGATGCTGGCGCGCAAGGATGTCAAGTCGCTCAGGAGTGTTCCCGGTCTCAATCCGGACCGCGCCGATATCATCGTTGCCGGACTCGTCGTGATCGATGAACTGATGAAATATTTCGGGGCCAACATGATGCTGGTCAATGAGCGCGGCATCCGCGAGGGGCTGATCATCAGCTGCATGAAGCGGCTGCAGCTGCTTCCCGATACGCCCGGGCAGCGCAACTGGAAGGAATCGGTCCTCGAATTTGCCCGCTCGTGCCATTATGACGAACCGCATTCACGCCATGTGGCCAAGGTTTCCCTGAGCATCTTCGACTTACTGGCGAAGGAATCCGGACTCAAAAAGAGTGACCGGCGGCTCCTCGAAGCGGCGGCGCTGCTGCATGATGTCGGCTATTTCATCAGCTACAACAGCCACCACAAGCACTCCCATCATCTGATCCGCCACGCCGACCTGTTCGGCTTTTCGCCCCGGGAGCGGGAAATGATGGCGCTGATCGCCCGCTATCACCGCAAATCGCTGCCGAAGAAGAAGCACCCCGAATATGCCCGTCTGGAGCCGAAGGATCAGCTGACGGTCAGCCGGCTTGGCGGCATCCTGCGGCTGTCGGACGGTCTGGACCGGCGCAGGAGCGGCCTTGTAGAAGTCGTGGCGCTCAAACGGAGCGGCTCGACCTTCTCGTTCAAGCTGCTCGGCACGGAGGATATTTCGGTGGAAATATTCGGGGGGAACGCCAAGAAGGATCTCTTCGAAAAAGCCTTCGGGAGGACTGTGGTGTTTGAGATGTAATATAATGGATGTACTCAGCGTCCGGTCTTTTGCCTGATAATGTCCAGGTTTTTCAGTATGTTTAGGTTGCCGGAATCAATCCGCGCTGCCTTCTCAAAACAGTCCATCGCCATTTTGTTGTTTCCCAGCATGGCCAGAGCGGATCCCAGATTGGTAAGCGCCTTGATGTTGTCGGGGTTTATCCGCACAACTTCGCTATATTGGTTGATTGCCAAGCCGGTATATCCCTGCCTGGAATACACGAGCCCCAGGTTGAAATGGGCCAATTCATTGTTGGGGTCAATCTTCAAGGACGCAATGTCTTGTTCGATGGCCTCGTCCAACCGTCCCTGTTGATACAGGGCGCTACCCAGGTTGTTATGTATGATCGTGTTGGGCTGAGTGGCAGAGATCGAATGGCGGTAGAGTGTTATGTTGTTTTGCCAATATTCCAACTGACGCCATGTGCACATACAAAGAGTCGCGAGAATGGCCGTGCCGGCCGCCGCCATGATCAACTTCTTTTGCCGGAACTTCTGCAAGAGTTCCGGAGCGCTCCAGGCAAAGATGATAAAGAGCCCGATCAACGGCACATAAGTGTAGCGGTCGGCCATGCTCTGGCTCCCCACCTTTACAATACCGATGACCGGCACCAGTGTGCCTAGAAACCAGAACCAGCCGACTACTCCATAGGGATGGCGTTGTCCCAGTCTCACCACAAGCAGCGTTATGCCGAGAAGCAGAAGGACGGAGCAGGCAACCTGCCAAAAGGGAAGATACTGTTCCATGGGGTAGATGATGGCAAGGTCGGTGGGCCAGATCGTCTTGCCAAGATAGCGCACGTAAGCAATGAAGGCGTTCTCTACCCGCAGAAGGAGCGGCGTTCGGGTAAGTGACTGCACCGCTCCTGCCTTTTGCTGTGCCAGATAGGTAATTGTGCTGGAGGTCGCTGCAAGCAGTATGAGAGGTACTTTTTCCAGTACGAGGCGCGAGTTGGGGATAGGGCGGGGTTGTTGGGCAGTGGTCCCGTGATCTTCCGGAATTGGATTCCAGCGGCCGAGCGGCCAGTAATCCAGCAAGAATAGAACAAACGGCAACGTCACAAGCATCGGTTTTGCCATCAGCCCGAGCGAAAATAATGTCAGGACCAGCAGGTAACGCAGTGGGGCAGGACGTTTTGTGTAGGCAGCATATGCAAGCATGGTCAAAAACCAGAACAGGGAACTCAGCAGATCCTTGCGCTCCGCAACCCAGGCGACTGATTCCACATGGAGCGGATGCAGCGCAAAAAGGGCCGCGACGAAGGCACTACGCCAAAAGCTTCCGGTCAAGTGGCGAAGGGTCAAAAACAGTAACACGGCATTGAGCGCGTGCAACATAACGTTCATCAGGTGATGCCAGAAGGTGTTCAGGCCAAACAACTGGCAGTCTGCCATGTGCGATAGCCATGTCACTGGATGCCAGTTGGCCTCCGTGGTGGCCGAAAAGGCCCAAAGAATGCTGGTGTAATTTAAACCGGCCTGAACATGAGGATTTTCGGTGACATAGCCGGAATCATCTAAGTTGATGAATTCGTGGGTTCCTGTTTGCCAGAACACCACCAGTGTTATTGCTATCAGTACAAGGCTGAACAGCAAGGATTTCACGTTACGATTTCTCCTGTTGAAATTAATAGGCCCATCCTAAAGCAGGAGGTGAGCTTAATCTTAATGACAAATGACTTTAAAGCCCCCCTTTCCTCTAAAGAAGGGGGGGCGTCAATGACTCCCCGTAGACCCAAAGCCCCCGGCCCCCCGCTGGCTCTCCTTGCTGAATTCCGTCACCACGCTCAACTCCGCCTGCAGCACCGGCACGAACATCATCTGGCAGACTCTTTCCCCCGGTTCGATCGTGTATGGAGCCGGCCCGCGATTGACGATGCCGATGCCGATCTCCCCCTGATAGTCCGAGTCGATCACTCCGACCGTATTGGCCAATACGATGCCGTGCTTGATGCCCAGACCGGAGCGCGGCACCAGCAGCGCCACCAGACCGGGGTCGTGGATGCTGATGGCAATGCCGCTCGGAATCAGCACGGTCTCACCCGGCTGCACGGTTTTAGGAGCTTCCAGGCACGCGCGCAGATCCAGGGCGGCGGCGCCGTCCGTCGCGTACGACGGCAGCGGAATGGTCGTGCCGATCAGCGGATTCATGATTTTGGTTTCAATTTCGGGTCGCTTCATGTAAATTTCCCTGTCTTCAAGTGGAATATTGACGAGGCACTCTAGCAGAATAGACCTATCGGATACAAGGAGCGTTTTACCATGAAACAACGCGTTGTCAGCGGCATGAGGCCAACCGGCAAGCTGCATGTCGGTCATTATCACGGAGTACTGGAAAACTGGGTAAAAATGCAGGATTCCTTTGACTGTTTCTTCTTCGTGGCCGACTGGCATTCACTGACGACCGAATACGCCGATACCTCCGGGATTGCCCAGAGCATCCGCGAGATGGTGCTCGATTGGGTCGCCTTCGGGCTTGACCCGGCAAAATGCGTCATCTTCCGCCAGAGCCTGGTGCCGCACCATTCCGAGCTGAACCTGATCCTGTCGATGGTCACGCCGGTCTCCTGGCTGGAGCGATGCCCGACCTACAAGGAGATGCAGGACAACCTGGAAACCAAGGATCTGTCCACCTTCGGCTTTCTCGGCTACCCGGTGCTGATGGCGGCCGATATCATTCTCTACAAGGCCACCCGCGTACCGGTCGGACAGGACCAGCTGCCGCACCTGGAAATCACCCGTGAAATAGCCCGCCGCTTCAACCATCTCTATGGCGAGGTCTTCCCCGAACCCGAAGCGCTCCTGACCGAGACCCCCAAGCTCCCAGGTCTCGACGGGCGCAAGATGAGCAAATCGTACAACAACTCGATCTATCTCTCCGATACGGCCGAGGAGACCAGAAAGAAGGTCATGTCGATGATGACCGATCCGGCCAGGATACGCCGCAACGATCCGGGCGAACCGGACGTCTGCGTGGCCTTCAACCTGCACCGCATCTATGTGCCGCAGGAGAAGCTGGACATGATCATCCCGGCCTGCCGCAACGCGACGATAGGTTGCGTCGAGTGCAAGAAGATCCTGGCCGACTGCATGATCGAACGCCTGGCTCCCTTCCGGGCCCGCCGGGAAGAGCTTGTAGCCAACCCCGGATTCGTCGATCAGCTGCTGCAGGAGGGGAGCCAGAGGGCCTCCCTGATATCGGATGCGGTGATGACCGAGGTTCGTACGGCGCTCAAATTCTGACATGAAAAACTACTGCGGGGTCGATCTGCTGCGTTGCCGCTCGCTCGAAAGCTTGACGTACTTGTCTGTAAGCCTCACTTCCTCGCTCGCTTACGCCTTGCATCTCGACCTCCTCATTACGTTTTTTAAGAGGCTCAAATGAAAGCCGAGGCGCACGGCCATCACGAGGAGCATCTGCCGCTGCTGGATGGAATCCACGAGCAGTACAGCGTCCATCTCGATAAATTCGACGGACCGATGGATCTGCTGCTGCACCTGATCAAGAAAAACGAGCTGGACATCTGTGATATATCGATTGCGGTCATAACCCGCCAGTATCTCGATTTCATCAAGCTGATGAAGGAGCTGAACCTGGATGTGGCCGGCGATTTCCTGGTCATGGCGGCGACGCTGCTGCAGATCAAGTCGCGGCAGCTCCTCCCGCTTGACGATCAGCAAGAGCCGGAGCTGGAAGAGGAGGATCCGCGGCATGAACTGGTGCGCCGCCTGCTGGAGTATCAGCAGTACAAGGAAGCCGGCATGCTGATCGGCGCCAGGGCGCTGCTGGGGCGCGAGGTCTTTTCAAGGTCGGCGCCGGAGCCGCTGCTCGCGGCGGCGCAAAACGCGGAAGGGCCGCTGGAGGTAAGCCTGTTCGAGCTGGTGGACGCCTTTCGCGGGCTGCTGCAGCGGATTCCGCTGGAGAGTTTCCACGATGTTGCCCCGGGCGATTCTCTCAGTATTGCCGACTGTATCAACGACATCCTGTCGCGGCTTCAGGAACGGGATACCATCAGTTTCGACGACCTGACCCGTGATGACCAGAGAAGTGAACATACCCGTGAACGGATCATCGCCACCTTTCTGGCTCTTCTGGAATTGTGCCGTCTCAAACTCATCCGTATTTTCCAGGGGAGCGAGCATGGCTCGATCTGGTTTATCCCTGCTGTCGCCGCGGATCCGGCCGCTCTACCCGAGGTTTGATCTCCCATGAATCCTGAATTGTCTTCCATCATAGAGAGTCTCATCTTTTCCGCCGAATCGGCGCTGTCAACCGACCGCATCTGCGACCTGCTGAACGAATTCGAGCGCGATGAGATCAAATCCGCCCTGGCAGAGATCGTCGCCGGTTATCAGGAACGGGCCGGGGGCTTCGAGCTGGTTGAGGTAGCCGGCGGCTGGCAATTCAGAACCCGCCCCGCTTTTCACGGCTACATCACCCGCCACATCAAAGCCAGAACGGCAAAATTTTCCCAATCCGCCCTTGAAACCCTGGCGATCATCGCCTACCGTCAGCCGATTACCCGCGCCGAAGTCGAGCATCTGCGCGGGGTCGATTGCGGCGGCGTTCTCAAGTCCCTGCTGGAAAAACATCTGGTGCGGATCCTGGGCAAGAAGGATATTCCGGGGCGTCCGCTGATCTATGGCACTTCAAAAGAATTCCTCGAAATATTCGGGCTTAAGGATTTAAAGAGCCTGCCAACGCTCCGCGAAATCCAGGCCCTGGACGAAGCGCCGCAGTACGAGCGTCAGGAAGAGTTGCAGCTTGAACCGGAGAAGGCGATCCCGCTTGAGAGCCGATTGCCGTTTGAGTGATTGTCGATTTTGACAGTTGTGATAAAATTTACGGGCAAGTGACGTGGTCTGAGAATCGAGCGGAGGTTAGCCATGCAGCGTCAGCCAGCCGTAGCAGGCCAGTTCTATCCGGGGAGCGAAAGCAAGCTCCGAGCCGCTCTGTCCCGGCTGATACCGGAGAATCCGGCCACTCAACAGGTAAAGGGCATCATCTCTCCCCACGCCGGCTACGTCTATTCGGGTGCGATTGCCGGTCAGCTGTATTCACGGATTACAATCCCCGAAACGGTTCTGATTATCGGACCCAATCATCACGGAACGGGTGCGGCCGCCGCGCTTTACCCGGATGGCGAATGGCTGACCCCGCTCGGGCCGGCAACCGTCAGTTCCCGCCTGAACGCGCTTCTCCTCCGGCATGGTCACTACCTCAGCAGCGACCATATTGCCCACCAGCACGAACACTCGCTCGAAGTCCAACTCCCGTTCATCCAGTATTTGCGCCCCGAGGTCACCATATCCGCAATCTGCATAGGTCATGGCGACTATGCCTCCCTGCGGGAGATCGGCCGCGGCATCGCCGCTGCGATTCGGGAATTCGGGGAAGAGGTGCTGATCATCGCCAGTTCGGACATGACCCATTATGAATCGGCTGATGCGGCCCGCAAAAAAGACCAAACGGCGCTGGAGCGGGTGCTGTCACTGGACGGCAAGGGATTGCTGGAGGTCTGTCACCAGCGGCGCATAACGATGTGCGGTGTCGTACCGGCTGCCGTCATGATCGAGGCATCTATGCAGTTGGGGGCAACGAAGTCGGAATTGGTGGCGTACGGCACCAGCGGAGACGTGACCGGTGATAATGATCAGGTGGTCGGGTATGCGGCGGTGACGGTGTATTGAGATGGAATAATATGGGCCGGCAGAACCTGTTAAAACATGGATTTTCAATTCATACAGTGCCAGGCTCTCAATCAGGGCGGTTATCAAGAGGGAGCGTAATTCGGAACGTAGTTCCGGTCGAGCCGTCACTTTCAACGGTCAGGATTCCGTGGTGCTCCTCGATTATTCGTTGGGTAATTGAGAGGCCGAGACCGGTGCCGGCTCCTTTGCGGGTAAAAAACGGTTCGAAGATCAGCGGCAGGTCCTGTTGAGGGATTCCGGGGCCATTGTCATGAATGACAACCGTAACGGTCGTATCACTGCAGCCGGTTGTGATCGTTATGATCCCGCCCGATTCAAGCACTTCCAATGCATTTTTCAGGATGTTTATGAGAGCCTGGCGTATCTTTTCGGGGTCGAATCTGAACTGCGGCAGCGGGCCGCCGGAGACATCCAGAGTGACACCCTGCTTTTCAGCCTGCCTGCGCATCAACAGCAGAATATCATTCACAAGCTGAGTCAAATCCCCCTCCCGAAAAGCGGTGCGGACCGGTGAAGAGTAGTTGAGCAGAGCGCTGACCAGCCTCTCGACTCGCTCAATCTCAGCCAGGGCCTTGGAAAGCATTTCTTTGTCGTTGGCGCTGAAGCCCGGTTTGTCGTGCAGATCATCAAGCAGGAGCGAAATGCCGGTCAAGGGATTGCGCACTTCGTGGGCTATCCCGGCCGAAAGCTTGCCGAGCGACGCCAGGCGGTCCAGCCGTACCGTCTCTTCACGCAGGCGTTCCCGCTCCGTTTCGTTGCGCAGCGTTACGGTCAATCCCATTTCAGCATCGGCGCCGATCGGAAAAAGCCCGACATCGTAATAGGATATCTCGCCGTCAATCTGCCGACTCAACGGTTCCCGCCCATATCCCTGCTTTGCATGCAGCACGGCCTCAATCCGGGCAGAGACATCAGGCCATGCGGCAAAAACTTCGTGATACTCCATGCCAAGGGAGACTCTGTCGGAAAGGAACTTCTGCCCGACTCCGTTAATCGAGGTCAGGAGTCCGGCGGGTGAAATCGTAATGATGGCGCTTGATATACTTTCGAGAATGCTGGCCTTGAAATTGCGTTCGTCGAGAATGTCAATCCGTGACAGCTGCAGCTGGTCGAGTGTTGACAAAAGGCTGTTTTTGCGGGTCTCCAGTTCATCGGCCATAAAGTTGAATGTTCGGCCAAGCTCCCCAATTTCGTCATCAGAGGTTACATCCACCCGGCTGCCGATGTCTCCACCTGCGAGTTTTTTTGCACTTTCAGTCAATTGCAGCAGCGGATGGGTGATGCCGCGCGATAATGTCCAGGCTGAAAATCCGGCCAGAATTGATGTAATCAATAGAATGATTCCGCTTCTTGTCCGATGTTCACCCAGTTGCTGGTTTATCAGGCGGCTCCCTTTGCGGGCGGCATCTTGAAACTGGTCGAGTTGAAATCCGATGGTAACACCGCCGAAGACTCCGTGACGGGCATAGTCGCCGCTATTGTAGAGAATCGGTGCGTACGCCATGATCTTCTTTGCGCCGCCGACATTGGTCGTGTCCACAAAACCTGCGGTACGATTCCTGACCTGATGAGCGACTCTGGGGTAATTGGGGTGGATGAATCCGGCATGGTCAAGATTGAACGGTATCCGCCCGCTCTCTATATCAGGTTTGGAAGATGTTTCGGAATAAGGTGGAATCAACCGGCCATGGGCATCAAGGCCCCGGATGTCCCAGTATTTCGGATGGGTGATGATCCAGCCCTCATCATCGAACATGAAGGCATAATTGCCGCTTTTGTAGGAAGGGAAAAGGGTGGAGAAGTTGCGACCCGGGTCGATATGCTGGGTAAACTCCATCAGATGTCGATGGTCAAGCGAGACGACAACCGCGCCGTTGAATGAACCCCTGGCGTCAAACAGGGCTGCGGCAAACCGGATAACCCCCTGATACGACTTGCCGTCAAGTGCGTGTTCAGGTTCGTCAGCGCCGTTCAACTGATCCTGCTTCGAGACGTGGAATCCGGTGAGATGCGAAACGTATATTTTACCCGGTTGGGTGCGAACCCTGGTAAAATAATCTTCCGTCAAAAATTCAGTCCGGGCCGGATCGGAAACGTCCCTCAACTCTGCGGCGGGGACGACGGCGCCGTCTTTTATCACCAGCTTCTCCCGGCCGTTTTTATCGATCAGGGCAATACTGCGGTAGAGCGGAACCTGTTCCCGGGTTTCAAGCGGCGTCGATGAACTCCCGGTCCGGTACCAGATATCACCCCGTCTGCTGGCATAAAAATTGAGCAGTGTCGCCTGATCCAGCTGCGAACTCGACAGAAAAATCAGGTCACTCTCGCATTGACGCAGGAAATCCGCCACATTCTCCGCCACCTGGGTTGCCCGCATCTGGAGCGATTCCGACGCCTGAATATCGGCCGTACCTCCGATTTCCGATGTAAGGCGGGCGCTGGTCGATTCCAGATTGAAAAACAGGATCAGTGAGGATGCTATCAAAGGGAGCAGTGACAGCAGCAGTGTGATGACGAGGATCTTTTTAAATAGTGTAGGGCGCGTCATTCCGGCTCCAACTGGTGCAATCTCATGATTGTATTTAATTGATTACAATGATAGCATACGGAGGGTCAAGATAACTTTTCAAGGCTGGGTCATGCGGTATTATTCATTAATTTCAGCGATTTTCTGTATTGCTCTGATTCTGCCTCGCGCAGCCGGTGCTGACGTCCGTCTGTATACCGGAACTCTGGAGGTTGTAACAACCTCGGGCAAGGCATGTGACGGCCGTAAAGGTAACTACCAGATCTCTCTCGTGATCGGCACTGAAGATGACAATAATGCAGTTTCGGGCTATGTCGGCGGCGATACGGTTACTGTCGGACAGCTGCGCGGCCAGTCCTTAGGCGAGCTGAATCTCCGCTATCCCTATCCGGATGCCGATCATGCCGAAGGGCATTCCATGCGGGTTGAACTCAGCGGATCGGCACTGCGCGGAGAACTGCGCGATCGTCACCTGGATGCCGCTTCAGACGGCTGCAATTTTGATCTGGCGCGCATAAAGATGCTTCTGGCAGTTGGAGATGCAGCTGCTAATGAGGCCTATCAGCGATTGTCGAGGCTGTATGAGGCACAGCTGGTTCGTTCAACGGCGGTTGCAATAACCCGCACAGGAGACTATGCGGGCGCCGTTCATGTCTTCGAAAAAGCGCTGGTTCTGGCTGATGAACTGTATCCTCCGGATTCCGCCCCGCTGATTCCTTATCTGACCGGCTTGGCAAACAGTTATATGCGCACCGGGAGGTACTCCGATTTCACCACCTTGTATAATTTACGCCTTGCCACCCTCCACGACGGAGCAGCGGCGCCGATCTTCAGTCGCCACCAGATCCGCTCCCTGTTGCGGGTTGGGCGCTCCGCTCTGGAGCGTGAAGAATATCAGGCCGCTCTCGACAAATTCAGGCAGGCACTCCGGATCGATTATAAGAACAAGGAGGCCATCGAGGCAACCATGTCGGCTCTGGATCGAAGCGGGCAGCATGAGGAAGCGATAGCATTTCTTGAAGAGACCGAGCACAAGCTGGAAGTTGAACCTGATAGTCAGGATGTCCGCGAAGCGCTCGCTCTGGTGCTGTATCAGAAAGCCGTAAATGAGCAGAAAACCGGGCGGACGGTCGAGGCGGAGCGCTCCCTGCACCGGGCGATCAAGCTTGACCCCGGTACGACTCTCTACCTGGCGGTTCTGGCCCGCTGGGTTCACAAAACCGGAAATTATCACGATGCCGACGCGATTCTGAAGCGGGGACTTGAATCTTTCAAGGATGAAGCCCGGCGCCGGGAATTGATCGAGGCACGGGAAAAATTGCGGCAGACGGAAAAGATTCTGGCAAAAATTCGCCGGGCCGGCTCCTGACGTGGGCTATAGAAACCTCCGGCAATGTGTGGATGATCTGCAGCGGCGGGGCATGCTGCTGCGGATCGATGTGCCGCTCGATCCTCATCTGGAAGTCGCGGCGTTGCAGCGGCGTGTATACCAGGCGGGTGGGCCGGCGCTGCTCTTCACAAATGCCGTTGGCAGCCTGTTTCCGCTGGTGGGCAACCTGTTCGGGACCCTGGAACGGACCCGCTTCATCTTCCGCGATACGCTTGATGATATCCGCCGCCTTGTTGAACTCAAGATAAATCCCTTCTCGGTGTTCAAAAATCCGCTTGATGTCGTAAAAGCCCCTCTTGCTGCCTGCAATCTGCTGCCGTCAGTCAGGTCAAAAGCGCCTGTTCTGGAGTGTTCAACAACCCTTTCCGCCTTGCCGCAAATCGTTTCATGGCCTGGAGATGGCGGTGCGTTTCTGACTTTACCGCAGGTTTACAGTGAAAGCCCGGCTAGTCCCGGCTTTGCCAAATCCAATCTCGGCATGTACCGGATTCAGCTGTCCGGCAACAGCTATCAGCAGGACAAACAGGCGGGACTGCATTATCAGATTCATCGCGGGATCGGCGCCCATCATGCCGAGGCGATTGCGCGCGGCGAACTGCTCCGAGTCAACATTTTTCTGGGTGGGGCGCCCGCCATGACCGTGGCGGCGGTTATGCCGCTCCCGGAAGGGATGCCGGAATTGTCGTTTGCCGGTCTGCTCGCCGGCCATCGCATCCCGATGACCCGGTTGCCGGGGCATCTGCCGGTCTACTCCGAAGCAGATTTCTGCATCAGCGGCGTTGTCCATCCCGCCAAAACGCTGCCGGAAGGACCGTTCGGCGACCATCTCGGCTACTACAGCCTGACCCACCAATTCCCCTATGTCGAGGTTGACGCGGTCTATCACCGGCGGGACGCCATTCTTCCTTTTACGACCGTCGGCCGTCCGCCGCAGGAGGATACCAGCTTCGGCGCTTTCATTCATGAGCTTACCGGCCCCCTGATTCCGACCGTCGTCGCCGGGGTTAAAGAGGTGCATGCCGTCGACGCTGCCGGGGTCCATCCGCTGCTGCTGGCGATTGCCGGCGAACGCTATGTGCCGTATTCGAAAGTCCGCCAGCCGCAGGAGCTGTTGACCGTCGCCAATGCCATTCTCGGCCAGGGGCAGCTCTCGCTCGCCAAATACATACTGATTGCAGCCCAGGAAGATGCTCCGGCCCTTCACACACACGACATTGCGGCATTTCTGGGGCATATTCTGGAGCGGGCCGACTGGCGCTCCGATCTGCACTTTCAGACCGCTACGACAATAGATACCCTCGATTACAGCGGCTCGGGGCTTAATGAAGGTTCCAAGGTCGTGATCGCCGCCGCCGGACCGGCGCGGCAGAAGCTTGCAACGGAACAGCCTGCCGGGCTTGAACTGCCGGCCGGATTCGGCCCCGCCGCACTCTGTCTGCCGGGAGTCCTGGCCATCCAGGGACCGCCATCGGGGCAGGGGAGGGGGGAGAACGATCCGCTTCTCGACAGCTTCTGCGCTTTCTACCGCGACCGGGACTCTTTTGCCGGTTTCCCTCTGATCGTGATCTGCGACGACAGCAATTTCACCGCGGCGACCCTGAACAACTTCCTCTGGGTGACCTTTACCCGCTCCAACCCGGCGACCGACATTTACGGCATCCGCCCCGAAACCCGCGGCAGGCACTGGGGATGCGGCGGCCCTCTGGTTGTAGATGCCCGGATCAAGCCGTTCCATGCTCCGCCGCTCGTCGATGATCCGGCCGTGGAGCGTAAAATTGACGCGCTTGCCGCCCCTGGCGCGCCGCTCCACGGCATCATCTGATATGGCTACCGCATCGATAATCGCCCGCTCCCTCACCAAATCCTATGGCGAGCTTGTCGCGCTCGACTCCTTTGATCTTGAGGTCGGGCAGGGGTCCATCTTCGGCCTGCTCGGTCCTAACGGCGCCGGAAAGACGACCCTGATCCGTATCCTGACGACGCTCATGCGTCAGAGCAGCGGAGAAGCTTTCATCGAAGGGCTGGATACCCGGAGCGAGGGGCGCGCGATCCGCTGCATGATCGGAGTGGTTTCCCAGGAGAACAGTCTCGACCGCTACCTGACCGCCCGTGAGAACCTCGAACTGCATGCCCGTCTCCACGGCATGGAAAAGAGGCTGTACAAGCGCCGGATTGATGACCTGCTCGAGCTTATGGGGCTGGCGGGGCGTCAAAAGGATTTTCCCGACACCTTTTCCGGCGGCATGCAGCGCCGCCTGGTGGTCGCCCGCGCTCTGGTGCATCAGCCGCGGGTTATTTTCCTCGATGAGCCGACTACCGGCCTCGACCCTCAGTCGCGCCGGGCGGTATGGGATTATGTCCGCTCCCTGGCCGGCAGCATGACGATTTTCCTGACGACGCATTATCTGGATGAGGCCGAGCAGCTCTGTGACCGGATAGCCATCATGGATCATGGCCGGCTGATCGCCATCGGGAGTACCCAGGAGCTGAAGGATCGTCTGAGCGGAGCGACGGTCTACGAAATTGATTTTACCGGAGTGGGTGCCGATCGCTATGCGGAGCTGCTTGGTGCGATGCCATGTGTCATTGATATCAGGCAGATGGAAAGTAAGGTTATAGTAACACTTGAATGCTGGGAATGCCTCTCCGAGATTGTCACCGCCCTGAATGGAGCGCCGGTTCGACGTATTTCGCTTCTTGAGAGGACGCTTGAAGAAGTTTTTATTTCGTTGACCGGCGAGAAGGTGAGGGAATAATGTTGCGAGGTTCCCTGGCAATCTGGCAGCGCGACATGCAGGTCCTGCGCCGCAGCATTTTCTCCGAACTGGTGGCGGTGGTGGCGTATCCGCTGACCATCTACCTTGCATTCGGCATCGGTATGCAAAGTTATATCGGTCTGGTGGACGGTGCTCCCTACAGCCTCTTTATCGCGCCCGGCCTGATCACCATGACCGCCGTCAACGCCGCCTATAATGAAAGTGTCTGGAGTCTCTGGTTCCATCGCCGGGTTCAGTTCACGGTTGAATCATACCGGGTGACCCCGATTAATGTGTCCGAAATTGTCATTGCCAAGATTCTCAGCGGATTTACCCATGGCCTCATCAAGGGGCTTGTCGTCGGACTGGTGCTTTTCGCGATTACCCCTTTCCGTTTCCCGCTGGAGCACCTGCTGCACTACCTGCTGTTTTTGATACCCGGCTCGGCCTTTTTTTCCTGCGCCGGGGTCATCTGCGGTACGGTTATGGACAAGCCGGAAACCATCGGCAAAGTCGAGGCGGTGCTGGTCATGCCGCTGATCTTCATGTCCGGCCTGTTTTTCCCGCTCTCGTCCTACCCGCCGTCGGTCATTGGCTGGGTGCGGGCACTGCCCACTACCGCCCTTTTCGAGGGCGCCCGCCGGGCCCTGGTTGCCGGAGAGCTGCTGCCGCTGCCGGTGCTGCAGGTGTCGCTGGCGGCGCTCCTGACGTTTATCGCCGCGGTATTGATTTTCCGCTACAAGATGTCGGAGTGACGCAAGCTGCTCATGCTGTTTTTATCCGATGTTTAGCCTGGCTACGCATTTACATGGAAATGTAGTCGAGCAGGTAGTGGTCGCGAAATATCCAGAGGAAGGTGTTCACCCCCTTGAGGGCCCGCCGGAATTGTTCCTGTTCATTATCGGTCATCTTTCGAGGGTCAACACAGTTTGTCATGCTGCTGCCGGCGGACAACTCCCGTAACTGCAGCAGTAGACGGAGCTGAACCAGGAAGGTGAATGCTGCTATGATGGTTTCAAGGTCGCCTCTTGAAAAAAAATCGAGTTTCCCGAGTTGTTCAAGCTTTTCCCAGGTATCTCCACCGACGATGCCGACTTCCAGAGCCAGGAGGCTTGTGCCTTTGGTGATGGCGAAAATGCCGGCCTTTTTGAGATCAACCATGTCTTTATGCATACCACCATGTTCGACACGGATATTCCCGAAGATGGTGAACGGAGATGGAAAACGGACAACATGGCATGCCATGTGGGGGAAGAAAAGTCCGTAGCATTTTACTTCCTTGCGGATGTGATCGCGCAATTGCCTAGCCGGGGTCTCGTCACCGTGCAGGGCCCGCAGATCCTGAAACGTGCCAAAGTTGAGTATATGTTCGGGGGTGGGGACGGTGATCCACTCACTGAGAAGCATCTTCCATTCGCTGACGCTGTGACACCATTGCGGATTGTTGGCCATGATGTTGCCGGGGCAACGCGGGACGCCAATCTCTTCAAGGGCGCCTACGATTCTGGCGGCGAATCGTTTAACGGTGCGAAGTTCGGCGGGCGGGAGATCGTCACGGTAGACAATGGCGTTGTCCTGATCGGTGCGCAAGGTCTGTTCGCACCGCCCTTCGCTGCCGAGAACAAGGTAGGTGGCACCTTCGGGGAGACGGATACCCTCCGAACTTTCCAGAAGGGTAATCAGACGCAGGGTCACGGTGTCGTTGAAACCGGATATCTGTCTCACAACAGTTTTAATGTCGGAGCCTGAGTTGATGGCACACCTGGCCATGTCCGGCATCCGCAGGCCGATTTCCTGCAACTGGCTGATGGAACGGGCGGTGTCAATTTCCTGCCGCAGGTAGATTGGATTATAATTAGAGTTGCTCGTCATGATTAATCCAGTCTGTCAGTTTGCCTGTTTTGGCTTCCAGCGCCTTGAGGTCCCTCGAAAAGCGGCACGGTAAATAAAAACATGGCACCTTCTCCCGGCTCGCTCTCTCCCCAGATCTTCCCCCCCATTTTTTCGACGATTTCCCGTGAGATCGTCAGCCCCAAACCGGTACCGAGCGGATGGGATTGTTGTGTATCCCGCACCTGGTGAAAGCGCTCAAAGATCCGTTCCAGTCTGTCAGGCGGTATGCCCGGGCCTTCGTCCGCAACGCTGATCAGGGCAAAACCTTCTTTCATCATCCCGCTGATCTTGATTGTTCCACCCTCCGGGGAAAACTTTACGGCGTTGGCAAGGAGGTTCGTCAGCACCTGATGGAGGCGATCCGCATCGGCGAAAACCCGAGGAAGAGACTCAACAATAGTGCTGATAACCTTGATCCCCTTTTCGGCGAAGAGCGGTTGAGAGGTGTCGATGGATCTGGCAAATACCGGCTCCAGATCCAGCGGTTCAGGAAACAGCTCCAGCCGACCCGCTTCGATCTTTGAGAGATCGAGAAGGTCGTTAATCATGCGGGTGAGGCGCTCCGCCTCGTTATTGATGATGCCGACAAATTTCCTGCGTTTTTCCAAATCATCCACGTCGTAGCGCAACAGGATTTCGGAGAAGGAGCGGATTGAGGTGAGCGGGGTGCGCAATTCATGGCTGACCGTGGAGAGGAAATCGCTTTTGAGACGGTCCAGTTCCAGCAGGCGGGTATTGGCCTTTTCCAGTTCGGCTGTTCGCCGGGTTACTTTTTCCTCCATGGCGTGGCTGTATGCCTGGACTTCCCCGTAAAGCCGGGCGTTGATCGCTGCCATGGCGAGCTGATTTGCCAGAGCCGCAAACAGATCGACAAACTCGTCGGTAAAGTGCATCGCTCCACGGGAAGTATAGGCGGTAAGAACCCCGATCACCCGTCCCTCGTAAATCATCGGAGCATGAATAAAGGCAGTGATCGGTACCGCCTTGACCAGTTTGGAGAAGAGCAGAGGCTTGTCGATCTCGCGGGTATCACCCACTACGACCGGGCGAGCGTCCAGAAAACAGCTGCCGAAGTAGGTCTCCCGTGAGGGGGGCATAGCTGATATTGCCACGTATTCATCACTGAGTCCCACATGGCTGCGGATCCGTAAAAGACCATCCTCATCCAGAAGCCGGACTCCCAGATGTTCGAACCCGAACTCCCGCTTGATCAGAAGAAGCACCTCCTGCAAAAGGGTGTCGATGTCGAGACTCCTTGAAAGGGCGTGAGAGGCTTCATGGAGGACCATCAGCTCCCGCAGTCGCCGTTCCAGAGCTTCCCGACTCTCCACGAGCGTTTGGGAAACACCGCCGAAGACATCCAGAATCTCCACCGCATGTTCACGAGGCCACGCGAGTGTGCTGTTGATGATCATGTGTGCCGACGGCGTGCCAAGGGCACTGGCAAGACAGCGCTCGGTGGCTTCCAGCAGCAGCTGGGGAGACGCACGCTCGGGGAGAGCTCCCAGTACTTCCTGGGCCATTCTGGCTCCCACGAACCGCGTCAGAAGCTCTTCCAGTTCGGCCCTGGTCGCCCATGCGGCCGACGGTCCGGAACGCTGGATCGCGTCTGCGGTCTGTGACGTCAGGAAGCTGAAGATGAAGTAGACTCCCATGTTGAACACGAGGCTCCATATCAACGCATGCGTCCAGATATCATACCCCTGCAGGCCGAAGAGTGCTCTGGGCCGCAGCAGTTCTATTCCCCATGGGCCATGAGACAGAAATGACGCGTTCATCCATCCGGAATCGACGAAGCTTGGCAGCAGCAAGGTGTATACCCAGACTCCAAAACCGGCGGCAAGTCCGGCGATCGCGCCGGTTCTGGTCCTCCCTTTCCAGCAGAGGCCGAAAAGTACAGCGGGGGCAAACTGGATCATGGCCGAGAAAGACAACAGTCCTGTCGCGACCAGGGTGTGCGACTCTCCTATCGATCTTTTGAATGCGTACCCCAGGAGCACTACGCCGAATATTACGGCTCTCTTGGTGTGCAGCAGGCGCATGGAGACATCGCTTTTACCCGGATTCCGGAATGAGAAAAGCCTGCCAAGAATCGCAACGCCGGGATGATGAAGGATCATCGTTGCCAGTGCGACCGCCTCGACAATGACCATGCTCGTGGCGGCGGAAAAACCGCCCAGAAAAGCAAGAAACGCCAAACCGGTATGTCCCCGTGTCAAAGGGAGGGAGATCATGTAGAAATCCGGAACAAGATCGCCTCCATACAGTCTCCCGACCAGCGCTACGGGTAGTACGAGTACATTGATCAGCAACAGGTAGGCGGGGAAAGCCCAGGAAGCGGTACGCTGATGGTGCGGCTGTACATTCTCGACAACCAGCATGTGAAATTGGCGGGGGAGCAGGACTACCGCTGAAGCGGAGAGGATACTCAGAGAGACCCAGGTCGGCATCGATACCCCGGAACCTTCACCAAGCAGGAACAGGCGCGCCAGGTTCGGGTCTGCAGCTGCCTTTTCGAAAACCTGCGGAAGCCCGCCACCGATACCGTAGGTAATATACAGGCCAAGCACCAGAAAAACCCCCAGCTTGACAACACTCTCGAAGACCACCGCCGCAACCATCCCTTCGTGTCGTTCGGAGGCTACCAGACTTCGCGCTCCGAATAGACCGGCGAAGATCGACAAAGCAAGGGCCGCCCAGAATGAGGCATCGCCAAGTACCCCGGAGGGTGCGCTTCTCCCTGTAAGCAGGTCGAAGGTGTACCCCACCGCTTTGAGCTGGAGTCCTATATACGGGGTAATCCCGACCAGCATCACCGTGGTGGCGAGTGCTCCAAGAGCCCACCCCTTTCCGTACACGACCTCCAGCAGGTCCGGCAAGCTCGTGACCCCTTCCGCCCGGCAAAAGGAAACGAGCCGCTTCAACAGGGATGGTCCGAGAAGGAAGATTAGTGTGGGGCCCAGGTAAATCGGCAGAAACCCGAGTCCGGTGGATGCGGCCTGCCCAACGCTGCCGTAAAACGTCCAGGACGTACAATAGACGGCCAGGGAAATGCTGTACACCCACGGGTTGTCAACCAGGCTGTGGCCACTCTCCCTGGCCTTGTCCGTCGCATAGGCGATCGCGAACAAAAGCAGTAGATATCCAATTCCGAGGAGGGCAACCCAGAAGGTTTCGTTCACGACTCGTCCCTCCTGCTCACTATCCAGCCGGCCAATACCAGTACACTCCACGCCGAGAACAGGTAGAGGGGCAAAATCGGAATGCCGAGGAAGCTGCTCGGGCGGTTAAACGCCTCCAGCAGTGGGGGGTACAGGGCCGCTATTCCGATGACGAACAACGCTGCAAGTCGGCGAGAACTCTTATTCATATCCGAATACTCTCCATTCATGGCTCATCAGAACCTCGATGACTGCCAGCGCAGCAGCAGGTGGCGGTCGCAGAAAACTTTTGCTTCGGCGAGGGTTCGTACTCCCCGTCCCGGCAGCAGCGAAATGAGGCTCAGGAAAACATGGGCGGTAGCCCGGGCGTCTCCCATGGAGGTGTGACGCCCCTCGATGGTTATCCCCAGCCGTTCGGCGATGGCGTCGAGACCGTGCCCCGTGGACTCTTCATGGATTCCGTAAGAAAGGAAAAGGGTGTCGAGGATCGGGTTGTCGATCATAGGTAAACCAGCCTCGGCGGCAGCAATTTCCAGGCATTTTTTGTCGAAGGCCGCGTTATGGGCGACCAGAATAGAGTCGCCGACGAATTCTACAAATTGCGGATAGACTTGAATAATAGAGGGTGCATCCGCCACCATATAATCCTCAATATGGTGAAACTGGATCGATTCGGAAGGGATTGACCGGCCGGGATTGACCAGGGAGTGAAATGTTTCGGCATTCTGGATACGCCCACGCCGAATGCGAATCCCGCTGATGCTGATGATCTTGTCCCCTTGGGAGAGCCGCATCCCGGTGGTCTCGGTATCAAATACCACATAATCAAGATCGTTCAAATCCGCTTGGAGCTGATCCGCCCGCTCTACAACCGGTTTTGGCAGGAACAGGTCGAAATCGTAAAACTCCGGTTCACCTTCCCGCAACCCGTCGGCACTATCTCTTTCGGTCGTTGCGTCTGCCTGAAGCAGGGCCAGCCGGATCTCCATGTCTTCCCCTGAAGATCGGGTCCACAATTCACCCCGGTTTCTTCGCACAGCCTCTCCCAGGGTGAGTGACGGTTCACCGGCAGGGGAAACCTCCTGTGCTTCCAGTTCTGCCGGATTGCCTTTGAAGGGCCCCTTGATCCGAAAGCTCGTAACCACAGTGCCCTGCTCAACCCGCAGGTTCGCACTGATCGACGGTTGTCCCTGGCTCATCTGCCTGATCCACTGAAGAACGCAGCATAAAGAAGCCACCCACGAGAACGGCTCCACCAACACCTGCGGAATCGGGGTGTCGAAGTCCTCGATCAGGGCCGGAGTCACTGGAACCAAAAGCAGCGCTTCCTTGACGAGGTCTCCGGGGTCCGAAGGGATGGCCGGCCAGCGCGAGCTATGGGAGGCGTTGGCAGCATCATCAATGGCCGTAACCCGCTCGCTCAGTCGGTCCATTTCCTCCATCACCGCTGCCAGAAACGCCATCTGTTTTTCCTCAGACATCTCCCGGTGTCGCTGGAGCGATTCGATCAGAGAGCTGGAGGCGGCCAGAGGACCCCGCAGCAGTCGGGGCATTTCCCGCAGGGCCTCTTCAGACGTGCTACTATCATCGCCGGAACTGTTAAGATCCCGGAACACCAGCAGGAATCCGCATCGTTCCCCTCCAGGCCCCGGAATAACTGAAAGTGAACCCTTGAGGAGCTTGCCGTCCCGGAACGGAAAGAGCACATCCTCCACCGTCTCTCGCCCATGCTCCCATCTACGGCGCACTCTCTTCAGGTGAAAGCCGAGTCGATCGCTGGGGAAGATGCGGTCCAGAGGACTCCCAATGCCGGACGTATATCCGAGATCCAGAATAATCCGTGCCCGTGGATTCATCAGGATCGTTTCCGCCGCTTCATTCGCCACTACCACGCCGTCAGCCATGGTGCGCAGGACGGTTGCCAGGCGATTACGCTCTTCCTGCAGCGTACGGGTCGCTTCACGTACACGCCTTTCGAGTTCGTCGTAGGCTTTACCCAGATTTTCGGCCATATGGTTGAATTCAAGGGCCAGATCTTCAAGTTCATCACCGGTGTCGAGCTTGATCCGGTGGCCGAGATTGATGCGGGCGACGATCTCGGCGCCTTGCCGAATCTGGATGATCGGGCGGAGAAACTGGTCGGCCATGCGCCACGCCAGGGCCGTGATGATGACGCCGAACAGCGTCAGAAGGAATGCTGCCTGGATACTTGTTGAGATGAACTGGTCGTGCAGTTCGGATGCCGGCTGGAGCCGCTGGATTTCGGCTACATAATCGTTGATGACAAAGAAGAGGCCAGCCAGTGAGGCTGTCATAGGCAGCAGCGCCAGACATAAAAAAGAAGCGACCATGCGGCGGCGCAGGCTCTTTTTTCCGCGGGTGCTGCTGATTCCCTTGACTGCGGTCATGATTCGATACAGGTACGAATCGCAAGAAGCAGTTCATCGGCGCTGAACGGCTTGGTTACATATTCGTCCGCCCCAACCTCCAGCCCTTTCTTTTTTTCGAGGGTCTGTCCCTTGGCTGTCAGCATGATCACCTTTGTCCCGGCCATATCCGTTCGCTCGCGCAGAATCCGGCAGACTTCGTAGCCGTCTTTACGAGGCATATTGATGTCCAGCAGGATCAGATCCGGTCGCACGCGTTCGGCCACTTCCAACGCTTCATCCCCATCACGCGCCGTGTGGACCTCATACCCCTCCATATCCAGAATGAACTCGATGGACATCAAAATATTCGGCTCGTCATCTACAGCAAGGATTTTTTTCTTACTCATCTGCTTGTTCCCTCCAGAATCAACTGGTCAGTACTCTGTTTGAGATTATATCGCATAAACAAATCAGGATAAATATGTACACGAAATGATTTCTGCAGATGAAGCAAAGAAACTATTTCTAACGTATCGAAAGCTTAGAAATTACCTTGTAACTTACTGACTTTGTAGAAGCGCCCCTTGATCTTGTTGCCGCGCAGGCAGGCCAGAGCCTGTTCGGCGCTTGTGCGCACGATCGCAACGTAGGTGTGGGAATCTGAAATATCGATCCTGCCGACCTCGCTCGCCGCAATCCCTCCCTCTCCGGTCAGGGCGCCGAGGATGTCGCCGGGGCGCAGCTTGTTTTTACGTCCGCCGTCGATGCCGAGGGTCACCATTGGGGGGACGGCGGGGGCGCTAGCGGTCACCGTCAGCGAAGCCAGCTCTCCCCTGGAGATGCTGCCGCCGAGAGCGTTTTCGATCGCCTGCACCCGCCGGCCCTCGTGTGGAGCCACCAGGCTCACTGCCAGCCCCTGCTCCCCGGCGCGCCCGGTACGGCCGATACGGTGGGTGTGAATTTCCGGGTTGCGGGGCAGCTCATAATTGATAACCGCCTGTAGCTCTTTGATGTCGAGTCCGCGCGCGGCCACATCTGTGGCCACCAGCACCGAAACACTCCTGTTGGCAAAGCGGACCATCACCAGATCGCGCTCCCGCTGCTCCAGGTCGCCATGGATAGCCAGCGCCGCGAAGCCTTCCCTGACCAGGGAAGCGGCTACCTCCTGGCACTCCACCTTGGTGTTGCAGAAAACCAGTGTGGATTCCGGACGATAATGCCTGAGAATTTTCGCTACCGCAGCGGTCCGTTCTTCCGGGTCCACTTCGTAGAGGATCTGCTCGATGGCGCTTTCATCATGGGTCTCATCGACGCTGACTTCGACCGGATCGTGCTGGAGCGTCGCACTCAGCTCCGTAATCGCCTCGGGGTAGGTGGCGGAGAAGAGCAGTGTCTGTTTTTTCTTCGGGGTGGCGGCGATCAGTGCCCCGATCTCGTCTTGAAATCCCATATCGAGCATGCGGTCGGCCTCATCGAGGACAAGCGTCCGTAGAGAGCCCAGATCGAGACTTCCCCGGCGCAGATGGTCGAGGAGGCGGCCGGGAGTGCCGACGACCACGTGGGCGCCATGTACCAGCGAGCCGAGTTGCGGGGCGAAGGGGACGCCGCCGCAGAGGGTCAGGATCTTGATGTTATCGGTAAAACGGGCCAGCCGGCGCAGTTCCTTGCCGACTTGGTCGGCCAGCTCGCGGGTCGGGCAGAGTACCAGCGCCTGCACGCGCGAGGAGCTCACCTCAAGGTTGGTCAGCAGACCGATGCCGAAGGCGGCGGTTTTTCCGCTGCCGGTCTTCGCCTTGGCGATCACGTCCTTACCGGCGAGAATCAGCGGCAGGGTGTGGGCTTGGATCGGAGTCATGGCGGTGTAGCCGAGCGACGCGAGGTTCTTGAGCATGGGACTTTTCAGGTGGAGCGCGGAAAATACCGTTGTGGTCATGGAGTACTCTCTTTTTGGTTGCCGCTGATTTAGGTAATTTTATGATTTTTGAATTTCAGTTTCTTTTCAATGCCGCGAGCCGCCGCGCCAGTTGGTCGATGTGGCGATCATCGGTGCCGCAGCACCCCCCCAGTATCCGCAGCCCCAGTTCCGTCTGAAGGGCGGCCACGTCGGCGCCGAACAGCTCCGGAGCCTCCTCCACCAAACCGGTACAGTTATCCAGTTCCTCGGGGCTCAGGGCGGCGGTGTTGGCCAGCAGGCCAATTATCCGCTTCCTGACTACTGCCGACGAGTTCAGCCGATGGTTTATTGCGTGACGGAAAATAGAGGCGTGGGTGCAGTTGATCAGATAGGCCAGAGGCGGCGGTGAGGCCTGGTTATCGATGGCCGCAACCGCGTCCTTGAGCGGCGTACCGTCCAGCAGGGTCCCCTCCGGACGGGCCACGAAGCTGATCATGTACGGGGTTCCGGTAGCGGCAATGGCCTGAGCAACCCCGATCGCCTCGCTCAGTGCCGGCAAGGTGGCTGCCAGCAGCAGCTCGACCCCGGACGCCGCCAGGGCCTCGGCCTGCCACGCATGAAAGGCGCGCGCCGTGTCTGCTGTCAGAGCTTCTTCCGCTTTGTAGGCATCCCCACGGCAGCTCATCAGGCCGCAGATATATACGCTGCTGCCGTAATCACCGTATTCCCGGCGCAGGGCATCCAGGAAACGGAAGTTGTCGCCGTTCAGATCCTGTCCAGCCAGTCCGGCGGCGGCAATGCGTTCGCGCCCGGCACGCCAGGTCGGTGTGGAGAGCAGGAGCGGCAGGCCATACCTCCGGCCGATCTCCAGGTACTGGCGGCAGATTGTTTCCAGTGCGGCACGCATGTGCTCGTCGTAGATCAGGGCCGAATTGACTACATGTTCATTCAGTGTGATGTCCGGCATGCGCCGCAGGCGCTCGATGACCGCTCCCTCGCCCAGAATGGTGACCGACTGCGCAAGGAGCCGCATGAAGGCACTCCGTCTCTTTGCCTCTCCCGGCGGTTCGGGGTCGCTGCGGCGCTCGATTGCAGGCATATGAAACCTCTTTTTCATCTGCTGCCGTTATCTATTTCTTTTTTTCATCCTTTTTGATCTTTTTGTCGGCCTTTTTTTCCTTGGGTGTTTTTGCCGGATCTTTTTTGGTTGCTTTCTTGGAGTCCTGACCTTTGCTCATGATTGTTCTCCTTTTCGCTGAATTTACGATACGTGCGTGGAATGGCTCCGATTATACCACTGATTGGCCCATTTTTCTGGTAAACATACTAAACAAATTTAGGAGCTTGATTCATGCCTCTTCCCCGCATCACCCGTAAACGCCGGTTTGTCCAGAGTCTGTTGATCGCTGCCGCGTTGCTGCTCTCTTTTGCGTCGATGCCGGTCTCGCCATGAGTATGCTTCCGGAGCATATCTGCGGTCACTGCGGCATCGGCTTCCGCTGGAAAGCGATCGGCAGCGGAGGTGATGACGGCAGTCAGGAGTTGTTCTGCTGCCGGGGGTGCCAGGGCGCCTACCGGATGATCTGTGATGCCGGACTGGGGAACTTTTACCAACGCTCCGGCCGCGCAACTCCGACGGTAGCGGAAACAACTAGTTCAAGCTATACAGAAAGAGATCTGTCGCAACATATCGTTTCCGATGGAGACCTCTGCCGAATAGATATTCTTGTCGGCGGCATCACCTGTCCATCCTGCGTCTGGCTGCTGGAGCGGATGCTCGGCCGCACACCCGGAGTCGAATACGTCAGCATTTCCTACAGCGGCGGGATCGCCTCACTCCGTTTCGATCCGGAGCGGGCCCAGCCGCTGGAGCTGTTTTCCGTAATCGCCCGCCTCGGCTACACCCCGCGTCCCTATTCGGCCGATCGATCGGAAAAGGAGGCCCGGCGCGAGCGGGATGATCTGCTGCTTCGCTTCGGTACGGCGCTGTTTCTTACCATGCAGCTGATGGCCTATTCCTATGCCCTGTACGCCGGTTATTTCCAGGGGATGGGTGTAGCCATGAAGCAGTTCCTCCAGTATGTATCGCTTCTGGTGACGACCCCGGTGGTGTTCTATTCCGGTTGGCCGTTTCTCGCCGGAGCCTGGCGTTCGCTCAAAACCGCCGCCCCCGGAATGGATCTGCTGATCGCCATGGGGGCGCTCTCGGCCTGGTTCTACAGCCTATGGGCAACATTTGCCGGTGGGGAGACCTATTTCGAGAGTGCGGCCATGATCGTGACGTTCGTCCTGCTCGGCCGGCTGCTGGAACTGTCGGTGCGCCGCCGCGCGATGTCCGGCATCAGTTCCCTGTATGCCGCCGCCCCGCAGCGGGCGACGCTGATTGGTGGTTCGGCTCCGCTCACCAACCGGTCCCTGGACACCAACCGGTCCCTGAGCGGAGTCGAAGGGAGCCGCACGGTCGATATCGAGGAGGTCCGGCCGGGAGACCTGCTGCTGGTCCGACAGGGGGAACGTTTTCCGGTCGACTGCCTGATTGTCGAGGGGGAGACGGAGGTTGACCAGTCGCTCGCCACCGGCGAGAGCGTACCGGTGCTGCATGTCTGCGGCGATGATGTCCGCTCCGGATGCGTCAATGTGGCGGCTCCGGTGACCGTGCAGGCGCTCCGGCCGGCCGGCCGGAGTTACCTGATGCGGGTCGCATCCCTGGTGCAGATGGCGCAGGCGGGAAAACCGAGGCTGCAGCAGCTGGCCGACCGGGTCTCCGGCTGGTTCGTCCCCGCGGTGATCCTGCTGGCGCTGCTGGTCTGCGCCGGACGGCTCCTCTACTTCGGGGAAAGCGCCGGTGCGGCGATCATGTCAGCCCTGTCGGTCGTCCTGATCGCCTGTCCCTGCGCCATGGGGCTGGCGGTTCCGGCAGCGGTGCTGGCGGCCTGCAGCCGTTCGGCCTCGCTCGGCATCATCCTGCGGGGTGGGGATGTGATTGAACGGCTGGCAGCGGTGGACACGGTGCTGTTCGACAAAACCGGCACGGTAACCTGCGGCGGGCCCGGCATCATCCGGTTTGAAACATATTCCGGTTTCACCGTGCCGGTCGTCCTCCAGGCGGCCGCCACGGTCGAAGAACAGGCATCTCACCCGCTGGCGAGGGCCATCGTCCGGCATGCCGCCGAACAAGGGTATCAGCCCGAGGCGTGCCGGGATTTCCGCTCGATTCCCGGCCGGGGTATATCTGGCGAGGCGCCGAACGGGGAGCGGGTGCTG
>Ga0137385_10000269_pt1 | contig 42241 bp, 28 predicted proteins | sample SagtaG_FD_104921 | JGI IMG/M metagenome (GOLD analysis project Ga0137385, IMG submission 104921) | Vadose zone soil microbial communities from Sagehorn Ranch, Mendocino, California, USA - Sage2_R_80_16 metaG | ecosystem: Environmental > Terrestrial > Soil > Vadose zone | place: USA: California... | reverse complement strand
GATCGGTTTGAGGAAGCCGTTCACGTCGGTGGTGGTGTAGTCTTCCTCCACGATGAGTGGCAGAACGCAGTTGCCGACGAGACCGCCGCTGTTGTCGAGACACCCCTGCAAGGACAGGCCGTTCGAGTCCTGATAGAAGGACGGCAGGTTGTTAGCCGGGAACGGGGCGCCGGGAGCCGACGAGTTCACCGGCCCCGACGCGACCAGTGCGGCCAGCGCCTGCCCCGCCATAAACTGCACGGTCAACGCTACGGTAATAATCAGTACATTTGTAAGCTTTCGCATATTAATTTCTCCTTTCCTTTTGATGTTGCAATGATCGATAGCTGCTGATAACCGTTCAAGTTCAAGTTTCGCCCATAATCTCCTCCTCTTGAGTTACGATAAATAATACCATTGATATTGTACTGTGCAAGGAAGCGGACAAACTTTTTGATGCAACCCAGGCGTTTTTTCGTGTCAAGCTTAATGTATAGCAAGGAGCGTTCCAACTGGTTGATCAAAATAATATGCCTGTAATTTAAGTATGTTATTGATATGAAACGGAAAAACTCTGGAATGGGGGTGTGAAAGGAAATAATGAACAATGATCGCTGTGTTACGTAACTTATTGATATAAAACATTTGTATCTGATGCCGCCGCTGTTGTTTATGCCAATAAATTTGCAATGGTGAAATCAGCGGTATTCGGTTAGGTTTTTGCTTACGTCCCCTAGGGACAGAACGCTGGTAGACGGGGAATTCATTCCCCGGTCATTGCGGCAAAACATCATCACGTCACGTACGTGACGTGGGGAAATATGGCATATCATCCGAGGGATGAATCCCCCGGCTACATTCGGAAGCCTCTTACAGGGCTTAACAACCTTGATGCACAAACCAAACCGGACAACGCAGTGGTGAAACGGAATATAAAAGGGGAGCCGTATCAGGCTCCCCTTTTATATTTCAGTATAGCTTTGTTACGTTACTGAATAGTCACACTCTGGATCGCAACGTCAATTCCGCCGATACTCGAGCTTTGTGTGTCGATAACATTGCCGTTCAACTTAACGCTGAAGTCATTTACCGTCGGGAATGTACCGATTGCAATGTGGTAGACCAGTGTTGCAAATTCGCCGGCCTGGATGCCGCTGGTGTTGACCAGGGCTAACGTAACCGCGGAGACGTTAGTCGTGTTCGTTACCAGAGTCGAGCCGGTGCCGACGCCAGATAAAGAAACGTCGGAAGAAGCGCCGTTGGGATCAGCTGCGATGGTAAGCCCTGACGACGGGTTGGCGGTTACCGTTGCCTTGAGACCACCGATGCTTGTGCCGGTCGGAAGCGTTCCGGTCGTGCGTACTACGACGGTAACCTTGGTCGGCTGGCCGGTAAACGACACGCTGACCGGATTGGAGATAACAGGAAGTGGAGAGCTGTTGGCTTGAGCAGTGACAACGATAGTGCCGACCGCTGTGCTGTTAAGGGTGACCGATGCAGCCCCTCCTGATGTGACAGCGGTTGGCGATGAAAGAACGCCGCCGGCGCCGCTGACAATGGTGAAAGTCACCGGGGTGCCGTCAGCAATCACACCGATCGCGAGATCTGCCGGAAGCAGCTTGGCGGTCAGGACCACCGGGCCAACATTGTTGGTAAGGCCTGCGGTCCGATCGGGGGTCAGGGCGATGGAGGCCGGCTTGTTGGGGTTGGTGAAGGTGATCGTGTGGCTGCCTGTTGCCTGGCCGACAGTTATAGTTACGGTTACTGTGCCTTCAACGGCGCTGGTCAGAGTCGCTGCGGCGCTGCCGTTCGCATCGGTTGTTGTGCTGGCTGCTGACAGGCTACCGGTGCCGGAGGTTACGGCAAAGGTTATAGGCGTGTTTGCAACCGCCACGTTCACAAGATTTGCTACGTTGACGGAAATAGGCACCGCGTTGTTTACGAAATGAGCGCCCGGAGTATCTGTCACGGTAATTACAAAAGTTGCAAGAGGATCGGTAAAATTGATATTTATTACAGGACTCTTGACGACGCCGGCAACAGCACTTACCGAAACGGTTTGCGGCGTGTTAATTCCGCTCAGCGTTGCGGTAGCAACGCCGTTGGTCGTAGTGGTGACCGCGGAAAGAGTTCCGGCTGATGCAGAAAACGTCACTACCGTGCCGTCTGCGGGGGGGCCGCCGGAGACGATATTGACGACGGCACTGATCTTAACGCTTTTGCCGGTCGCAACCGGGTTCTGGGCGGCGGAAATGGATACCGCGGAGACTCTGGATCCGATAACCACCGGAGTTTCACCGGGCACGTTGATTAACAGGTTGAAGAAGGCGTTGGTTGCCGCGGTGGTATATATGGTGCTTACGTCCGAGCTAGTAATGGTGCCGGTGGAGATATCTATAGCCGTGGCCGTCTTAACAATAAGGGCAGCCACATCGGTTGCGGTGTTTTTCAGAGCTTGAGAGAAGATCGCCAGCTCGGACATGTACGCCGGGGTCGTTGACGGCGTTGCGGCAACGATATCAACGTCCTGAAGTCCCATCGCGATGGCAACCGCGGTGTTGGCCGCTTTGATTGTGGCAGTTGTGAGTGCGGCCCCCGCTTTTTGGACTGCCATCTCGGTAAACGGTGTAACCGAGACCTTGACGGAACCGGTAACATTGGCGACGACAGCGCTTAACGATTTACCGGTAAAGTCAACCGTAGCGCCGGTAGCCTCATCCTTATAACTGCCGCCGGTTACCACGACCTTGACCGGGCCCGAGTAATTGATCACCGCCGTATAACTGCCGAGCGGAGCTGCGGTCGTAACCGGTTTGCCGTCCGTGGTCGGTATGGGCGTGGACTGTAAGGTGCCGTCCGCATTGATTGCAAAGATCTTTACATCTCCGCCGCTAATCGGTCCCTTCGAGACTTCTCCGGACAGCGTGGTGGACCCCGTACCCGGCGATGCTCCTCCGCCTCCACCACCGCCACCGCAACCTAAAACAACCAATGTAAACAGGGATAACAACAAACCGGACAGATATCTCACATTCATGATCTTCCTCCTTTGTTAAGTGACTTTCTTAAGTATTAAAATATGTTGTTGTGAGCCCATAAAGTAAACATTGGAGCCGATCTACCACGAGAACTTTCAATTCCAGCAAATGCAAAGCAATTACCGTACCACAAGCGAATCCTGAAAATCATGTCTATTTTAAAAACGTTACGGCGCATCAACCGCCAGCATCATGTATCTGTTCGAAATCTGAATTGCTACACCCCGTAGCTAAGGTAATACCATAAAAAGTGTCTAAAACAAGGCGTTACAAAAAAATTACGCAAATTCTTGCATGCCAAAATTTTTGCAGGGAGCATTTTAGCGATCACCCCCGTATCAAAAACTGACCAGACCAGCCACTTTCCTGAGGATCATCAGGGCATCGGCGATGTTAATAGTGCCGTCAGGCACCGGTACTCCGTTCACGAACGGGGCGACATCGCCATGCAACAGATCCAGCGGCGTCGCCGGAAGCAGGCCCGCAGCGATGCGCATCGCCCTGAGGGCGTCGGAAATATCCACGACACCGGTACCCTTGAAATTCCCATCGGCGATACTATAAGTTACAACGGCAGTTTTGGCGGCTGTATTGCCGGCCGGATCAGTGGCGATCACGGTGATGCTGTTGGCTCCGCCCGCAAGACCGGTGATGGTGGCGCTCCAGGCGCCGTTGGAAACCGAAACCGGGCCGGCTGTCGCACCCGAACTGACCGATATAACCGGTTTTATGCCGGCTTCCACCGTCCCGGAAAGAGTCTGGGAGTTAACGGCGGTGGGTGTGGTGACGGCATTGATGGTCAGGGCCGGCATGGTTATATCAAGAATAATGCTTCCCGTAACGGTGGTTGCGTTGCCGAGCGCGTCCGTTGCGGTGACCGCGATGCTGTTAGTTCCCACGACCAGGCCGGTCAGGGTGGCGCTCCAGGTGTTGATGGAGTTCACTACTGCCGGGAAAGCTGCGCCGCCGTTGATGCTGATCGCAACCGTCGCCCCCGGATCATTCGTGCCGCTGATGGTCTGGCTGGACTGGTTGGTGGGACTGGTAACGGGATTGAGAGTGATGGCTATTGAAGAGGCGGCAACGCCGTTGGCGTCCGTGGCTTTAACCTGGAAAAATTCCGTAGTGCCGACGGGCAGGTCGCCGTTAGGTACAAAGATTTCGGGATGGTCAAAGGGGGCCGACTCGTTTCTGACCCGCTCATCGGTCATGGAATTCAGGAAGGCGACGAGGGAGGCCTGCTTGAGCGGGGCATTCTGCAGCACGCCGAGTTCTATAATGGCGGCATCGAGGCTGTCCCGATTCGCCACCGGAAAGTTTCCGCCCCGGGTATAGAAGTCAACCACATCATCCAGGGTCATGTGGCCGCCATTGTGGAAATAAGGGGCGGTCAGCTCCACGTTGCGCAGGCCGGGCACCTTGAAGTTGCCGTTATTGGCCACCGGAAAATTTGCGGGTAGCTGGGCCGGCAGGATCGGTGTGAGCGGCGTGCCCAGTGGGCCCAGAGCCGGGTTGAATCCCAGGTTGCCGGCCGCCTGCAACTCCGCCAGCAGGGAGAACGACAGCGGGTAGAACAGCCCGGTCAGCGGGTTGGTTGTCGGCGCGTTGCCGCCCCGGCCGATGTCTTCGGTTGTGGGCCGCACCGAGGTGTTGTTGAAGCCGTTGTCATAGATGATATCCGCCCCGCTCGCCACGGCCATCTGTTCGATCACGGCATTGGCGGAGTTGGTGAGGAACGCGCTGGCCCGTACCGATGCATTGGTGAGTTCGGTGCTGGCATGGCAGGCGCTGCAGCCGGCAGCGCCGAAAAAGAGGGTGAAACCGTCCTGCTGCTGGGGGGTCAAGGCGGCCTTGTCGCCTCCCAGGAAGCGGTCATAGGGGGTCTGATCAGAGACCAGGGTGGCCTCGTAAAGCTGGATCGCCAGCCCCCAGAAGAGGGAGAAATTGGCCTCCATCTGGCTGAACGGTTCACCTAAAGGGGAACCGACGGTAGGCAAACTGGCGGCCAGGTTGGAGTTCCAGAGGTTGTCCATGAAGGCTGCCTGAATCATTCCCTTGTAACCGGTAGCGCCGGTCAGCGGGTTGGCGAAGCTGAGCCCGTTGTTGCCGATAATTTTTCCGCCGGACAGCGTCGCCCGCGAGAGGGGACCGAGGACGCTGTCGTTCGGGTGGACGAGCTGCTTGCCGAGCGGAGTCAGGCTGAGCAGCTTGCGCCCCACCTCCGGAAAGGTGCGGCCGTGGAAGGACATTTCGGTGTCGTCCAGCGGTGGTCCGGTCGCCTGGGAGGCGAGGCTGGCAAATTGAATGGACACCGGCTGCTTCACGAGTGTTCCGGCGCTGGCGTACCAGACTCCGGCCGAGGGGTCCAGCGGACCGAAGGGGTTCACGCCGTTGAACTCGAAGTGGGCGCGGCCATCCCAGAAATTGTTGAAGTTGAAAACAGCGTTGATATTGGTCGGAGTGTTGCGCGCCGTCACCCGGCGCATGTTGACGCTGCCGACCTGGAAGACCGCATCGGAAACAGGGGTGCCGATGTCGACCGATCTGTCTGTGGCGGGGTCGATGTTGATGCCCGCAAAATTGGTGAATTTGACACCCTGAGAACCGACGACGTCGTTGGAATCACGCACGATCTGCGATGCCTGGAAGTCGGGGGGAGTGCGCAGGTGGAACGGAAAGTCTCCGGTTACCGGCGTTTTATCCAGGGTGTCGTTCGGTCCCTTGACCACGGCATTAGGTCCCTTGGGCTGAAAGGTGTTATCGCCGCCCCGGGTTCCCGGATTGAGGGTGTTTTTCAGGCGATTGTCCACGCCGGCGTGGAAATGGCAGCTTCCACAAGCCTGCACTCCGTCGCTGCCTGTCTGCATATCCCAGAAGAATGCCTTGCCCAGCTTGATGGCGGCCTGCTTGTCCTTGACGAACTGGAACAGGTTGGGCGGCTCCGGCACCGGAAGCTGGTTGAGCGGCACCAGTACCGGCGGTGGTATAACGGCTCCCAGAGTGGTTGTCGGCAGCCAGGTGCAGATCAGAACGGTCGCAACCAGGCGCAGCGTTGTTCGTGACGTCATGTATAATTCCTTTTTCATGGTAAATTCTCCCGTCGATACTACTTTCAAAACGTTGCCAATCCTACTATTTTTCTGAGAATCAGCAGCGCGTCGGCAATATCGATCCTGTTGTCCTGTGTAGGCAGGCCGTTCACCAGAGGGGCGACATCGCCATGCAGCATGTCCGTGATTGTCGGCTGGTCCAGGCCGACCGCTATGCGCATCGCCTTGAGGGCGTCGGAAATGTCCGTGACTCCGGTCCCCTTGAAGTTTCCGTCCGGAAGTATCCGGGTAATGGCGCCATTGACCGTGGAGATGTTGGAGACCAGGTCAACCGCAACGACCGTGACGTTGTTGATTCCTGGGGCAAGGCCGGTAATATTGCAGCTCCAGGTGCTGATGCCGCCGCCGGGAATTGGCGCTGAGCAGCTGACCGTGGCGCTGGTATCCACAGTGACCGCCGGAAATGGGCCCAGTTCGATCGTGCCGCTGATGGTCTGCGTGCTGCTGCCGGTCGGAGAGCTTGTCGCATTCAGGGTCAGCACCGGCGGGGTGGCCTTGACGAGCCAGGAGGCCGTAGTGGCGTTGGCTACGGTCTGCTGATTACCCCCCGCATCCTTGCCGAGCACGGCTACGCTGTGCGATCCGTCGGGAAGGCTGCTGAGGGAGATCGGAGTCGCGACAGGCGTATCGGCGCTGAAGGCCGCTCCGTCCAGGCTGTATTGATAGGTTACCACTCCGGCGCCCCCGATCGTCAGGGTGGCGCTGTTCAGGTTGGTCTTGCCCCCGATCGGGGCGCCGGTGATGGTGGCGGCCGGGGTTATCAGGACGTTCGCCACGGGTAGAGTCTTGATCACGCCTGTGATGCTGGTGGCGGTGACCGTGATTGAATAGCTGCCGGGAGTCAACCCCGTGAGGTTAATGCTCCAGTCATCAGGAAGTGCCCCGCCTACGGTTGCAGCCAGCGTCGGCAGGTGGACAGGCGCCGCCGGGATGGTAATGTTGGTAACGTCAACCGCTACAGTGGCCTTGTCAAACACCACCGTGGGAATTCCATTCACTATTTCCAGCGCAGAGATCTTGCCGCTCAGCGGCAGGCTGGTCAGGTTGGTCGGCGAAATGATCGGGTTAATGGTCAGTGTATTAATAAGCACAGGGGGCGGCGCGCCACCCGTGGCCGGCAGGACGATCAGAGGAAGGTCGGCGCCAATTGCATCAACGCCGTTAGGTATCCTGAGTTCCGGGTGGTCGAAGGGAGCAGTCTCGTTTCTGACCCGCTCGTCGGTGAGTTTGTTGAGGAATGCCACAATTTCTGACCGGCCTGTCGGGTCATTTCTAAGATTGAGCGGCTTTATGGCGGCGGCCAGTTCGGGGTTGCCCGGGAAGTTCCCCCCCCTGCTGTAGAATTCCACCACCTGGCTCAAGGTCAGGGCGTCGCCGTTATGGAAGTAGGGCGCGGTCAGCTCCACGTTGCGCAGGCCGGGGGTCTTGAAGGATCCCTGAACCTTGTCGGTTGTCGTAAACCCGAGCGGCAATTTTGGGGTCACGAAGGGGAGCCCCGTCTGGGACGCCTGCACGGCAAGCTTCGAGAAGGAGAGCGGGAAGCCGAGCTTGCTCCCCCCCCTGCCGGGGTCATCCGCCGTGGGCCTGACGCCGATGTTGAAAAAGCCGGTGTCAATCAGGTTCACGGCAAATGTCGTAGGATTCACTTCCTGCTTGATCAGGTTGTGGCTGGAATTGTTGGTGAACGCCACGGGATTACAGTCGGTGAGAAGGGTAGTGACAGGACAATTATTGCTCCCGACCACGGCAGATGTGAACTCGGAGCCGGAATGACAGAGGGCGCACTTGCCGTCGAAGGCCGTGAAGCCCCGCTGTTCGAAGACACTAAGGGTATTTTGATTACCGGCCTGGAAGAGGTCGAAGGGCGCCTGATCGGAAACCAGGGTTGCCTCGTAGAGCTGGATTGCCAGTCCCCAGAAGAGGGAAAAGTTGGCTTCGATCTGGGTAAATCCGCTCGGAGTAGTCAAGGTGGTTGACGTAAGATTGTTCTGGAAGGCTGCCTGGATCATCTGGGTGTAATTGGTGTTGAGGCCCTTGGCCGGGGCCAACGTGATGGCCAGTGCGCCTAATACGCTGTCATTTGGACTTACATTCTGCTGTCCGAGTGGAGTCGTAAGGCTGAGCATCTTCCTGCCGAGCTGCGGGAAGGTGCGTCCTCGAAACGACATCTCGACGCTGCTCAAAGCGGGGCCGGTTGCCTGGGAGGCCAGGCTGGAATTGGGGATGGCGATTGCCTGCTGCACCAGCCCCAGCGCCGGATCGTTAACCCAGATGAGGGCGCCCTGGTCCAACGGACCGAACGGGCTTACCCCGTTGAAGATGTTATTGGCCCGGCCGTCCCAGAAGTTACTGTAGTTAAAAACCGCGTTGATCACCGATGGGGCATTGCGCCCGGTCACCTGTCTGGTGTTATTGGCAGAGTTGATGTTAGGAGGGGTACCGATGTGGAATGTCGTGTCGATAAGAGGAGTCCCGCTGTCAATCGCTGAATTGATGTTGATGGCCAGAAAATCGGCCAGGCGAACCCCCTGGGAACCGACGACGTCGTTAGTGTCGCTAATGCTGGTAACCGGATCGGTGGTGATTGCGGTTAACGGATTTAATGGAGCGAGCCCGGTCACCGGATCTACTAAAACGAGCCGGGCAGTTGGCGGCTTCACCAGGAACAGGGAAAAGTCACCTTGCTGAAGGGTGTAGTTCGGTGCAAACTGCGGCAAACCGGTTGCCCGCAACAAGATCGATACAGGCAATCCAGTCACCGGGTCAACCACAGGAAGCAACGTCACCGGGTCAATTTTTTGTGTCCTGATCACCGTGGAGTTGTTGCCGAAGATGAAGTCAGGACCCGGATGGAGCTGATTTGTATCCCTTTTGGCAGCAAAGTTCGGAAGCGAGCCGATAACCGGGTCCGCGCCGGCGCGGTAGTGGCAGCTGGCGCAAGCCGTGACGCCGTCACTGCCGGCCTGCATGTCCCAGAACAGCGCCTTGCCCAGCTGGATGGCGGCCGGGACATCCTTGATATACGGGGAAAGATTCGGAGGGACAGTTGCCGGAACGGTTCCTCCTGAAGTGCCGAATACCGGGTTGGTGGTCTTGCCCAGAGGGGGCTGGAGCGCTCCCCAGGCAAAACTGCCCGGCAGCAGGCTGCAGATCATGACGACAGCCAGCAGGCGCCTGACGACCTGTGATTTCAAGCAAAACGATACAGCCATGATAGTCCTCCCGATCTTAGACTCTTCTGTAACCGGTTTTGGTAGATTTATAAATATACTACAGGTTATCGGCTTTTAAAACTTGCATCTAAATCTACACCTGAATTGTAACTATAGTTTGTTGAGCAAAACACATGCCAATTAAATCGGCGGATCTATGATACCGTCAGAGACGCAAGGATCACAAGTTTTGTCAGGAGTCAGAAGGGTGCAAATATTTTGTCACTAAGATGATTTATGCGCAATTTTTTGCTGTCGGTGATGAACGGGTAAAATTGATTGGGGCGCGCCTGCGTTTTAAATCAGCAGGTTACGGTTATAATGGTCTCCTGTCGTTTGCAAATAATTTGGCGTAATACCTGCAGTGGGGTATAATACCATTTATATCTAATCTTATTTAAAAGCATCTCATTCCGGTCAGGCGTCTAATTTAACATTGAGGAAGTCAAAACTATGAAGATTCCTAGATCTGTAGTTTTCGCCGTAACTACAGCGTTGTTGTTCTGCGTGTCACTTTCTTCCGCCATGGCGAAGGACGAACCTAAAAATCTCGTCAACGCGGTAAGAGTAATCAAGGAGTTTACCGCCGCAAAGAAAGAGAGAATTCCGCCGGAGCTGCTCAAAAACGCCAGTGGCATTATCATCATTCCCGGGGCCGGCAAGAATGACTTCATGGTGAGGGGGAGGAGTGCGAGCGGGGTTCTGTTGGTGCATGAGACAGACGGTAAATGGAGCGACCCAGTTTTTATCACTCTCAGCGGCGGCACCTTGGGCTGGCAGATGGTGGGGGAGCCGATGGACATCCTCCTGGTATTCAAGAACATGAAGAGAATCGACGCCATCACCAAAGGGAAGTTTACCATGGATACCACTGTTACTGTGGTTCCGGGGACATTGGGAAGTGGCATGAAAGCCGCAACCAAAGCGGAGAGAAATGCGGAAATAAATTCTTATATCCGCAGCCACGGTAAATTTGCCGATGTCTCCGTGGCCGCCACCACCGTCCAGATCGATACCGCCTCCAATGATATTTTCTACGGCAAGCAGAAGATAAACGTCGGGGACGTCCTGTCCGGCAAGGTGGAGAACTCTTCCGGCGACTTAAAAAAATTGCAGATGATTCTTGCCGAGTACGCGGCAAGCAAGTGACGGGATAACCAGGACTCATTAGTTGAGTCAATAAAAAGGAGGTTACACATGTACCAAATTAAATTGAGAAGAGCTTTCATGAAGTGCTGCATCAGTATTGCTCTGGCGACAGTGTTGTCGGCTTGTGGAAGTAGTGATAGCGGAACTACTACCCCTCCACCTACGACACCTCCGCCGACCACAACAGTTTCATTTGCGGCTCAAATCCAACCTATTTTTACCGGCCACTGCGTTGTTTGCCACACCAGTTCTGGGTCTGCCGGCAATGTTCTTCGGTTGGATATCGGTACTTACAATAATCTGGTGAACAGGCCTTCCGCGGTGACAGATATTAACGGAAAGCTGCTTGTCGGAACACTGGTTATCCCCGGTAATTCAGCCGACAGCTTATTGTATCAGAGAGTGAGCGGAATCGGCCTCTTGAGCTTCCTGGAGCGAATGCCGCTTGGCGCGCTAGGTGGTTTTCTGTCAGCAGGCGACCTGCTCCTAATAAAGACCTGGATAGATCAGGGGGCGAAAAATAACTAGTACCGCGTAACACCTAAATTTAACCCCCCTCAGTCCCCCCTTATCAGGGGGGAAGCCTTGAAGTCTCCCCTGATAAGGACCCTCTGGGGCCTAAAGGGAGATTTAGAGGGGTTCGATGCAAAGGAATAAAAAGGGGCGGGTTGCACTTTGAAAATGCAGCCCGCCCCTTTGTTGTATTTGAATTATTACACCGGTTTTTGAAGAATCAACTGTTTAAAGTATTCCTCTAACTCCTCCTCCCCCTCGATTTTAATCTTGACTCCTTGTTGCACGAACCCGATCAGGAGCCGGGTTCCGCATTGAATTCTGTCCTGAATCAGAGCCAGCGATCCGCAATCGGTCATGGAGAACATTTCGCTTCTCTTCTCCGGTGTACAGTCCAGTAACTCCGTAATAAACATGTCGGTAGCGAATCTATGGCGTTCCCTGAGCAGCTCCAGTTGATTGCGCCCTTCAAGGCGTTTGATCTCTTCCTCGACATCGAGACGACTGCAGCCGGTCTCGATCATGAACGTATCATTAACAAACGCGAGCCAGGCTTCGCTTATTTCTTTTGCAGTCATAGGAGTAGCAGTAGGAGTAGGAGTAGTAGACTCATCAGTAGTAGTAGGAGTAGTAGTAGAAGTATCGCTCATGGCGCCTCCATTGATTTGTAATTACGGGAATATGTATGTCACACAAAAAGGGCCTCGCCGAGTTTTCGTTACGAGGCCCTTTATTGTGGGTACGGCAACTGCAACTCCTGAAAGGGGTTAAATCGGATTCAATCCCACCACCATTCTGAGTATGTTGAGTGAATCCCTGATGTCTATCACTCCGTCCGGCGCCGGAACGCCGTTGAAAATCGGCGCTACGTCGAAGCGGAACTTTTCGGTCGGTGTGGGTATCTTGGATCCGACTATCGACCGCAGCGAATCGAGTGCTTCGTTTATCGAGTAGCTGTTTGGATCAAAAGTGGCAATACTCATCGTGAAGTTAGGTATCGACGGAATCTGGTCATTGACAGTTACTTGTGCCGTCGGCGCCGCGAAGATGTGGCCGGCCAGGGCCGGGGTCACGGTATAACTGCCGTTGGTAATGCTCTTAAAGGAGTAGATCCCATTGCTGTCCGTCTGTACCGTCTGGGTCGCGGCGCCGCCCAGGGTAAGAGAAGCGATCGATACGTTGACCCCTTTTGCCGGTGCTCCGACCTGATCCAGCACGGTGCCGGAAACTGCAAATCCCGCAGGCGGTATCGCATTGCCGCCGATATTCAACGGGATCAGCGCGGTCATTACAACTTCGGTGTAATCCGTGCCGCCGGCCACTACATTTTGGCCGCGGTTATTGATGAATTTGCATTTGACAGTGCCGGTGAAGGGGGACGTCTCCCTAATCAGGACTTCACAGCGCCGGGCGGTACTGGTTTCGATCGGCGTGCCGGCCGGTACCAGGTAAGCCTCGTTGTGTCCGTAGGGTGGCACCCCCAGGGCGCGGCCGTCCCAGGCGGTGACTACGACGTTTACCGGGAAGGTAACCTGAACGCTGTTGTATGCCGCGACGAGGAAACGGACGCAGATGGTGTCTCCGACTTTGGCCTCGATCGAGATCTGGGTGCCGCTGACGCCGCTGTTCAGATCCGGCGGGATAACGATACCGGCCGGAATCGTAGCGGTGCCCCCCTTGTGGGCCGGCACCGCTACGCCGGTGACGAACCAGTAGTCGGCATTGAAGTCGTTGAAGGCGAAGGGGGTGTTGGTAAACACATCGTTGATCCCCGGTTGGCTGCCATGGTTGGGAAAGGTCTGCCGTGCGTTGCCGGCCAGATCGCTCCATACGGAGTCACGGTCATCGAATACCCAGAGCGCCTCGACGTCGAAGGGGGCGGTCATGGCATGGGGGTTGGTGGCGAACTTCAACCTCGGGTCACCGGTCCACGGGTCCGGGTCGGTAAGGAGACCGCCGATGAAGCCAGGGAACTGGGGAAAGTTGGCCAGGTTGCACGCCAACCGGCGTGTGCCGTCCCGGGAGTGGCCGATCGGAATACTGGGGTCTACCTGCGTGGCAAAGTAGGTGTCCGCCGCCTCGAAGACCGTCGCGGCGAAGAGGCCGAATTCGAAGTGCTGCATGGTGTTGCGGTGGCAGTGGTAGAAGTAGAACCCCATAAAGTTGGGCTGCCACTGGTACCTGTATGACCCGATCTCCATGGAGCAGTGACCCACCCCGTCGTTGATCGGTGTCGGCTCGGTGCCGTGCCAATGGATCGTGTGCGGTGGAGGTCCGGCGCCGGTGGTCTGGGCGTTGTAGACCACCCCCCGCGGCATCCGCAGGGTTGGCCCGGGATAAGTGCCGCCGGCGGCGGAGGGAATGGTGCCGTCTCCGATGGTAAAGAACTTAAGTAGTTTCGCGCCGTCCCAGGTGGGAATCGTCAAGGCGTGCAGCAAGCTGCGCGTGACCACATGGGGCGCAGGCGGAGCGGCTGCAAGGCCGGCCGCGGCCATGACCTCGGGGACCGGATTGGTGGGCGCAAGCGCATCGGTCGTGGCCGGACTCGCGGTGGGGGGGTCGAACATCTTGGACCACATCGCCTCCATGCCGACAACCGACCAGCGGGTTATTTTAACTCCGGATTTCGGAAGCGTGCCTAGTACTGGAAGTGCCATTTTATTTCTCCTCTCTATCTCAATTTGATTATTAAGTCAGCTTTGAGTGGCTCCCGATGTTCTAGCCATTTGGCCGGGGTCCGGCCGCCAACCCGGTGATAGGGGGGTCGGTGACGGGATTGGGGTTGCTGCCGCTGACGCCGCGAATATTCCGGTACATCCCGGCAAAATCCGCATCCATCGGGAAGTCCATGAAGTTTCCGAGGCCCTGGCTCTGGGCGTTCCGGTCACCGACAACATACATCCCCGAGATCAGGCCGCAGTTGTAATTGCCTCCCTGAGCGGTCTGGCTGGCCTCGGAATGGTCATGCATCGGAAAACAGAGGGGCGACATGCGCTGCGCCAGATCGATGGGCGAGCCCAGTGCCGCAAGGGTCCCCACGGGCGGAATGAACACTTGGAACTCATCGACGGGCGGCCATACCGGATGGCCGCTGATGGTTTTCAGGGGGGCGTCCGGCCGGCCGATGCCGCGCACGTTGGCGTTGTCGGGCGGCCTCATGTAGGGGACCGTATAATCGATCCTGTCCATCGGCCGGATAGTATAGACGTCAATCCAGATCGGATTGGGATTGGGTGCGCCGTTGATGCTGGTGACGTAGACGTGATTGCAATGAATATGCATCGAATGTTCCCAAAGCCCGGCGTTCATGATGTGTATCACGATCGGCTCGCCCACCCGGTTCATGGGGGTGATGGCCGGACTGAAATGCGAGAAGAAGCCGGACTGGCCGTTGATCGTGAAATACTGGGGTACGTTGTTGGGATTCAGCAGGGTGTTCCCGGTGAACGGGTCATGGAGGAACTTCTGCAGAAACTGCGCCGCCGGGTAGTCCTGACCCGGAGTGAAGTTACCCACCTCGGCAAACAGATTCGGGCTGGCCTGATGGTCCAGCCAGACATAGGTGCGGAACGGGGGGGTGTTGGTGGCCGGGTCGCCATCCTCCCAGGAGAGGCCGGGGAAGTAGTCGGTGGTGCCGAAGGCATCATAGATGTTCTGGACATGAGGCGTCGGGCTGTCGTATGGGGTGAATTTGTGGCCGGCGGCGGCAACCGCGGGCCTGACGACCATTGCGCCGTGCAGTCCCATAACCCGGTTAACCGGATCGTTCAGGTTGTCGTAGTAGAGGAAGGCGCCCGACTGGGTGGCGGTAAAGACTTTGGATACCGTGGCCCCCGGAAGAATCGGTCCGCTGTCGAAGATGGGCGGATCGGTGGGCAAGTTGCCCGGAATGAAGAACGAATGGTTTTCATCCAGAGCATTGGTGATGTTGATGGTAATGGTATCGCCCTTGATGGCCATGATCGTGGGGCCGGGGCAGTCGGGAGGGACGGCCACGCCGTTCGCCTTCATCTGGTAGATCCAGAAATAGCACTGGGCGGTGTTGATGGAGTTGTGAGTTACCATATCCTTGAGCGCATCGGTAATGGTGACGTCCAGCGTCTGGGTAGCTGCAAAGGCGTTCTTAGTTCCCATAAAGGGGAGGTGGGTGCTTAGGAAGACGGTCGCCACCCCTGCTGCCCCCATCTTCATAAAATCACGTCTTTTGATTGGCTTGTTCACTACTTCTGGTATGTTCATAATTTCCTCCTTTTTTCCATTTCGTGGTTTGAAATCATCCCTCGTATATGCTTTATGAACCTGGAATTAACTTGCACAATAAACTTCTACGAAACAGAGGGGGCCATATATGCTAATAAAGTCTTCAGATACAGTTTTTTATCAATACACGGATTATGCCAAAATTTTGTACATTATTATTGCAGTGATATTGGCATGTTACAGACTGCATATCCGGCACCGTTACAATGAAACCGGTATGAAAAATAAATATCGGTCAAGCTCAGCTTTTTATGTACTCCAGTGAAATTAATATATATTTTCTGCAAACTGTCGGTAATTGTATATGCCAATTTTTTTGCATAGGTGGGAACTCCGGTAAACTGCTATTTTGCGACCGCCTTAAATTTCTTTCCCCGGCGGATGACGTATCTGTCGATATATTCGACAGGTTTACTTTGACACACTTCAGAAAAATTATGGTAAAGTTTTCACACTTTCATAATAGTCTACGAACAAAACCAATATTTGCAATAAAAAAAATTACATCCGGAAGGTCATGACGATGAACAGGACAGTCAGAATCATCAGTTCGGTAATGTTGGTTGTGGTGGCCATAGCCGGCGGATATATCTACGGCCGGCGGGGAAGCGCGCCTCCTGCGGTGACAAAGGGGCAGGCGCATGTTGATGGATATACCTGCCCGATGCATCCCTTCATCATCAAGGAGCGGGCGGGATCCTGCCCTGTCTGCGCGATGGAGCTGGTCAAAAAAACCGCCGGAACCGGGATTACCGACAAGGAACTGAAGAACGTAAGTCATGTCGCGTTGTCGCCAACCCAGCAGATAATGGCCAACCTGGCTACGGTAGCTGTTGCCGTGCAGCCCCTCTCGAAGGATATAGCCTGTACCGGTATCGTGGCCTATAACCAGGAAAGGCAGGGTAAGGTTGCCGCATGGCTGGGGGGGCATATCGACCGGCTGCTGGTCAAAAGCGTGGGGACGGAGGTGAAGAAAGGCATGCCGGTTGCCGAAATCTTCTCGCTCGACCTGTACAATGCCGAGGAGCAGTACCTTCTCGCATACAAGACAGTCAAGATTTTGAACAGTTCGGTCTCGTCCTCTTTCCCGGCTAACACCCAGATGGCTTTGGGGGAAGCCAGCGAGCGCCTGCGCATGCTCGGATTCAAGGAAAAGCAGTTCGAGCTGCTGCAGAAATCGATAACCCCGTCTGTCAGGATACCTCTCTACAGCCCGTTTTCCGGTGTGGTTACCGAAAAGTTCGTGCAGGAGGGTCAGTTTGTGAACGTGGGAGACCCGCTCCTCAGCATAGCCGATCTTTCCAGCATCTGGGTGGAGTTGGAGGTCTTCGAGAGCGATCTCCCCTCGATCAAGGTCGGCCGTGAGGTCACCATGGTTTCCCCGTCTAATCCGGGGCAGACCTATCACGGTAAGGTGAAGCTGGTTTATCCGTTCCTCGACCCCAAGACACGGACACTCAGGCTCAGGGTGGAGATCCCCAATCCGGGGTTGAAGCTGAAGCCGGAGATGTATGTAACCGCCACAATCAAGGTTCCCATGGCCGACTCGCTGGTCGTTCCGGTGGGAGCTGTAATGGATACGGGCAAGCGGCAGGTTGTGTGGGTAGAGTCCAAGCCGGGCGTGTTCCTGCAGCGGGATGTGAAAATCGGGGACAGGTCCGGCAATGACGTGCAGATATTGGCCGGGTTGAAGGCGGGGGAGAAGTTGGCGATCACCGGAGGCTACCTGATCGACTCCGAGGCACAACTCAGCCATGGAGCTGAGGCTTCGTCAATACCGCCGGCCTCCGCTCGTAATAAGGGCAAACTGGACATGGACGACATGAAGATGAAATAGTGAAAGGTGAAAGGTGAAGATGAAATGAGACATCTTTTTGTTTTCTGGGTAACCATTGTTTTGTTCAATACTGCTTGCGTAGCCGCCGCGGCAGAGATAGACGGTTTCCGTAACTTCAGGTGGGGGATGGACCAGGCGGCGTTCCTCGAAACCGATCAAAAGAGTATTGAAGGGCACATGGGAGCCGTGCAGGGGGTTGAATCCTTTCAGTTGAAAAATGATGATCTGGAGATAGGCGGGGTCAAGGCCGACGGGATCGTCTATTCCTTTTTCAAGGGGAAATTTGCTTCTGTAGATATCGATTTCAAGGGATTCGACAACTTCGAGAAACTGACGGCCTATTGCAAGAAGACATTTGGTCCCGTCACCGGTGCGGTTACAATGAAGCTGGAGTACTATGCCGGGTTTGATTCTCCCAAGACCGGCGCCATGCTTCTCTACCAGTTGTCTATGGCGAATTCCAGCTACGGAAAACTTTACATCTATTCCAAGGAATTGCTGAAGTAGTGATATAATGGCGATGTCCTGTTGAATTAATCAATACAGTTTCGGAAGACTTTTCCCCTGCTCCGGAGCTCCTGATAAAATTCTGAAACCTGGCTAACACCTTTTCTTGATCCCTGCCAGGATATTTTCACCCATCCCTTCTCTCCGGTAAAACTGCAACCTTTCGCAACATGCCGACATCAATGGACTATTTGTTGTTGTAATTCGATGGCTCTATTATTGCTAAATAAAACTAGGTAAGTTCGATTCGACAATATGGCATGAGGAGTGGGATCATGAACCGACGTGATTTTCTCAAGACAGGGATGGCCGGTATCGCGTTTCTTTCATTGAAGACGCTCGGCTGTTCGAGTTCAAACTCTTCCGGCTATGTGGGCGACACCTACGCTCTTACCATCGGTGCCGCCCTTTTCGAGATGATTGACGGCAACAAGGTTTTTATGTGGTCTTTCGAGGACCCGCAGAGCGGCCCGCACATGCCGGGCCCGGTCATCCGGGTGGAGGCGGGAGAAGCGCTCAGGATCTTCATTACCAATACCCTGGGTGAGAACCATTCCTTTGTCATCCCCGGAGTAGTGGACAGCGGGATAATCGCGCCGGGGGAAACTGCCGTCGTTATATTCACGGCGCCGGCCGCGGGCACCTACCTGTACCTGGACCCGTTGAACGCGCCGGTGAACCGGGTACTCGGACTGCACGGCGCCATGGTGGTCCTGCCGAAGAGCGGGAACACCCCTTACAGCACCCCCACTCCAGCTGTCCAGCAGCTCTTCAACGACCTGGGGACGACGGCCCATTTCCCGAAACACGCGCTTACTCCTGCCGGTTGGCAGCAGGCCCGATCGCGGATCTGGCTCCTGAACCAGGTCGATCCTCTCTTCAACGAGCGGGCGGAGAACGGCGTGTTTATCGATCCTGCGGATATGAAGGCCAACTTCCTGCCGCGCTACTTCACGATCAACGGCAAATCAGGGGCCTTCGCCGCCCATGACGAAGAGATTGAACTCGAAGGAAGGATCGGTCAGCCGATGCTCGTCCGTCTTCTGAACGCCGGGCTCTTCACCCACTCGAACCACCTGCACGCCAACCACTTCTACGTGACGGCGATTAACAACGTGGTCCAGGAGAACGTGCTTGCCCATGACACCTTCACCACCGGGGCTGAAGACAAGATCGACTGGCTGGTGCCGTTCATTCGCCCCCCCGACATCGCCGGGGACCCGGGCATCCCACTGCGCGATCTGATCCCCAACGAGCTGCGGCTCACGATCGGCGGGGATGTAGGCGTCCCGCAGTCACCCCTGGTATTCCCGATGCACTGCCACAACGAAGTGTCACAGACCGCGGCGGGTGGGAACTATCCCCAGGGAATGGTGACCCACTTCGAGTTTCTCGGCGACCTGGACGGGGTTGATTTTCCCAATGCCGATAAAATGTAAATTGTGCCCTTGAGAAAGGAGGACTATCTGATGGCTCTTCCAATAGTACCCCGCGGCGATGTGCCTCCGGGAGAACGGCTTGATTTTTTCAAGCATATCTGCCCTCCCGCATTCGGGGGGGCCAATCCCGACCCGATAACTCCGGACCGGACGATCTTCCGCGCCCTCCTCGTCGGCATCGAACTCCTTCTCTCCGACGGCGGCAGGGTGCCGATGTGGATCATCGAAGACACCTCCGATGGGACCCGCACTTTCCCTTCCAAGACGATCCGGGTGGTCAGGAATGAGGTCGTCCGTTGTCATGTCCAGTGCCGGGAGAATACCCACACCATCCACTGGCACGGCATCGAGCCGACCCCGATGAACGACGGGGTAGGGAAGCACTCCTTCGAGGTGGACGGCAGTTTCGACTACCAGTGGCAGCCCAGGGCAGCCGGTACCTATTTTTATCACTGCCACAAAAATACCGTGCTGCACTTCGAGATGGGGCTTTACGGCCTCCTCATCATCGACCCCAAGGAACCGGCGGGTTCCCCGGTAACGGCGCCGTACAAAGACGGAGGGCCCGGATTCTGCGCCGCCTTCAGTCCCGATACCGGCCACGTCATCCCCTACGACGTGGAGGCCTTCTGGGTGAGTGATGATATCGACAGCCGCTGGCACACCCTGGGACACAACGCCTTCATGATGAAGTGCGATCCCGACGACCCGGCCAATCCGGCCAACTTCACCCAGGACGGTTTTCTCAACGATTTCCGTCCGGACATCTTCGTCATCACCGGAGCAGCCAGACGGATAACCGACCCCACTCCCTTCACCGCGGCCGATTCCCCGCTTATAGCGCCGACGGTGCGGGTCGGGCAGACACTCCTTGTCCGCGTCCTCAGCGCCGGCTACGAAAACCACCAGTACACCCTCGGGCTCGACGCGCTGCAGATCGCAAGCGACGGCCGCGCTTACGGCGAACCGCCTTTCCAGCAGTATTCACGACCGGTGCCGCTTCCGGCCGGTGAACCGCTCCGGCTCAGCACCGCCCGACGCACCGATCTGATCATCAGACCGACAACGGCCGGAGTCTTCCCGGTTACAATAGAATACTTCCACAGGGTAAGCGGCAAAAAACTGTACTCGGCCACGACGAGCATCACCGTTACGCCGTGAGCGTTTGACCGGGTTCACTCACGTTGACATACGCCCCGAGCGAGGTATCATAAAATATCTTGCCCGCATAAAGGGAAATGACGATGGACTCGATAGATTTCGCCATTGTACATCATGCCAATCAATTTCTTATTACCAATGGCTACCAGAACCGGGAGGGGCTGGATGATGTCATAGCCAGCTACCATAAGATCCTGAAGTTGCACCGGGTCTATAATATCCCTTTAAATATTCATCTAAGCGGTACGCTCCTGGAAGCAATACTCTGGCATAGCCCGGACTTTTTCGACGATATCAGAGCCCTCCGGGAGGAGGGGCTGATAGATTTTGTCGGCAGCAGTTACGGCCAGAACCTGATGCGTTTTTTTCGTTACCATCACAATTTCAGGCAACTGAATGAAGAGCTCCGGCTGTACCGGGAACATATGGGGATCGACCCCAAAGAGGTGAAGGTATTCTGGTCACCGGAGAGGCTCTGGGATACCGACAAACTTGCCCACGTGCTCACCGACAAAAGGCTTCTGAATAACGGGCATAAGTTTATTCTGGTCGATGACCGGCTGTTCTATCCGGAAAACCATGGCATGCCGTCCAGAGACGAATTCGACCAGGGTCGCGTGCATAGTTCCGCCAGTTTCTACCCCTGCCGTATCGATCAGGGGAAAGGACTCGTCGCTTTGCCGATCTCTTCCTACCTGAGATACCATATCCCCCCCGCCGATGCCGGCGCCCTGGAGCAGCTGGCGGAGTTCTTTCGCTGGCTTGCCGGGCAAAACTCCCAGGGCGGGGGGAAACTGATCGCCATCTACGGCGACGACATGGAAAAAACGGTCGGCTGCTGCGGCTGGAGCGATAAAGGACCGGAGCAGTACGAGACCCTTCTCAAGTGGCTGGCCGGCAACCCGTGGGTCCGCCCGGTCAGGCTGAACGGGTGGGCTTCGTCCCACTGCACCAAGTGCCAAAGACCGATCGAAGTGGGGAGCTATTTCGAACTATGCGACGATTTCGGGGCGGGTGAAGGGTACGACAGGTGGTACTTCGATCCAAAGTGGGACAGGTATCGAAACTACTTTGCCTGGTCGGAGGGGAGGGTCGTAGACCTGGGTCTTCTGGGCGCCGACTCCGCCCTCCTGGAGATGGCATGGAAACATCTCCTCGTCTCCGGCTGGGAGACGGCGTGGCATACCCCCACCTACGGCGTTCACGGCGGCGAGGGCTTTGCGATCGATGAACCGACCCCCTGGAGCAAGGCAATCGCCAGTCACAGCCGCCACGCTGCGGTCATCGCGGAAGCCGCGTACTGGATGAAGCACAGGGAGGCGATCGCCTGCGCCTACCTCTACGACATCGACAACGATGGCCATCAAGAGCTTATCCTCAAAAACGAGCGGCTCTTCGCGGTGTTTTCCCCGCTGTGCGGCGGCCGGCTGATCTATCTTTTCAGCCTCGACGGCACGCACGGAAAGATGGCGGTCGGCAACCCTTCCGATGACTGGAACTGGCAGGAGGAACTGAACCACTACATGAAAAAGCCGCCGAACCATCCCGGCGCCCTGGCCGATTCCGGGTACGTGGATGACCGGTACGAGGCTACTGTGACCGGCTGCCGCGGCGATGAGGCGGGGGCACTCCTCGTCAACCAACAGGAGGGCAGTCAGGCCGGCGGCCTGGAGAAATCAATACGGCTTGCCCGGGGAGAAAACGAAATAGAGGTAACGTACCATCTTCCTGCGCATCTGACCGATTTCTCCATCGAGTGCGGTTTTTCCCCCGATTACCTCCATCTGCTCCGGAACGGACGCTGCGCCATAAAAGAGTTTGGAGACGGTACCAGGCGCGGATATGCCAACAACGGGACATCTGTCTGGGTCAGGCTTGCAGATCCGGCAACCGCCGAATTCTACGGCGATGAAAAGCCGCGCGAATTCGGACACGGCTACGCGGTCCGGGTCCGGGCGCTGAACACGCATTTTGCGATCCGGCTCGGCACCAAACAGACGGAGGAAACATGAGCATCGACCTTCTCTTGTCCCCCGTTATTTCCAAGGCGAAAGTCATGGAGATTCTCACCTCGCCGGAAATCATGGCGGATCTGTTCCGGACCAGGCTCTCTTTTCTCCTCCCGCCCGGCGCAACTCTCGCGGAATGCCGGCCGACAGTGCTCCGCAAACGCCTCGGGAGCCGCCAGGTTCTCTGCTATCGACTGTTCTTCGCGGAAAGTTTGCCCAGCATGATGGTGGTCGTCAAGAGGTACGCCGACAAGTCCGAGGGGGAGAGAACCTATGCGATCATGCGCATGCTGTGGGAAAACGGTTTCAACCGGGATAGCGAGCTGAAGATCCCCGAACCTTTCTGTTACCTCTCCGAGCTTCGGCTCCTGGTCCAGGGGAAGGCCCGGGGAATACTCCTTCTGAACAACCTGAAAAAAAGCGCTCCGGCCGCCCTGGATCGGATGCGGGGAGCGGCACGCTGGCTTGCCAAGCTCCACCGTCTCGATGTCGATTGCCCGGGGATCAACCCGCCGCCGGACGACGAAGCCGCTATCAGGCTGTTCGTTCGCCGTGTGGCGAAAAGAGTCCCGCACTTCCAGCCACGACTGGATGGTTTGGCTTGCAACTTGTTCGCGAGGATAGAGGGATTTGCCGACCGGCCACGGGCACTGGTTCACGGCGACTTTCAGTGCGAAAACATCATCGTCGGGGCGAAAAAGGTGACGGTGGTCGATCTGGACGGATTCTGCCGCTCCGACCCTGCCAGGGACTTAGGTTACTTCATCGCCCAGACTCGCACCAAGATATTCAAGGGGTCCGTATCGCCCGTCTCGGTCATCCCCGCTCTCCGCGCCTTCTGGGGGGAATACCGTTCCGCAATTTCCGAAGGGGAAAGGCCGGATTATTCCTCCAGAACGTGTGTTTTTGCAGCGATCAAATGCCTGGAAAGCGTCTACTACGTGACGGACGTGCTGCCGGGTGGCGATATGGAGGTTGTGGGGCAGCTTATTGATGACGCCGAGAGGTTCAGCGGGGCGGAGAGGGTGGAAGAAGCGCTTGAACTTTCCCAGTCGTCGTGGGCGGAAAGGGGTTGATCCATGGATGCAGTGCGCTCGGCGATCATAAAGGATTTGGAGAAAAAAGTAGCCGAAATCAGCCAGCCGGATTTTGTTCGCCGCCATCTGTGCCGGTTTATACCGGAGTGCCGGCCGGAAGAGCTCCGGCCTGAAGATATCGCGGCGCGCACCATCCAGAATGACGGGACCGGCGCCGCCACGGTCGAAATCGAAATCCGCGGCTCAGGCACCCTCTATTGCAAGCTCTACCCGGACGAGTCGGGACTCCATGCTCACCAGGTATTGAAGGAGTTATGGGAAGAGGGGTTCGACGCGACAAAGCGGTATCAGGTATCGGAGCCGTTGTGCTTTATCGATGAATACAACCTGCTGGTAACGAGGCAAGTGCCCGGCAGATGCCTTGAGTCGCTGCTTGCCCGCGATGACGACGCGGCCATGGCGGGGGTGAGGGAGGCGGCTCGGTGGCTGTTGCGGCTGCACGGCTCCCCCGTGCGGATAGGCTGCGGCGATCATGCCTGGTACATGTTCAGAAAATTGGCGGGGAGGCTCTCCAGGGCTGCCGCGCTGCATCCGGACAAGGCTGGAATACTTGTGGCCATGCTCGAACGGCTGGCCGTGGCCGAGAAGTCCGCACCCGCGGAAGAAGTCCAGGTGCATGGGCAGTTCCGGCCGATCCACGTCTTTTTGGACGATGAGACGGTCTGCGTCATTGATCTTGACCGCAGCCAACCCTCCGATAACCCATCCCAGGACCTGGGCGAATTCGTCCACAGGTTACGTACCACACTGTATCGCAAGCATGGCAGGCTTGAACTGGCAAACCTGCTGACCGCGGCCTTTTTAGAGGAATACGGGGCAAAAAAACCTTCGGCTCTCGACAGGGTTCCTTTCTATCGCGGCTTTCGCGTCATGGATTCACTCTGCCATAACCTGAGAAAGCTCAAGGAGGATGATCCGGAGTTCGGGAAAGTCATCCGGTTTTATGACGGTGAATTCGAGGATGCAGTTTCCGGAGGGAGCGGAAACGGTCCGGCTTCAGTGGCGGGCGAAGAGGAGTTTCTCTCCCGCACCGCGGAAATGATTAAGCCGGAGTTTGTCGAGAGGGTAATTCATCCCGCCGTCTTCGGAACATTTTACGATCCGGCACATCCACGGCCGGTCGAGGCGGCGGTTGCCCAGGAGGACCGGGGAACCGGACGGGTAACCGTGCAGTACCGCCTTGGGGAAACCACCCGGGTATTCGGCAAGGTCTATCCCTCTCCCGAGCCCCACTCATTCGAGGTCATGCAGAGGCTGAGAGGAAACGGTTTTGCGGAAGGCCCCTATCAGGTGGCGGAGCCGCTCGCCTATCTGCCGGAGCATAACTGCCTCCTGGTAAGGAACACCCCGGGGATTCCGCTCGTGGACTCCATCGGTGAAGAGGGGCCCGAGTTCCTGGAAAACGTCCGGCGGGCGGCACGCTGGCTGGTCCATCTCCACGCCTCGCCCCTTCGCATCGGCCCACCCGATACCATCTGGCGGTCGATGAGGCTGTTCTCCGTCATCCACCGTCTCACGTTGGCGGCGGCAGGTATGCCCCATGAACGGGACTGGTTCATGGAGAAGGCCGACAGGCTCTGCGACAAGGCCCGTGAAAACGTGCATCGGCCCCCCGTTGTCCAGGCTCACGGTTCGTTCTATCTCGAGCACGTTTTTATAACTGATGAGGCGGTCACGGTGATCGACTTCGACAAGAGTTTTCCTTCCGACCCTGCCAGGGATCTGGCTGAATTCCTGGCGATGCTCAGGAGGAGAACGTTCAAGCAGACCGGGAGCCTGGCTGCGGCCCGGGAGCCGACCCGGGCGTTCCTGGCCGAATACGCCGCCACTTTGCCGGAGAATGTGCAGAACCTGGCCGTCTACTGGGGGACAGCCAATCTTCTCGACCTCATCCATTACAAGAAAAAAGAGACCCAGGATCAGAGGGCAAAGCAGTTGGCCCGGTTTTTTGAAGAGGAGTATGACGCCGTGCTTTCAGGAGAATTGATCCGTGACGCAATCGGATAAAACATCTAAAACGACCGGGGGGATCAGGCCGCGCGACGTCTACAGGGTGTACCGTGTCCTGATCCCCCATGTTAAAACGTACTGGAAGCGCTATTTGGTGGCGTATTTCGCCCTCTTGGCCAGCGTGCTGATGAACCTGCTCAAGCCCTGGCCCCTCAAGCTCATCCTGGACCATATCCTGCTCAATAAACCGCTGCCGCGCCAGCTCCTGTTTCTAAACCCCCTGGCCGGCCATGACAAGCCGACTTTACTGGCCATCCTGTCGCTCGGCATTGTCGCGATATTTTTTCTGGAAGGGGTTTTCACCTTTGCCCGCACATATTTCATAACCGGCGCCGGCGAATGCACCATGAATGACCTCCGGCAGCAGATTTTCGGACACCTGCAGATGATCGGGCACGGCGGGAACGGCTCGGGAGACCTCGTCGTCCGGCTGACTACCGACATCAACTCCCTGAAACAGATGTTGACCCGCTACATTCAGACTCTGGCAAACTTCGTGTTCACGTTTGTCGGCACTGTCGTTACCATGCTTTTCATGGATTGGCGGTTGACGCTCCAGGCGCTGTTGGTAGTTCCTCCTCTCTATGTTCTGTCTCTCTATTTCTCCGCGAGGATCAAGGCGCTTACCAGGAAAAAACGGGAAAAGGAGAGTGAAGTAGCCTCCCTTGTCCAGGAAACCATGACTTCGAAAGATGTGGTCCAGGCCTTTGTCCGTGAGGAGCAGGAAAAGAAACGCTTTGCCGAGGAAACAACGGAGAGCCTGAAGGCAACCCTGGGAAGTATGAAGGTGAGCAGGGGATTCGAAAGGGCCGTTCAGTTTCTCACCGCGATCGGCACGGCCCTGGTGGTCTACTTCGGGGCGTTGAGGGTGCTTGCGGGACACTCCACCCCAGGCGAATTGATCGTGTTCGTCTCTTATCTCGGCGATTTATACAGACCGGTGGGAGGGTTCTCCGATCTGATCCTGAGTTTTACCGCCGCACTGGTGGGAGGGGAGCGGGTTGCGGAAATACTTGAGACCGAAATCAAGGTGGTGGACGCGCCTGATGCCAGGGGGGCGCCTCGTGTGAAGGGTGAGGTGATATTTGAAAGTGTGACCTTTGGTTACGAACCGGACGAGCCGGTGTTGCAGGATCTGTCATTCTCAGTCAAACCGGGACAGCTGGTGGCGCTGGTCGGGACGAGCGGCACCGGAAAATCTACCCTGGTGAACCTGCTCCTCAGGTTCTTTGACCCCTGGAAAGGACGGATTCTGATCGACGGCGAGGATATTCGCCGCTACAAGGTCAAGTCCCTGCGTGAACAGATAAGCGTGGTGCTCCAGGACCCGCTGCTGTTCCGCCGGACCGTCCGGGAAAACATCGCCTACGGCAAACCCGAGGCGAGCCCGGAAGAGATCGTGGCGGCGGCGAAAGCGGCACAGGCCCACGAATTCATCATGAAGCTCGCCAATGGCTACGACACGTTTCTCGACGAACGGGGGGGGAATCTGTCCGGGGGGCAGCGGCAGCGGATAGCCCTGGCCCGATCGATCCTGAAGAACGTGCCGATCTTCATCCTTGATGAGCCGGTAACGGGGCTGGACGCGGACACGGAAGCGAAACTGAATGTGACCATGAACCGTCTGATGGCGGGAAAGACCACCTTCGTGGTGGCCCACCACTTCTCCACCATACTCAAGGCCGACCTGATTCTGATGATCGAGGAGGGGCGCATCGTCCAGCAGGGGAGGCACGAACAGCTCATGGCCGCAAGCGACCGCTATCGGCGGCTGTATGAATTGCAGAGACTTGAACCTTACGTGAGCATCTGACGAAATTTCTAAAACAGTGGAGTGATGATTATGCGACGCTCGTTTAACAACATTACGATCCTGGCGGTTATCGGACTGGCAATAATCGGCGGCGGCGGCGCCTGGTGGTGGCGCTCCAAAGGGGAGAACGGGGCGGCATTCCGCACGGCGACGGTGAAGCGGGGTAACCTGGCGACAACCATCAGCGCGACCGGGACGGTCGAACCGGTGGAAGTTGTGGATGTGGGGGCGCAGATTGCGGGGATGATCAAGGCGTTCGGCAAGGACAAAGACGGCAGGAGCATCGACTACGGTTCGACCGTGGAAGAGGGAACGGTGCTGGCCAGGATCGACGATTCTCTGTACGCCGCAGCCGTACGCACCGCCACGGCACAGGTTGAGCAGGCCAGGGCCAACAAGGCGAGCGCCGACGCCAACGTGCTCCAGATGAAGGCGAAGCTGCTGCAGGCGAATGCCGACTGGGAACGGGCGCAGCGGCTAGGTCCCTCCGACGCCCTGGCAAAGAGCAGTTATGATCAGTTCCGCTCCAATTCCGAGGTCGCCAACGCCAATCTGGCAGCGGCCGAGGCCGCCGTGGAACAGGCAAAGGCGGCCATTGAACAGAGCAAAGCGAATCTGGCCAGTGCATTGAGCAACCTCGATTATACCACTATCAGGTCGCCGGTCAGGGGGGTGATCATCGACCGGCGGGTCAACATCGGCCAGACCGTGGTCTCCAGCCTGAGCGCGCCGAGTCTGTTTCTGATCGCCAAGGACCTGAAGCGCGTCACGGTCTGGGTGCCGGTCAACGAGGCCGACATCGGCAGCATCTATAGAGGGCAGCCGGTGACCTTTACCGTGGATGCGTATCCAGGCCGGATATTCCAGGGACAGGTCGGCAAAACCAGGCTCAACGCCATGATGACACAGAACGTGGTCACCTACACGGTCGAGGTCAACACCAACAACGATGACGGCAAACTCCTCCCCTACCTGACGGCAAACACGCGCTTCAGCACCGGCCGGCGCCAGGGGGTGATCCTGGTCCCGAACGCGGCGCTGCGCTGGACCCCGCAGCCAGGCCGGATCGTCCCAGAAGCACGGCAGAAACAGCATGGCTCGGGGGAAAAGAACGTAAGTGGCGGCGCCGGCTCCGGTGATGCGGTTCAGGCGCAAGGTACCGTCTGGGTTGAAGAGGGGAGATTTGTCCGGCCTGTGCGGGTAAAAACCGGCCTGAGCGACGGTTCAATGACCGAGATCAACGGAAAGGATCTGGCCGAGGGGGCGAGCGTGGTCATCGGGGAATTGGAGCGGACCGCCGAGGCCGGCCCGGCCACGGAACGGAGTCCGCTCATGCCGCAGCCGCGGCAACAGCCGCGCAAGAGCCAGGACGGTGCGGCCGTCTCCGGCGGTGAACGTTGACATTGGACGGAAAGGTTATCTGGATATGGATCTGATCGAGCTGCGCGACATCCGCAAGACCTACCATCTCGGCGAAGTTCCTCTTGATGTGCTCAAGGGGGTGTCGCTGAACGTTGCCGGCGGCGAATACGTGGCGCTGATGGGGGCAAGCGGCTCGGGCAAGAGCACGCTGATGAACATTCTCGGCTGCCTGGATCACCCGACTTCGGGCGAGTACTGGCTGGAAGGCCGGGAGATTTCGGGGCTCAGCGCCACGGAACGGGCCCGGCTGCGCAACCGGACGATCGGCTTCGTCTTCCAGAGCTTTACCCTGCTGCCGCGCACGACCGCGCTGGAGAACGTCATGATGCCGCTCAGTTACACCAGGGAAGGGTTAAGCGAGCAGCAGAAGAAGGAGCGCGCCGTGGAACTCCTCCGCAAGGTCGGGCTCGAGGACCGGATCGGCCATCAGCAATCCCAGCTCTCCGGCGGCGAACAACAGCGGGTGGCGATCGCCCGGGCGCTGGTCAACAACCCGCGGGTACTCCTCGCCGATGAGCCGACCGGCAACCTCGACTCGCGCACCAGCGCGGAAATTCTCCGGATGTTCCGGCTGCTCAACAGCGACGAGGGGATTACCATCATCCTCGTTACCCATGATCCCGGCGTGGCGGAGTGTGCCGGGCGGATCATCCGGGTGAGCGACGGGCTTATCGCCGATAATGCGGGCTTGGCAGCGCCGGGAGACACAGCATGAAACTGTTAGGTACCCTTAAAACCGCTCTGGGGGCGCTGCGGCGCAACATCCTGCGGTCGCTGCTCACTACCCTGGGGATCGTGATCGGCGTCGCGGCGGTGATCACGATGATGGAGATCGGCAATGGCGCGGCAATCGCCATCAGGCGCACGATTGCCAGCATCGGCGCCAACATCCTGCTGATCACCCCCTCGTCCGCAAGCAGTGCCGGCGTGAGCATCGGCTCCGGGAGCCTGATGACACTGACTCCGCAGGACGCGGATGCGATCGCCCGGGAATGCCCGGCCGTCGCGAGCGTGGCTCCGATCGTACGGGTGCGGACGCAGGTCGTCTATGGCAACCGCAACTGGGCGCCTAACTACATCTACGGCACCACCCCCTCATTTCTGCTGGTGCGCCAATGGACGGACCTGGCCGAGGGTGAAACGTTCACCGAGCAGGACGTCCGTAACTCCAGCAAGGTCTGCCTGGTCGGCCAGACGGTCGTGAGGGAGCTGTTCGGCGGAGAGTCGCCGGTCGGCCGCGAGGTCCGTATCCGTAACGTAGCATTCAGGGTGATCGGCGTGCTGCGGGCCAAGGGGGCGAACATGGCGGGAACGGACCAGGACGACACCGTGCTGGCGCCCTGGACCACGATCAAGTACAGAGTGGCATCGTCCCCGTCCGCAAGCGCCGGACAGGGGGGCGAGAATGCGGGAAAAGTCTATCCGAGCTCGCAGCAGAACCTCTTCCCGGTGCCGTCGGTCAGCCAGCAGGCCGATACGCCGCTGCCGGTCCGCTTCGCCAACGTGGACCAGGTCATGGCCGCGGCCCGGTCGGGGAGCCAGATTTCCCCTGCCATCCGGCAGATCACCGCGCTCCTGCGTGAACGTCACAGCCTGCGCGCCACAAGCCCGGATGATTTCAACGTCCGGGACATGGCCGAGATTTACCGGGCCATGACCTCTACGACCGAGATGATGACCAGGCTGCTCCTCTGCGTCGCGATGATCTCGCTGATGGTCGGCGGCGTCGGCATCATGAACATCATGCTCGTTTCGGTCACCGAACGGACACGCGAGATCGGCCTGCGCATGGCGGTGGGAGCCGAGCCGGCCGACATCCTGCGCCAGTTCCTGGCCGAGGCGATTGTGCTCTGTCTGCTCGGCGGGGCGATGGGGATAGCGGTCGGCCGCGGCAGCTCGTACATCATTGCTTCGGTAATGCGCTGGCCGACAGCGCCTTCGCTGGCCGCGATCATCGCCAGTGTTGCGGTATCTGCCGGCGTGGGGGTCATTTTCGGGTTCTACCCGGCGTGGAAGGCGTCGCGGCTCAACCCCATCGAGGCGCTGCGCTATGAGTGAGGCTGAAACGATGAAAACGAACGAACGGCGGTGCTTTCACCCGGTGCTGGTTGCGGCGGCCGGCTTGGCCTTTTTGACGGCTGGCGGCTGCATGGCCGGCCCTAACTTTCATCCGCCGCCGCAGGCGGTCCCCGGCGAATGGGCCGGCGTGGCCAGGACGGCGCCGGCACAGCCGTCCGTGGTTACCGCCCAACCGGCGGAGCTCGGCCGTTGGTGGCGGCAGTTCAACGATCCTGCATTGACAAAGCTGATCGAGGAGGCGCTGGGGGCGAATCTTGACCTCAGGATCGCCGAGGCGCGCCTGCGCCAGGCCAGAGCATCACAGGGAGTGGCGACTGGCGGGCTCTGGCCGTCGGTTACCGCCTCCGCCGGCTACCAGCTCACACAAAAGGGGAGTGCGGCGAAGCAGGACCTTTTTCAGAGCGGTTTTGACGCCATTTGGGAACTCGACCTGTTCGGCGGCAGGCGCCGCAGCGTCGAGGCGGCCAATGCCTCCATCGAGGCTGCAATTGAAGCTGTCCGCGATGTCCAGATCAGCATAGCAGCCGAGGTTGCCCTCAATTATATCCAGCTTCGCGCCAGCCAGCAGCAGATCGTGATCGCCCGGAACAACCTGAAAGCGCAGGAACAGACCGCCGAGATCACCCGCAAACGTTTCGACGTGGGATTCGCCAGTGCACTCGACGTTGCCAACGCCGACGCCAACGTTGCTGCGACCGGGTCACAGATACCGGTATTTGAGAGCGCCGCGCAGCAGACGATCTACGCGCTGAGCGTGCTGCTGGCCCGGCCGCCGGCGGATTTGCTGCCACAGCTGGCGCCACTGGAAAGCCTCCCCGGCGTGCCGGCGCAAATTCCCGCCGGTCTCCCGTCCGACCTGTTACGCCGGCGCCCCGACATCCGTCAGTCCGAGGCGCTACTCCATGCCGCCACGGCCCAGATCGGAGTGGCCGTCGCCGACTTCTTTCCCAAATTTTCACTGACCGGCTCGCTTAACTGGAACAGCAACCTGCTGGGCAGCTGGTGGAACGATGCCAGCCGCTCGTCAAGCGTCGGTCCGGCAGTGACCTGGCCGATTTTTCAGGGTGGGGCCATCATGTCGAATGTGCATTTGCAGGAGGCGCTGCGCGACCAGGCGTTCACCACCTACCAGAAAACAGTCCTGGCGGCCTTTCAAGACGTTGAAAATGCACTGATAGCGTTCGCCAGGGAACAGCAGCATCGCCAGCTGCTCAGCGCCGCGGTTACCGCCAACCGCAAGGCCGCGGAGTTGTCCTTGCAGCTCTACATCGAAGGGATGACCGATTTTCTCAACGTGCTCACCGCCCAGCGCTCGCTGTACGCCGCCGAAGATGCGTTGGTGCAGAGCGAGCGCAGCATCACCACCAACCTCATCGCTCTCTACAAAGCCTTGGGCGGCGGCTGGCTTGACAATAACTAGCTGTATTGATAAACTTCTTAATGAACTCTGATTCAACACAGTGTCGAGGGAGGTTGTATGAACAGGCGTAATTTTCTTAAGACAGGCATGGCGGGTATTGCGTTTCTATCTCTTAAGACGCTCGGTTGTTCAAGCGCCACGGATAACTATGTCGGCACCGAGTTCGATCTGACGATCGGCGCCGGTCTCTTCGAGATGATCGACGGCCGGTCCGTGTTCATGTGGTCCTTCGAGGACCAGCGGAATGTCCCGCGCATGCCGGGTCCCGTCATCCAGGTGAAGGAGGGCGATCCGGTCAGGATCCACGTTTACAACTCCCTGAAGGAGAACCACTCCTTTGCCGTCCTGGGTGTACCGGGCACGGACACCGGTCCGATCGCACCCGGTGAATCTGTCGCCGTGACCTTCAATGCCCCGGCGGCGGGCACCTACCTGTACCTTGACCCGCTGAACGCCCCGGTAAACCGGGTGTTGGGGCTCCATGGCGCCATGATCGTCATGCCGAAAGCGGGGAACACCCCGTATGGCGCTCCCACTTCAGCCGTTCAGCAACTCTTCAACGACCTGGGGACCACCCCGCAGTTCCCCAAATTTGCCCTGTCGCCGGCTGGCTGGGACCCTGCCCGCTTCCGGATCTGGCTCCAGCACCAGATCGATCCGATCTTCAACAACCAGGCCCAAGCCGATTTTCTGGCGGGACGGGCTTCAACGGTGCAGGCCGCCGATATGCAGGCCAAATTTCTCCCTCGCTACTTCACCATCAACGGTAAAGCGGGTGCTTTTGCCTCCCACGATCCAGATATTTCACTTGATGGGAGAATCGGCCAACCAATGCTGGTGCGCATTTTGAATGCGGGCCTTTATACCCACTCGAATCATCTTCATGCCAATCACTTTTATGTTACGGCGGTAAATGGTGTTGTCCAGGACAACGTCATATTCATCGACTCTTACCATATCTTTCCCGAGGACCGGGTGGACTGGCTGGTGCCGTTTGTCAGGCCGCCCGACATTGCCGGAGATGAGAGCATACAGTTGCGTAATTTGATTCCCAACGAACTTGCCATGGTTTTGGGTAATGTCCAACAGTCGCCATTGATCTACCCGATGCACTGTCACATGGAAATATCCCAGACAGCGGCCGGGGGAAACTATCCACAGGGGTCGGTTACCCACTTTAACTTCCTCGGTGACGTGGACGGGGTCGATTACCCGAATTCTAACGGGATGTAATTACCGGCAGACCTGAAAGGAGTAAACATATGGCACTTCCAATAGTATCGCGTGGCACAGTACCAGCCGGCGAGCTGCCAGAGTTTCACAAGTTTGTCTGCCCACCGGGGTCCGGCGGGGATAACCCTGATCCCCTCCCCGCTACCTTTAGCTTTAAGCGAAACCTCCTGGTTGGGATCGACCTGAACCTGCCCGACGGGGGGAAGGTGCCCATGTGGGTCATAGAGGATCCGGATGCACCATCCGCCCAACAGAGAACATTTCCGTCCAGAACCATTCGTATCCCTCAGGGGGCGCTGGTGCATGCCGATGTCGGTTGCCAGGGAAATACCCATACCATCCACTGGCACGGCATCGAGCCTACACCGATGAACGACGGGGTTGGTCATACCTCGTTCGAGGTTGACGGACACTTTAATTACCAGTTCCAGCCGCGGCAGGCCGGCACTTTCTTCTATCACTGCCACAAGAATACGGTTCTTCATTTCGAGATGGGTCTATATGGCCTGCTCATTATCGATCCGCCCGATCCTGCTGCCCCCGCGGTGCCTGTCACCTATTCCGTCGGAGGTCCGGGGTTCGTCGCACGGTTCAACCCCTTGGCCCTCGTTTCCACGGATCATGCTATTCATTACGATGTGGAGGCGTTCTGGGTCGCCGATTCCATCGACAGTCGCTGGCACACCCTGGGACACAACGCCTTCATGCAAAAGTGTGACGACCAGCACCCGGTTGATCCCGACACCTTTACCCAGGACGGCTTTCTGAACGATTTCCGCCCCGACATCTTTGTCCTGACCGGTATTCCTCGCAGGATCAACGATACGACCCCCTTCGCCGCTACTGATAGCCCTCTCTTTGGTTCCCTCGTTGCGCCGACGGTCAAGGTTGGACAGACCCTGCTGATCCGGGTACTCAATGCCGACTATATCATCCAGCGCTTCACCCTCGGTGTCGACGCGGAGGTTATTGCCATGGATGGCCATGCCCTCGGAGTGCCCCCGTTCCAGAAATATTCGAATCTCATTCCGCTTCCGTCCGGCACCCCCTTTCAGCTTACCTCCGCCATGCGATGGGATCTGATAGTCAAGCCGACGGTTGCCGGTCCTATCCCGGCTACCGTGGAATTTATCAACCAGATCACCGGAAAGCTGCTGTACACCGCCAGGACGACCATTACCGTCACACAGGATTGATCACTTGACGTTTAGTGGGCACATCGGATGGCGTGCCTCCTTGCGTTACGCTCCGGCTGGAGCGTTTTGAAATACCGGACACACACTTTGTTATGTCGGAGGTTACGTTTTGGTCAAAAAAAGAGTCCCACCGGTAAGTGGTGCCGAGCTGCGCAGCGTTGCGGAAGAACGGCTGGGTGAGAAACCGGCGATAAATCTCCCGACGGTGGGAAACCCGCTGGCGCTCCTCCACGAATTGCAGGTGCACCAGATCGAACTGGAGATGCAGAACGAGGAACTCCGCCGGGCCAGGAGCGAGGTGGAGACGGCTCTGGAAAATTATACCGACCTCTACGATTTCGCTCCGGTCGGCTATGTAACCCTCGACAGCGTCGGAACCATCCGTGCCGCGAACCTGACTTGCTCAAATCTCGTTGGTGTCGAGCGCTCCAAGCTTATCGGCAGGAGCTTCGTGCTTTTAGTCGCCAACGAGGCCCGGCCCTCCTTTGCCGAGTTTCTTGAAAAGGTTTTTTCGAGCCGGGCCAGGGAGAGATGCGAGGTAACGCTCAAGAATCAGGGGGATTCCGAGCTGTTCGTGCAGATCGAGGGAGTTGCCGGCGCATCGGGGGAAGAGTGCCGCATCGTCTTGATTGACATCAGCGAGCGTAAGCGGGCGGAAGAGGCGGCTCAACTGGAGAAGGCCGCGGTTGAGGTGCTTCATCAGGCAAATATTGAAGTCGGGATGTTGCTCAACGAGAAGGATTCTGCCGAGGCGCTTGGCCAGGCTAATAATAAATTAGAGGAATTGAGCCTGGCGAACGAAGCGGCCGAGGCGCTCTATCTGGCAAAGGAAGCAGCCGGCAAGATTCACATGGCCAATGAAGCAGCCCTGGAACTTCGTTATGCTAAAGAACTGGCTGACTCGTCCGCAAGGACAAGGAACCTGTTCTTTGCCAACATGAGCCATGAACTCCGCACCCCTCTTTCCGGCATTCTCGGCATGCTGCAAGTCACCCTCAGGGAAGACCTCGCCCCCGCGCCGCGGCAGTTCGTGGAATCGGCGCTGAGTCAGGCCCGTTCCCTGCTTTATATTCTTAACGATATTCTCGATATGTCCAAGATCGAGGCGGGGAAGCTCGCCATCGAAGAGAAACCGTTCTCTCTGCGAAAGTGCCTCACCGAAGCGGTCGATCTCCTCTCTTCCGAAATCAGCCGCAAAGGCCTCGACTTCGCCGTCAAGGTGGCGGAGACGCTTCCGGAAACGGTTGCCGGAGACCATGCGCGGCTGCGGCAGATCCTCATCAACCTGATCGGCAATGCCGTCAAGTTTACCGAAGCCGGCAGGGTAGAGGTACGAGTCACCGCCGCTGCAGCGACTCCCGCCGGGAAGCGGCAGATTACCTTCTCTGTAACGGATACCGGCATCGGCATACCGGAAGAGAAGAAGGGACTGATCTTTCAGACGTTCAGCCAGGTTGATGCAAGTCACAATCGCATTTACGGCGGCACGGGCCTTGGACTCGCCATCTGCAGGGAGATCGTGGAACTGATGGGTGGAACGATAAGCTTCGAGAGCGAAGCGGGGGTGGGAAGCACCTTCACCTTCACCGTCCCCTTGGGAGAAGCCGGATTGGAAAGCATCGCCCCGGCCGTGCCGGAATCACCGGCGATTGAAACAATGACCGATCCGGGCGGAGAAAGGATTCCGCATCTCCTGCTTGCCGAGGACGAACCGCATAACCGCAAGGCTCTTGGAATGTTGTTACAGTGGGCTAACTTCAAAATTGATTTTGCCGAGGACGGCCAGAAAGCGGTCGAAATGTGGGAACGGGGGGGGTATGACCTCGTGCTGATGGATATCCAGATGCCGCGTTTCAACGGCTTTGAGGCGACTCGCGCCATTCGTAAAAAGGAGCGGAAGCGCGGCGGCCACACACCCATCATCGCCATGACGGCTCACGCTTTCAAGGAGGACGAGGAGAGGTGTCTTGCCGGCGGCATGGATTACTATATCTCCAAACCGATCGACATCGACAAGTGTATAAAGTTGATAAGACAAGCCATCAGGCAGAAGTCAGGCGGAGTCGACTCGAAGTAACGTTGAGACAAGTTATTTTCTGATCTTGAGCCGCATGTTCAGGGTCTGGCGTTTGAGTCCCAGCAAGGTGGCGGCGGTGCCCTGATTTCCCTTGGCAATGTTCATGGCAACCTCGATCAGGTAGTTCTCGGCTTCGTCCAGGGTGGGAAAATGCCCCCAGACTCCCTCAAGCTTGGCCAGACGCGGATCCTGCCCCTGGGCGCCGCTGGGCGTCTCAGTTACGGGTGTCTGAGTGCGACAGTCGGACATCACCCGGCGAAAGGGTTCCTGCGACAGCTTGCCAGATTTGCTGCGCGCTACCGCATCGAAGACGATTCCCTGCAGCTCGCGCACATTGCCGGGGAAATGGTAGACGGCCAGAAGATCCAGCAGCTCTTTTGGGTAGGAAGGGGAGGGGAGGCCGAGGCTCTTGGCCGCCTGACGGATAAAGTGCTCCAGAAGTAGCGGCACGTCCTCCTTGCGGTTTCTGAGCGGCGGCAGCTCCACATGGTGAACGTTCAGCCGGTAGAAGAGATCGTTGCGGAAGCGTCCCGAGGCAACCAGCTCCTTGAGATTCTTGTTGCTGGCACAGACGATACGGGCTTCGGATTTACGCGGAGTATCCGAGCCGACCGGGTAGAATTCGCGCTCCTGGATGAGCCGCAGCAGCCTGATCTGTGACGACTCGCCCAGGTCGCCGATCTCGTCCAGCAGGATCACGCCGTTGGCCGCCTTGACGATCAAGCCGTCGCGAAGCTGGTCCGCGCCGGTAAAAGCGCCCCGTTTATGTCCGAAGAGGGTGTCCGAAAACATCGCGTCATCCAACCCCGCCAGGTTGACGGAAACCAGTTCACCGCTACAGCCGCTCAGGCGGTGAATGGCCCGAGTCACCAGTTCCTTGCCGGTGCCGGATTCACCTGTGATAAGTACCGGCTGGGGTGATTTTGCAATCACTTCCAGATATTGAAAGACCGACCGCATTTTACGGCTGCAGGAAACTATATCCTCGAACACGTCCGGATTGTCCAGGCGGTCTTCCACCAGATGATCGCGCAGGCTGGCAACCTGATCGGTCAATGCCCTGCATTCGAAGGCTCTTTGCAGGGTGATCATCATGCGCTCGGTGTCCACCGGCTTGACCAGATAGTCAAACGCTCCCGACTTTATGCAATCCACGGCCCGCTCCAATTCGTAAGCCGCGGTCACGATGATGACCGGAACCTGCGGGAGCTGTTCCCGCAGAAGCGGCAACAGCTCCATGCCGCTGACATTCGGCATGAAAAGATCGAGGAGTATGACATCGATTCCGCCGGCGGCAACAAGCTCCATTACCCGGCGGCTGTCGGATTCGGTCACAACATCCTTCAGGCCGTTCATTTTTAGTATCGTGGCGCTCGCCTTGAGGGTGTTGACTTCATCGTCGACGATCAATACTCGTCCCGGATTAGTGTTAAACATGTTTCTCCTCACGTTTCAGCGGTTTGTTTTCCGGTGATGCCGCCCGGCACAACCGGACGGTGAATGTCGTTCCTTTTCCCGGTTCGGATCTGAACTCGATGCTGCCGCCATGTTCCTTGACAATGGTTGTGCTGATTGCCAGGCCCAGACCGGTACCGCCTCGTTCCAGGCGGGTAGTGAAAAACGGTTCCATGATCCGGCCGGCGATCTCCGGCGGGATACCGCACCCCTCGTCGGAAACGGTGATAAGTACCTGGCCGCTCTCCGGGTCAAGAGCGGTGCCGACCGACACCCCTCGGTCCGGGCCAGGCAGCGCCAGGAGCGCATTCTGGATCAGATTGATGACAACCTGTTCCAGTTGACGGGCGCTCCCCCTGGCCAGCGGCAGCCCTTCGGCAAGTTCGAGCGTGAACCTGTGGGTCGCACTTGAAATGAGATGGGCCAGAATCGATACTGACAATTGGACCACGGCATTCACATCCGCCACGGAGTCGCGGTTGAAACGGTCATCGCGCCCATATTCCTTGAGGTTGCCCACGATATCGCTGATTCTGAGCGCCCCCTGCCGGACCCCCTCGAATGCGTCGGGCAGAAAGGTGCGCGCCTCACTCCACATCGATTGGGCAACGGCAAAGTCGCCTTTGCTCAGGAAGTGTTCTTCCACGACAGGGGCGATATCATCCCACGCCTGTTTGATGATCCCGGCATTCATGAGCAGGAAGTTGTTGGGATTGTTGATTTCGTGGGCAACGCTGCTGACCATCGTTCCCAGCGAGGTCATCCGGTTGATCTGGATCAGCCGGGCCTGAATCTCCAGGGCCTCTTCCTCCAGCCGGACACGGTCTGTAACGTCGCGGAAGGTCATGTATATGACCTCGGAGCCCTGCAGGAGAATCTTCTTGCCGTGGAACGACAGGGTGCGAACCTCTCCCGGAGGAAGAAGGCATTTGAAATTTTCGATCTGGCCGGAATAATTATCCTGGACGATCTGATCAACTGCCGATTCAAGGTAATTATAGCCTTCCTCGTCACACAGTGCCGGCAGCCCTCCCGTCACCAGCTCCGCCCGTCGTTTCCGGAAGATACTCTCCGCGGTGGGGTTTACGTCGACGATCGCGTTGTCACTTGGAGAGATCAGGACGACGGCATCCTCGCTATGCTCGAACAGCTGCCGGAAGCGTTCTTCACTTTCGTGCAGGGCCGCTCTGGCCATGAGAGTCTCTTCGTTGTTTTTCTTGAGGTCGATATACGCAGAGTTGAGTTCAGCGGTACGTTCCTCGACCCTCTGTTCGAGATGCTCCTGGTGGTTTTTCAGCTCGGTCGCTTTAAGTTTATAGTCATTAATCAATATTACGAGCGGTTTGAACAAATTGTAATACAGCATCACAAAGAGGGTAACTACCAGAGCCAATGCGTCAAGCAGGGTCTCCTTCCACCCCGGGGGGGCTCCATTTTCGAGTGCGGTCATGACTATGATCTCGACGGTAAATATGCACAGGACCAGGATGAATATCAACCGCAGCGGCGAAAAGATGAACGTTCCGTGGCGATCACCCATCAACACTTCCGATTTTTTTAACGTGCCTGCTCTTTTAAAAATACCAGGTTTCATGCCGCTCCAGTATATCCGTAAGGGCGCTGCGCAGATCAGCAGGTTTTTTTTACACTTGGCATCATAGTTTGGCAAGACCCCTGCCAATAAATTTACAGGGCGCAGGGTTGCGGCCGTTCTTTCAACGTATCCAGCTTATCTTAGTTGCATGGCACGATGCCGATAGAATCCATATAACAAAGTACAAACAAATTGCAGGGTACGTCAATCGGCAAATCATCGTTATTATCGTCATAAACGGCCAGTTGAGCTCTTTGATTTAATATGGCACGTATAATGTATCAAGATTACACCGTGTTGCAATTGATTTTATTAAGGGACGGGCGGCGGTATGCAAGATTATTCATTCTACTCAGCTATTCTCGGCCTTTCATCCAATTGGCTCATTTCCAATGTGTCTATTGACGAACGCAGCGGAGATATCGAACTCCATATCCAATATAAAAAGGGGAGCAAGTTTTCATGCCCTACATGCGGAGCTCTCAAGCTCCCGTCAAGGGTAAGCAAGTCCCGTTGGCTGCACGAAAACCGCCTCAATGTACGTTTCTATATCACGGCACTGATACCGGTCATAACCTGCGAATGCTGTGGCGAGATGAAGTTGGAGGTGCCTTGGGAACGGGCCGGGTCGATATGCGAAGAGCCTGAGTTAGAGGCCTGATAAATAGCGGCTTCCTGCTGCGGCTGTCCAGTTCCTGAACCAGACAACAAGATGCCCTACAGAATCACTCTGTAGGGCATCTTTGTTGTCAAATCATCCATTTGCCAAAACAAAGTACGGCTCACAAAAGGGGGCAGCGGAAAATTGCCGGATTACACCGTTGGGCGTGGTATCCGTATCCGTGCCTGTTCGAATCCGACAAAAACCCTGGCCCCCAGCATGAACTCCGACCAGAATTCTTTCCATTGAGAAGGTTCTTCTTCACTGCTGGTGGCAGGTTTGAGTTCAGCAAGGAAGATGGTCATTGCGGCTCCGGCAACGCAAAGCGTGCCAGCCAGAGCAAAAGACTTGCCGAGACCGCCCGGTTGGGCATTCAGCATCTCGGACACCTTGCCCATGACAAAGCCGCCGACGCCCCAGGCGGTAAAGAGCGCGCCGTAGTTAAGGCCGTAGTTTTTGGTTCCCCAGTAGTCCTTGGCAAAGGAGGGGAACAGGCAGAGGTTGGATCCGTAGTTGAAGCCGATGAAGGAAGCCATCAGAACCAGCAGCACCGCGCTGCCGGAGTTGACAACCGCCATGGCAATGAACATCATCACGGCCTGCATCGTCAGCATGATGAACAGGGTGGCGCGGCGACCGATCTTGTCGGAAAGCACACCGGCAACAACACGGCCGCCGGCGTTGCCGAGCGCCATGATGGCGACGGCCACGAAGGCCATCGGCCCCATGCTTTTCTTGGCCAGTCCGGCCACACTGCCGATCACCATCAGACCGGCGCCGGAACCGATGAAGAAAGCGACCCAGAGGACATAGAACTTGTAGTTGCGCAGCATCTCGCTTACGGTTGCATTTACCACCGGCTTGGCGGCATTCAGCTTGGCCAGGGGGCCCGGATCAGCCGGTTCGGCAGGCACGTAACCTTTCGGCGGGTTGACCAGCAGAAAGGAAAGGCCGCAGACAACGACCGTGAAGCCGATTCCGAGGAACATCATCGCTTTCGGAATCCCGAAGGCACCGATCAGGTACGACGCCAGCGGAGCGATATAGACCGGCGCGATGCCGAAGCCGGCGACGACGATGCCGGCGATCAGGCCGGTCTTGGATGGTGAGAACCATTTCAGCGCCGGTGGAGTGGCGGCCGAATAGCCGAATCCGAAGCCGGAGCCTGCCAGGACGCCAAAACCAAAGACCCAGGCCAGGTAGCTGTTTGAAAAGCCCATCATCGTAAAGCCGGCGCCAACCAGAACTCCGCCGATCAGGGCCGTGCGGGCCGGACCGATCTTGTCCTGGCACTTGCCGGCCACGATCATCGAAAACGCGAAAGCCAGGCAGCAGACCGCATAGGGGTCGTTAATCGAGGCGATATCCCAGGAGAACGCCCCTTCGCCCCCTTTTTCAATGGAGGCCTTGATGGCCCCCTTGAAGATGCTCCAGGCATACAGGACCCCGAGTGCCAGGTTGATGGCCAAACCGGCCGAGACTACGTTCCACCCCTTGTTCTTGACATCAGACATTAAATTATCCTCCTAAGCGTAGCCCCGATAACCGGGATAAGCGCGTTAACGTAGTTGTTTTCTGCCCAAAAGAGCAGAAAACAACTACTAACTTACTAAATTTTCTGAGCCACGGCTTTTTTGTCCGGGCCGTTCATGCGGATGGCGGTTGCAAACTCCATCCAGAAGACAAGGTAGATCGAGATCATCAGCGACAGGCCGATATTCTGGTTTTCAGCGCCCAGGGCCTTGGCCAGAATCGGCGAGGCAAAGCCTGCCCCAAGGGTGCCGGTAACCCGCTCAAGCAGGTAGAATACCGGCAGCGTCAGCAGCGTGCCTACCACCATGATGGCAAGCCCGGTAGGACGTTTGATCCAGTATTTGGGGGAGAAACCGTACATGCGCATGAAAATTACCACCCAGATGATCCAGACCGAATAATCGACGGCCGCGTCGGGGAGCGCCAGCTTGTTCTTC
>Ga0137385_10000256_pt1 | contig 43321 bp, 50 predicted proteins | sample SagtaG_FD_104921 | JGI IMG/M metagenome (GOLD analysis project Ga0137385, IMG submission 104921) | Vadose zone soil microbial communities from Sagehorn Ranch, Mendocino, California, USA - Sage2_R_80_16 metaG | ecosystem: Environmental > Terrestrial > Soil > Vadose zone | place: USA: California... | reverse complement strand
GCTTGATGTGGACGCACACTCGATTGCAGCGGCCACCAGGTTTGATTAAATTTGATTCGTCAAGGGCCCACTTCTACGTCGTCCTCAAGCAAACCACGCTATATATATATATATTGCCGAGATGCATGCACGCAAGTCGGATGTTCGATCTGCGTGCGAGCCCGTCGGCAACAGAAAGGGACAGCCATGACTGACATCCATTGTGTTAGTACATAGTAATGCCAGTATATGTTTAGTAAACAGCACGATAGCCTGGGGGCGGAGAGGAAGGAACGCTCTCAATCTGGAATGACTCGGAGATATCTTGGTTCACCTTGGGTACATCTGTGCGAGCCCTTGAACGATCTCGGAAATCTGCTTGCATGGCTGTGCCCACACCCAAAAATATAGGAGAGACACGCGTTGGAGGTCTGTGAGAGGAGACCCTTGAGGCTGAGGCTGTCTGAGGATTCGACTTGGTGGAGATTCCTATTTTCTGGCGTGGGCATCGTGGATTTCGGTGGATTGTATTGTATGTGTCGAAACAATGTCGAGACAAACATATCTTGCATGGATGTTAGACAAACACGAACGACTAGCGGAATTAGTAGAGGTGCTCGAAAGTGTGCTATTCAGTATTTGAAACAAAGTGGGAAGCAGTCACACGAAGCTCGTTCCAGCGTACGACGGTGCGTGCGTGCGAGCACGATTGGGGCGCATTTCCAGAGCACGCGATCATCTACGTGAGTATTTCAGTCGACGATTGAAACCCCGACTCCGATCCCACCCAGTTCGCCACCGCAAAAGCGTGCAGTCGGTGACTTCTTTCTTTGTTTTAAAAAGACCAAACAGTATAAACCCACGCGACAGAGCAGAGGTGCATAGTCAGTGAGAAAACGACCACACATAAAGCTTGCATAAAGCCCAACGTGTTGCCGCAAGCAACAGCAAGCAACGTTCAAAGTCCGCTATGTGTCAAGACAAACGACCAGAAGCGCACGAGCACGTGACACAACGCCTAACGCGTGTATGCGCGCGCCAGGATTGACTCAGAAGCTTTATCTCGCTTGACTTGGTTCACGACAGAATGCTCCGCAGAGCACCCACAACTGCAGATGGCAAAGTCATTGATAGACACCAAGAAAGCTTTCGCGTTAACAAGCCGTTCAAAGTCCCGACTCCAGCCGTACAGCGTGCTCAGCCACAAAGGAAGAGGAAGCGTGTCTCTTACAAAGAGACCCAAGAAGACGATGATAGTGCCAACTCAGATTCGGGCTCGAAATCTTCGAAGAAACGAAAGCCACCCAACGACTCCGAGAATCAGCCTGGAGGGGACACCCATCAGTTTCCTGTTTACAAACCTAAGCCCTTCAACGAGTTATTTGGCCCTCGTAGATACACCATTCCCATTATGACGAACAAGAACGGCGAGCTTGTCAAGACCCTTCAATCCAATCCGTCGCTCGGCATAAGGCCGCAGGTTAGGATCATCCCTAGGCCACTACACGATCCGATGGAGGATCATGCGATCGTGCTCTATGACCCCACTATTGATACGCGGGAGACAGACGAAGAGAGAAAAGAGAGAGAGAAAGAAGAGCTCAGAGTCCAAGCGGAGAAGGAAGCGAGGGAGAAAAACGCAGGGCTATACAACCCACACAAGAGCTTGAAAGAGCTACTCGGCGGTGGTAAAGAGAAGAAGGCCCATCGCAACAAGGTGCCAGTCGTCATCGACCCACGCCTTTGCAAGGTTCTGCGGCCCCACCAGGTTGAAGGGGTCAAGGTGCGGGTTTTCCTCCCGATTCTCCGACCGGTCCTGCTCAATGCTGCGTCGTATAGTTTTTGTACCGATGCACAACTGGGATGGTCGTGGAGAATCAATACGGTTGCATCATGGCTGACGAAATGGGTCTCGGCAAGACACTACAGTGTATCACCTTACTTTGGACGCTCATCAAACAGTCGCCTCACGCTGGGAAGCCCACCATTGAAAAGTGTATCATTGCCTGTCCATCAAGTTTGGTGAAGAACTGGGCAAATGAACTCAGTACGCGATTATAGTTTCGTGTGGATGGTTCGCTCTGATCTCTTCAAGCAAAGTGGCTCGGTAAAGACACCGTAACACCCTTGGCCGTAGATGGCAAAGGGGGAAAGGCCGAACTGTTGGAGAGGGTTGCACGCTGGGTCTCTGCCGGCGGACGGAACATCATGCAGCCAGGTTGGTCGACAGCGACTCATCTAGACGTCTAGTCTTACCCCATGCCATAGTAATGATCGTCTCTTACGAGACATTGAGAACGCTCACAGCGCACCTAGCAAATTGCAAGATTGGCCTCCTGCTTTGCGACGAGGGACATCGCTTGAAGAATTCCGGTAAAAGACATCACACCGTTTCACACCTTCCTTCCGTACTCAAGGCCAACACACATCTATAGAGTCGCTCACATTCCAGGCTTTGAACTCCCTCGACGTGAGGCGTCGCGTAATTCTTTCTGGCACTCCCATCCAGGTATACGTCTGCTGATATATATCACTGCACGGACACTCGCTAAAATCCCCCTCCTAGAATGATCTTTCAGAGTACTTTTCCTTACTCAGTTTCGCAAATCCCAATTTCTTGGGAACGAAAAACGATTTTCGGAAGAATTTTGAGAACGTTATCATTCGTGGTCGCGACGCAGACGCGACTGATGAAGTGAAAGCCACGTGCGAGAAGAAACTGAAAGAGCTCGGCGAGATGGTCTCCAAGTTTATCATTCGCCGGACGAACGATCTTCTCTCCAAATACCGTGCGTTACCCTGCCGGGATTGCTCTCACACGCTCACTTCTTATTCTGTAATCTAGTTCCGGTGAAATATGAACAAGTCGTGTTTTGCGGACTATCGGATTTCCAGCTATCCCTATACAAACTGTTCATCTCGTCTCCAGAAATTCAAGCCCTACTTCGTGGCGTAGACTCGCAGCCTTTAAAGGCGATCAATATCCTCAAGAAACTCTGCAATCATCCCGAGCTGCTTGATCTGCCCAATGACCTTCACGGATGTGAACGTTTAATACCAGAGGGATTTCATGGCCCTGGTCAACAAGCTGGTGCGAAAGGCCGTGATAGAAACCCATCGGTCCACTGTGAGTGGAGTGGTAAATTTATGGTATTAGAGAGGTGTGTCCGCGTCCGCTTTTCGGTTACCAAATACTGAAAATCATGGAGGTTCTTGCACCAGATCCGGACGGAAACCAACGACAAAATTGTCCTCATTAGTAATTATACCCAAACGCTGGACATCTTTGAGAAAATGCTCCGAAGTAAAAAGTGCGTCGATATCCATCGTGCTCGGCTACTATGATGTCAAACGTCGCTCCCGTAGGTATGGGTACTTCCGCCTGGACGGCACGATGACTATCACCAAGCGCCAGAAGCTCGTTGATCAATTCAATGACCCTGAGGGCAAGGAGTTCGTATTCCTGCTGAGTAGCAAGGCTGGTGGATGCGGGATCAACCTCATCGGGGCGAATCGTTTGATCTTGTTCGACCCAGGTAGCGTTTTCCCTCCAGGCACCGAACGCTCCTCACACAGTGTCCCCCAGACTGGAACCCCGCGGCAGACCAGCAAGCTCTAGCACGTGTCTGGCGCGATGGTCAGAAAAAAGAATGTGTGTCAAATCTCTTCCGCACCTGTCCTTGTAGTCATTTATCTGTGGCTTTTGTGCAGGCTTCGTGTATCGATTCATTTCCACAGGTACTATAGAAGAAAAGATATTCCAACGTCAAGCCTCGAAGCAAGCTCTCTCCTCCGCTGTGGTAGACGAAAAGGAAGACGCAGAACGTCATTTTTCGACCGACGCCCTCAGGAAATTGTTCTTGTTCAACGAGCACACGCAATGCGAGACACACGAGACCTTCAAGTGCAAGCGCTGCAAGCACGGCAAACAGATCGTCAAGGCTGCAGCGCTGCTTTACGGTGATGCCAGCACGCACGTATTCCCCTTTTTTTAGGACACTTCATAGTTATCTGATCCAATTATCTTTAGGTGGAATCATTTCACCAATGAGGAATTGAGGAACAACCATGACGATCTACTCAGAGCTGAAGTAGGTTACCCCGAGGTTTCGTTCGTTTTCCAATATGTCAGCCACTAGATCTTAAGCCTTCTCCCAAACCTAAGTTATGCACACACTGGACACTGTATCATAGTAGTACATGCACCACCAAGCCCAAACACGTTGAACATCATAAGAAATCTGACCAGCTTCCCCAGTCTCCGCCAACAGGTCGCAGTTTCACCTTCTCGCCTGTCAGACCAAAATAAGATGCCTTGTACCACGACTGCATCTCTTCTTCGCCATATGGTCCGAACACCTGACCCTGCTCACCCGTAGAGCCTAGCACGTCCCACTTGTATTCGTATTTGACGTCCGCAGACGGCGGCACCCACGAAGAGTCAACTTTTCCAGCGGACCTCACGGAGCGTACAAGTTCCTCGTAGGTCCGCGAGTAGATGTCGGTGTCACCAAGCGAGAGAAGGGTCGAAGCCAGGTGGGTGAGCTGCTCGACGTCTGATAACGAGCTGTGGGGTCGGTCCGCAACTGCGCGAGAATCATGCGAGGAAGTTCTCGCCGACCGTGAAGCAGAACTAGGATTGGATTAGGGACATCATGATATCAACAATGAGGGAGGAAACTCGCGCACCTAGATTGTTTTGCCTTCGGCTTGGCGCGCACGCCGAGGCGTTGCAAGGCCTCCAACACCGTCTCGCCTTTCTTCAACATGCCGAGCACCTCCCTCTCGACCGCCTCCTTCCCGCCCAATTCCTCCAGCTCCCGCTGTTCCGCCTGTATCTTCTCTTTCTGGGCCCTCTCCTGCCGGCGCTTGCGCTTCCGGGCGAGCTTGATCTCCCGCTCCTCGAGGCCGTCCATCCACCGGTCGTGCAGCGCGTGGGGGTCGAAATTCCGCACGTACATCCCGTCCGCGGAAAATTTGCCCTCCTCCATCTCCTCGCGCATGTTGAACGACGACAGCTCGTACCCCATGCCAGCCTTCTTCCGTCGCTCCGCGTCGTCTTCGTCCTCGGGCTCGTCATCACCAGAGGACTCTTCTCCATCGTCGTCGTCGCCCGACCCGCGCCCGAATTCCTGCCCCTCGATGTCGCCAAGACGCAAGAACTCCTCGGCGACCCCCCTTTTTTTCTCGCACGATCCGGCCGCCGCAGCCGCCTTGTTGTCGTCGTCGTCCTTGGAGGTGGCGAACATGTCGTCATCGTCGTCTTCTTTGGCCGTGCCATCGGCGGCGGCTCGACGGCTGAGAACTACTCCCTCGCCATCGTCGCTCGAGTCGGAGTCGTATCCCTCGGTTTTGACGCGCCCTTTACGCGTCGCCGATGGGTTCTCGAGAGCCGCGTCCACCTCCTCCGCGAAATTAGCCGAGTCGTCCGCAGGCTCGAAAAATCGCGTCTTTTTTGTCGGAGGAGGCCCTGATCCTGAGGGCACCGTTGAAGCTTGCGCTCGCTTTGTGTGTCCCCGTGGCTGCATGATAGGTCGCCAGTCAGAGTGAGCCAGTGTTGGCCAGTGTCGTCCAATCTCGATCGGCCCGCCGTCCCGTCATAGCCTCATCAACATTCCCACGCTGCTATCGTATTTCGTGTGCTCATCTGGCCCATCATCTGGCCCCGCACCGCAAAGTGATGTGCCTGGAGAACACTTGTCCCTCCATCGTACTGACATGGAAGCATATCGACAGGTTAGAATAGAAACTATCATAGAAACGCCACAGATAGATTGTGTGCTAATTTGGGATTCTTAGTTAGTAGAATGCCGCGGCAACAGGCCTCGAGTCGGCCATTAAGTTGAAGTATATGTGACACGCGTTGTTCCATCATTTCAGCCTCTGAGCGCATTAGGTAGAGCTGTTGGATATCCCGTGTTATTACATACACCCAAGAGAAATTAGTAGCTGAAGTCATGTAAAATATGCAAGTCCTCGAGATCGGTTAATCCCTGACGTTCGTCTCCTCTGCGGTTACGGGTAATCGACGTCGTGAGGTATACGACTCTTCTACATCATCGGCTCGCATTAGACTTTCCTCCTCCGCGATAGATGCTTCGCGCGTAGATAATCGGCGTCCGCGTTGTGATGGACGTTGGCGGTATATGAAGGACTGGGTAACAATGGTCACATCAAACATGAGAGTGCCACCACTCCCAATGAGATAGCTGCGGTAAGCCGTGAGAAAATGGGGAGGAACAATTGCCACGATAGACTTACGGCATACTCTCAGTGAGGAAGGCGGACGACTGCGAGGTAGAGGCGCGCATACTGGGCGAAGAAAGTATAGACATAACGTAGAAAAAGTTGCCGAGGAAAGCAGAGATGAAGAGAAACATTGATAAGCCCTGTAAAAATGTTGAAACCGGGAACGGAGTGGTGTGTCGACGAGCGGTGACCATACCTCCACAGACTTCCTAACGAACTTCGGGGCGTGTTGCGTGAGCAGCGGAGTTTGTTCGTGATCTGGTGAGACACGCACATTTTTCCATATTTGCGGGAGCCTGGATGTCAGATACAGTGTCGCGCATGACCATGCTGAGATGCGACCAATTACGCGCTCCAATGAGGCTCGAGGGGCCAGTTGCTCGCCTTTGTAAGTATGTTCAGGATGTTGTGGCGCGTCAAACATTACGTCGGCGGTAGCCAGTGAGGGGCTTTCGTGTGTGAACGACGGGGACAGCAAGCTCGGAGGGGCCAGGTTTGACTGCGATAGCACTCTCCCGGGCTGAAGGGAAGTGGGAGTCTCTGCACTATACCTATTCATACCCAACGTTCCGATTCCGAATAGTGCCCAAACGCCCATGAAGATCATGGTCGCACCGCGCCTGCTAGCACGCGAACTCCGCCGGCGTTGGCTCCCATCTTCGCTTTGATGCCAGTCAAGACCTTCTCCGTCTAGAGGCGGGAGATTTGCCCGCTGTAATGTGCGACCGCGAGCTAACGCGTCGAAATCATCGGTGGTGGATGTGATCTGCAGGGAAGTTGGTATATGTCGGCTGCCTGCGCGACTGTGACTGGAGGGAGCACGATTTTCTTTGCTCCACAAGACGTGTCTTTGCCGGCTGGACCTCTCAGAATAGACACTATCTGTCAACGTAGCGAGAAGATCTTCATCCATGTCACCACCACTACCTTCCTGGGCCGGGGGATTTGGATCGCTGTCTAAGAGGCCATCTAAGCTGCGTCGTGACCACCGGGTGTGAACATATCCCGAAGTCGGAGGCTCGTTCCTTTGCGAAGCGAGCGCAGCAGCAGCCGTGGCAACATTCGCCGCAGCGGCTGAGAGCGTGCGGTAACGAGACGGGGCTCTCTCCCTCGATGTGCGATAAGCCAACGATCCAGCACGCGAGCGTGGTTGGGAAAAGGCCGACACCGTGGGAGTGGCAGTCTTGCGATAATAGAAGTACTGAGAAAGTAACACGAGGTCAATGGAACAGAAGTAAGTGGCAAGCCACGTCTAACAAAAATTGTGAGTTTCGGCCAAGATGCGAAATATGACATAGCTACTTGGAATGGAAGTTGGTGTGTGAGTAGGCAGCCAATGAGGTTAGTCAGATCGCCTAGAATGTTATAGATGGGCATTACAATGAACGACGAGTGGGGTGTAGATAGTACCAAGTAGCCAATTGGCGAGAAAAGGGAGTGCAAGACCCTCTACGGACTGGCGGCGGAAATTCTCGAGGAGTTGGCTAGAAGTTGAGTGTCGGGATAGAGAAAGAGAAAAAATAGAAGAGAGAAAGATCACTCACGGGAATTGAGCCCCCAGCCAGAAAAACATGGACATAAGACCAGTCCAATCGCTGAAGGACATGACGATGAAATGATGGCAGGATTGACCGAACCGCCCAATCCTGGCGGTGAGCGGCGAGCTTGTAAACCCGGTGATCCCGGTTCTGCCCTTGTTTCGGTCTTGGTCTCACCCAAGCGCTCTCAACACGCAATCATGTCTTCACATCCTGTTCAGCTCCGCGCCTCTCCACCACACGCCCCTTCACCACAACATTTGGCAAGCCCAAAACGTGCCATTCTCATGAAATATACATATTAACATTTTCCCACAGCGTGCGCTCATCCTAGACTATCTCGTCCAGCGCTGTTACACGCGTACTGCCAGGGCCTTTGCCGCTGATAGTACCGTCCGACTCCTCGACGCAGATGGCGACGAAATTTGTCGACCATCCGGGGAGGATGACCCCCCTGGTGTCACCGAAGAAACTTTACACCAGGCGGTCCTCCGACGAGGTGCACATTCTTACACCACATAGCACCCACCACCTCATCCACTAAGCGCAGCTTGTTCAGATGTTCAGACCAGCATCCTCTCGGGTCGTGTTGACGATGCCATTGACCTCTTGGACGCCAGCTTCCCGTCTATCCTCTCTTCATCACCAACGAGTCCTTGCTCTGGGTCCACCATAGCGACACGAGTAGATCGATCTCCATCACTCGCTTTTACCATAGAACCCGCACACTTATATCTCGATCTTCGCATACTGGCTTTCATCGAGGCATCCAGAACCAGACCACTACTACACTCGTCCACGAGACCCTCCACCTTTGACCCCGAATCCATCCCTCGTGTATCTCCGCAAAGTAATATCCGGGATCTTTCCAATGAAGTTGATGGCGATGCTCACCTTGCCCGGTTATTGAAACACGTATACGAGCTGTATGATTGCGCGCAAGCACTCCAAGATCCGCACGAACGGGCTGAGTATCAACACGAGCTCAGCGCTGTCAGTAGCCTGTTGGCCTACAAAGTCCCAGAGCAGAGTCCCATGGCAAAATATCTGACGCAGGAACGGAGGCAGGTCGTCGCTGACGAGATCAACAGTGCAATCCTCCGTTCGTTGTTCTTTGCCTCCACCACCGCAAGTGTCGAGACGCTGACGTAGCCAAATGCAGATCGAGCGGGCTCTCCTCCAATCTCGTATCTCGAATTGCATGTTCGGTATAATACTGCCATATGGAACTACATGAATGAGCACGACATCCGTGTGCCTCCTTCTCGCGGATGGCCAACCGGAATTGCATTATCTTCGCGGCCACAACCCATCCTAGCTTCGGCTCCTGCAGGTGTAAAAATGTCAAGGAGAGATGACCCTGAGGTTTGTGACTTATTGCTGCGTGCCTTCAAACGCGCTAATCTCATTAACAGGTGGCCCCCACTTTCAACTTGAGCCAATTCTTATCTACTTAACGCGACCACATCGCTCACTCACCACCCTATCATTCAAAGTACACACACCTCCAAAGCCTCATGCAACACCCAGGATAGCATAAATATCGTCATAGATGCACTCGCTTTATTTTGTAGCCCGCACACTTTGTATCTGACTCGGACTTCTGTATTGCTTCTCGGCAGTCGCCCACCTGGCTAGACATTTATATCACTAAAGTCTCCCCTTTCAAACGATTGCTACGTTACAATCGTGACATCATCCCACCGCCCTTCGTTAACCTTCCGTAATTCTTCCAACGAAATCCCACATTCACGACAGCCTAATACCTTCAAGTACGCCCAACGCTGCCATGCAACTCTCTCCAGGGCCCGCTCTCCACCCCAAGCCGGCTCTCCGAGCCAAAGATTGTAGGAAATGTCCAACATCTCGAGAAGTGGACACTTATCCGGTAGTCGGTGCAGCGGAATCGGCGCGGACAAGTGAACAAGGGCGAGGCGTGTGACGGAAGGTGGGAAAGCAAGGAGCGTAGGTATTGGAAGGGAGGTGGACACGATGGCGAGGGCAGTGAGAAGCTGTGGGCTAGGACCCTCATGAGTATCAGCATCCCATAGCCCTTCCGGATCCCTTTGGGCCTGGGCCTGCTCGGGCTGGAAGAGTTCCGGACGAGGGGGTGATGTCGGCTCGACGACGATGAGTTCCCCGTCTACCTGATTGTGCTCTTCCCCCAGGAGCACCCGCAGACTCGCGCTGGGGAGCGGGCACTGTACGGCGCATATTCGCATCAGTTGCTTCCTGAGATGAGGTCCGAGATATGGCACAAGGTCTTTGACGACATCGGCGTCGGTGCCACAATACCTCAGTATGACGCGGAGGCAGAATTCGCCCAGGCGCGGCACTGCCGGTCTAGTTTCCGCCCCCACGGGACCACCGATCTGCGCAACAAAAAAGAGCGACAACGCCGTTTCCCGCCACTCAGGGCTCTCAAAGGCTATGGCCGGTGCGGTTGTGACTGCCCAGCTTCGCGGGATGGGTCCCGCTACTAGTGTGGAAGTGACCTTCGCATCAACATGGGGAGCCTGGGACGAGAGGCGATGGGGTTGCAAACCATATATCTCAGCATACGGAAGTGAGGGCCCAAGTGCGGGAGACGTTGGCAAAGGGGCTGCCCCGGGGGTGCGTTGGGAGTTCAGCGCGCGCCGGAAGTGTTCGCCGCTGCCGGCCCATGAGCTACTCTGAGGAATGGTCCTAGGCTGATAGTCGAAGCGTACCGGAGTGTGTGCAGGAGATCATTGACGTCCTTGTTCCCTTTTAATGACTGAGGGGGTGAATTTCTCATGGATAACAGGTCTCAGAGATTCAGACCACCTAAGTGCTTATCCTGCCCGTGAAGTAGGTATGAAGTGTAAAGAATATCGCTCGCATCCATCATACGGCAGTAAAGTGTGTAAAGAACACATATGTTTTTAAAGTGAATACAGGGATCAGAATCCCACGGTGACTATTGACGATCGGACCCCCACATCAGTTCATCTGTCGGACAAGCTTGTTGATATTGGCTTCCCGGTTACCGAAGTCGCCGCCCTCAACAAAGTGCCTAAACTTGCGCGTTCGCCAACCGCCAGTGGGGTTCGAAAGTTTAAACGGCCAGAGGAAGTTAGACGCCTAACAAACAGGGTATCAGAATGTTTGCACAATTTATACTGTAGTGACTGGCCTGTTTGAAATTGGGTCCGACAGTGAAGATCTCGTGCACGAGATCCTCGACGGACAAGGTGTCATACTTGCCAAGAGTATTTTCAATGACGGAGTTATTGGACAAAGGGATACGTTGGCGATTGACTTTGCCGTAGCCACGCTTGTAGATCAGCTCTCGGACGGTCTTCAAGTTTGGCTCTCTGGTGCGATAGCGTTCGTTAACAACGGCAGTTGTCTCGTACAGACAACATACCCATAAGTGACATAGGGCTCTACCAGACGGAGCATCTGCTGCGTCGCCTTCGTCACGCGTACAAACACGCCACTGTTGATTTGCAGAAGGCGGAGGAGTTGTAGAATCTTGCGGGGCTTCGGTGCAATCTCGTTGATACTATCTCATACTGTTCAGTCAATCTCGGCCAGAACTGAGTTGCTACTTACCCTCGGATACGGATAACGAACAACACCTTGGGTTGCGCAGGAACATAGAAGTCGCCACACGCACGCGCTGCCCGCTTTAGGCGGATCTCCTCCTTCTCCTTCGATAAATACTCCTTCACATAAGACTCGGCACGCTTAAAGATAACCTTTCGTTTAGCTTTGGCAGCCTGGGTGTAGCAGTCAGATCAGCATCACACCAGAGTGTTATGTATAAAGTGGCAGTCATATCAGTCCCGAAAGATGGTTGATTGGAGGCAGCATGGAAAAACACAGTTTTGCTAGCCATTCCAGGGTACGTGTACATCACAGGTGGGGGGACGAAAACAAACGCACACCTTTTTGGCAGTTGCGGCCTTTTCCAAACGCTCCTCGCGAGCCTTCTCGTTTTGCTTTCTCTTCTTGAGAAGGGTTTCTGGGACCTCGATGTCCTGTTGCGGCATATTTTCAGAACAAATCGGATACTTGATAAACGGCTAGATGTGCTTACCGAAACCGTCGGAACACTATATTTACAACGGGTCAGTTTTTAGCATAGTCCTTGGCATAATGAGAACCAACATACGTTGTTGAGCCCGCCATGGTAATGATCTTGATGTCGGTGTTAGTGTCGGTATTGGTCTCATCTCTAACTTGTGGCGCTGAAACTATATAGTATGACAAAGATTTTCTCGCGCTGAAGAATTAAATAAATATTACAATTAATTAATTAATTACTACCCAACGTCCTCCACAAATGCAACGAGTTGACCACCTGTGTACCCAGGCTTGCCATTGTAACGAAATCGATCCATGTGTTGGTCCATCCCCTCGTGGACCCATGTCATGCTGTTGCGTCTGCGTCTTACCCCCGCATCTCACGCAAACCTGTGTGCGCCTCCGACGAAGCAAAACCCCCTTGGAAATTACGTCTTGCCCTTCGCCAATGTAAGATTTTCTCACTTTTCCGACCTCGGATACGAAGTTTATGACTTTAATAAATAGTCGCGATTTGTCAATGGCATCAGATTTAGAGACCGTCTGCGCGATTCCAATTAGGAGGGGGTAAAGTCTTGGCACAGGACTGCATGCGACAAGGCTCTGACGCAGATCAGTTGCTGCGTAAAATTGAGCTTTCTAATAGCGCTGACGAACAGGGCAGTCGCTCACCATTGGACCCTTCAACTTGCTTTGAGATATGTGCAAGCAACGATTCAAGAGCCTCGAGATTGACACCAGAGCCGTCTATGGTGTCAAGTAGAACGTTCTTTGACATGACACCATTCTCTCCGCTCGTCTCGAGACTCTTCAGGTATTCGCAAAATCGCTTAACATCGCCCACAGTTAGACGAAGTTTCGCTAACGCATCTGGGAAGAGTAGAACCGACAGAATGGGGTGGGTTGACGGGATGGTCTGTTTTTCTACTGGTGCTTTAAGTAGAGTCACACCCATCGCCGAGTGATGGCCCACCTATAGCTCCGTCCGCTAAGCCTTCCCTAGAGTCACCAAGAAGGGTGCACTCCCTCATTAACTCTTCTAAGAAATCCATGAACCAATTACTAAGCACCGTCAATGGCCAGATGTTGTCTTGGGCGATAATGAGCTACGAGAAATCGGCGATACTGACACATACCAAGCCCAATGCTGTCACCGTCCATGCAGTCTTCGAAAGCGCTATGACAGGCGATGACGGAACAGAGGTCCAGCATCGTCTTCCAGCGGATTCTAAAACCGTCCTTTTCCAACACCTTCTGCGCTCTTTCACCCTTCAACCTGCCAGAATTACTTTCGTAATGACTCAGTGCAAAGATAATCATACCGGTAGACCTCAACAAGGATACCAAAAAATTCCTGGACCCATACATCCCGTAACCCGTCGTCTTGGGTTTCAAGTGCTTCGAGGGCGTTATACAACACATTTTCGACTTCTTGGGTGCTGATCGAGCTAAGTGAAAGTTGATGGGCAACGTCTGATATGGTACGTTTAAACCGAATGGCCGATACAAGTACAGAAGCGAAGTCAGACACAGAACGACGCTCGAGCACTAGGAGAGGTGGGTAAAACACTGGAAACTTGTGGTGAAATGAAAATGAGTCTACCTGTGGCATCTTTCAAAGTTTTCTTTGGCATCGCGTGAATCGATAATCTTGAGGTGATTACTGTCGAGGGGGAAAGCATACAGAAGAGAACAGCATTGGGAGAGAGAGCGACACTGTGAGGTGCTGGGGACGAGACGGCAGTGAGGTGACGACTGCTGGCTCCAGAATGACAACTCACGATACACGGAGGAGCCCTCGCCCCAACCCATCAGAAGTGGCTCGACACTCCAGTCGGAATGAACCTCAAGTGATGGGCTGTATGTCATAGGTCAGATAATGACGGGTAAATCATAGGCCTGCTCACAGCTGAAGTATCATGACACTACCGCACGGAATTTTGACGAAGGCCGTTTTTTTTGAAGACACTGGCCCTTGGACATTCAGACTGCCTGCAACAATTGCGTTTGCACGTGGGGATCCGCGGTGGGGTAAGATGAACGTCAGGGTCTCGGACATTGCCTTTGATATCAATCTTGTTGACGTCTGCAGTGTGGATAATCAGCACCTGGAAGGGGTGTCCCAATAACGAAAAACGAACCCATTCCGAGACACCGGCACTGGGGTGCATTCTCCTTGAGAGGCTGAAGACGACGAGCTCGGATTTGGGAATGGTAGAATCTATTCGGGGGAGAATGGGATTTTCCATTCCAAGGGCACAACCCTCGTATCGACCAAAGCTAAGGAGAGACAGACACAAGTACATCTTCGGAGTAACAGGGCCGGAGCTTGATTCTGCCGTGACGGCATACTGTGGATCCCCGGGACAAAACACCATTGAACTGAGCGGATGTGCATCGCATCTCAGGGGAGGAAGAGGGCTCGTGGATAGACCTAGTGCGGTGGTGTCTGAGTTTAAAGGAGAAATTGCATCACCACAACTTACATGTTCTTAGCCCGTCAAATCCTAGACGGACCTCGCACAGTTCGACGTTGGACGCCTGGACCCAGCTCTCCCAGTCTGCAGACTCTGCTAGATGAACATTATGAAAATGAGCAGATAAATCGGGGATATCATCGAGCCCGAGTGTGATGTTGGATGCTTCAGGGGAGATGACTTTCACCTGGGAGCGGGTCGCTACTAAGATTGCGTTTTCTATACTCTGAAAATTCAACTTTGAGTTCAAGGGAGAAGATGCTATGCGGACCATTATATGCTAGTCCGATTGTTGCGTGTGTGCAACAATGGCTCTCAAGCCCTGGAGGGGTGTCCATGTTCGAAGTGACGGGGCTCAAGTCGCGAGCTTCGTCATGCTTTTCCAGTGAACAAGATACAGTTGTTATTTTGGACTCTTGGGCGCTGGCTCTGACGCAGCAGAGCTGTACCCGTAAGTTCTGCGTTATAAGGACAATTGTAGGCAACGAGGCCAGCATTGGGGGGCCAAGCGGGGGGAGTCTCGATGATTTCCGGTCGGAGTCAGTGACCCACTGTCGCGTAGGTGAGTGGCCAATACAGAAGGCATTAGGATATCCATACTTCTCGAGCGTGACCCAGCCAGGCAGCGGATACAATGCCTCCACCGCGAGGGAAGTTCATGGACTCGACGAAGTCCCAACCATCTGCTGGATGGGCTTTCCAGAAGCACCCAAGCCCAGGTCCTTGCCGACTCGGGAAGTATGCAAAAAGCCAGGTCTCGTCAGGTGATACACTGAGAATTGCAGGAGGTTTGAAAGATGCTGCCGTAGTAGAAACGACGACTGAGGGCTGAAGAAGGAACTGCCTTGATGACGGGAACGCGCGTCCGACAACGGCAGACTCGCTTTCGTGGGCAAAGAGGATAGCAGAACTTGTCCATACGACTGGCCTGACACTGTTGAGTTGAAAGTGACATAGAAAAAAGGGACTAACCTGCGTTGTTGTTCAATAAGAGCGTAAGAGTTCCACCAACGAGAGTCGTCCTTGGCTTTGCCCTTGAGCGGTGTGCTTGTCGTCGTGGCGGCCATCGTTGTGGTGGTACGGTCCGCTCCAACTTGACTCATGTCACACCGGCAACCAGTCGTAACCGCAGAACGAGATATCGAATCCGTTCAGACTCAAGTTATTGTTCAGACGTTCTCGGATCGTGTCCTCGTTATCATAACACAACTATCAAAAGTTGGGACATTGGTCCTCACAATCATTTATTTCATCCGTTCAATCTGATCTGATTTCTTATGCAGATCCAAGCCTCCGTGCCACCAACCATTGCCCTTACCCAAGCTTCCGCATCCAACGATGGCTCTCTACCACCCGTGCATCCCTCGATTGACTTAACTTATCTGTTTGGACATGCTCCGTCCTCGGATCACCAGACACTATATTCTTCTTACGCCGCCCAAGTCGCCACCCTCGTGTGGACCTCGGAACGGTATGCCCAGATTGGGTCATCCCGTACTCCGGTGGTCGTTGGGGTCGCGTTGAAGGCGCCTCGCTCTTCCGAAAGGGTTCACGATGCGGACAGAGTGACGTTTCTTCAAATTATGGATTTGGTTCGAGAGATACTAGGTACTGTGCGTGCCGTGTGAGCCACGTTATGAGGGTCGAGTCAAATAGCAGCATTGGTCGCAGTTGTGGTCGCAGTTGCGGCAGGTGGAAGAGCAGTGCACCTGGCAAACCGTTTCGTGTATCATTTGTCTCTGGCTTGGGCCAGCAACTTGGACCAATCGACATCCGAACCCATCCCTACCGAATCCCTCTCTGCGCGGGTGGAGCGGTATTTCTCAATCTTCCAGCGTACGAGACTGTCCAACTTTTGCTCGGGAGGCGGTGCCGTGCGGGGGTTTGTCTCGTAAAGGTAGTATGCCAGTGCTCCAGTAAAAATTCCTAGGACTGGGTCCACGGCACTGGATGACGCGTAAGCGAGACAACGAATAATCGAGAAAACGCGGTAGCCTGCAGCTCACCGGGATAGTAACACTGGAGACATCTCGTGGGGTTCAGTTGGCAGTCCGCAAGGAGAAAAGGAACATAGCCTTACGTGTAAACGGTGTAGACACCCCAATCTCGTTGCCAGCAAGCAACTGCTAACCACCACTTGTCGCTATCGCCTTCCTTCAATGTCCTCTCTTGCTCTTGAACGTCAGATACGACCAATTTATGGTCAGTTGACTCTTTCTCTATAGTATCCGTCAACATTACCACCACATTGTTCCCCAGACGCATTGGACAGCGGGTCACATAAATCGGCCCTAGTGACATGTAACAAGCTACTCAAAAAGCATCCCAAAAACGACCATCTCAAGGTCATTGTGTTTATGATAGCCTTTCTCTTCCTGTTCTCATAGAGGTTTAGGCGCTGAAAGCCCTCGCTCTTACACGCGCCCAGAAGTTCGAAGAAGCCATTGCACTGTGCGAGGAAGTGCTGGCGACAAAACCCACAGATGAGGGGACCATAAATGCGCTGATGCACGCCCTACGCCATCTTGGCAGATGTTAGTGCGCGGTGTCTCTTTCCCTGCACTCTATAACTGAAACACTTGGGTACAGACGCTGACTTGGTGAAACTATTTGAAGACGCCTTCAAGCAACAACCAGACAATGACGAACTCGGTCGTCAGGCATTCTTTGCCAATGTACGCGCAGGAAACTGGAAAGCTGCACAACTAGTAAGAATCTCTCCGTTCCTTAGCCGTAGACCGACCGCAACTTCCTTGCGAATGATGTCGCGTCATTTGTGCTCCTCCTTAACTAATCCGCCGTAGCTAGCCAACAGACTCAACAAGCAGTTTCATAATGACCGTTACGTCTTTTGGGGGATAATGTGCACAGTTCTACAGGTCAGACTCCGAAGTGGTGTTTCCTCTATTATGCGCGTTTCCTGATCACGCCCATTTGCAGGCTAATGACCCTATGACCGCTCTGGACATGCGCGAAATCCTGCTCAAATTGGCTCATCGGCTCATTTTGGCCTCTTGGAAACCCTCAGAGGCACATGCAGATCGGCTGTATCTCTACATTACGATTCTTCAGCAGCTTGGGCTTTACAAGGATGCACGGGAGCTGCTGGAAACGGAATCAGGGCGCTTCCTTTGCTCTCGCAACCTCGCGTGCGATTATTTACGACGGGATATCATGAAAGCAGGGGGGTGGCAAAAGGAAGAAGCTGAGGTAGCCGAGCAAAGGATATTAGAGAAAAGGTCAGGAATTCTGCTGCATACCGGGTATCTGTGTCATTTTAAAGTTCGCGCAGAGACCGTAACTGGCTTGAGTTTATCTCTATCCTAAACGCAACTTTTCTACCCTCAATGCTTTCTAATGGCACGCACCACGAGTCCAGTTTGTCTTTGCCGTCTGACTTTGCGCAGCATAAGGAAAAGACACGGGAGCTATTTGCAAAAGTTGCAGAGGAAGACGGTAGTCACGATAGGGCAGGCTGGTTGGGTTTGATGGAGCTAGAGAGGCTTTCTGCTATTCATGGGATACCCTCAGGTATGTAAACCGTCGACTTTCCGTTGATCCACCTCAACGTCTACAGAGGCTTCTCGCTTGCTGGACCTCCTGAAACGCTATTTTCACATTTTCGGTGACAAGACTGCGTGCTATGAGGACGTGCGACTGTATACGGACCTCGATTCTGACTCGTCGTCCGATTGGATAGCATTCCTTGAAGGGATGACACACCCCCCTGTAAGCATCTCCGATTTTCTCTAGTCCAACACTTAAGTCCACCAAGTCCTCCGGTACTGCCCTTCGGCGGTCCATAAATGCTCACAAACTCCTGAGATATGGCTTGGACGGAGCACGGTTGGCCGTGGACCAGGAAAGCTCTCGGGTTGTAAACCTTGTCCGTGAATATTTCGAAGCCCTACCCTTAGGGAGAGATCTACCAAAATTGGAGCTACAACCGGCAGACGACCTAGCGATCCTTGCAGCACAAGTATATGTGAACATGTTCGCACTGGATAACACGGTTGCCCACCTCCACAGCGCCATTGTCCTGTTGGAGTATGCTTCGAAGAAAAGTCCCCAATCATATCAAATCCGTCTCGAGCTAGTCAGAATTTATCGCCTGTTAGGTGTGGTGGCTATTTTCTATCTCGCCTGTCCGATCGTCTCAGGTGTCCTTTTGGTTAGGCGCACCGCAGCAAGCTTTGGATCACTATCGTCTTTTGAATGTGAAACAAATCCAGAACGATACCTTGTCATACTTGATCCTTTCTCGCTCCACCAGTTTCTCATTAGCGGCCACGGGCGACCTGACGTATGCTTCTGAGTGTCTAGAATCTAGTCATATCTACTTTAGTAACTCCCAAGAAGCAAGTGATTTTTTTTCACATTCCCGCTCACTGTCGCTAACGGCCATTAGACTGCCGAGTTCACCGTCAAGGCGTTTAGCCTGGAAAAGTACTCACAGGCACGCCGTATTTGTTCGTAGTTGCGCATAGGCTAACGAGCACATTTCAGGTCCCTGAACTCGTTGTCTTTGAAGAACGGCTAGACAACTCTCTCCAGCGGGACCTCGTCAAGATTGAGCACGTTCGACTGCGTATCTCCCATGAACCGATTACCACTGAACTGGTTGATATGGAATTAATTGAATTGAAGTTCATTTTTGACCGGCGTAGGTCTTTCTTAGAACTGCGTCGCCTGCTGTGACCGATTTTGATGTCAGAACACCATGATAACCGAGACCTGGAGATTCTTCCAAACTATCAACCACAGGGGCAACCGTCATTCCTTTCTCAGACAACCCTTTTTGGGAGGGAGCCAGCAGTACGTGCGCCTCCACCGCAGTACAATAGCCATGGTACAACTCAGTCGTATTTAGGCAGGGTGGTTGTCTGCATTCCTCAAAATCTACATCAAAGCCTTGTCGGAAGCCAGCGACTTGGATCCCTCTGTCGAGGACGATAAACTACTCATCGGCGATCGCCCAAGACAAAGCTACAGCCCTGATGCGAGCATACCATTGGCAGAACGTTTAGCCGTCCATACTACGGAGGAGTTGCAGGAGGTAAATACTCACCGCTGGTGAAGGTCCATTGGCTCACAACTCGCCAGCTTACAGAAGACGAGCTTGCGTTATTTCGTTACATGACCGATTTAACAGACTGGTTGGATCCGATCCATAAATTTCTCCGGCCGAGGCCAGAAACCGCCAAGCAAACAGCGAAGAATGACGTCTCCTCAAATGACGGAGCGTCTTCAAATGAACATGGGAAGAAACTCGAAGACGCACCACCAGTTACCGAACCCCCGGAGTCCATCTTGGCATATTTCAAAAGTGGGTGGCCGCAGATTCTTTGGTACTTTCTGAGTAGACGTGAGTTCCGGTAGACTCACATGCTAAATTCACGAGAGCCGTTGAGGAAAAACGTCCAATCCATGAAATTTTACATATTGCAACCCTAGCGCAGGAGGCAAGCGAGTCTGTGATTATGTCGATTGTTGCTGATGACACACACATAGGCGCTGCTTCTATTCTGTATCTGTACCAAGCGCTTTAAAGACAGTTCCGTGGTTCGCATTAACAAACTCGGCATGGTAAGGAGTAGGGTTTCTACCAAAAAAGTAGCGCTCTCATCGCGTTTCAATAGCTCGTCCAGCATATCAAAAATTTGCGTGCGGGTGCCGTCGAGGCCGTCGGACAGATCGGTGCTCAAATGATAAAGATTAGCGAGCTCGAAGGGACCCCTGACAAGCGAAAGCAGTTTGTTGAAAACTGCAAAGCCCTTCAAGCGCATGATGAGGTCAGCCATCGCCTTTACACCCAACGAAAGCTTTTATTCAGCTCGTATTCAGATCACCCACGAACATGTCCTTGATGTGGGCAAAAAACTGACCGAATCCCAGAAAAAGGTCCTGGAAGGAGTTGGTAGAGGGATCGAACGTGTCTGCAAGGCATCTATGTGATTCGTGCTGCACATGGTGATGCTGCGATAGTCATAACTAGCATGCGTGATTGCAATACACATACAGTATGGACACTACCTCGGCTTTTTTCGTGTTCGTTCCCATGAGTTCCCATGAATAAACCGTGACGGTGATCACATGAGATTGATCACATGAGGTGCGTCATGGTGCCGTTAAGTTACGCGTCAGGAGGACAGCGCGTCACCGTGACTGGGACTACGACAGTCTCTGCAATGAGTCAACGTGAGTAGACTTTGTTCGGACTTGACTAATTTTCAGTGCTCACGCGTAGCTTCATAGCTATCGACTACGGAACCACAGGTGGAGGTGGCTACTTGACTGGCGGATCGCCATTTGGCAGCAATAGTGGTAGCCCCGGAGGGATTGGTCGTGTACGATTTCGTCGAATGGATAATTCGCTCCACCTAACGTTTTCAGTAGAGGGGTGCGCTTTTGCAGTCCCTGCGACCTATTACCGTGAAACAGTTTTCCCAAGCCACCCAAGCTCATGCGGATGCGGAATGGGTGTTCGAAAATTCTGAGTTCGGACAAGTGCGCTTTCTTCCACGTATCTGAAAGTACATTCCCTTATTGCGGCTAACTAGGTGACACTCGTGGCACATGTTATTTCGGTCCAGAAGCAGACAACTAACAGTGTTTACCAACTCGACGATGGCACCGGTACACTCGAGGCACGTCATTGGCCCGACTCGGTGAACCAGGATGGCGATGACAGTCAAGACGAGGTTGTGTGAGACCCGTCTTCAATCTCGCACCCTTCATACTGCTCACTTGCCTAGGCCAAATTCCTTTGCCCGCGTTACTGGGACTATCAAAACCTTTGGCACAAAGAAATACATCAATGCAACTCACATCAGACCCGTTCGGGACCCTCACGAGCCTTTTTATCACGTCCTGGAAGCAATGACTGTGCAACTCATTTTCGACCGTGGCCCTGTGAGAATGCTTGCTCTAGTTGTCGTAGTTCATATAACCTATATCTAAACCAGCCAGGGACTCCTGTTCACGGCCAGATCCCGGCAGGTGGAGCGCACTCGTTAACTGCATACTCTGCGCAGGGCCATCAATCAGAGGTCAAAGTCAAAGACCAATACTCACACCTCCAGCCCGTCCCACGCACCATCGTTCAATTCATGCTGAGTCAGCCGCAGACTCGTGAAGGCGTGCACGTCGGTGCCATCGTAAAGGCTGTTGGAGCTGATGCAGAATCTATCGAGTGAGATTGTCCACTCTCTCTCACGGTTGATTGTGACTTACGAGATTGTATGACTCAGGCGAGCTCTAGAGGGGCTGATGGATGAAGGCGCTATTTTCAGTACAATCGATGAAGCGCATTTCCAGATCTCTCAGTAGTATTGTATCCTGTGCAAATGATGCTCAGGACTGTAGCACCTATCCTACCTTTATGCATTCATGTCTACTTTTCAGTACGACTGCCGATACGCACAACACGTCGTATTTCCTTGCACACATATTTTCTATGTCAACCTCTTACTTTCACCCCGCGGTCATTGTTTCATCCCTCCTACTTCCGAGAAAATACTGTCCTCGTCACGCAATCGTACCCTATCTTCTTTCCACTCCTTTCTAGAGTGCCCATTTCTCCTCGAATGTCCAGTAGTCTCCTAACGTCAACTCGTTTGTTCCACTCGAAATGATCCTCGAAGAGAAGAATAGCCCGTCTCCATTGGGTCGTCGAGGAATGCATTTTAGTGCTGAACCAGTGCATGACAATCATATAAGACCAAGCTTGCAGTTTTCTAAGCACTGTTCCAAAAATTCTGCTATCGTATTATCGCAGTTCTCTGATCAGATGAGAAACCCATACCACAAAATCATGCCTCCGGATTCACAAGTTTGTAGTGCGTCACTGGTCCGTGACGTTATACTACATTCTAGCTATCGATCGAGTCGTAACAATGGTCGAGCCATACCTCATGTTGCAAAAATTGACACCCAATTCCTGGGGCCCCTGCACAGAGACGCATACTCAAGTTGCTCAGTGTCGTAGAACCCTTTGACCTTCCGCAGTGGTAATTCTGTCTTGCTTTGATCATGACGCATGATAGAATCAGATAGATACGTAATTAAAGATACGCGCAAGTTGCGACGATTACCGAGTCTGACAGAGTGCCTGGGGGCAAATTAAGGGAAACGACTAACGATGTCTAGCACAAAATATCATCGAGGTCTATGGGATCAAGGGGCGAGTACTGTGAGTACTGTGGGTAGTAGTAGTACTAGGGGGTACTGGTAAGACCATTGCTAGCGAACGGACCCAGCGTTTCTCGTGTCGTATCCTCGGACTCGGAAACCTCTACGTTGCGCATGCTTCGATCTTCTGGATTCGGCACCAAGGTCCCAGGTCTCGTAGTGGTCCCGTCCGAGTCCTGGGGTGTATGTGGTTGGGTATCACTTACCTGCTTGGTGGGCTTTGGCTTGGGGGTACTATATCTGGTATCCGGTCAGCGGTCTATCGGCGCTACATTACCTGCTACAGACATCTACCAAAGGTCTCTTTTCCCACAATCAAGATGTCGGCCGTCGGTTCAGCGAGTCCGCCAGTTCGTGGTCACAGTCGCCTTCAATCTTAACGTCGCGCGCTACTAGTATGCTAATATGATTTTCCAGTGGGAAGGCCCCATTTATCCTGCGACAATTAAGCAACTGTTGCGGGCTGAGCGGCCGCATTCACGATCCAAGTTCTCCGTGGATGGTATCGAGCTCGGCGTGGTATCCCCATGTATATTTTCCAGCAATGGACAAAGTAACATGGCCTTTCCAGGTCACTTGCGTTGCGGGTATCGTTGCCATCAGTGATCACGGTTCCATGAAAGCATACTATTTAGAAGACGGGAGCGCGGGACGTCTTCGCACTACCTGGTCCCACGAGTTGGAAACAAGTCGCCACTTCGGGAAACAACTTGAGTACGTCAGGATTAGCGTGTATCCTAAAGCCTTCCACACTAATGGTGTCTTGAAAGGACGCACACCTACGTGCGCGTGGTGGGGCAGCTGGACGCATATAATAATATCACTTCACTGAAAGCGATGCACATACGTCCTGTCCTTGACATGCATGAGCCCTTTTTCCATTTCCTAGAGGCAATGGTCGCATTAGTTTCCAAGCAGAAGGTATTCGTGGGCAACTTTTGGGTAGTGCGAGCCAATCTGACACAGGACTCTGCGTAGCCCTCTGCCCCGCCCCCTGCACGCATCGCCACCGGTGTGGAGGCATCGCAATCTCCGCTAGCTATGCAGCGTCATTTTGAAGATATCGATGGACTTTCAGTCAGCTCCGACGCTCAAGAACCAACGCCGCACGACGCTTCCGCAGTCATAGTGGGGGAACTTGACGAGCTGACGTTGGTCAGTGATACCGGCAATCACTCTGACGAAGATCCAATTGAGCTCGAGTCTCCTCAAATATCGCCGCATACACCTCGGCAACCACCCTCACCTTCATCATCAATGTCCCGGGATGACCCCTTGGCAACGGGTCACCGCCCATCTCTTCGACAAGATCCTTACTCTCCACTCAGCTCTCTACAGAGAGATATCATGCTGCAAATTAAGAACAATGATGCGCTGTACCCCGATGGTGTGCCGATCAGGGTCGTGTTCAGGCGTACCACCTCCCCACGTTCTGGAGTCAACGAATCGGAAATCCGGTGAATCCCGCTCACATCTCTGTTCACTATATGGGCGATGCTTACGGAGAGTCGTATAGGGAAGCAATTGATAACTTGATGGACGATGGGCTTCTTTATTCGACTATTGACCAGTACCATTTCAAACTAGTCGATTAGTAGGATTTCTCAGAATTTCAATATACTGTATCTGTATCTGTATGATCAAGCACGTGATATAACGTTACCTTGATTAACTCCCGTGCTTGATCAACTGCCGTGGCTCAGCCTCAGCGCCAGTGGTACAGCTGCAATGTCTTCCTGGTTTCCCTCCTGGTTTACGCTCCCCACGTTTGACGTTTCTATCTTTCCAAATTTACAGCGCAAATTCTTCTCCTTTATCCTTAAGAGATTCCTCGGCCATCTCCTCAAACCTGGACAGCTGGATGTCGAACAAATAGACTCAGCCATAGGTTCGGGAAACGTCACAATTAACGATTTGGAGCTAGATTGTACAGTGAGTCTGCCCCTTTGATTTGGATCGCGTCTAAGTCGTCTTCTGTGAGTCTGTTAATGCATTACTCTCTGGGTCGCCCATACAACTTCACGATGGTTCTATCGCGTCTGTCTCGGCGCGCATTCCCTGGCCGAACCCACTAACCAATGGCGTGGAACTGTCAGTCCGCTCTTTGCATCTTGTCTTTCACCTCCTCCCTCGTGTGGCGAAAGACACGCACCTTCCCTCGACGAACCTCGCCGACTCTATTTCAGATGCAGCACAATCATTTGCTCATGAAGAGATCACACACGACGAGAGTACAGAGGTCCACCAGGCCCTCAAGTCTCGTGGATCCCCCAGCTTTGGCATGGGTGACAACTATGTGCCTGGCGGACTCGACGCTTCATCAGAAGATCCTGGCGTTCAGTCGGACGTGGACCCCACTGGAATCTCGATGTTTGCGAGTATGATCGAGTTCCTTCTCTCTCAATTCACATTCTCTGCAGAGAATGTCAATATAACTGTGATTTATCCGGGCCATTCAAGTTTCAGATTCAAAGTTTCCAGAATTCACTATGGCCGACCAACCTCCAGTCCTCGCGAGTCAACCAGGACAATTGAAATTTCCGGTGTGGAGATAGGGCACCATGACCTCGGTGCTTCGGAGTCACCGGCCTCCGGACTTCTGGAAGTCAATTCCCTTTCCTCTGTCCAGTACGGTCCAGGTGCCACTTCGCGTCGAATAGACCCCGTCGCTGCTACTACCATCCCTTCTTTATTTTCCTCGTCACAGACGCAAATTGACTCGAACGAGCCTGTCAAACCCTCGGAACCTCCTGACCCTGAGCACCGTCCGCGATCAGTTTCACCCTCAGACTCAATGACAAGTAGCCTTTTTCAGAGTGCCCTGATGACACAAGGTTCCGAGCGAGAATCAGGGGGTTGCGAATCTAAAGTCGTTGGTTCGCAAGGCATTGGGGGTAACGACATGTCCCACAGTCACAGCGGTCGCATGACGGACAATGATCGGCTATCTTGCGCACCCGGAGCAACGGAGGGTGAACCATATCACCGAGTCATAGTTTCGTTGGCTACAGAGCCGATTGTTGTCTACATCACAACGTCTACACCTCAAGCCTTCCCAGAGGCGTCAACTCAATATCAATCGTCCTCTCAGACTATGGGGTTGGACAGGCCAGACTCGCAGCAACCAAATCTTGAAGTATCGGTATCTGTTGGGGTCATTGCCTGTGCACTGACCGCCACACAAATCTGTGCCGTGCTGGATGTCATTTCTGTTGTTGGGTCTTACTCTGATCGCATTGCGCAACCGCCAGTGTCCAGAGGTAGTAGCTCTGTGCCCCCCGCGTTGTCTTTGCTCGATCAAATGTCTCTGACCATACAGATCCGAGGCTTCGTCTTATTATTACAATCCGCCCCTACGTCGCTTACTAGCTGTTCCTCCGAGGAAGCACGTATTGTCACCCATGATACTCTCGACGATTTCTTTGCCCATCCGCTAGTTCCACCGAAAATAGGCCACAGTTATTTCCGTTTTGTCATGGATACGCTCAAGGCAGATTTTTCTGTGTCAACCACCCTAGAGCACCTCACGGGTAGTCCATTTCCGCGACACACACCCGAAAGAAGTCGGGCTTCTCGGGGTCTATGGGGGAAGACTTCAAGTCGCCTTGGATTCTCCGTCGGTGATCTGTCGGCATGCGCTTTCTGTGTTCCCGACAAATCATTAGCCACGCACGAGAGCGGCGAAACTTTCGTGTTGCCGATTCTGTTAGCTGACCCGTTTCTGTCCACGCAGTACCATCCTGAGCATCGCCCCCTTCCTATCATAGGACGGCATTTGGATACTTCTCCGGAGTACATTCGCAGAGCGTTCTCTACTCCACCCGAATTTGAAGTCTTGGACTGGACATCACAGGGCCATCGGATATCTCAGGCAAAGTTGTCATTCTGGCGAGTGAAGCCACCACCGGGGCACCGACGTTCCCACAGGAGACATGGAGGAAGTTCACCTGTCTCCTCTCCTATGGTATCTAGTCCGGAAACAATCATCAGCGAAATGTCAGCCAACCAATCCCAACCTGCCATTTCTGGCCAGGTATTGCTAGTATCTCCTAGAGATCTCGGGACGGATATTACACCTGGATCAACTTGCAGCACGTCCGTCAATATTGTTCCAATACATGTCTTTGTGGATATGGGAAGCAACAAAACCGCATTGGAGTTTCTGGAGATACTCTCTACTCGGCGCAGTAGCTTTGACACGGATTTGTCGTCAAGCAGATCCGGTTCCTCTAGCCCCGAAGGGGAGACCCTAGGAGGTGCCTATGGCCACAACAACAGCGGAGAGCCTACGCCAGTTTCAAGCCCGCACAGAAGGACTCTACAACCAATCCATCTACAAGGGTTGGATGAACTAAATCTCTCTGAGGACTACTTGTCTAAGGAGCCAGCTCCGGGAAGACTGTCACCAAAACCGGGGTCAGTGCATAGACACAGTCAGGTACGTATTCGCTTTATCTGTCCACTGCCAACTGCTAAGTTGGAGGTAAAGGCTCCGTCTCATCGCAATGGCCTAGCTGAGTTTGATGTTAACTTCACCATGGTCAGAATTCAACTACGATGTCCATCCTCATCACCGCTCCTCCAGAGATCTGGCTCCATGATACTAGATATCCACGGTTTAAAGTTGACAACAGGGACCAGGGAAATACATGATCATCAATTCGCTACGAAGATTCAACCGACACACCGCACTCTTGGTTCTAGTGACAATCACCTGGTCACTGCGGAGTGGCGGGCTTTGTTATTGTCGTGCTCTTCTGCGGGTGCGGCAATTGCTCAGTGTTTTTGTTCAATTGGTCCGCTGTCCTCTGCGGTGAATGACGGTGCCCCCCCTTCTCTGGACCACATTCATTTCCTGGATGACGCACCTCCCGAAAGACGGTTTGCTGTCATAAAACTCAGTCGGAACTCACCTTCCTCGCAACGACAGAATTCCAACCGTCTTCCTACTTTTGTCATCGAAGCTGACATACCTTCCATGTGCCTGAATCTTTCCAAGCCTCTTTTCGACAGTTTACAATTTTGGATCGACGATGTCACCCGATTATTAGAGCGAACAGAAACTCAATCTGGTAATGAAGGATCGAGCCGAAACCCCAGTCTGGTGGGGAGTAGATTCTTTTCGAGCAGCAAGCAAGGAAGTGTCGAAGTGTCTATAGATGAGAGCTCACCCAATCACAATGAGTCTCTCACAGAAAGTATTATCAAAGTGACAATATCAGAAGGTGAGAATTTCCCCCTCCCAACGTCGCATCTCTTATTGTGTGTAGCGTCCATGAGACTCATGGTCCCTCATCAAAGTGAAGGAGCACCTCCGTCAGTCGAGCCATTTGACATTCTTGTTTCCGACGTCGACGCCCTTCTGGAATCTAAACCCGAAGGAAAAGTACGTCTTGCGCTTGCGTGCTTATACCTTGTAACGGTTCTTCTCAGGATGTAACTGTGATCACACTATCAATAATGGGCGTTACTGTGCTAGACGCGGTGAACCCGTTCCCATTTCCGGTACTTGACCCGACCGCCCCGCATAGCTTGGTAGTCTCTTCGTTGGGTGACTTGATGTACACACTCATAAATTGTCTAGTTTTCAAACCCGAAGCCGCTCGTGAAACTGCGATTCTCTTCACTTACCTTGCCTGAAACTGCTTCGAAAGAGTCTCGGGTCAAACTCACCTTACACGGATTTACGCTGAACTTCTTACCCGATACGAGAAGGATAGATGCTCTGGCCGCATTTGTGCGACCCCCTCAAGGCGTTAGTTATCCCCACGTCGATTTGACAGACCACTCATAATCTCAAATGAAGGTATTCGAATCTGTTGTCCCTACTGAGCGGACTCAAATTGCAATCAAGATCGGGGAAGGGTCAGTACGATTGTTCGCCCCAAATAACAGCGGAGCTTTCGTCCTTCATCTTGGGGAGCTTGACTTGAGTACGGAGATGGTCGGAGACTCCCCAGAGATACGATTACGTATCGCCGGACGCGCGCTTACTGCATTGTTCGCCGATAATCATCTGGAAGCCGTGCAGGACTCAAGCGGTCCAAGTCAACCCGGTGCTCAAGATGCACTTTATTGGAAGGCATGTACTTGATTACTCGGCCTAGCCCCCTGCTCAACTCCCACGAAGAAACTGGGATATGCACTCATCGGTGAAGTCTCTGATCTCGCGCTCGCAATTCGGCGATCAAATGTTGTGTCGACTCAATCCGAGGTCCGTCGCGTGCTCATTCGTAGTTGCCCCCTTCCAACGTAACTCTCAGGTTGTCATTGATCGTATCGCTGTCCGCATTCACCTTTGTGCCGACACAGGATCTGCCCTGGGGCTGTACTTCGGCGATTTTGGAACAGCATTTAAAGAGAGACTAGATCAACCGTATGTGTTTGGTTTTGATTGGCTGTTCACGCACGTTTTCCACCCTCATAGGAATAGTATCTCTGAGTCGCAACCAAGGAAGCCGACAGTTGTATCAGCTAAGAGGAGCTCTTTGAGCGAACTCGCATGTGAGATTCAATCGTTACGTGTCTACCAGTCCTTGACGTGTTTGGTCCAGACCCCATCGATCAGCATGCGTTTCGAAGCGTCCCGGAAGTGGGTGCGGCACCAGATATGATAAACGACGACCTTCCCTCCAACTCCGACTATCTGGACGTGTCTTTTGGAACTGCGGCAGGTCTTCGTGAGCTTGATGACGACGACCTAGATACAGATGATTCGAGCCAAAGTGAACTAACGGGGTTCGCAAACCCGTCCTCCCATCCTACCGACAAGAACGTCATATCTAGCGTAGGCGGAGAAACCATCAAACTTCTTGATTCCTCAGGTTTGCAGACCGTCGAAAACTTTTTCAATACGTTGCCAGCTCTAGTGGAAGCCAGTCCTCGGTGCGTCTGATAGGGGATTCGCGCACCCTTCGGATGTTAATCATCATTTAGGCTTGCGGAGGAGCTGGATCGTGTTGTCATTCGTGACGGTGACATCGCGTTGTTCCTTTATGAAGGCTATGACTGGACCACAACCCGTAAGGCCATCGAAGATGAGGTAAAGAAAATGAAACGGCGGCTCACCCGGATCAAGCAATTGGTCGCTAGTGGCCAAGCATACGACCCTAGTATTGATCCCACAAACACCCTCCTTTTCAACTCCATTCACGTCGGTCTCGATCAAGATGCCGATGAAATGGACCCAGATGCACTAATCGCAGCCATAGACGAGCAACTGAAGGAAGATACCGACGCTGGCAGTGTAAGCTCTTGGCAATCTCTGCGACCTTCACCGTCTGGGAGGCCCGGTGTGCCGCAACCAAGGCTTCGTGGTCGACGCCTGACAAGGTCACGTAGTCCCAGCATTGAAATTCGCTTATCCGGCTTGTTCTCCGAGGCTGTCAAATATGTTCCAAATGACAGCTTTGTAACTAGGACTTTCGCCACAGTCAGAGATGTCGAAATCCTGGATCATGTGAAGACATCTACATGGAGGAAGTTCCTTACGACTCTCCGCTCCGATTCGCGAGGGAACATTAGAGAGACAGGGTCCAACATGGTTCGCATCGAACTCTGTAGTGTGCATCCTGTCCCGGGAAACACTTCCGAAGAGACCAGGCTGCGTGTGAGTTGATTGACTTTGCTCACAAAGAATCGTAAGGAAGGTAACCCTCGTTCAGGCCAAAATCTTGCCGCTTCGCCTTCATGTCGACCAAGATGCGTTGGACTTCCTAAAGAAGTTTTTTAACTTCCAGAATCCCACCGCAACACCAGACCCAGGACCCAAGAGCGAGACATACCTCCGTGAATCCATTCTCTCGCCGATTCATACGACTGCTCTGACCTCCCAAACCTTCACAGAGCGAGCAGAAGTCTATCCCGTGGCACTGAAGTTAGACTATAAACCAAGACGGGTCGACTACCGAGCCTTGCGCGATGGAAGAACCATTGAACTAATGAATTTCTTCCACTTTGATGGTGCTGAAATGACATTGAGACACATCACACTCTTTGGGGTTGGCAATCGATCGTTATCTCCTTCAGTCCCCGAGAACGTCTGAACTTCCCTACAGGTTGCAGGATGGCCAAGGTTTTTCGATATGCTCAATGACCTATGGACCCCCGACGTTAAAGCCACTCAACTTGCGGATGTGATTTCCGGCGTCTCTCCTATCCGCTCGGTTGTAAACGTTGGTTCGGGTGTCGCAGACCTAGTTCTGCTCCCCATCGCTCAGTACCGGAAGGATGGCCGCGTTGTGCGTGGGCTGCAGAAAGGAACGAAAGCATTCGTTAGGTCCACTGCGATGGAAGCAGTAAAACTGGGTGCACAGCTGGCAACCGGAACGCAGGTCATTCTAGAACAGGCTGAGAACGTGCTTGGGAGTAAATTCAACGAGACTGTCCTCGCCGAAACGGTCTCTCACCCATCCGAGAATGTCATTGACACAGGCGCCGATGACTGGGCGTCGAACGATGAATCTACGGATCCTATTAGCAAGTACGCCGAACAACCGGTCGACATTCGAGATGGCATAGAATCCGCGTATACAAGCATAAGGCGAAACCTCAGTTCCGCGGCTCAAACAATCCTCGCTGTCCCTATGGAGGTGTTTGAGCGTTCAGGGAGCGAGGCACGTTCCAAGTGCTCTATGCTACGCCTACTTATCTACTATACAGGGACCCGTTCGAGCTGTTATTCGCGCAGTCCCAATTGCTGTCCTAAGGCCCATGATCGGTGCAAGTGAGGCAGTCAGCAAGACCCTGCTTGGGCTCCATAATTCCATGGACCCAGAGATCCGCCACGAGAATGCCGCGAAGTACAAGCATCGGTAGTCAGTGTAACACTGGTTTTATATCTGAAGGTATACATGCTCTGTAATTCCCACTATTTGCATGTGGGCCGTTGTAAAAGCAATGTTCACCGGTCTATACATACACACTATACCAAAGACTAGTGATTTTTCGAGCTAGAAGGACTAATCGTTATCGATTTCCATACCCATGGATCGACCTTCTCCAGCGACCAAAGCACTCTTCGGCTTCTCGGTTGCCTTGATTTTTATTTTGACCTTCTCTGCGGGAGATGGTTCGGGCATTGGTTCGAGTAATAGGACAGGTGTTTGCCTCTTGGTGGTTAATTTCCTCTGATGAGCTTTGAGTTTCTCCCGACTCGTGGCCATCCTGGATAACGTTCCACTTCATCAAAGTACGTGGGTGCCTCATCAATTATACCTACCTGTTCTTCCAGAATGCGTGCTCTCTCCGTTTTTTAACCTCCGCGATCCGCTTCATAGCCTGGAGAGTAGACCGCACGAGGTCGCGGTCGTAGCGAACAGGGACGTTTCTGCGTTTCTCGAAATCGATCGTGGAATCCTGCGATCAGACCAGGCAGATACGTGAGGAAGGAATGGGTAAGAGATATTGGGGACGTACAATAACCATCTCTTTCCCAGCAGCCCTTCTAAAGGCTTTGGTCCATCGCACTTTGCGTGGATTTCGCTTCATCCTATCACACATATGGTAAGTTTTATGAGAGAGTTAACCTCGCCGTACTTGAAGTTCTTATGACATCTACGAGTTGTGAGCAATTGCATACACTGAGGGAAGTATGACGCACTTCGAAGTGCAGAAGCGAAAGACTTTTGCATCGTTTCTCACGAAGGCAGTACCGTGGCCAGGATACACGCTCTTTGAACAGAAATAACACTTTTCGATACGCATGTTTGTGGACTGTACCGTGTGGCAAGCGCATCTAGTAAGGTACGCGAGTACAAGTAGTTGTGAGGTATGCTGACTAATCAGCATCAGCACGTGGTCAGCTTGATTTTGAGGTTCCGCACAAGGCTTGTCCTTCCACCGTTAATCCCATCATGTCCTCACCTCCCGCAGAGCTCGAGTCTCAAGAGCGACGAGAGGATAAGATGCTTGTAGATCCAGCAGAAGATGAACAAGAGGGTGGCCTTTCGGCAGATAGCTCTGAAGAACTTGAGGACGACGAGGAAGAGGCGCGCCGAATCCGGGAGGGCTTCATAGTGGATGAGGACGAGGACGACGAAGATAATCTAGACGACGAAGATGAGAGAAGGCGGCGGCGCAAAAAGCGCAAAAAACATCACCATCGGCGGGGTAAGCTTGTCCGCGTTTTTCTCGAGGTAAAAGCCTGACATGCGCTGCTTTCCTGTAAGCCTTGGACGAAGACGAGATGCTGGAGGATGATGATCTCGAACTCCTTGAAGAGAACACCGGCGAAACCTTTGCGCGTAGCAAGAATAAGTTGACTCGCCTCAGACGTGGACGCGATTCCAGATCCCCACCTGTTGCGTCTACATCCAGGCGCAAGTCTGTGGTCGAATCTTCAGAGGACGATCTTGATGTCGGCGCCCCTGTCACCTCGCGGACAAACGACATTTCCCGTATCTGGGACGATGATAAGGGCGCAGGAGGACGCGAGGAGGAGGAAGACATGGACGACTTCATTGACTATGACGATGAAGAGGAAGGCCACGGTGACATGGATGAAGAAGAACGAGAGGAGCGAAGGAGGGAGCGTCGGCGTTTAGAGAAGGAGCGACGAAGGGCCCTTGGTTCTCACCCAGAGCTGACTGGTATTGACGCAAGGCGAGCGTTAAAGCACGTACCCCTGGCATCGAATACTGATTTTTTATAGTGCCTGGGATGAAATTTATGAGGTCTTTGGCGATGGCCGGGACTACGAGTGGGCATTGGTCGAAGATGACGACAATTACCATGACGCATCTGTCAAACTTGACACGAATTTCCAGGATGTGAGTTATTGTACTACTTCTTGTTTCCTGCTCTCATTAACACGAGTAGGTCTTCGAGCCGTCCGAAATTCGCGATAGGTTACTGACCGAAGAAGATGATTTAATTCGTTACCAAGATACTCCAGAGCGCCTCCAGCTCGCCGCATCGACTCTCTCGCAATCATCGGGTCTGTCTACACTTGTGCCACTGACTAAGCATGATCTGGAAGATGCGTCGACTTGGGTCTTAACTCGCTTATCAGACCGCAAGGAACGTGATTATTTCCGTCAAGACGGCCAATACTTCCACCTTCTCGAAGAACTCGTTTCGGCTATCACATTTTCCCTTAGATGCCTCTTTCTTCAGGAGTTCGAGGTGCCATACATCTGGGTACACAAGCGTGACTACATCTCGTACTTCAGCGCTCAGGATATTCGAACCCGCGTGGAACTGTTGTCATTAAGCGAACTCTGGCGTGTTTTTGATTTGGGCCAGAAATACCGGTCGCTCCTTGAGCGAAAAAGAGTACTCGACACCTACTACAAACAGTTCGGTCTTAGCGACGAGTATTACGAAGTGGAAATCAGGCGGAAGGTCGACAGCGTCGAAATGGTGTCAGATGCCACTGAATGGCTAGGACTGAGACACAAAAGCGCTAGCAAAAACAAGGACAAATTCGAGTTGCGATTTCATGACGATGAAGACCAGGCCACAGGTATAAGAAAGAAAAAGTTGCCCAGTAGAATTTCTACGTACGAGCTCGCAAAGCATAGTGTGGTCTCCAAACTTGCCGAGGTATTGTTCCGTTTGCCAAGCCTTTTCTTTCTAATATCTTGTGAAGGGTTTTGGTATCAAAGCACACGAAATTGTTATGAATTTTGTCCAAAAAACAAAGTCATACTGGGTAGACGATCAAGACTCGGGTCCAGAAGCGTATGCAGAACAGTTTGTGGATCCAGACCCTGCGAAAGCACTGCCCGCCTCTGAGCTACTCCGCCGCGCGCGCATGATTATCGCCACGGAATTGGGGAAGGATCCCCTTTTACGCCAAGTGGTTCGGCAAAAGTTCAAGAGTTTTGCCCGCGTTTCCGTCCAACCAACCGAGAGGGGTCTGAACAAGATTGACGAACACCATCCTTACTTTGTGTGTCCACACTTCTCATCTCACTAGCGTCACGGGCACTCATATGCAAATAGGCATTCAAATATCTCCTTAACAAACCAGTGGAGGACCTTCGTTTGACCCATAAATTCTTGAACATTCTCGCAGCTGAAGCAAACCACTTCGTGACCGTGTCGATCACCATGTCGGACGATGAGCAAAGCGACTTCGAGAATGACCTCGTAACGGCATTTATTTCTGACAGTTTCAGTGATACAGTAAATGCCTGGAATGCTGAGAGAAGAAGAATCATCGCGGAGACCATGGACCAACACCTCATGCCTCACGGCGCCAAGTGGACACGTGAGTGGTTACGGGAGGAAGTTGAGGACTTGTTGGCGCGGCAGTGTGGCGAAACATTGCGAGAGGTAGGTTCATCCGGTGCAATTGGAGAGCTATTGGCTAAGGGTACTCAGAGGATAGACGTGGCACCTTTTAAGGTGGACGACTTCCAACCCGGGGAAACGCCTGCTGTTTTGGCCGTATCCTGGGGCAAAGGCGATCCTCAAAAGGATCATATAACGCTTGTCTTTCTAGATGAAGCTGGTCGTCTTCGCGAGCACACCAGAATCGACAATCTCAATGACGTTGAGTATCAGGAAGAGTTCAGGGACTTTGTCCGACGGCGCAAACCCGACGTGATTGCGATCGGAGGGTTTTCCGTGGCTACCACTAGATTGTCTTTGCAAGTCAAGGAAACGCTACATCAAACCCTAGCTGAGGACGGAACCTTTGCCAACCCCGGTGATGCTCAGGAGTTTTCTCGTATGGCTATCACCTATGTCTCCGATGAGGTCGCGCGCAAGTACCAGCACAGCAACCGTGTGGCCGATGAGCTTGCGTCCTTTTCTCCGATCATCAAGTATTGCATTGGTCTCGCTCGCTACGTGCAAAATCCCCTGAACGAGTACACTGCCTTGGGTTCAGACATTACGACAATTGTTTTCGAGGAGCAATACCAACATCTCATCCCCCGAGAGAAGCTGTTTGTGGCATTGGAAAGAGTGCTGGTTGACTGTGTCAACCGTGTCGGGGTCGACGTCAATCGTGCCGTAACAGATCCTTACTATCAGCACCTCCTTCCCTATGTTTGTGGTCTGGGCCCGAGGAAGGCCCAGGCACTAGTCAAGAAGATCGGATCGCTGGTAAGTTTTTACCCATGACTATATTCTGGAGCAACCAACTAATTTTTCCGTTATAGGGGGGAAATCTCTCGAATCGCGACCAGTTTGTTAAAGCTTCATTATTAACGACGAAGATCTTCATGAACGCAGCCGGCTTTCTTCGTATCCCACAAGAGTCTTTCTCTAAGTCATCCAAGGCGAGGAACAATGAAGACTCTGATTTACAGGATCCCCTGGATAACACACGGATCCACCCAGAAGACTATGACCTCGCGCGTAAAATGGCCACCGACGCGCTTGAACTCGACGAGGAAGATATCCACGGAGAACTCCCTTCGCACGTCGTTTCGCTCATTATGGACGACGACGACAACGTTAAGAAGCTAGACGAACTCAACCTCGATGAGTTCGCTGTCAACCTCATGGAATCTGGAGGGGAGCGCAAGCGTCATACGCTGAACTTGATCCGCTCTGAGTTAATCAGACCATTTGGCGACAATCGACACCCACTTCCACGGCCCACCGATTGGGAAGTCGTCATCATGCTTTCAGGTGAAACGGAACGCACTTTGCGAGCGGGCCTCATCGTCTCCGTTCTAGTCCTGTGGACGAGACAAGGCGCTGTCGGTGTGCGCCTCGACTCTGGCGTCGAAGGTGTCATCGAATCCCATTACCTCGCGGACGGTGAGGTTGCGCGTGTAGACAGTGTCGTCAAGAAAGGCCAGACGATACCCGCGGTGATTGCTGCTGTCAAGCTCGACCTGTCACACGACAATATCTCTGCTGAGCTCTCCGCTAGGCCCTCTGACGTACAGGCTGGGGACAGTCAGTTCCGTCGGGTGAAACATGACGAATGCTGGAATTACTCAAGATGGGAACGAGACAAAGAGTTGCAGGAGAGAAAGAAGCGCGCAGAAGTCGATAAGTCCCGCCGCATCGTCAAACATCCGAATTTCCATAATTTCAACTCACAAGACGCCGAAGCATACCTCGACCGCCAAGAACGAGGCGACGTAGTAATCAGACCTTCATCCAAAGGCATGAACCACCTCGCAGTAACATGGAAGGTAGATGACAAGCTCTACCAACACATCGGTGAGTCAAGGCCTTACTGGATAGTTTACCTGTGTTTGATGTTCCTCCCTTACTCCGATCCTAGACGTCGTCGAGCCGAACGCGGACCCGACCGGGCAAAACGTCGGGGGACAGCTAGTCGTTGATGGAAAATACGAGTTTTCGGACCTAGACGAGCTTATTGTCAACCATGTTCAAGCCTTAGCACGTCGAGTCGAAGAGCTCATGGCATTTGAGAAATTTAAACTCGGCCCAGAAGATGAACTTCGTCCGTATTGTTTTGGTCACTGCGATACTGGTTCTAATGCACTTGACCCACCAGATCTTTTCCTGAAGAACTTTGTCGCCGCTAACCCGTCAAAAAGTGCATACGGGTTCACCCTCAACCGGAGACGCCCTGGCCACTTCAATCTTTGTTTCTTGGCCAATAAGAGCTCGACAATTCAAACTTGGGTGCGTTTGTTCGATGCTGACTAGACGCACGAGTCGACTTAACTTCCTTTAGCCTGTTCGCGTTGCTCCAGAAGCTTTCTACCTTTTTGACACCCCCGCGACTGGCGTTCCTGAACTATGTGACGCTTTTAAACTCCGTCAGATTCACGATTCTCAAAATCTAGGAAGTGCCGCTGGCGGAAAGACACCCTATGCGGCACGCACGCCAGGTCGGACACCAGCCCTGTCCGGAATGGCGACCCCAGGACGCGTCTCTGTCCGCCAACCTGGACGTACTCCAAACCCGTACGGTGGGCAAAGTACCCATCCATCTGTTATGGCCGGACGCGCAACACCGGCCCAGCCGACAGTGTCTGGGTATTCACAGACACCACTTGCTGGGTATCAAACTCCATTTGGACAGAGAGCCGCGCCGCCTCCCACTGGTTTTGGACAAACTGGCTCGGTTGGTATGAATCCGCGAGCAACACTGATCCAGAACGATGGTGGGTGGGGCGCGGGATCATCTGAGGGATGGTAAAGCCGACTTGTTGGCTTAGCTAGGGCAGCTCTCTATCATATACTACATTGTTTTCCTTTTTTTGTGCTCATGTTGCATCACTTGCTCACCCTATATTTACTGCATGTAATGATCAAATCTGTGTCGTGTGATTGTGATTGATTACGTGGAACAACGCACGACGTTGCGCAGTCGTTGCGCCATGATTCCAGCTAGTTGCGACTACACGTCAGCCCAAACCCAAATATTATCAATAATCATTACCTCCATGTCCTCAGAGTTCGAACTACACGATCTGTCTAAGAAGGGTCAGGTAGGGTCACAGCCGATGGATACACCTTCAGATCCTTCCTCTAGACCACCCACATATCCAGAAGAGTCCGACCCGAAGGAGAGCGCGACCGCCTCATGGGCTTGGGCTACGTCCATAACGTTCGTAGATCATCCAACACCCAAAGCCTGTGTGGGGCACTCTGACGACCTCAGTACAGCTTGTCAGCATGGTCCTCTGTGCTGATATTTCTGCCCCGTCTCCTTCTGTTCGCCGTCGGACAATCTCAACACTTAACACCATTGGAATCCTTCTTGGCGTTACATTTCGGCCTCCTCTTAGCCTCTTCGGCTGTAGGCCTTGTCATCAACGTGATGGCTTTGCTTACCTCTCCTTGATGTGACACTTACCAACAAATCGACTGTAGATCCCTTCAAGCTCCGAGTCTACTGGCCCCGGGTCCACCCTTGCACGCGACAACGGCTCCGCAGCTCACCCCCTTATTGTACCCTTTACGTCCTTCTCGCTTCTGAGCGCCTTCCTGTCATATAATACTACCGGTGCAGGGAACCTACCCAAATTCTATTCAGCATTTACAGGGCTGGTAGGGATTTGGGGCCTTTGGGTTGTAAGTGGCTCATACTAATTGGACCACCTATCAATCGTTCACCCGGTTCCTGGCGACAAATCAGATTACATTCGCAGGTCCTACGCTCGTTTCTAGAAAGACAGGGGTTGACAAGCGCACGAGCGCCTTCATCTTTGGAAACAAATCCTCTGCATCGGAACAGAAGAAGTTGTGGAAACGAGAACAAAAAGGGAAGGGGCACTGATAGCCGCACATCGAGTCGTCTTCGTGTAAGGTATCCATGGTCATAGTCAGCTTGGTTTTACGGGCACACGTACGGTGTACACAGAAGGGAATTTGTACCTACCTCGCCCGGGCATATTACTCGATCTCCCCATGAGGCGACAAGGTTGGCATACTCGTGTCAAGCCGTGAGCAACCACTCGCTCGGCTTCCGGTAGGTGCCTACCGCCCCCCTGCACCTCTTCCCATGCCCATCATCTTGAACATGTCAGCCATATTTGGCATTCCTCCTCCCAATCCCCCGAGACCGCCTAGACCACCCATTTGACCCATCATGCGTTGCATTTCTTCCATGTCCATGTCGCCACCTTGACTTTGCATCAATGTCTTCAGCATTTCTTGAACGCCACCCCCACCCCTCATTTGTCGTTGCATCTGTTGAAGCATGCCAGGTGGTAGCGAGTTCTGAGTAACAAAGTGCGACATTGATATTTTTCGAGAGTACACGACAAAGCATCAACGGACGTACTTGCATCGCTTGGATTTGTGCAGGGGTTGGCATACCGCCCGCTCCACGTCCGCGTCCACCCGCGGCGCCTTGGATCTTTTGCATGGCTTGAAGCCATCCATTCTTACCGCCCGCTTGCTTCGCCATGTTCGCCATCATACGGTATTGACAGAGTAGCTCTTCAACCTCCCGTACGGTTGTCCCACTGCCGCGTGCAACCCGTGACACGCGCCAGGTGAGACCGATAGGCTTCCCGTCCTTTCCAAATTCCATGAACAGAGAACCTTCTGAATCCAGCTCCGTTGAAGACATGCTATCTGTAATGTAAATCATGCGTTTCATGCGGAGTGCACCCTCTTCGTCAGAACCTTGAAGAAGGTCTTGAGGAAGGCCTGGAATCATCGATGTGATTTTCGATAAAGGTCCCCTGGAAACTTCGTCTGTCCTTGAAATAACGACGTTCACATAGGGGCCACGTACAAATTCATAACATTCTGGATTTGCTCTCGCCAGTCGCGGATGCTCAATTTTCCCTCCTCGAGCTTCTTGGCCATCTCCTTCTGTCGATCGGGGTTTTGGGTGGCCAGATCTTGCATGTGCTCCATCAGGCCCTGCACGTCACCAAGGCCTAGAAGCTTCGATATGAAAGGTTGGGGTGCAAATCGGTCGAGGTCTGTTAGATGTTCGCCCGTCCCTAGGAAAATGATGGGCGTCTTTGTAGCAGCAACACTAGAAAGCAAAAGCGTAAATTTCTTTTTACCCGTGCAGCAAAACCACCTACGCAGAGATCGCTCCTCCACCCTTAGCGTGACCGTCCATCTTTGTGACAATAATGGCGCCAAAATCAGCGCTCTCTTTGAACGCGCGGCTCTGTGCCTCCGCCGCCTGACCTGAAAGTAGTTTCAGCAAGAGACGTAATGGAACGCACGGCCATCTACCTATGCTCGCGTCCAAGACCAGCACGGTCATGTCAGGTTTGACAGCGCTGCCGATCTGCTTCATCTCTTCGAAGAGTTCGCTTTCTTGTTTATGCCGTCCAGAAGTGTCGACGATAATTACCTCAAATTTCTCCTTCTTGAATTTAGCGACTCCTTGTGCCGCAATTGCTACAGGATCGGTCTCCGTGTATGAACCGAAGTAAGCAACTTTGGCCTTGGTAGCGGACTGGCGAGTCTGATCAAAAGCACCAGCACGAAACGTGTCGGCGCAGACGATTGAAGATTTGAATCCACGCTTCTGATAGTGTACAGCTAACTTGGTACATGTCGTTGTCTTGCCATTACCCTATAACAGGATCAGCAATGGGGTAACAAGAACATGATTACTATCATGCTTACCTGCAAACCGACAGCCATGATCACATTCGTATAACCCTTTTTCGGTTTATAGGGATCTATCCCGGGGTCTACGAGATTGACGAGCTCATCAAATACTGCCTATGGGCGGTCAGAAAACACGGATGCAAGTCCGCACAAATCGACGCTACCTTCTGTACAACATTTTTTCTATTTGCTTCCTTGGATTTCTCCCCAGAACTTTCGAATGCAGCTTTCACTTTGATGCGCACTTTTTGCCGTAGTTGGGAGACCAGTTTGACGTTGACATCAGACTCAAGGAGCGCAGCACAGACCTCCTTCAAGAGTGCATCTAGAACCTAATACATGTGAATATATGCGCAGGGAGAGTGAAGCCAAGCAACCTTTTCATCAACTACAGATACTCTATTGAGAGAGGAAAGAGCTGCGTTGAGCTTTCTGCCCAAGTCGGAGAGCACCATGGCATATAGTACAGAATCACAGCAGTGGACGGCAGCGGTGAGCCTACTTCCGCGACGGTCCGCCGCGTCCGCGTCAATCACTGCTTGTCTTCTTCTCCACTTACTTTAAGTCAAAACTCACCTTCGCTCTAGTCTACAATGCCCGGCAGCGACAGCGATGAGGATATAGATGACGTCGAATTTGACAATGACGGGGAGGAAGACATTGATCAGGAGATATTCGAAGCTATCGAAGCAGGGGCGGAGGATGCTACGGACGGTGACCCGGTCTACTCTTCCAACCACCCCAATAGCGTACAGGATGCCGCTGACCACTTTTCCATAGGAATCTCATGACGAGGAGTCTGAGGATGAGGATGAGGAGGATGATGAGGATGATGAAGCTGTCCTCGACTCGGGTGCCCCAGAGATCATCGAGTCTCCTGCCCCCCCGCTACTTGCACCTGCGGCAGTCCCAGCAAAGCGCCCGTCGTCGCCTCTCGCGGCACAGAGGCCACCAAAAGGTGCGCACGCTTCAGGCCCTATGGATTCTTTTTGCCGACAAGTTTTGCGAAAGATCTAACACCACCCTCGCAAAGGACGCGTTCGCTCTCCCCTTCACACATGCGCCGTTCCCAGTTGCGGCCCTCGGTTCTATATCCCCGTTCATATACCGTAGAGGCTATCTGCGCCCTACCTCATCCAGTACCGACACATTCCCTTGCTGCTACCCCATGCATGACCCACTTCCTCACGGGCTCCGAAGATGGTTACATTCGCGACTACGACATATTCTCTGCCGTAAACGGGAAAAACTTTTTGACTGCCCCTCAACGTCACCACGCAGGAGTGGTCGAAGGCAGCCTCAAAGCCGGTCAAGTCAGATCGTGGTGGGAGAATCCAGAAGCCCCCATGTCGACTCCGAATGCCGAACGTTCACCCGTCCACAGCCTAGCCTTGCACGGTGACGCCTTATGGTGCCTGTCGGGGACTAATGCAGGTGCCTTATTTGAACGGACATGGCTTGTCTGTGATTTATCTAATCTCTAGACAGGTCAGATTAATCTTTTCACAGTTAGGCACGACCCAGGTCGTCCATTCCATGACATGCAGGGCCATCGCGGCCCTGTCTCAGCGCTTTCGCTTCAGCATGACGAGCGCGGCTTTTTCTCCGGCGGTTGGGATGGCCAGGCCCTGGTGCGTTGTATATTTCCATTAGCGGATAAATCAAATTATCATTAACTCTTCTGTACTAGCAATGGGACCTTGATACAGGCCAAATAGCTCGTCGCTTCGTCGCCCATGGTGCGCAGCTAGCCGCACTTGCAGTTCGTCCGCTGAGCTCCGATTATCCCGACGTACCCCCCCAATTCAGCCAGATCAAGAACACCTCTGCTCCGACCGACCATGGACAGCTTGACCGATCATCCCGTTCTGCGACCGTAGATGATGCCTCGAACAATCCAAACGCGCCAGGGGGTGGGTGCACACCTTTGCTTTCACTGATCAGGGTTCTCATGACCCTGCAGAAGCCCGATCCCAGTTGCCCGTGGACACGGACGCACATTCAGAGGCCGACTCCTTATTTGGTGATGAACCTGATGCCGAAGGGGAACCCGACAATAATTCACCCGATGGGGCGCCATCGGCGCCGCCGCTGTCCGTCCCTTCCGCAGGTCCCCCTCAGCCTTTGCCCGCACCTCTTGCAGCCCAAAGTCCAAAACCTGCCCCTATAGCAGCGCCAGCACCCAAAAACGCACCCCCCATCTTGGATGCAGCTTCTTACGCAGCATTTTCTCCAGACATTATCATGACAGCAGCCATGGATGGGCAAGTGGTTTTGTGGGATTGCCGTGTTCCTTCTGGTGCCGGATATGGGGTCGGCCGGCTATGGATGAGTGAAAAAACACCCCCGTGGTGTCTCTCGGTACGGCATTAATTCTACCTAAATGCATTTAGTGTCCTGTGATACCCGCTGAGTGCGGAGACGTTGTTAACGTTTACTTGTTAGGCCTGCTGGTCCCCTAACGGTGGCCAGATCTTCGCTGGAAGAAGGAATGGCACTGTCGACGTGTGGGATGTTAGGCAACTCGGACGGTCTGGTCCCGCGGAGATTCCCCGTCTTCTAAAGACGCTCAGGAATCCCCCCAGCTCTGGGATTGTCAGCTGTGTCGTTGCATTCCCGGATGGGCGTCACATCGCTTGGTAAGTGGCGCGCACCTGGTGACGATGAAGAAGGTGGCGTTGGCCCCAGGACTAGGTCACACTTGGCCCTCGCTTCGTTCTATTGGCCCATTCTACTCAATAATTGATGGATGCCTTTTTTCAGTGCCTGTAGCGATAATATTCGGCTGTGGAACGCGGCAGAGGCCGGTGAGGGTGAAGCTAAAGGACGAATGCAGTTTAAGATCATCCCGGGGCATCATGGGGG
>Ga0137385_10000238_pt1 | contig 44972 bp, 38 predicted proteins | sample SagtaG_FD_104921 | JGI IMG/M metagenome (GOLD analysis project Ga0137385, IMG submission 104921) | Vadose zone soil microbial communities from Sagehorn Ranch, Mendocino, California, USA - Sage2_R_80_16 metaG | ecosystem: Environmental > Terrestrial > Soil > Vadose zone | place: USA: California... | reverse complement strand
TCGCACCGTAGAGGGCTGCCGAAAGTCCGAATATAATACCCGATTCCATCTGGGCCTTGATCGTATCAGGATTGACGATACGGCCGCAGTCTACGGCGCAGACAATCCGGTGTACCTTGATTACTCCCTTGCCGTCCAGCGACACCTCGGCTACCTGAGCGATAAAGCTGCCGAACGATTCGTGCACGGCGATGCCCCGGCCATGGCCGGCGGGGAGCGGCTTGTTCCAGTTTCCCTTCTTTGCCGCGGTTTCAAGCACCTTCAGGGTGCGAGGATGTTTGGCAAGAAGCTGACGACGGTACTGGTAGGGGTCCTTACCGGCGGCATGGGCCAACTCATCCAGAAAGCTTTCCATCACAAAGGCGGTGTGAGAATGCCCCACCGAGCGCCACCAGAGCACCGGCACGGGGTTTTTCGGACTGTGCAGCTCCACCTGAAGGTTCGGGATGGCATACGGGGTATTGGCTGCGCCCTCCACAGAGGTATCGTCAATGCCGTCCTTGACCATGGCCGGCTCGAAGGGAGTGCCGGCGATGATCGATTGCCCCACGATGCGATGATGCCAGGCCAGCGGCATCCCTTTGTCGTCCAGGCATGCCTCCACCCGGTCGTACCACATGGGGCGGTAGTAACCTGCCCGCATGTCGTCCTCGCGGCTGCGGATCACCTTGACCGGCTGACCGGTCGCCTTGGCCACCTGGGCCGCTTCGACCACGAAGTCGGAGCCGGTGCAGGCCCGCCGGCCAAAGCCGCCTCCCAGGAAAGTGGTTTCAAATGTGACCTGCTCCGGCTTCAACCCGGCCACACGGGCTGCGGCGCCACGGTCAACGGTCTGAAACTGGCTGCCGGTACGGATCAGGCCGCTTTCTTTTTTAAGATCAGCGAAGCAGTTGAGCGGTTCCATCGGGGCATGGGCCAGATACGGCACCTCGTACTCGACCTCGAAGTGCTTGCCGGCCTTTGCCAGCACCGCTGGCGCATCGCCATCCTTGCGGGCCACCAGCCCGGGGGTAGTCGACAAGCGGGCATACTCCGCACGCATGGCCGGTGTCGAAACCTTCGCCCCGTCTCCCTCTTCCCAGACAATCGCAAGCAGATCGCGCCCTTTCAGTGCCGGCCAGTAGCCGTCGGCTACCACCGCCACGCCGGCATCCACGGCGACTACCTGTTTCACTCCCGGAACGGCAAGCGCCTTTGAGGCATCGAAGCTCCTGACCTTGCCGCCAAAGACCGGCGGGCGGGCGATAACGGCGGTCAACATGCCGGGTGCGGTGACATCGATGCCGAATATGGCTTTACCGTTGATCTTGGCCGGGCTGTCAAGGCGGTGAAGCGGCGTGCCGAGCAGCTTCACCGCGCCGTTCTTCAACATCGGTTCCTTGGGAACCGGCAGTTTTGCGGCTCTGACTGCCAGTTTGCCGAAGCTGAGCTGCCTGCCGCCGGGGCCATGCACGACTCCGTTCTCGGCGCGACAGGCCGACGGGTCAACCTTCCACTGCTGCGCAGCCGCCGCAATCAGCATCTCCCGGGCGGCAGCCCCGGCCCTTGACAGCCGGTCCCACTCGGAACGGACGCTGGTGCTGCCGCCGGTAACCATGATCGGTCCGAACTGGGCATGGTTGTACTCCGGAGCAACCGGTGACGCCTGGAACCGCACCATTTTCCAGTCGCAGCAGAGTTCCTCGGCCAGCAGCATCGGAAGCGAGGTGTAGACCCCCTGTCCCATCTCGGATTTGTTGACGATGATCGTTACGGAATTATCGGCCCCGATGCGCAGATAGGCATTGGGGGCGAACACGGATTCAGCCGCCATAGCCGCATCACGACAGCCGAAAGGGAGATGGCAGGCCAGCAGCAGCCCGCCTCCGGCCAAAGCACTGGTTTTCATGAACTGCCTCCTGCTCATGGTGGATGTCGCGCTCATGGTTTCTTTTCCCCCTTCGCCGCGGCATTTCCGGCGGCGGCATGGATCGCCCGCCGGATGCGGCCATAGGTGCCGCAACGGCACAGATTGCCGCTCATGGCGCCGTCGATATCGGCATCGGCCGGTTTCGGTTTTTTCTCCATGAGCGCCACAGCGGACATGATTTGACCCGGCTGGCAGTAACCGCACTGCGACACCTCCTGGGCCAGCCAGGCCTTCTTGACCGGATGGTTCTCCGGAATCCCCTCGATGGTGACCACCTTTTTACCCTGCACGTCCCCCACCGGGGTGATGCACGAGCGTTGGGGGATGCCGTCAAGATGGACCGTGCAGGCGCCGCACAGGCCCTCACCGCAGCCGAACTTGGAGCCGGTAAGACCCAGTTTCTCCCGCAGTACCCACAACAGCGGTGTATCCGCGCTGACATCAACCCGCCTTTCCTCCCCGTTGACAATGAAAACGATCATCATCTGCCCGCCTTTCCGTATGGTTTTGAACACAATTTTGTATTTTGGAAGTATAACGGGTTTTTCCGGTTTGTGAAGTTGCGTCGGCAGAAAAGCGGATCGAGGATATCAGGGCAAGCGCGGAATATCCGCTTCATGGGCTCTTCCCGGCAGCCCTGCATGCGGCGCTTTCACCGGTTTTCTATCAGTTTCTGAAGAACCGTTTCGAATGTATCGTCTCCGACATTTATGTAGAGGTTACTGTCCGTAATCGTGACAGACCAGGTTATGGAACGCTCCAGTCTGGCTGCCAAGCAGTTGATGAACGGCTGATCGAAGCGTATTACCGTCAGGTTGGATACTGCCTGGAGTTTATGAAGGTGCTGCTGCTCCCAGACAGGTAATGCCTTGCCGCAGACAATCGCAGCTACCCGAGCCGCATGTCGGCTCGCCTTGACGAGGCGCTCCGCTTCAGGCAGTCCGACCTCCACCCAAAGCAGCACCCGATCATCCGGTCCTTTCAGCCAGAGATCAGGTTCATCTCCGGCGCCCACCCCCTTGGTAAACGCGAGTTCGGGTTCAAAGAAAACCGCATATGCCAGCAGCCTGGCTACAAGACGCTCTTCGGTTTCGGAGGGGTGGCGTGCGACTGTCGCCTGTAAGGATTCGTAAACACTCCGGTCGACATCCGAAAGCTGAATATTGACCCGGTAAATTGTTGATGGTAATGCCATGTGGTTTATTCTCCTCGGCACCCCCGGTCTTGCGGGAGGACGAATTATGATGGGTCCGGCATAGACAGCGGACAAACATTATGTCACCCGAAGTGTGATTGCAAGTGTCATGCAGTCACCGGATTCCGAAATGCCGGCGCAGGGCGTTACCTCACGATTCCTGCTCCGCGTAATGATAGGTGCGTGACAAAATGGTTGATGATGATATAGAGTGCCGTCCAATAATCATACCGGAGGCGCCGCGTCATGAAATCAGCCGTTGTCCTGTTATCCCTTTTGTTGTCCTGCCTTTTTTTCACCATCTCTGAAGCGGCATCCCCAAGGCTTCCCAAAGGGTACAGCGCCTGGAAGAAAAGCGAGCGCAAGGTAGACGCCGACAAAAAATCTCTCTTTTACGGCATTCACTACATCTATGCCGATAAAAAGGCGCAGAGAGGTTATCAGGCCGACAACAGATTTACCGAGGGGAGCCGCATCGTTGTTGAGTTTTTCAACATCAAGGACAACCCTGCCGTTGACGGCCCCAAAAACATGATTGTGCTGATGCAGAAGGACAGGAGGCATGGGGCAACCGGCGGCTGGATTTTCGCCGGATTCGGCGCAGATGGCAAGCCGAGCGACATCGATCCGGTGACCAACTGTTTCGGCTGCCACCTGAAGGACGCCGCAGGGAGGGATTTTGTGATTTCGACGAAGAAGGACTTCAAGTGAATTAATACAAGCTCCCTGTTAGGAAGACACGTTCTCCGCAGAAACCCCGCAAATTAATCAAAAAACCGCCTCCCGGCATAAGAGCGGAAGGCGGTTGAATGGTTCAAATCTTTCGAAGCAAATACTTCGTGTGTATTAAGATGTTCCGATTCCGGTGAACACGTGCATTAGGCCGGCAATCTAGGCCTTTTTTCTCTGCACCAATGAAGCGCCGACAAAAGCCCGGAACAGCGGATGCGGAACCAGCGGTTTGGATTTGAACTCGGGATGGAACTGGCATGCGAGGAACCAGGGGTGATCTTTGATTTCAACCACCTCAACGAGATCTTTATCCTTATACACACCCGACAGGACAAGACCGCATTTCGTCAACTGGTCGCTGTACTGGCTGTTGAATTCGTACCGGTGGCGGTGACGTTCCGAAATATCGGTCTGGTTATAAGCTGTATGGGCGAGCGTACCCTTGACGATTGAACAGGGATAGGCTCCCAAACGCATCGTGCCACCCTTTTTGCTGATCGATTTCTGTTCCTCCATCAGGTGAATCAGCGCCTCCCCACCCTCCGTACGGAATTCACTCGAACAGGCATCTTTAATACCACAGACATTCCTGGCAAACTCGACTACCGCCATCTGCATCCCGAGACAGATCCCGAAGAAGGGGATTTTATGCGTACGGGCATATTTGATCGCCAGGATTTTCCCTTCAGTGCCGCGCTCGCCGAAACCGCCAGGGACAAGGATCCCGTGCACATCATCAAAGTGCCCGTCGACGCCGTCACGCTCGATTTTTTCGGCATCGATATATTTCAGGGAGACCCGGCAGTCATTGCCGATGCCGCCATGGGTCAGCGCCTCGGAGAGGGATTTGTAGGACTCCGTATTGTCTACGTACTTGCCGACAATAGCGATGCGCACCTCCCCGTTGCTGGGGTGACGCAGCTTTTCCACCACATCCTGCCAATTGGTCAGGTCGGGCTCTTTGGTCCAGATATTCAGTTTTTCGACGACCTGGTCATCCAGATGCTCCTTGTTAAGCGCCTGTGGAACCGCATAAATATGTTCGGAATCGACTACCGGAATAACGTCCTTTTCACCGACGTTGCAGAACAGGGCGATCTTCTTCTTCATATCGTCCGGGAGGTCGCGCTCGCAGCGGCAGAGCAGGATATCCGGCTGGATGCCGATCTTGCGCAGTTCCATGACCGAGTGCTGCGTCGGCTTGGTCTTCAGCTCCCCGGCGGTCCGGATGTAGGGCACCAGCGTAACGTGGATATAGAGTGAGTTCCCCTGCCCCCGGTCAAAGCGGAACTGACGGATCGCCTCCAGAAACGGCAGTGATTCGATGTCGCCAACGGTCCCGCCGACCTCGACGATCGCCACGTCGGCACCTTTGGCGTTTTCGATGATCTTGAGCTTGATCTCGTCGGTGATGTGCGGAATGACCTGGACCGTTCCCCCCAGATAATCGCCGCGGCGCTCCTTGGTGATGACGGAAAAATAGACCTGACCGGTCGTAAAATTGCTCTTTTTGGAAAGAACGGCAGTCGTAAAACGCTCGTAATGCCCCAGGTCCAGATCGGTTTCGGCACCGTCATCGGTGACAAAGACCTCACCATGCTGAAAAGGTGACATGGTGCCGGGATCAACATTGATGTAGGGGTCGAGTTTCTGCATCGTCACCCGCAACCCGCGCGCCTCCAGGAGCGCCCCCAGCGAAGCCGCCGCCAGGCCCTTGCCTATTGAGGAAACAACACCGCCGGTAATAAATACAAATTTGGTTTTCATAGTGTCTGCTCCTGAATATAAATCGATAAGTAAATGGTTCTATTTGTAAAGTTTACGATACTGTTCCTGTGCTTTAAGTAAATCATCGGGTGTGTCCACGCCAATCGACTCGAACTCCGACTCGACCACCCGTATTTTAACGCCATTCTCGATTGCGCGCAGCTGTTCCAGTTTCTCTGAAATTTCCAGAAACGTCGCCGGCATGGCGGCAAATTTGAGAAGAAAATCACGGCGGTAGACATACAATCCGACATGTTTGTAGCAGAGCAGTTTGCCGCAGCAGAACGAATCATCTTTTAGATCTTTCCATTTATCGCGGAAAAAAGGGAGGGGCGAACGGGAAAAATAGAGGGCATTGCCTCGACTATCGGTCACCACTTTGACTACATTAGGAGAAAGAAAATCATGCAGGCACTTGATGCGTGTCTTTACTGTTCCCATCTGAAGTTCAGACTCCTCAAGGAAGGGCTGGATAGCCAGGTCGATCATGGTCGGGTCAATCAGAGGCTCATCTCCCTGGACATTGACGATTAAATCGGAATCCAGCCCGGCTGCCACTTCCGCCAAACGGTCGGTGCCCGTTTCATGATTAGTTGCGGTCATGATCGCTTCTCCGCCGAAGCTGCTGACCGCATCGGCGATGCGGCGATCATCGGTGGCAACAATAACCCGGCTCACCAGTTCCGACTGGGCGGTACGCTGGTAGACATGCTGGATCATCGGACGGCCGTCGATTTCCGCCAGAGCCTTGCCGGGAAAACGTGTCGATGCATAACGGGCAGGGATAACCGCTGTAATTTTCATGCCGGAGCGACCTTTTAAATGACTGGGATAATGACGAAAACATCGGCGTCCTGTGGTAGGACGTGACAAGTTACCGCAAAAGCAGAGGGGTGTCAAGGTGTGAACAAAAAACCCGAACCGGCGCAGCCGGTGGAGCTGTCGTGAGCGGAGTTTTGTTGGAAATACGTTGGCGTCTCATCCGGGCAATCTCCATTTAATATTGAGATAGAACCGCTCTTATGGTATTGGTGAAGACACCTATCAGTTGTTTGGGGGTGTTTTTTTTTGCATGTGCCAAGGAGCAAACGATGTCAATTACCCGAGAAATTATTTCCGGAAATGTGAAGATAGGCGGCAATCGTCCGCTGGTCCTGATTGCCGGCCCATGCGTGATCGAGAATGAGACTGCAACCATGCGGCATGCCGAACGGCTGATGACGATTTGCAACGGTCTTTCAATTCCCTTGATTTACAAGGCATCCTACGACAAGGCCAACCGGACTTCGATCGGCGCTTACCGTGGGCCAGGACTGAGAGAGGGGCTTGCTATTTTGCGCAAGGTCAAGGAGGCGTTGGGTGTGCCGGTGATTTCTGATGTTCACTCCATCGAGCAGATTGCCCCGGCAGCCGAGGTGCTGGATATTCTCCAGATCCCTGCTTTTCTTTGTCGTCAGACGGATCTGCTGGTGGCTGCCGCCAAGAGCGGCAGGATTATAAACGTTAAAAAAGGGCAGTTTCTGGCCCCCTGGGACATGAAAAATGTTGCCGGAAAAATTGCCGCCAGCGGCAATGAGAACATCATACTTACTGAGCGCGGCGCCTCATTCGGTTATAACAATCTGGTAGTCGATATGCGCAGTTTTCCCGTCATGCGTTCCACCGGTTATCCGGTGGTGTTCGACGCTACGCACAGTGTGCAGCTCCCCGGAGGCCAGGGGGATAGTTCCGGAGGTCAGCGGGAGTTTGTGGAGTATCTGTCGCGGGCAGCAGTAGCGACCGGAATTGACGGCATCTTCATGGAGGTGCATGAAGACCCGGACAAGGCTCTCTGTGATGGTCCCAATTCGATTCCTCTGGGTGAACTTCCGGGGCTGTTGAAGACCCTGAAAGCACTTGATTCTGTCATCAAGCAGAGACCGGCGGCATGACGGTTATCGAAGAGGCACGCCGGGTAATCCTGGTTGAGGCACTTGCTCTCTCTGCAATGGCCGACCGTATTGACGCTTCGTTCGAGCAGGCGATCGACCTGATTCTGAAGAGTTCGGGACGGGTGATCGTCAGCGGAATGGGCAAATCCGGTCTGGTTGGTCAGAAGATCGCATCTACCATGGCTTCAACCGGCACTCCGGCTTTCTTCCTGCATCCCGCGGAAGGTATCCACGGCGATCTCGGTATGATCATGAGGGGTGATGTTGTCATTGCCATTTCAAACAGCGGCGAAACCGAGGAAATCCTGAAAATACTTCCCTCGATCAAGCGTCTGGGAGCCCATCTGATTTCAATGAGCGGCAACCCCGCGTCTAACCTGGCCCGTTCAAGTGATGTTTTTCTTGATGTTTCCGTCTCTGAGGAAGCATGTCCGCTCGGGCTGGCGCCAACGGCGTCTACAACTGCGACTCTGGCCATGGGAGACGCACTGGCCGTGGCACTGCTGGTTAGTCGGGGCTTCAAGGCGGAAGATTTTGCAATTTTTCACCCCGGCGGGTCATTGGGAAAAAAACTGATACTGAGGGTTGATGACCTGATGCACTCCGGCGAGGCAATTCCGCTGGTGCTGGAAGATACCCTGATGAAAGAGGCCCTGTTCGTTATAACGGCAAAAGGTCTTGGCGTAACCGGTGTCTGCGATTCCAGCGGCGCCTTGAAAGGCGTCATTACGGATGGAGACCTGCGCCGCTCGCTGGAAAAAGGTTTTGATATCCTCAACCAGCATGCCTCGGAAATAATGAAACATGGACCGCTGCGCATAAATCGATCGGAGCTTGCCGCGGCTGCACTGCAGATCATGGAGCAGCGTGCTATTACCTCGCTCTTTGTGTTCGAAAATGATCAGAGCCCGGCTCCGTGCGGCATCATTCACCTGCATGACATCCTTAAGGCAGGTATCGCCTGATGAATGACAAGTTAGCGGATATCCGCCTGTTATTGCTTGACGTAGATGGCGTTATGACCGATGGCGGCATTATCTACGACGGCAACGGTCTTGAAACCAAGGTTTTTAATGTCAAGGACGGGCACGGCATCAAGATGCTGCAGCGGCATGGCATTGAAGTCGGCATCATTACAGGCCGCACCTCACTGGTTGTTGACATCAGGGCCAGAGAACTTGGCATAGAGCTGGTTTACCAGGGCGCGCTGAAAAAACTCGAGAGCTACCTTGATGTGAAACAGAAAACCGGGCTTAGCGACAGTCAGATCGCCTATATGGGAGATGACGTCATCGATGTCCCGGTCATGCGGCGCGTAGTTTTTGCCGCGGCTCCTGCCGATGCGGTGACCGATGCCCGCAATGCCGCCCATTATGTAACTTCCCTTGCCGGCGGAAGGGGGGCCGTGCGTGAAGTATGCGATCTGATTCTCAAAGGGCGGGGTCTGTGGGAGGCGGTTGCGACCCGTTATGAGCTTTAATACAATCTCTGTGCCAAAAAAACAGACCAGCCACGTTATGCTGGACAGTCCTGTTCCCCAATGATATAGTTCCTTCCAACCATGTTATCGCCAGTTTATATCAGGCCTTTGTTGGCACTTCTTGTCTTGGCGGCGATTATCAGTATCGCGGCCGTAGTGCTCCAGAATAGTCCTCATGGATCAGCACCGGTGTTATCGGCCAATCAGCAGCTTCCCCGCAACATCGATGTTTCTCTGAAAAAGGCCCGCTTTTCTGAAATTCAGGATGGCCTGGTTGTATGGGAGCTTGTTGCAGAACGGGTAGACTACGATAAAGGGGGCGACACGGCATATCTTTCCGATATCCGGATGGAGTTCCAGAGCACAAAGTCGCACGGTGCGGTAACGGTTACAGCCGACAAGGGCGAGTATTTCGGCGCGGCTAAGAATGTCCGTCTCAATGGCCATGTCCAGGTTGCAACTGAAGATGGCGCCAGCTTTGGGACCGCTTCTATTGTATATACGGGAGCAAACGCCCGGTTTTCAACGGCCGATCCGGTGACCTTCCGGCAACAAAAACTGCAGCTGACCGCGGTTGGCATGGATTTAGGTGTCAAAACCCAGCAGGCCCGTTTTTTATCTTCAATTGATGCTTCAATTATTCCGAATTAAGTTTTTACTGGTCCGGCATGTCCGGCTTAGGTATCTGATGATGAAATTACATCTCCTTTGTATTGTGTTGATCTGCTTGTGGTGTCTGTTTCCGGCATCAATAGTCCCGGCCGCAACCCAGGCTCACAAGGATCGTTCAAATCTGCCGATTACCGTTAAATCCAACGAGATGACCGCTGACAACAAGGGTAAAACTGCTGTTTTCTCCGGCAAGGTTGTTGCGAAACAGGGAGATGTCACAATATTCTCCGATAAACTCGTTGTCAGCTATGCGAGTAAAGGCGGAGATGTGGAAAAAGTCGAGGCCATTGGAAATGTCAAAATCGTTCAGCTAAATAGAACCGGTTTTGCCGATCAGGCGGTTTATGAAAGCCGTAATGGCCGTATTGTTTTGACCGGATCTCCCCGGATCGTACAGGGTGGAGACAGCATCAGCGGCAAAGTGATAACCTATTACGTCGATGATGACAAAAGTGATGTTTCAAGCGACGGGGACCCGAAAGCACGTGTCGAAGCGGTCATTAATCCGCCTGCAAGGAAAAAGTAATGCCGGAAGTAGTTAGTTCTTCAAAGCTCATGACGAAAGCTCTTAAGAAAAACTACGGCGGCCGTCAGGTGGTCGGCGGTGTAGATATTTCGATTACATCAGGATCGGTTGTCGGGCTGCTTGGGCCGAACGGAGCCGGTAAGACAACCACTTTTTATATGGTGGTCGGACTGGCCCAGCCGGACGGCGGCCAGGTTTTTCTGGGTGATGAGGAGATCTCAACGCTCCCGATGTACCAGCGGGCACGACGCGGCATCAGCTATCTTCCGCAGGAAGCCTCTGTTTTTCGCAAGCTGTCGGTTGCAGATAACCTGATGGCTATTATTGAAACGGTCGAGCCGGACAAACGCCGCGGCCGGGAAAAAATGGAACAGTTACTTGAGGAATTTTCTATAACACACATTGCATCATCCAAGGGGTATGCGCTTTCGGGTGGAGAACGGCGACGGGTTGAAATAGCTAGGGCTCTGATAATAAACCCCGCATTCATCCTGCTGGACGAGCCGTTCGCTGGAATTGATCCGATTGCCGTTGCTGATATACAAGGGTTGATAGTTTCGCTTAAAAACAAAAATATCGGCGTATTAATTTCGGATCACAACGTTCGGGAAACCCTCGGGGTCTGTGATTCCGCGTATATTATGAGCGCTGGAGTGGTGCTTGAACACGGCACGCCGGACGAGATTGCAGCGAGCAAAAAAGCGCGGGATATTTATCTGGGTAAAGATTTCCGTCTCTGATTTACACCATCCAATATTAAGAACGCAATTTGAGGACAACGTTTCATGGCAATGGAGATGCGCCAACAACTGAAAATGTCCCAGCAGCTGGTGATGACTCCCCAGTTGCAGCAGGCCATCAAGCTGCTTCAGTTGACCCGTCTGGAACTCCAGGATCTGGTACTTCAAGAGTTGGAGGAGAACCCGCTCCTCGAAGAATCCACCGAGCCGGAAGATGTACGTGAGCCTGACACTCTGGAAGTAGCGGAACAGGAACATGAACCGACGCAGGATGGTGCGGATTTTCATGAAGTGGAGACCGGCGAGGATACCCTGCGGGACTGGGACAGTTACCTCGACGGCTACAACTTCAGCTCCGGGGAGCAGCAGTACGGCGGTGAAGATGAACGCCCCTCATTTGAAAACCTGTTGACGCGTAAAGGCACCCTGATTGATCACCTGTTGTGGCAGCTTCATATGGGGCAGTTCTCTGAAATGGATGTTCGTGTGGGTGAGGTGATCATCGGCAATATCGATGATTATGGATATCTGCGGGCTTCTCTGCAGGAAATTGCCGCGGCAAGTTCCGCGACGGAAGAGGATGTCCAGGATGTGCTCGATTGTATTCAGGAATTTGATCCACCCGGAGTCGCTGCTCGTGATCTGCGCGAGTGTCTGCTTATTCAAGCCCGGAATCTGGGCATGAAGGGGAGCGTTGTCGAAAGCATCCTGCAGAATCATCTCGGCGATCTGGAAAAACGAAACTACAAACAGATTGTCAGGTCACTAAAAGTCGATATGAACCAGGTGCTTGTGGCCTCCAGAATTATTTCCGGATTTGATCCTCGTCCCGGGTCGTCATTCAGTACCGATGACGTGCACTATATTTCTCCCGATATTTTTGTGCATAAGGTTGGTGACGATTATGTCGTCATGCTGAATGAGGAGGGTTTGCCAAACCTGAAAGTCAGCACCCAGTATGCGGATGTCCGTGGAAATGGTACAGTTGATTCACAGACGGAGCATTATATTAATGATAAGATGCGTTCAGCCGCCTGGCTGATCAAGAGTATCCAGCAGCGGCAGAGGACTATCTATAAGGTTGCAAAAAGCATCATCCGTTTTCAGCGTGAATACTTTGATCGTGGCATTGAGTACCTCCGTCCGTTGGTACTGAGGGATATTGCGGAAGATATCGGCATGCACGAATCAACCATCAGCCGTGTTACCACCAACAAATACATGCAGACGCCGCAAGGGTTGCTGGAGTTGAAATATTTCTTTAACAGCGGTCTCTCGACCAGCGAGGGAGATTTTGTCGCTTCAGAGAGTGTAAAAAACAAGATCAAAGAGATTATCGAGAAAGAAAATCCTAAAAAACCGCTTTCCGATCAGAAAATTGCCGAGTTGCTGACAGGCCAGACGGTGAACATAGCCAGACGCACAGTAACCAAGTATCGAGAAATGCTCAATCTGGGATCGTCTTCTGAACGTAAACGGCATTTTTGACGAGCTGCCGTTTCGGCAGTCGTCCATTTCACAGCACCAACCACACAGGAGGATAGTATGCAGGTAACGATGACATTCAGACACATGGAACAGAGCGATGCTCTCAAGGCATATGCTGAAGAAAAACTTGAGCGGATTTTGAAGTATATTGACAGTCCGATTAATGTACAGGTCTACTTTTCCGTCGAAAAGAAGATTCGCCACATTGTCGAAATTGTTATCAACTCAAAAGGGGTCAGCACCAAGGCTTCGGAAGCAACTCATGATATGTATGCCGCTATCGATGCGGTAATCGACAAGATTGAACGTCAGCTTGTCCGCTATAAGGAAAAGATCAAAGCTCATAAACCGAACGGGGATGGGCACGGCCGTCAGCTATCAAAGAAGATTTTTGAGGCCGAGAGTATCGAAGCCAGCACCGGCTCGGTAGTGATCAAAACCACCACCGAAACCGCCAAACCGATGTTGGTGGAAGAGGCTGTAATGCAGATGGATCTTCTTCATAAGGACTTTATTGTCTTTACCGATGCCGACAGTAGCGAGATTAATGTCCTGTATCGTCGTAAAGACGGGAATTACGGACTGATCGAACCGTCTCGCGCCTAGATCGATAAACGATCATGGACGGTATTTCACTCTCGATACAAGACCTGCTGACTGAAAATGAATATGGTCTCGGTTTGTCGCTTTTGGCCGGCAAGCAGGGGCTCATCCATCGTGTCACCAGCTCGCGTATTCAGAAGCCGGGACTGGCATTGGCCGGTTACTCCGAGCACCTGCATCCGGACAGGTTGCAGGTGCTCGGAAATACCGAAATCTCCTACCTCCAGCAGATTGACAGCCGGGTCGCGGCAGAGAATCTTGCCGTACTCTGCAATTTTCCCATTTCGTGTTTTGTTGTTACAAAGAGTTTGCGCCCGCCACAGCTTTTGCTCGATCTGGCTGATTCCCACGCTATTCCCGTGCTTGCAACCGCTCATCAATCATCAACCTTCATATCACTGATCACCAAATTTCTTGAAGAACGGCTATTGCCGACTACTCATCTGCATGGCGTATTGATGGACGTGCTGGGTGTCGGAGTTTTTATCACCGGTAAAAGCGGAATCGGCAAGAGCGAATGCGCCCTGGATCTTGTCATGCGTGGACACCGCCTGGTCGCGGATGACATGGTATTCATAAAGAAGAAGATGCCGGCGGTGCTGGTCGGGCAGGCGGAGGAATCACTTCAGTATTTGATGGAGATTCGCGGTCTTGGCATTATCAATATCAAGGATCTTTACGGAGTTTCGGCTATTCGCGACAAGAAAATCGTGGATATGCAGCTGGAGCTGGTGGAGTGGGATGAGTCGCATGAATATGACCGGCTGGGTGTTGACGACCGTACCGTCACGATTCTCGGTATTGAGATTCCCCATATCATCATTCCGGTAAGACCCGGTCGCAACCTGGGTTCAATTATCGAAGTTGCCGCTCGAAACAATCTCCTCAAAGGGATGGGATATCACTCGGCCCGCGATTTTCAGGAACGGCTTCTGGCACGCATCGAAGCAAGACCTCTCGGGGATGAGGTAGAGTAGGGTATGCAAATTATCGTCATCACCGGCATGTCGGGGTCCGGGAAATCAACTGCGGTAAGAGCTCTGGAAGATGAAGGCTATTACTGTATCGATAATCTTCCGGTACGGCTGTTCAAGCGGTTTGTAGACTTGATCGGCAAATCCGGCGAGACCTTTAAAGGAATCGTTCTGGTTGCCGATATCCGCGGCCGGGAGTTTTTCAAGGGGTATGAAAGCGCCTTTCACAAGATTGTCGAAGCCGGGCACACGGTAGAAATTTTTTTCTTTGATGCCATGGACGACATTCTGGTGCGGCGCTTTTCCGAAACGCGTCGACGCCATCCTGCCGATGAGCATTGCACGGTTGCCGAGGCTATTCGTATTGAACGTGATCGCCTGAGCGGACTCAGGCGGATTGCAACCAGAACTATCGATACCTCGGAGTTCACGGTACACCAGCTTAAGGAATTCATCCTTGGAATTGTCAGGGGCGAGGAGAAAGAAAACAAGCTGGTGGTAGAGGTTCAGTCATTTGGATATAAGTACGGCGTGCCGCTTGAATCGAGTATCGTCATGGATGTCCGCTTTCTGCCGAACCCGTTTTTTGTACAGGAATTGAAAAACGGCTCCGGCATCGATGATGCGGTGCGTGAATATGTCCTTGATAACGTTGTTACGGCACAATTTCTTGACCACTTCTTTCCCCTGCTTGATATGCTGTTGCCGGCACATCGTCAGGAAGGGAAATCGTATTTGACTATTTCTATTGGATGTACCGGTGGCCGCCATCGTTCGGTTGCCATTGCGGAGGCCACCGGAATGCACCTGCGGGAGATATGGCCTTCAGTGCGAATTATTCACAGGGACATTGAAAAGGGGCCTAAATGATCGGATTAGTACTGGTTACTCACGCCGGATTGGCGACGGCACTCAAAATGTCGGCAGAGATGATTGTCGGACCTATTGAAAGCTGCACTACCGTTGAAGTTGCTCACGATGAACGAGCAGATGAAATCATGGCTCGCGTCGTGGCTGCGGTCGAAGCGGTGAAGTCCGGCGGGGCAATTATCATGACCGATCTTTTCGGCGGAACGCCGTCCAATATGGCGATGTCGTTTTTAAAGGAAGGGTGTGTTGAAGTTGTTACCGGCGTGAACCTGCCGATGTTGATAGAATTTTGTTCACGCCGCGAACGAATGCCGGTCGCCGAGCTTGCAGTGGATCTGCATCGGAGTGGTCGCGAAGGTATAATCGTCGCCGGAGAATTATTGAAGTGAAAATACTGAAACCTTACCACCCCTAGCCCTTTAGGCCCTTTGGGTCCTCCTGAAACAGGAGGGGGATAAAAGTCCCCTCCTTCCTTTAAGGAGGGAGTTGGGGGTGGTTGTCATGCAAGGAAACCTGAAATATGCTCCAGAATGATTTTTTGATCATAAACAAACTCGGATTACACGCTCGTGCATCAGCCCTCTTTGTGAAGACTTCCAGCCGTTTCGGCTCTGACGTCAAACTTGCCCGCGAGGATGTGGAAGTTAACGGAAAAAGCATCATGGGAATCATGATGCTGGCGGCCTCGAAGGGCTCTTCTGTCCGCCTGACGGTTGAAGGAGCGGACGAAGACGAAGCTTTTCAGGCCATCAGCGATCTGATTGCCAATGGCTTCGGCGAGGAATAGCGTGCGGACTTTCTCCGGAATCGCGGCATCGCCCGGGATTGTGATGGGAAGGCTGCGCATAATTGATCGCCATCGGGTTGTCGTCCCCGAGTACCCTATCCCCACGGAAGCGATTTCCCTCGAAATAGCCCGTCTTGCCCGGGCGGTCGAAGAAACTCATACCGAGCTCGAAATACTTAAATCCCGCCTTGCTGAAACAAGTGGCGAAGACCACCTTTTTTTTATTGAAACCCATCTGTTGATTCTGGCCGATGAACGACTGGTATCTGAAACAGCCGAGATCATAAGAACAGGCCTGATTAATGCCGAAGGAGCCTTGCGGCGGACTCTGCATCGCTACCGCGAAACGTTTGCCGGCATTGATGACCCGTATCTCCGTGAGCGGATCAGCGATGTCGAGACGGTGATTGAGCGGGTGCTGCGAAACATGGGCGGTGAAGCGGTCGAACCACTGCCCCAGAACGAGGGGCAGATAGTTATTGCGGCACACGACCTGTCACCCGCCGACATGCTGCAGATCAATCGCACTAATGTTCTCGCCATCGTAACTGAAATCGGCGGGAGAACGTCGCATACAGCCATATTGGCGCGCGCTCTCGATCTTCCGGCGGTCATGGGTGTTGTGGGGATAACCGATCTTCTGCTGGATGGTGTCGCCGTTATTGTTGACGGTTTGTCCGGTGCGGTGATTATTGATCCGGATAAGGAATCGTTTCAGTTACATTTGCGCCGTAAACAGCATTATGAATATGTTGAATATGAACTCCTGAAAACCGCTCCTCTGCCGGCCGTTACGCTTGATGGCCATTCGATGCATCTGCGTGGAAACGTCGAGATACCGGAAGAGGGTGCTTCCGTTCTGAGGCACGGTGGTAGCGGTGTCGGCCTGTACCGTACCGAGATGCTCTTCATGAACCGTTCCTTTATGCCGGATGAAGAAGAACAGCTGGCGATTTATCGGGCGATGCAGCAGGCGATTGCACCGCACCCGCTCACCATCCGGACCCTGGATGCCGGAGGAGACAAGCTGCTTGAAGGCATGGATCAGGCGGCGGAGCTAAATCCGGCCCTCGGTGTACGGGCAATCCGCTTGTCCTTGAGCATACCGGAAGAATTTAAAAAACAGTTGCGGGCAATTTTACGGGTCAGTGCTACCGGTCCGGTCAGGATCATGTTTCCGATGATTTCCGGAATGGAGGAGGTCCGTAGCGCTAAGGAGTTGCTCGAAGAAGCCAAGCGTGAACTGACCGCCTCCGCTACCCCGTTTGACAGCGAGGTTCAGGTCGGTGTGATGATTGAAATACCGGCGGCGGTTACCCTGGCCGACCTGCTGGCACGTGAGGTTGATTTTTTCAGTGTCGGCACGAACGATCTGATTCAGTACACCCTGGCGATTGACCGCAGCAACGAACAGCTCTCTCATATGTATCAACCGCTCCATCCTGCTGTGTTGAGGTCTCTGCGCAGGATTGTCCAGGCTGCTCACGGAGCCGGGATCCCAGCCTGTCTCTGCGGCGAAATGGCCGGTGATCCTTTCTGTCTGCCGGTTCTGCTCGGGCTCGGCTTTGATGAGCTTTCGATGGGAGCCGGGTCAATCCTCCGTGTAAAGCAGATTCTTCGCCGTTGCACCCTGGAGCGTGCCGCCGCTATTGCCGAAGGATGCTTCGCTTTTTCCACCGCGGCAGAAGTCGAGATGTACCTCAAATCTCAAATAACCCTGGATGTAGCAGAGAGTATCGACTGATGGCACCAACCATGATCTATCCACTTTTCGCATTTGTGTTCGGCATGGTTGTCGGCTCTTTTCTGAACGTCTGCATTTGCCGCATGCCGAAGAACGAATCGATTGTTTCCCCACCTTCGCATTGCCCGCACTGCTCCTATCAGATCTGCTGGTACGACAATATTCCGCTGGTCAGCTATCTGCTTCTGCGGGGGAAATGCCGGGGGTGCGGAGCCCATATTTCTCTGCAGTACCCGCTGGTTGAGCTGATCAATGGTCTCCTGACGCTGTTTTTGTTCCTCCGTTTCGGGCCGACCCTCGCCTTTGCCACCCTGTTCCTGTTCTGTTCCGCTCTGGTCGTAATCACCTTTATCGATCTCGAACATCAGATTATTCCTGACGAAATATCGTTGTCCGGCATCGTCGTCGGTTTTGTCCTGTCATTTTTTCTGGATGGTCACAGCTGGTTGAATTCACTGCTCGGTATCCTGCTGGGAGGCGGCAGTCTGCTGCTGGTTGCCTACTTGTATCAACGGCTGACCGGCAAAGACGGCATGGGTGGCGGCGATATCAAGCTGCTGGCCATGATGGGCGCTTTTCTGGGGTGGAAGGCGGTGCCTTTTATTATTTTCGCCAGCTCACTGGTCGGCTCGCTGATCGGCGTTACCATCATGCTGCTTCAGAAAAAAGATTCCAAACTGGCGATTCCATTTGGGCCATATCTTGCGTTTGGTGCCATATTGTACATCTTCTACGGGAGACCGCTCATCCGGTGGTATCTGGGGCTGAGCGGTTTTTATCCGGGGTAGCCATGTCACGTTACCGCCCCAGTCTGACCGTTTCAATCCTGGCTTTTCTCGGGTCACTGCTGCTGCTGACCTGGCTCCTATTCAGTCTGCTTGCCTTTAAAACGGCTGCCAACGACCTGTATGCCCAGAAAGGTGAACATGCCCGCACGCTGCTAAAGGCTTTTGTCAGTCTTCTCCCCGAATCAGTGCCTGCATACCCTGAAGGACTCATACCTCCGGATTCACAAGCATCGCGATATATTCAAAAGCTTTCCGAAGAGTCTGCCTTCAGCCGGCTGACCCTGCTGGATAGAAACGACAAGCCGATCTTTAGCGCCGGCCGGGAAGAAAGTGATATATACTCTCCTTTCCAGGGACTTTCAAAAAAAGCGGAAGGGAGCTACAACCGGCCGGATGGGAACGGCGTGGTTCATCTTATCACCGTTTTACGTGATGGGGTGGCTGTCGGTAAAGCGGGGTTGCTGCTCTCGCTGGCTCCGGAAAAGGCACGCCTGAATCGATCGCGCCAGATGTTGATGGCTTATTTTGTACTGGACTTTATTTTACTGCTCGGCCTAGGTTCTTTTGTTCTGTCGCGGATTGTTGTCAACCCGATCAACAGGTTACTGACGGCAACGGAAAAAATTACCGGCGGGCAATACGGTCAGCGGGTGAATGTTTCCGGGAGCGCCGAACTTGCGCGATTGGCGGTTGCATTCAACGAAATGGCCTCGGCGCTGCGCAGCAAGGATCACCAGGTTTCCGAACAGCTGGCCGCCCTTAAACAGGCGAACAGCGACCTCTCCCAGGCCCGGGAAGAAACTATCCGTACCGAAAAGATGGCTTCCATCGGTCTGCTGGCAGCCGGTATGGCACACGAAATCGGAACTCCGCTCGCGTCGATCATGGGATATGCCGAACTCTCCGCGGGTGAGCAGCCGGCTAACCCGGCCATTCAGGATTATGCCCGGCGCATCGCAGAAGATTGCTCCCGGATCGACCGTATTGTTCGGGGGTTGCTTGATTATTCCCGTCCACGGACGTTAAGCGGTGAGAATGCCGATATTCGTGACGTCGTCCTCTCAACTGTCGACCTGATGACCCAGCAGGGTGTCTTCAAACAATTAAATCTCGGCATTGAAATAGACGAGGGGCTATTGCCGGCTAAATGTGATCACCACCAGCTTCAGCAGGTTGTGATCAACCTGCTTCTCAACAGCCGCGATGCCACTCCTACCGGCGGAACTGTCACGGTCAGGGCCCGACAGGAGGCCGATTATATCCGCCTGGATGTTATCGACAGCGGCACCGGAATTCCCGATGACATTATGAAACATGTATTTGACCCGTTCTTTACCACCAAGGCGCCCGGCAAGGGAACCGGCCTGGGGTTGGCAATTTCCTCGCGGATAGTCGAGGGTTTTGGCGGCCGCATCACGGCAAGCGGCAAAGCCGGTGAAGGGAGCTGTTTCAGTGTTCTCGTGCCGACGGTACAGCCGGCACAAAGGGTGTCGGCATGAGCGCCAGTCAGCATATTTTAATCATCGATGACGAAGAAAACATGCGCCATATGTTGTCGGTCATGCTGACCCGCCAGGGGTATCTTGTCGATCTGGCAGCGAATGGCGAAGATGGACTCAAGCGCCTTGCGGATGGCGTCTATGACTATATCCTCTGTGATATACGAATGCCGGAAATGGATGGTAAAACATTTTTGGTCCGGGCACTTGAAGAGCGTGTGACCGCCCCGATCATTATGATGTCGGCTTACGGTACCGTGGAAACCGCGGTAGAGTGCATGAAGACGGGCGCCTACGATTTTATCTCGAAGCCGTTCAAAAAAGATGAAATCGTTATGGTGCTCAAAAAGGCCGAAGAGCGGGAGCGGCTGAAAGAAGAAAACAGCCGGCTGCGTGAGGTTGTCGCCGGCCGGTTTTCCTATAGCGGAATCCTCAGCCGCAACCCCCGGATGCTTGAAATCTTCGGTCAGATCAAAAAGGTTGCGGACCTGAAGACGACGATACTTGTGCTGGGTGAGTCCGGCACCGGCAAAGAGCTGGTTGCCCGTGCCCTTCATCAGAACGGCAGGCGTTGCCTGAAACCTTTTGTGGCGGTAAATTGCGGCGCTATCCCTGAAAACCTGCTCGAAAGTGAACTGTTCGGGCATATCCGCGGCGCCTTTACCGACGCTTCCAGTGACAAAACCGGACTATTTGAACAGGCCGATGGCGGCACCCTGTTTCTTGATGAAATCGGCGAGATGCCGCCCGCCTTACAGGTCAAGTTGTTGCGGGTACTGCAGGAATGTGAAATCAAAAGGGTAGGAGAGTCAGTATCCAGAAAAATTGACGTCAGAGTAATATCCGCCACGTCGCGTGATTTATCTGCTGATGTCGGGAACGGCCGTTTTCGGGAAGATCTTTATTTCCGGCTGAACGTATTTTGCCTGACACTACCGCCGCTGCGCGAACGGGCAGAGGATATCCCCTTGCTGGCAGGATATTTTCTTGAACGCCACGGAAGCGATAACGGCAGTCAGCCGTTGCGCATCGAACCTGATGCAATGCGCAGCCTGATGGCACATCGCTGGCCCGGCAATGTACGCGAGCTTGAAAACGTTGTTGAGCGCGCCTGCATCCTTTGTGAAGATGGCCGCGTTACCTCCTCCTGCCTTCCCCCCTCCGTTCGTCTGCCTGATGATAACGTTCAGACTGAGGCGGTCAGCGATGAAAATCTGTCGATTAAAAAGGCCGAAGATGCCATCGAGCGTGATCTGATCCGGAAAGCTCTTTCCAAAACCGGCGGTAATCGTACCCAGGCGGCAAAACTTCTTGAAATCAGTCACCGTTCACTGCTTTACAAAATCAAGGAATTCGGGAACGGGTAGGCAATAGTTGCATAGTGTCTGGCCGTCAAGATTCTCGCAGGTATGAATAAATTGCGTAGTTAGGAGTTGATATGTTTATAAATGTAATGATTTAAGTGTATTATGTCTGTCGGTAAAGCGGCACTATATTTGCTGTAAAACAAACAAACCCATGACCTGAAAGGAACCATCAATGTTGAAAGAACTGCTGATCTGTCTTTTTGTCTCCCTGATTGTCGCTTCACCCTCGTTTGCCATGGCCAAGGAAGGATGCGGCGGCGTCTGCTCCGCCTGCCATACCCTTACTGAAAAAGAGGCCACGGACATGCTCAAGAAAATTGGCGCTACCGTTACCTCCGTCAAACAATCACCTTCCAAAGGGCTGTTTGAACTGCTCGTGGAAAGGGAGGGGCAAAAAGGCCTTCTCCTGATGGATTACGGCAAGAAGCACCTGATTCAGGGAATGGTGGTTGACATCGAGACGCTGCAGCCAGCCTCCGCGCACCAGCAAAATATTGTTCAACCCAAACAGCAGACCTCGGTTGACGTAACGACCATTCCGGTGAACAATGCCGTGATCATGGGCAATCCGAAAGGTTCAAAAAAGCTCTATGTTTTTACCGACCCGGACTGTCCTTACTGCAGGAAGGGTCATTCTGAATTGCAGAAGCTCGCCAAAATTGCCCCGGATGTGGCCATCTACGTCATGCTCTTTCCTCTGCCGATGCATCCTGCCGCCTATGACAAATCACGCACCGTCTTCGAGACCATGAACCTCGACCTGCTGGACAAGGCGTTTGAAGGCAAGGAGATTCCCAAGCCGACCAAAGAAAGCAGCAAGAAGGCCATCGATGAGAACATCGCGTTCGCCAACGCCCACGGAATCTCGGGGACTCCCACCATGGTCATGCCGGATGGGAAGATCGAAGTCGGCATGCGGGATGCCGAGACGCTGAAGAAGATGCTGGAAGGGAAGTAGCCGGGTAGGGTAGATTTTATCTGTAAACAGGCGTGACCATGAGGTGAACTATGAAAAAACCGGTATCTAGATTTGTTATGTTTTTTATCTGTTCACTACTGCTTCCGGTATCTTCCTGGGGGGCGGTTATTGGTGACTACTGTATGACTCCCCCTTTCATTCAGCAGGGCATCAAGGCCAACCTGCTGATGCTGATAGACAACTCCGCCAGTATGTACGATCTGGCATATCAGGATACCAGCCATAAATATTGCGCCAACAACCCCGCAAACGTATGTACCGCCAACAGCGACTGCACAGGGTCCGCCACCTGCGTGTCAAGCGTCACGACCGCAACTGCCACGGTCTACTCTGCAAAGGTTTGCACGACCGACGCCCAGTGCCCGCTTTCCCCCACCATAACTACGACAAATCCGAAAGTATGCACACTCGACTCCCAATGCAACAGTGGCCTGAGCGGTGATGGCTGCGCCATCCCCCATGGCTCCACTTCGGGAGTATGTAAGAAAACAAATACGACCACAACGACGCACCCGTGCAATTCCGGATATTGCAATGCGTGCAACACCACCACCGGGGTGGGGGATTGTACCGCTACCGTGGCTGCTGTGTCCACCCCTGTCGCATGCACCGCTGATTCCACCTGCAGCGCCATAACGAGCGGTGATACCTGCAACAATAAATGCTCCATCAACCGCCAGTGTTACGACACCACCTACAGCGGTTCGACTACCTATACCGGCTATTTCACCTCCACCGATACCTATGCTTTTGATATGACGAACAATAAGTTCACCGGTAGTGCCACGATGCCGAACTCCTGCACCTACTCGGCCGGTACGTATTTATGCGTCAATACAACCGGTACGGGGACTGCGGAACTCCTCGCTACCGATGGCACAGGGTTTACCGCGAGCGGCAATTTCCTCAATTGGCTCACCGCCTCCAAGTTCGACGAGGAAAAACAGATCCTGACCGGCGGCAAGTTCGATACCACCGGCAACGTTCTGATCGGGGAATCACGTGGCTGTGCGGGGAGGACGTTTGTCAAATCGGTGCCGGTGACCGGCCTGCAGCAGATAACTTTCGGCATCAGAGGCGGGACGCCGATCGCCGCGACCCAGAACCAGGCCACCGATTACGGTCAGACCTTCATCGACATCAACGTCGGAACCTACAACGCGCCTGCATGTCTGAGCGCCGCGAATGACTGGACGCTCGTAGCCAGCACGAATCCGCCTAGTCTCGGCAATTTCCAGAACGACACCAAGGGGTGTGTGGGCAGTACCGGGACCCTTGCCAGCAGCACCGTTACCGCCGTCTCTTTCTGGAACCATATCCTGCATGACTGTTATCAGGGGTTGACCGGCGGCGCTCAGGGATACAGCACCAACCTTCTCTCCTTGGAAGGTGAGTGCCAATCTATTTATTCAACCCCGCTGCTCCCTTCGGCAATAACCGATCCAAACGTCGGCTATGCGATTTGCTCGAGTGTTCTCAGCTACAATGATCCGGCCGGTGTTGCCCGGACCGGCTATTTGGGGGCGTGCTGGAACGGCACCAGCTTTACCACCGGCGCCGCCTGTGGCGCCAATCCGCTCACCGACTTGGAGCAGATGACCAATTATTGCAAGTTAAACGTCAGTTCGAACCCGGTCGTGGATCCCTCTTCCACGGCCCTTACCGGCGCTGCCGCAAGCGCTCCCGGCTTTATCCTGGAGCAGGGGTTGTTGAACACGCATCTGATCGGCACGATGCCCGTGCAGGTAGCGGCCACGGCTCCGACCGGTTTGATCGATCGCTTTAAAAACAGTATCCGCTTCGGCGCGATGGTGTTCAATATTGACGGTTCCGCCAGCGAATGCAATGTTGCCGGTTCCAATATCCCCTGTGCCAAATACTGCTCGGTTACCACATCAAGGCTCTGCTACGTCCAATCAGACTGCCTCATAAACGGCGTACAGGAAATCTGCGGCTCAATTACCAATAAAGATGCCGGCAAAATCATCGCTTTTGTCGGCGAGGGTACCTGCTCGGCCACAACCGCAACGGCATGCAAAGTCGACATCGATTGCCCTGCCAACGAATACTGCGTCGCTTCGATTGGCGACCACTCCTCAGGCCTCATCAAGGCCATCGACGATGTCAAGGCGACTACCTGGACACCTCATGCCGAAGCGTTTTACAATGCCGTCGCTTATTACACCAAGGATGCAACCGCCACAAACGCGCTGTTGCCTGCCGGCTTTGCACCAAGTACCGCATCCTCATCGGCCGCCAAACCCATTGATACCTATCTTGCCGGGAGCGACAGCTTTACTAATAAAAACCCGATTCAATACCGCTGCCAGCAGAATAACATCCTGATCATTACCGACGGTGCTGCAACCGCGGACAAGAACGGCACCATGACGGCAAAGGTCACGGATGCCTCCGGCAATTTCCGTGATCCCGTCACCACAAGCGAAACGACCAGCTGTGGCAGTTATGCCGGGACACCTTACCTCCATGACCTGAGCTATTATGCACGGCACAAGAATATTTTCGATCCGACCGCATCATGCTTCACCGGAAGCGGCAGTTACATTTGCGAAGCCGCGCAGACGGTTAAAACGTACGGGGTGTATACCGGTCCTGTTTCGGCATCCACGGATGTCTGCGATCCGTACCATCAGTTGAGCCTTACCGCGACAAACGGCGGCACCACCATGTATTCGGCCGTAGATCCGTCAGCCCTGACTGCGAGTCTGAAGGCAGCCTTCGAGCAGATTGCCACCAGCGCCGCCTCCGGCACCGCCGCCTCTATCCTCAGCAACAGCGAGGGGAGCGGCGCAAACCTGCTGCAGGCCGTGTTCTATCCGGTCAAGGTGTTCAAGGATGATACAAGCGCCGAGTGGACTGGCGAGATGCAGAACCTCTGGTACTACGTCGACCCGTTCATTTCGAACAGCTCCATTCGTGAAGACACCGATTTTACGTCCGGAGCGAGCCCGACCACCCCTGATCATGTACTTGATCTGAGGAAAGATTACGCGGTGCGTTTCTATTTTGCCAATAAGGTAACTTCAGTCGAAGTAAAACAGGATACCAACGGAGATGGCGTCGGTGATGTTGTCATTACTGCCCAAGAGGATCCGGATGACGTTAAAAGTATTTTTCGCTCCGGCAAGCTTCTCTGGGCGCGTGATCCTTCTACCCGAACCATCCATACCAGCATTACCGGGCAATCACTGTACACTCTTGCTACAGATAGTACTCCGCCCAAGGGCGGTTTCTATTCCGGCACCACTAGGGCGACGGCTCTTATGCCTTACCTGCAGGTGGCTGATGTGGACGAGGCCAAAAAAGTGATCGACTATATCCGTGGGACCGATCAAACCGGGTACCGTCCTCGTCAGGTTGCGCTGACCGTGGGGGGAACACCACGGGAGTGGAAACTGGGGGATATTGTGTCGTCAACCCCACGGTTGCAGTCCTCCGGAAAAATAAACAGCTATAATGTTGACGCTCCAGCGGGATACAGCGACACGAGTTATAAGCAGTTTATCGGTTCGGCCAACTATAAAGCGAGAGGGATGGTGTATGCGGGAGCCAACGATGGCATGCTTCACGCTTTCAAGCTTGGCAAGCTGACGGTGAGCGGCGTAACGGATGTTCCAAAATCCGGTGGCGGGTTTGTCACCATAACCGGCGATGTCAAAGCGACCTTGACCGGCGCTAACCTGGGTGAGGAACAGTGGGCGTACATTCCGCGCAGCGCACTTCCGTATCTGAAATATTATTCGGATAAAAATAGCTACAAGCATCTGTTTTATGTTGACGGGCCGACGGTACTCGTTGACGTCGCAACCAACTGTGCAGCCGGCGGTGAATACTCTACGTGTGCAAAAGATATCGCTGCAGGGAGCAACTGGAGTTCGCTGCTGATCGGCAGCATGGGCCTGGGCGGGGCCACAAGGTCACAAAGTAATACGGCGTGTACAGCCAGTAATGCAAATGGTACCTGTGTGAAAACGCCGATTGCTGATCCGACGGACTCGGCAACTCCTCCAACCAGGATGGTGGGGTATTCATCCTATTTTGCGCTCGATATCACGGGACAATATTTCAACAGTTCCGGCACACTTGTCAACCAGCCAACCTTGAAATGGGAGTTTCCTCCGCCTGATGCTCCCGATAATTTCGGCATGGGATATGCCACTTCCGGGGCCGGAATAGTGCGGATTCTACCCAGAATAACCGATCCATTCGATAGTGCAAATACGATCGCCGACAAGACCAAGAACGGCAAATGGTATGCCGTATTTGCGTCCGGCCCTACCGGTCCGATAGCTGATACCAGATTCGGGGGCAAGTCGGATCAAAACTTGAAGCTGTTTGTTGTTGATCTGGGGGCCAGCACACCGCTGGTGAAAGATACCAATTATTGGGTTATTGATACCGGAATTAAACGAGCTTTTGCCGGAAGCATCGTAAGCGCTGCCATTGATACCGACCGTTGGAATAGTAGTGCCGACGGGAACTTTCAGGACGACGCCCTGTACATTGGCTATGCAAAAGCAAATATTGATGATGGAGCCACTATTACGACTGATACAACATGGACCGATGGCGGAGTTATCAGGGTATTGACCAAAGAGGACATTAATCCTGCCAACTGGGTGGTAAGCCCGGTTATCTCCGGAATAGGTCCGGTAACAACCGGCATCGCGAAACTGCAGGACAGGAAGAACAAAAAATTGTGGCTCTTTTTCGGCACGGGGAGATTCTATTTCGGCGGTGACGACACAACCAGCCAGCGCTATATCATGGGGGTTCAGGATAGGTGTTATACAACAGCCAATGTTATGGACAAAAACTGCGATACTACCAGTATGGCAGGTTCGGACCCTGAATCTTCGGGAAAAGGAAAGGTTCTCGCGCTCGGTGATCTGAGTCAACAGACAAGTATCAATGCTGCTGATGTGGTGGGAAAAAAAGGTTGGTATATAGCGCTTGATGGACAAAACACCAGTTCGGCGTTAGAAGCGGAGCGTTCCATAACCGATGCGGTGGCCCTGACTAACGGTGGAGTATTCTTCACTACCTTTAAGCCTTCTACAGATATATGCAATTATGGCGGGAATTCATACATGTGGGGCGTAAAGTATGATACCGGTGGGGCAGCCCCGGCCGCATCGCTGACTGGTAAGGCGCTTGTTCAGGTTTCCACCGGCGCTTTTGAGGAAGTAACGCTTAGTACGGCGCTTACCGCAGCCGGAAACAGAAAGATGAACACTCCAATGACCGGAAAGCCGCCTGCGGACCCGCCGCCGGTGTTAAGTAATGCCGCGAATAAGCCGGTAAAAAAGATTCTTCATTTACAGGAAAAATAGCATGTATTATTCCCGGATAAACATACGCGACGTAATCATGCCTCAAAAATTCTGCGGAGCTGGTATATGCGCCACTCCATCAGCAAAGCGGGATGCAGAAAGAAGTATTGGCGCGATTGTGGGGACAGAAAAAGGTTTTTCCCTGTTGGAGCTTATCGCTACCATCGCCATCATGGCGATTTTAACGGGTATTGCGACTCTGTCCTTTAATACCTTGCAGACTAAAAGCAGTATTGAGTCTTTGACGCACGAGATGTTTACAGATATCTCGGAAGCCCGCACCAAGGCGTTTACGCAGAAAAAATATTACGGAATAGTGTTCCAGCCAACAAGCTATGTGATGAAGACCTACAGCTCCGAGGTCGAATTCAGTAATAATTCGAATGCGGTGGCCAATGGCGTCGTCGTGTCGAGTAAAAACCTCAAACACACTATTACCAAAAAAGTTGCGGATATAACGGATACGCCGATAATTTTCGATACGTCCGGGTTTTTTACCGGTGTCAATAATCTCACAATTTTCGTGAATCCGACATCGGCGGCTGCCGCCGTCAATTGCCTGGTCATATCTACTACACGGGTAAATATCGGGAAAGTTAATGGGAGCGCCTGTGAATTCAAATAATCGATCCGGATTTACCCTGATAGAGTTCTGTTTTGCCGTTCTCATCATGATGGTTGGACTTATGGGACTTCTGCAAACGATTAATATGGCGACCCTGCACAATCTGGGCACTGTGCTTCGTAATGAGGCGATCTCTCTGGCAGATGAACAGATGGTAATGACGAAAACATTTTCTCAATCAGCAGGTGTTACAAAGTTGTTTTTTAATTCAAACACGTTTGCTACTAGAATAGCTCCAACGGCACAGGCAAACGACGTAGAACTGTATTCCGGATCACCAACGCCGTATGATTCGATGGCTCCTGATTCAACGGTATCTGTTCTGACGAAAAGAAAAACCAGGAGTGGTTTTTGTAATTACTCCGTAGTTAGAAAAATTTCTTCGGCTGGAACTTCTGGAACTTCAAAAGAGGTAGCAGTCAGGGTGTCCTGGCGGTACCGGGGCAGTAAGTTGAGTCATGTGATTTCTTCATTGATTACAAATCCTAACCAATAACCCACTTTAATGCTCAGGCAGGTGCAGCCGGCTATGAAAACAAACAAAGGCTTTACGTTGATCGAGCTGGTCATAACCATGACGCTTGTCATCGTGGTAATTATGGTCACCGGAACGGCGTTCAATTCGATTCTGACAAATACCAACAAGCTGACTTCAAGTGAGGAAAGCAATATTGAAGGTGTGGTCGGATTGGAAATGTTCAGGCACGACCTGCAGCAGGCCGGGTTCGGTCTCCCTCAGGCGTTTCTGGACCCGGCGCCAAGGTATGTTGAGGCGAGTGTTGCCCCTGCCAACACACTTAATGACGGTAAGGGAACTGGAATGGCAGGCGATGTCCCACGTGCCATAGCTTCATGGGAGGGGCTAACCGGCTCCGATTCAACATCTGAAACTACCACATACAATATTCTAGGCGGTACGGATTATCTGGCAATCAAGGCAACTAGTGTCGCAACCAGCAAGGCATCACAAAAATGGACCTACTTGAATTATTCGGGGGCGGGAGGAAAAGCTCCGAACAGATGGTCTAATGCGGCGGATAATTTTAAATTGGATGACAAGGTCATTGTACTTAACAGAGCGTATTCAACGACAGGGAAGGTTACCAACACCCTGGTCTACAATACTACTGGGAATCTTACTATTTACTGGCCGGGCAACCCGACTGCCATAATGGCCGATGCTTCTTTTAATCCAACCAACCCGAATCAGACGTATTATTTGTATGGCGTAGCCAATGATAATACCCCTCACCAACTTTCAATGCCTTTCAATCGAGCCGATTATTTTGTCGCACGGCCATCGGACACGTCAAAAATTCCCAGTACCTGTGCTCCAAACAATACGGGCATTCTATACAGGGCAAATATCAACCATGCGGACGGTAAGCTGAATTACATGCCTCTTCTCGACTGTGTTGCCGACATGCAGGTGGTATTCGGTTGGGATCTGAATGGTAACGGTGTGATAGATGAGTCCGGGGCGTATGACACTAATTATGCGAATATACCGCTATCAACTTCGATCGGAACGCAGAAACAGGATATCAAGAATATAATGGAAAGTCCGGAGGAAATACGCAACAAACTGAAATATATAAAAGTATATATCATGGCCCAGGAAGGCCGCAAAGATTCCGGTTATACCAATAACGCCCCGATAGTGGTCGGTGATATTGGAAGTCTGACCAAGAGCTATGATGTTGCAGCACTGTCTGCAAACGGATGGCTCAATTACCGCTGGAAGATCTACAAGATAATTGTACGACCGAAAAATCTGGTCTCAAACTAGATAACATCTGTGGTTCAAGAAGAAAAGTTTTACGGGGACCGTGTCATGAAATTGCTCGCAAATCAAAAGGGTATAGCTCTTATTACGGCGTTGTTGCTGACGCTTATTTCGCTGACCATAGTCATGTACCTGCTTTTTATGATTACATCCGGTGTCAAGCTTTCGGGAGCCAACAAGCGATACAAGACGGCTTTGGAAGCTTCATACGGCTCAACGGATCTGGTTATAAAGGAAATCATACCTGCTATATTTTCTAAGACAATTGCGGTAAATGCTTACACGCCTTGGGATAATTCGCTAAGTTTGTTGTATCCGCCTGGGATGGATTTTACTGCAAATACGGATACGTGTCTGATGGATAAAATAACCAAGTCGTCCTCCAATTGGGGCCCGGCATGCAGCAAATCTCCCAATCCTAAAGAATCACCGGATTTTTCAATTAAGCTCAATTCAACGAGTTCAGACCCATTTACGGTTTATACTAAAATAATTGATACGATCTGCAGTGATAAACGGGCATACCCGACAGGCAAATGCACTGGAAGTGATCTTTCCGGTTATGACCAACTTGATGGAGGGCAGGGAACGACCGGTGGCGCAGCCGGAATAACAGTCCAATCTATGCCTGCTACCTATCGTATTGAGGTTCAGGGTGAAAGAACCACAAATTTTAGTGAGAGATCGAAGTTATCGATTCTTTATGCCTATTAAGCGATTGTGTGGTATGTAGAAAGATAGCGGAAGTGAAATAATAATAAAATGGAATAAGATTTTGACTTTTGTTTGCAGATTGAAGTATAAGCGCAAACAAGATCATACATAGAGACGGTTTGATATACGATAATACTTAACCATTCGCGAGAATGGGGCGGAAAGCCTACAGGGTCTCCATGAGACAGCCGGGTTGCCGAAATATCCTTAAAAGATATATGGCCCCGGCTTTTTTGTGTCCAGCGAGGGTGTTTTTAAAACCCGAAACAGAAAGAAATATTTCGAATTTGTAATATTATATATAATTATGCATAAAATAGTTGACAAGAGTAATAATTACTGTAAATAGGTACCGTGAAATTATTGTTTTCATGGGATACTATTTATGAATGCATTAAACAAGGTAAAATCGATTCGTGAGTCGCGCCTGATGAGCAAGTCGGAGCTCGCGAAAAAAGCCGGAGTTTCGACACTGACAATAGACCGTATTGAGCGTGGCGAGAACTGTCGCATGGAGACCATGCGGAAAATTATTCTGGCCTTGGGATATAGTCTTGAGGACAAAAATAAAGTATTTCAGGATCAGGAATAACGGGACTGGACATGTTTCTTTTTAAGAAGAAAAAAGAGATCATAGGCATTGACATCGGATCAAGTTCCGTGAAGTTGGTTCAACTGAAGGATAATAAAGGATCCTTCCAGTTGCTGAATGCGGGCATTTTCCCTTTGCCTCCCGAGGCGATTGTTGATAGCACGTTGATGGACAGTTCTGCAATTGCAGCTGCTATAAAAAAACTGGTTGGCAGTCTCGGTATCAAGATCAAGGACGTTGCCTGCTCAATCTCCGGAAATTCGGTCATTATCAGGAAAATTGTGCTTGCTGCAATGCCGCAGGAAGAGTTGGAAGATCAGATTTTATGGGAGGCTGAACAGTACATTCCATTCGATATAAATGATGTAAATATGGATTTTCAGATATTGTCACCAGACAGCATTGATCCGTCAAGGATGAATGTTCTGCTGGTTGCCAGCAAGAAAGATATAATCAACGATTATATATCCGTATTCAGTGAAGCGGGAATGCAGCTGTCGGTTGTTGATGTTGATTCTTTTGCCGTCCAAAATGCATTTGAAATCAATTACGACTATAGTTCTGAAGATATTCTTGCATTGGTAAACATCGGTGCCTGTGTGATGAATCTAAATATTGTCAAAGATGGCATTACACTTTTTACCCGCGATGTGCAGATGGCGGGAAATCTATATACAGAGGAAATTCAGAAGCAACTCGGATTAAGTAGTGAGGATGCCGAAACTGGAAAGCTGCTGGCTCATGAGTCAAGTGACGAATCTATTCGTAAAGTTATCATGAAGGTTAATGAAACCATTACTCAGGAAATTCGGCGATCGTTCGATTTTTATAACTCAACCGCAGGAGACGATCGAATATCCGTTGTTTTTGTAAGTGGTGGCGGATCGAAAATTTACAATCTTATCGACACCATTTCTGAAAAAATCGGTTTACCGGTTGAATTACTTAATCCGTTTGCAAAACTTAAATATAATGAAAAAGATTTTGACCCTGAATACCTTCGGGAGATCGGACCGCTTATGGCGGTGCCGGTCGGGCTTGCTGTCAGGAGGGTAGGGGACAAATGATTAAAATCAATCTGTTACCCGTCAGGGCCGCCAAGAAGAAGGAAACGGCAATTCAACAATTAACCATAGCAGGAGTTGTCGTTGTTTTTATTGCCGTGATTGTCTTATCGCTTTACGTTATTAAACGTGTTCAGGTTGCTGCGGCCAATGAGGACATAACTGCGGCAAATAATAAGATTAATGTTCTTAAAACTAAAATAGGCAAACTTGAAGCACTTAAAACTTTGAAAGAACAGGTTAAGAAAAAACTCGATGTTCTCACGCAGTTACGGAAAAACAAAACCGGTCCGGCCCAGAGGTTGGCGAGTTTGAGTGATCTCACTCCTGAAAAATTGTGGCTTACAAATTATAGCGAATCCGGTCAGGATATAAAAATATCAGGAATTGCCTTCACAGAAGAGTTGATTGCTCAGTTTATGAAGGCTCTTGAGGCGTCAAACGACTTTATGACTGTAGAGTTATTGCTTTCTGAGCAAACCGTGGTGGCTGAGACGAAGTTGAAAAAATTTGATTTATCGATGAAGCTGAAGTCTGCATCACCGCAACCTGTGGCTGCTCCTGCTGTAAAAAAATAATGCGCGTCATTCAGGTGGTCTGATTATGGATCCTAATGTAGAAAAAATTCTTAAACTCCCTACCAAACAAAAGATTCTGATTCTTATATTGGTTTCTATTATTGAAGCCGCTGTTTTAGTGTGGTTTATATATCTTCCCAAACGTAACGAACTTAATTCTCTTGAAGTTGAACTAACCAGGCTACAGGGCGAAATTAGCGATAAAACCAGGATCGCCAACAACCTTCCGAAATTGCAGATTGAATATGAACAGCTGAATAAGGAGTTGGCGCAGGCATTAACCGAGTTGCCAAACTCCAAAGAAATTCCGTCGCTGTTGACGAGTATTACCACTCTGGGCAAAAACGCCGGGCTTGATTTCCTGACATTCCGTCCCAAGGCGGAGGTTTCGAAGGATTTCTATGCAGACGTGCCGGTCGATATCGTAATCTCCGGGTCATACTTCAGTGTCGCAAACTTTTTTGCGGCTGTTGCCGACCTGCCACGAATCGTAAATATTACCAATGTGGCGTTTTCGGATATCAAGAGTGTCAATAATCGCATGATGACCAAGGTTACGTGTCTTGCTACAACATTCCGCTTCCTTGATAAGAAAGAGATTAAGGATGATAAAAAAATTGATAAAAAATAATAATATATCGTCATTGTTTGCAGTTGTTCTGGCGTATGCGCTGCTGTTCGCAGCCTGCAGCAAAGACCAGACGCCGGCGCCTGCACCTTCCAAGCCGGTTAAGGTGACGGTAGCGCCGCCCAAGCCGGTTCAAAAACAGGTAACCTCAGCTCATGGCCTTCCATCCCCGCCGGTAAACCAATTTGACTTCAGCAACAAAAAAGATCCGTTCAAGCCTTTTGTGGCTGTTAAGTTAGAACCAAAAAACACTCCGGAATCAATTAAAAAAGCCCGGCTCAATTCTCTTCCGATTCACAGTTTTGACGTCAGTCAGTTTAAGCTGATTGGTATAATAACCGGTGACCGGGAAAATAAGGCGATGGTGACTGATCCCGGCGGCAAAGGATACGTGCTGAAAGTCGGAATGTTGATTGGAAAAAATGATGGCAGAATTGTCTCTATCAGCTCAAGCGGCGTTGATATATTAGAACAATTCAGAGATGACAGCGGCAGGGTCCGTAAAGAAAATGTAAAACTTACCCTTCCCAGGAAACAATAAGGAGTTCCGCATGAAGTGGAAGAAACATAAATTGAGAATTGCGCTCATGACAGTTTCAGTACTCGCAGGTTTTTTAACGGCAGCGCCGGATTTCGCTGTTTGTGCCGATAAACCTGAAGTTAAAAAACTTGCCGGTATCGAATCTATAGTGCCTTCCGGCGATGGTTCCGCCACTGAATTGACGATAAAACTGACGTCTCCTGCCACCTATACAAGTTACAAAACAGCATCGCCGCTACGGCTGGTTCTTGATCTTTCCCAGGTCACGCAAGGAAAAATATCTGCTCCGGTAGTTGTTAACAAGGGTAACTTCAAGACTGTTACGGCCAGCCGTTTTGATACTGAGGCAGGCGTATTGACAAGGGTGGAAATTGAACTCGTTAGCGACAGCGAAGCGGTGATTTCCACCATGCCGGACAATCCCGGAGAGTTAAAGATATCTTTTCCTTCCGCGGTTGAAAATTCTTCTTCTGCAGTAGTAAAAGATCTTGCAGATAAGCCCGCTGTTATAGAACCGGTGACTGCGATCGTGGACACTGTCTCTTCTGCCGGTAATGAGTCATTAATCCGCACTTTAACCGCTATTTTGGTTAACAATAATACAATTACATTGGCTCTTAATGGTAAGATCAGCGATTTTAAAGCATTCAGGCTTAATAAACCTGAGCGATATGTTGTTGATTTAATGAATGTAAAAAGCGGCTTGTCAGCGAAGCTGCTGCCGTTGAATGCATCCGGTGTTGCTTCTGCGCGAATCGGTCAGTATCCTGACAAGGTGCGTGTCGTTTTTGATCCGGTAAACGGCACTTTTCCTGAATCAACAGCTAGCAAAACGGATTCCGGAGTGGTCATAACTCTTGGTGCCAAGTCTGGTGATGATAATAAATCGACAGCAGATGCCAAAACAGAAACTCCTGCATTGATACAGCCTGAAGTAAAACCGGAACCGAAGGCTGTAGTAAAACCCGATGTAATTCCGGAAGTGAAAAATGAAATTAAAACGACATTGAAACCTGAAGCTGTAAAACAAGCTGTTGCAATTAAGCAAACTCCAATGATTGCGGATAAATCGAAGCCGTCGCTTGTCGCCCCTGCAATTGAGATGATTGATTTTCAGGTAATTGACGGCATATCGAGAGTATCAGTAAAGGTAAAAGGTGATATTAAAGCTGACCAACCGGTTAAAACTCCCGGTTATGTTACACTAACGATCAAGAATACAATTCTGCCCAAAAACCTGCAGCGCTCGCTTGAAACTCGTTCTTTTGTCTCACCTGTATTGCGCATTACGCCCCTGTCCTTAAAAACTAAAAAAGGTGTTGATACCAAAATCCGCATAGCCACACGCGTTGCAGCCTCTTTTGAATATCGCCAGGAAGGGGACATGCTGTATGTGGATTTCAAGCATCCGGAAGGATTGACAGCCGATAAACTTAATATTGAGGCTAATGATCAGAAAGGTGTGCCCGCTCACAAAAAAACGCCGTCAGTCTCTGATGAGGAAATGGCATCCGACCTTTCACCGGTATCAGAATCAAACGGCAAGCAGGCTGGCACTTCACGGGTATACAAGGGTCGCAAAGTTACGCTGGAATTTGCCGATGCGGAAGTCAGAAAGATATTCCAGCTTCTTTCCGAAGTCAGCAACAAGAACTTTGTACTCGGTGATGAAGTCACCGGAAATATCAGTTTAAAATTAGTTAATGTGCCTTGGGATCAGGCTCTTGAAATTATCCTTGATACAAAAAACCTTGATAAGCGTGAAGATGGCAATATTGTAATTGTTAAGGGTAAAGGCAAGTTCAAATCTCAGGCCGAGGAAGATCTTGAAATCAAAAAGACGGCCGCCAAGTCTATTGAGCTGAAGACAGAAACATTCTCCGTTAATTATGCCGATTTATCGTCAATAACATCGCAATTCGAGAAACTGAAGACTCCCGACAGGGGCCAGATATCTTCGGACATTCGCACAAGTAAGGTGATTGTAAAGGACACTCCCCAGGCTCTGAGCGATATGAGATCACTGCTCAGCCAGTTGGATCTTCCTGAAAAACAGGTAATGATCGAGGCTCGTATTGTCGAAGCCACCGCCACCTTCAGCCGCAATCTTGGTGTCAATTGGGGGTTGCATAACCGCGACGGGTCTGCGTCTTTGCTGGGGATCAATACACTGGATACCGTTTTTGGCGGTATAGCCTCTTCTGCTCCAACCAGCGGTACCGGAACTAGTGCGGGCGGCAGCATGGGTATTTCTTTCGGTACGCTGGGGAGCAACGTCAAGCTGGATATGCGCCTCAGCGCCGCGGCGAGTGCCGGAATGATCAAGATCATATCGTCGCCGAAGGTTGCGACCCTCAATCATAAAGCCGCCAAAATATCGCAGGGTCAGCAGATACCCTATCAGAACACAACAGCGACAACAGGCGCTGTCACGGCGTTCGTGGCTGCAACTCTTTCACTGGAAGTTACTCCGCATATCAATGCAAACGGCACCATAGTCATGAAAATCGATGCAAAAAATGATGCTCCCGGTGCCGGCAGCCCGCCTCCGATAAACACCAAGCAGGCTACAACTGAAATGTTGTTACGCGATGGAGAGACAACGGTTATTGGTGGGATTTATGTGGACAGCGATACGGAAAGTGATGATGGGGTGCCATACCTGATGGATATCCCTTTACTGGGAAATCTGTTCAAATCTAATTCAAAGAGCAAGTCCAAGTCAGAACTGCTGATTTTTATCACCCCGCGAATCCTTGGAGCGATTTGACAGGGTAGACGCTTTTGAAGTCTCTTACTTGATGTCGCTGTGACATTGCCACATCTCAAGTGGGATCCGCTTCAGCAATATAAGTTGTCGTCATATATATGGCTATTATGGATTAGTGAACTTATCATTATACGGACTACTAAAAAATAAAGTTCTCTCTGAGGGAGTTAGTAGATGAAAAAGCTATTGTTGTTATGTGTAATGTCGTGTCTGTGGATGTTCGGGTGTGGGAGTGGGACTTCCGGGTCGCTATCTGTTTCAGCTCCGGCTTCAAGCGGTGGCATTGTTACCGCCACAGCTACATTTACTCCATCCAGCGGCACGGCCCTTCCGGGTCAAAACATTAATTTCCGTTGGTATACAGTCGGATTGACTTCAAAAATCCAATCGGCTGAAATATCAACTTCAGGTCATACCGACATTAACGGTGTGGTAACTTCGCAATTTATACTTCCATTTGTTAGAACAGAAAGCTTTCTTGTTTATGTAATTGCATCCACTGATGGTTTGACAAATAAAGAAGGTTGGCAGTCCGTCCAGGTCGATCCTTAACTCATTTACATTCAAATGTAATTTTAACATAAAATTACTTTTGCTTTGAAATCTCAATTCATGTTTCTCTCCAACGGCGGTCTGAAAATGTACATATTGTATTAATGCAGTATGGTGCAATAGCAGACTTTATGATTTAAAGACAGATAGTTTAGTTGCTTCCATGATTTTATGAGGTGTTTACAATGAAAAAAATCTTCTGTTTAATAGCTGTTCTTTTGTTTAGTTTTAGTCTGATTGCTTGTTCTGGCGGTCAGGCCGGCGATTTGTTGTCTGGGAAAAAGAAAGGGGTCGTTGCCAAGTTGGTTGGTGGCGAAATACAGGTTTCCGTTGCCTCGGATGACCAATCCAACCCACGTGTTGTGTATCTGGCTGATAAACAGCTTTACTTTGCCGTATGGGAAGATTATCGGAATCGAAATACGACCGGGGCCGATATTTTTGGTCAATTTATTGCGGGTGACGGTACAAAATGTGGTAATGAAATTTTGCTGTCCAAAGATGGGGGAGGAGCGCTCTTCGGTAATCAGACCGCGCCTGACGTTGCATATCGTCAGGACAAGGTCACCCCAGGTTCAAGCAGTCTTGTTGTAATCTGGCAGGATTCAGTCGGCAGCTCTTCCTCCGGCTTTATAAAGTTTGTTAACATAACCGGCCTTCCGACTGCACAAAGTTGCGGCGCACTTCCTGTCGTAAGTCTCCCCGTAGTAATGAATTATACTCAGATGCAAGATTATACTGCGGCTACTCCAAAAACAACTACAGAAACAGTTGTTAGAGGCACTGCATTGGTAAGCGATGTGCTATTGACACCGATTGTTCCTGGTACGGTGAGAGTTACAGGGACATTTACTGCAAATGACGGACTTCCGGGTTCAACCGGTCCTGATACCCCTGTAAGTGCTTCAGATGACGGTACCGGGAAGTTGTTTGGTTTAGGAATTTCTTCCGGCTCAATAAATTATAATACGGGAGTTTTCACATTTGCGTTGTCCAATACAGTCGATCCCGACGCAGCCGCCGATGCCACAATAACGGTAGACTATCATATCTACGCGGTTGCTCCTGTTGACAGAAATGATGCACTTTTATCCAGAAAATCGCCCAGGATTCTCTATGATTCGGTTGACGATCAATTTTGGGCCACTTGGATCGAATCGCGCAATATCGATAATATATCAAGTGTCAAATGCTTTGGAGCTCCATTTTCCATGCAATTCGGGGATTCCAACCTGATTGGCTATGCCCGTATCAATAAAAACGGTGCCACTTTTAATACCAACGGATTGGGAATAAACGGTGCGGATATCTATCGTAACGAAAGCACTACGAAGGACAGGACGTTATTTAACCGGCTTATTTCTCATACGTTAGCTGATACTTCTGAAATTTATAAATTTGAATATTTCACTAATGTCAATGGTTCTGTAATTGCTTCTGATCCAACGTCACCGGAACGTTTATTTACCTGGGAAGGAATAAGTAATACTGAAACTCTTACTTGCAATCTGAATACTTCCACAGGGAGTGTGACGGCTGTTTGGACTACAGCTCCAACCCAGGATGGATCGGTACACGTGTACGCAATTTTTGATAAAGCAATCCTGCTGCCCAACACATTTTCAACCTGGGTGGATTTTGAGAATACTGCGTCAGGGTCCAACCCCTCAATTGCGGTAGATGATGTCAGTGTCCCTCGCAAATTCCTGGTCGCTTGGGAAGATATGCGTGGGGGCTCGAATACTAAAATATTTGGCCAGTTGCTTAATTCGGGTGGAGGACTCTACAATTCAAACCGCATTTTATCTTTTCAGGATAGTGCCGGCAGTGGAACAAATGACGCCGTTATTACCAACTCCCGCCAAACCAGGCCATCCGTTAGTTATGATGCGGTGAACCAGCGTTATTTCGTTATATGGCAGGATGAACGCAACAGTTCCACATCAACCGCCAATATCGATCTGTTTGGTCAGTTTGTAAACCTTGATGGCTCTCTTAGTGGGGCTAATTATTCCATTTCTTCCGCTCCGAGCAATCAACTTGCGCCGGCTATTGCATACGACCCAAACTTCAAGCGATTCCTTGCGGTCTGGAAGGATGCGCGCAATATCAACCCTCCAGGCACCACCGCATCGGATATCTTCGGTCAGCTTTTCTCAATGGGCCAACCTCAATTGACCTTACTCACAGACACCACTCCCCAACTGCAGCTTATACCCGCCGTACATGATTTTGGCGCTGTTGAGTCGGGTGTGTGGAACTTTGTGGTTAAAAATACCGGTGACACCACGCTCGTAGTTGACAAAATTACCCAACTGCCGGCCACTCCCTTCACCATTGCGCCAACCAATGCCGCTACATTGGCCCCCGGTTCGTCTGCCACCTATACAGTAAAGTTCACACCGACATCCTCGGGAACGTATAACAGTTCATTTACGCTCACTTCTGATGGCGGCAACCAAACCGTTGCGTTGAGTGCTTCAGGCACTATCTCTGCTCCCTTAAGCATCACAACTCCTACGGCATCCGCTTGGCCCAATGCGAGCGCCAACAGCGCATACAGCATAACATTGGTGGCCGCAGGCGGATTTACTCCGCTTGCCTGGAGTGCGACAGGTCTTCCAGCCGGATTATCAAAAACTTCGACTACCGATAGCACAGCCACCTTCTCCGGTTCAAACCTGCTATTGGGGGATTATAATATTGCAGTTACCGTGACAGACGGGTCTACTCCAGCAGCTACATCCACCCGAAACTTTACCTTGAAGGTTGGCTCTGCAATAAGTATCGCCACAACTCCCCTCAGTACCTGGACGCAGAGTGTAGACTACTTTCTCTCACCGGTACATTCACTCTCCTCTACTGGCGGAACAGGCACCGTAACCTGGTTGCTGCTTGCCGGGTCGGGTTCTCTGCCTTCAGGAATCACTCTTGGAAGCAACGGGGTTTTTACCGGCGCCGCAACTTCAAGCGGTTCTTTTGGTTTCACGGCCGTTGCAACTGACAGCGCTTCACAATCTTCACAAGCTCCTTTTACCATAACCATTAACCCAACACCTGTAATAACAACATCATCTCTTTCTTCAGGTGTGATTGGCTTTGCGTATAATCAGCAGCTTGCTATGACAGGAGGTACTGCTCCAATTGTCTGGTCACAAACCGGCGGCCTTCCTCCCGGGCTGCAATTCGATGCAGTTAACGGTATAATTTCAGGCACTCCAACAAGTGCTGGAAGTTATGATCTGAATTTTTTGGTAACAGATGCTGCAGGTTTTGTTTCACCTAAAACGTTAAATTTGACAGTCTTTCCGACGTTTTCTATTGCTACGCCATCTTCGGGTTCGGGTTCTCCCCCCCCTGCTGTTGTTGGTACTGCATTTAACAGTTTTACTTTTAAAACAAACTTTGGTGGGACCGCTCCTTATTCCTGGGCTAAAAATAGCGGTAACTTCCCTGCCGGACTTACACTTAATCCGGATACAGGGGTCTTATCTGGTACACCTACTTCTGAAGGAGATTATACGTTTTCCTTGACAGTTACGGATTCCAACGGTGCATTTTCAACTAAAACATTTCTGATCTCAGTATTAAGAGCCAGCACAAACATTAATGTTCAATTGTTTGGTCAAACTAATGCTACTGTTAGCAGTTTTTCAGCTTTACAGACAACAGATCTTACCGGCACTCCAGCTGGAATCAGTCCATCAAGTGCTGCACAACTTCGAATTGATGGATTGACATCCGGTGAAACTGCCAATATTGCCGCCTCTTTTGCTTCAATTCCAAGCGGCGCGGTATTTTATAGTGTAAACGGTTCAATCTGGACACAATTCACACCTGATTTCATTATTAACAATACTATTTTTTACAAGATAAAGGACAGATCTTCAGCGACTGATACTGATCCGCTTGCTCTAAGAGATTCAAATTCAGCTTCTGGAACTATTGAGAGCGTAGTCGTTGTTGCCACAGTTGGTACATCTACATCTGGTACTACAGCCTCAACGGTGGGTTCAGCTTCCTCGACTGGTGGCGGAGGCGGCTGCTTCATTGCAACGGCAGCATTTGGCAGCTATCTTGATCCGCACGTCATGGTTCTGCGCCACTTCCGTGACGACGTGCTGCTCAAATCGGAATTAGGGACGGCTTTTGTCAAGTTCTACTACAAGCATAGCCCTCCGATTGCTGATTTCATCGCCCAGCATGACATATTGCGTATCCTGATGAGATTCGCACTGACTCCGCTGATATTTGCGGTGAAATATCCGTTGGTTGCTGCTCTGCTTTTCGTCCTCGGCGGTGCCTGGTTCATCAGACGGAGACTGACTGCAAAGGTACAATTTAAGATGGCTCAGCAGGCAGGGTAGGGGAGTAAACAGCAAAGAAATCAAACCTCCGAGGTATTCACTGACCTCGGAGGTTTTTTTATGACTATTTCCCTAATGAATATTGAAATAGGTAAATATACTTACTGGAGATTATTAATGGTTGCCAGATCAATTCTGTTCACTCTGTTTTTTTTGTTCTCTGCACCGCTATTAATTCATGCAGATTTCTACAAATTTAAGGACGAGTCTGGCGGATTAAGTATCACTAACGACTATAACAGTATTCCAGAGCGTTATCGCACAAGTGTTATAGTTGTCAAGGATGCAGATCTGGAGAAAAAATCTCAGGCGCGTGAAAAGCTCATTCGTGCTGATCGTAATAGTCGTGAGCAGCGACGGCAGCATAATACAACTAATATACAGTTACAAACAGCGCCGGTGTCTACATCAAGTGTTACGATGCCTAATAATGAAAAAGATGAAATTGCGTCGGAAAATGCCATGCCACCTAAAAGGCTTAATTGGATTGAGCGTCAGGTGCCACTATTAAAAGTTGCTGCGCTGATAACCATGTTTGTCGCTTTTGCCGTAGTTGCAGGAAAACTGATTTCATCTCTTGTACCGCGACTACTGGGAGTGGTAATCAGGATTGCACTGTTTGTGGGTGTTGTCGTATATATTTTTAATGCCTATTCGGAAAAGGTTGCTGGGGCATTCGCCGTACTGAAGTCAGAAAAGGATGTGGTGCAAAAAGCGGTCGATAAACGCTCTGAAATGATTGAAAAACAGAGTACAGAACATTGAGTCTAAATTATTAACCGTATGCTATCTGACCAAAGCTTACACAAAAAGAGGGCGCAATAAAATGCGCCCTCTTTCTATGCAACAACCTGATTGGGGAAACAGTTAGAAGCTGACGGCAGCCTTCAAAGAATAAATCGGACGCACCGCATATTCGACTTCACCAGTAATTCCGAAAAGTGGCAACGGTGAAATTACAAGCCCTCCAAAGATGCGCGGAATGGAGTCGTTTTCTTTGGTCAGTTTCGGCGCTGCTGTTTTCAAATTCCCTTTGGCCTCGCTGTTAACCCACATCATGCCGGCACCGGCATAAGGAGTGAGAAACGGAAAGCCCTTGCTGATTGAAGCATCAAAACCGTAGGTCTGCAGATCCAGATCGTTTACACCGGCCAGTTTGGTATAGGTCGCCCGAACGCCTACAGCCGGTGTGGCCACGCTGCCATCCAGAATGGATTTGCTCAGCTCGGCGCCATACAGTTTGATGTTGCTGTTGGGTACATAGGAATACATGGCGCCTATGTCGATACCCAATGGTAACCCCTTGCGAGCCCGTATACTGGGAATAACCAGGTATGAAGGAGCATCGCTGTTGAAAGCGGCACTCCAGTAGCTGCTGCTTCTGTTGATACTGATGAAACTGACCTCACCGCCGATGTCAAAGCCGGTAATGCCGAGCGGAGCAGCCGGCGCCAATTTTCTGTACCCCAGCGCCGCTCCGGCTTCCCTGCTCAAGCTTCTGAATTCACCCTGGCCGATTGATGTAGTAGTAGAAAAATTGATGTCTGCGGCAAGTACCGGTGAAACTGCAAGAGCCAGCGTCGCCGCAACCACTCCGCATAATAACGATCTTTTCATGTAATCCTCCCTGAGATTTTGTAGTCGGCAGTGTAGCAAAGCAAGCGGCAGGGGTCAATCTTCTCATGTGTTATCTGCATAAATACATCTAACATGATTTTGTGCATCTGCTGGTGCCTGTAATGCGCCATACAGTCTTTTTATATGCGGTTGCAAACATCAAGATGTTGGATGGGGGGACGACATACGAGGGAGTTGTTTCCATGGCTGGCTGAAGCGATTCCCTATACTGGCACCAAACAGAAAAGCCGCCCGAACGGGCGGCTTTTCTGTTCAGATTTTCAAAACCCTTATTGTGCGGATTTATTGGATGGTATTGCTTGTTTTGCCGGGGCTGATTTTTTTGCAAGATAGTTGGCAACAAAAATATACTCGTCCATAAAATCACGCACGCCATCGTTATTCAAATCGTGCTGGGGGGCTGCGGTTGTACCGATTTCCTTCAAAAACCTGTTCCAGCCGTTTTCATCAAGCGCGAGCGCAGATTTTACAGGTGGAGCCACGGTAAGCGGGTATTCAAACTCTTCGGCTCCGGCTATTATTGTGACGGTAACCTTTATTGAACCAGCCTCAGGTAAAACCTCGACTATCCAGCGCCCTTTGCTCTGTTTGTCCTGTATGAAAGAGATCAGCGTGCCGCCATTAACGGCAAAGTTCGGTGAAGAGTTAATTCTGGCTGGAATGGCAACGGTGAGAGTCGCTTTGCTTTTGCCGTCACTTAACAGGATCATTGGTTCCTGCTGGATAGATGGTGTAATCTTCTTATCAAAGAGCGCCGCCATGACGGAAAGTTTTTTACTGCCGCTGTGCTGCCTGAATCGATCTATAATTCCCTTGTACACTACAAACTGCGGCGTTTCTTCGGCTTTTACATCAACCGCCGGTGTAGCTGCTTGTTGAGTCTGTTCTGCTATTTTGGCTGCTGCCGTCTCTCCGGAGCCGGCGGGAACGGCCGGAGACGGCGCCGGCTGTGAATCGGTACGTTGCTGCTGGTCGGCAGGCAGAGACACCGTGCCCATGTAGGTCGGTGTTGTGGCAGTTGCTGTCTGACCTGTCTTGCCAGTTTGAGTCGTCTGAGTGGACTGAGTGAACGGAATACCTGCGATAGTAGCGGCGTCCGGTACTGTACTGCCGGCCGCATTGGTGATGCTGACAGGTGCTGCAGCAATCGTTTTTCCATTGCTGTCGATCATGCTGACACTTGCCGTTGTAATGCCGCCGCTCCCTGTTTTCGATGCAAAAGAAATTGCTGCAATCTGACCACTTGATGAAATGGGGTGTGTGCTGATGACAGCGATCTTGATGTTGCCGAGTTGGTTGGTGTTCGCGACAAGCATCGCCCCGGAGACACCCCCCCCCTGGGTTACCTTGGGGATCCCCAGCGCTGCATCATAGTTAATCTCAAGTTGAATACCCCCAACGACGTCCATTCCGGTGCCCTGCACCGTGTACGTTGCGCTATCAGTCTGAGAAATGGATATTGAAGGCTGTGCAAATGCGGTTGAAACACAACTTAAAACCATGATTAAACCAATAAAGATGTTGCTGATTTTTGGAGCCATAATCGATTCTCCTGGTTCTTTAAATGAAGTACGCGTAAGAATAATCCGCTACATTTTCAAATTCAACAAAAATGAATGATCTGCAGTATCTAATGCTTTTTCTGACTAATTCCGGACCGGTGCCTTTGGTCAGCTGAACTATATAGCATCCTTTTGAGTCATAATGCTGGC
>Ga0137385_10000230_pt1 | contig 45928 bp, 52 predicted proteins | sample SagtaG_FD_104921 | JGI IMG/M metagenome (GOLD analysis project Ga0137385, IMG submission 104921) | Vadose zone soil microbial communities from Sagehorn Ranch, Mendocino, California, USA - Sage2_R_80_16 metaG | ecosystem: Environmental > Terrestrial > Soil > Vadose zone | place: USA: California... | reverse complement strand
GCGGCACCGCCAGCCGCTCGAGCGGCGCGAGCGTGAGGCGGCTCGCGGGTTGATCTGCCTGACCGGACGTGCGATCCGGCCCGACCTCCACCAGTTCGGCCGCGACCAGCGGCACGCCATCGCGCTCTTCCGAGTCGACATCGATATCGACCGTCAAGTGCAGCTTCGCCTGCTGTCGGCGCAGCCAACTCACGATTGCGCGGGCGCGCCCGCGACCGATGCGCGGAATTGAGCGCCACCAACTCGCGCCGCGCCGGTTGCAGAATGCGACGAGTTCACCGAGCGTCGCGATCCCCTCCCCTTTCAGCCGGCGCGCGATGCGCGGACGCAGCCAGGCGCCAATCGCGTGATCGGGATGAGGCGGAACAGCGGCCAGCTGCGCCGCTTCCGTGACCATGCGGAAGGTGACCGCCGTGAGCTTCGGTTGTCCGTGCTGCCGGATCGACGCGCGCAGGTGCCCGGCAAGCACGGTCGAGCCGTGCGCCATCGCGAGCTGCACCAGCGTGTCGAGCATCCTGGTCAGGTGCCGCTCCATCGCACCGGGCGTCGCCGCGTGCGGATCCTCGTCGGGGTCGTACCAGGTGCGCGCGATCACCGCGGGCGGGATGCGCTGCACGTACGCACGCAGCGCCGTGAAATCCTTGGTCGTGTAGCCGCGCTCGAGCGCGACCGGATGCGCCGGGCCCGATGGACGTTCAGCCATGACGGCCGTCCCCGTCGTTGCCATCATCCGGCGCGGAAGGCGTCGTGAAGCGGGCCAGCAGCGACCGCGCTTCCGCAAGGAACACCTCCGGGAACCGGCGGCACAGTTCCTCGAAAACCGGTCGTGCGTCCTGCAGGCGCGCGGCGACGCCGCCCACGGGCCCGCCCCCACCGTACCTTTGCATGCCCCAGCCCGGGCGGTCGGCGAACGCCACCTGCTGCAGCACGACCACGGCACCGCATTCCGCGATCCGCTGGCGCACCGAGGCGAAGTCATCGCCGAACACTCCGGGCCCATAGGTCTGCACCAGCGCGGTCAGCACCATCAGCTCGGCGCGGCCCGGCGTCTCGGAGACGGGCAGCGAGATGCCATGGACCTCGTAGCGGATCGCAATCGTCCGCCGGTTCAGCGTGATGAGGCGGTCGAGCTCGAGCACGAGGCGCGCGACCTCCCGATCGGGGATTGCGTCGTCCGGGTTGCCGTCATCCGGCGCAAAGTCTTGTGCCACGGGCGCTTGCCCTCTCGCGGTTTGGAGAATTTGCAAATTCTACCCCTGAAACGCCATCCCGATAATAGCCATTATCAGGCTTGACGGAATGCGCTTTCCTACCAGGCCCCGCAAAGGGCTTTGAATGACATCGAGCAAATGTGCCGGGGAACACGTCAGCGATTCCTGACAAATTCGTGGTTAGCCTGACGTTTGTCGTTCTTGTCAGAATAGCGGAGGGCCCTTGCACGAGATCCGGATGCAGTCGGTACTGGCGACGGCTTACAACGGGCGCGCCGTTTCCTGCGACGGGCCGAATATCTCAAACCGCCGAAAGGATCTGGATCCGGCCGGCGGCGCCCATTTATGCGTCGTTTAGCAACGCAACTAACCGTCAGCGAAGCTGCGAACCACCACGGCTGGTAACACCTATGCGTAGGCGAGCTCGACTTGGCGATCCAGTTGGGAGGGATGAGCCGGGCAGGACGGTTAGTTGCACCAAATAGTAGATCTGTGGGGTAGAGCCCAGTCTTTACCAGCTTGGCAGTGATCTGGTGTGACGGTTAGTTGCACTAAGCGATTGATCTGGTAGTCGGCTTCACGGTGTGGACTCTTTAGGCGAAGCTGTGAACGCGGCGCGCGTGGTGATCGCATTGCACGGCGTGCGCCCGTCCGCCAGCCAGTCGACGAGCGTGATCTCCGGGCGTGGTGCATACCACGCGCAGAAAGCGGGCCACGTCCTCCGGATTCGGCGTCGTCGTCAAGTACGGTTCGATGATCGCGATCATTGCGCCGCCAGTTGGGCGGCGATGGTAGAGCGCAGCCACGAAGTAAAGGCTGTGCGCTCGACCACGTCCTTAAACGTGGCCGTCTCCGGCCTGTAGGACTTCACTGCCGTATTGCTCGCGATGAACTCGGCGGCCAGTTCCCGTTTCTGCACGATGGTGAGCGCCTTGATGGCGGCGGTCGTCGCACTGGCGCGTGCCTCCGCAACCTTTTCCACTTCTTGCTGCGCCTTCGCGTTAACCGTGGCCGCTGCCTTCAGCTCCTCACGCGCCCGCTCGATCGGGCTGACTTCGAGGCTCGTGCCGTTCTCAAAGATGGTTCGTGCGTAGCCGCCAGTGCTGCCGGTGATCTGATTCCGGCGCGCCCGCTCCTCCGTGTAGATCGCAACCTGTAGAGCCCGCTCGGGTTCCTGCTGAATCCATGTGATTGCAAGCCGTTCGCCGATGCCGAGATTCACGAGTCGTTTGAACGACTCAGATTCGCGGATAGCGTCAGTGTCATCGGCGGCGTCGAGAACTGACCGCTGAGGGTTGTCGGCGACGAGAAACCGGATGTCCTTCACATACCGCCCATCGCGCCGGTACTCTGGCGTGATGAGGATGTTCGAAACTTGGTTGACCTCGCTGACGGCGGGCTTGATGACCTTTGCGGAGAACCACTTGAACTCGTTGTATAGGTCCGCGTCCGCGCCGAGCAACCGACGCCATAGCGCTACGGACAGCCATCCGGTCGAACCGACGCGCCGGAACCGGACGCAGTTTTCGTACAGCGCGAGCGCATAAGCACCAGTGAATTGCCGCTGTACGTTGACGTTGATGATCGCGTAGATATCCGGGTTCGCGAGGCGTTCGGACAGCCATTCGCTGTACTCGTAGGTACACACGCCCTCGGAGATACCGGCAAATGACAAAGGCGGCGCCGCAACCCATGCCGCTTTCTTGCTGTCGCTCAGCAGGTCAAACGTGATGACCGTTTTCATGATGTTGGTGAGCGCGCGCTTGAGGTTTTCGACGTTGTTGCTGTCGTCGCGCCCAAGCATTTTGCTAAGAATGCCGACCGGGATTGTGTGCTTCCGCTCGGTGAGCAGCTTGTCGAAGGCATTCAGCAACAGAACATTCACGAGCTTGCGCTCAAGCAGGGATAGCTCGCCGCTGACATGGATCGCGGAAACGTTCTTGCGCAGTTCCTGCGGCGTGGCGCCGACTTTGCGGACAATGCCTGGCATGGGTTCGGATCTCCTTCAATGGCGAGCATTGTAGGAGATGCGGACAATGCCTGGCATGGGTTCGGATCTCCTTCAATGGCGAGCATTGTAGGAGACAAAAGTAACTTCATCAACAGAATGAAAGTAACCTAACACGCGTGGCATCATCCCCAAGATGGTTACTTTAATGATGCAGGCATCACCCAAGATGGTTACCTGAAGCATTACCATGGAAGATCCCAACCCTTTATAAATCAGATGCTTACGTGCCATTCTATGCGTTTGAAGCAGTCCATCCCCAAGACGGTTACTTCATCCCCAAGATCGTTACCTGTCGGCGTCGCAGCCATCCCCGAAATGGTTACTTTATCTCCCCAGGATGGTTACCTGACCGCCAGCAAACCCTTGCCACATAAGGCTATGCGAAACCTAAAGGTTTTAAAGGTTTTGGTGTTTTTTAAAAAACAACAACCCCCGTTGGTGGTGTTTTTTAGATGCATTACCGTCCACTCAAAACCGGCAGCAGTGCGCGCTTCACGAGCTCCCTGAATTTCTTCTCTGCCTCGGCGCCGGATCCGAACTGCAGTTTCAGCGCCTCCCAAGGTCCTCGGTGCCCAGCTAGGCGAGCAGCAGGCGCGGTATCGTGCCGTACGGATATCCCATGCTCTTGAACGTGGCCGTGTCTCATCGTCGTGAACATAGCCGGGCTTGATGATCAGGCTCGTATCGCACTGCGGTGCGGCCCCACACTGGCAAGTCCCGGTCTGGCTCGCGGTAGGACAGTGTCGCCTGAACCAGGGCGCGGCCCATGAAGCCCGCCGTGCCGGCCGCGAAATGCGTCCTCCGGTTCGAATCGCCTGCGCCTCCTCGAAAAAGGCGGGGACGACGCTGGGACGGATTGCCGCTGTACGGGCTTCTTTCGGGGCTTTCGGTACCGTCTTTAGCGCGCTGGATGCCATTGTCGAGCCTCGCGAATTCGTCGGATTAGAGCATGCTCGCCCTTACCCCGTCACGCATAAATTGGGGGCAAACGGCGCCCTGTGGATAAACACTGTGGACAAGCGGAGTTGTGCACGCATAAGTCGGGGCGCGGACGCGCATATGTTGGGGCAGCGATTACGCATAAGTTGGGGCAAATCGCGCATATGTTGGAGCGGAAACTCTCGCAAAATACTGATTCATAATGGAAAATTCCCTGCACCTAGCTTTGCTTATAGAGGTATGTTTACTTATTAGCAGCCCGCTGCGGTGGACAACCTGCGGTTGCTCCACTTCGCGAGTCGCCCAACCACGATGTAGAGACCGAACGTCAAAACCATTTGCCCCAACTTATGCGCTGGCGGTGCGCTGCCCTACTCGATCCCATATTGCTTCGTCAGGCGCGCAAGCTTCTTCCGACGCCTTCGACCATGACGGAAGTCATCGGAAAGTCTTTCGAGTTTTTGATGTCCTGCAAGGCATTTCAGAGGCCCGATCGCGGTCCTTCGGCCGGGCGGATCGACCGAATCCCTATAGAAGTAGCATTGCTCCAGCGACTCAAGCGCCTCCCGCACGTCGGCTCGGTGTCGGATTGCCGCTTTATGCGCGTTTCCCGGCCCGCTGATGCCCGGTTCTGGTCGCTTGGTAAGGAATCCCCGCCTGCCCCCGATGGCTTCGCTCGGCTTGAGCCCATTATTTTGGCCGCGCTGAGCCCAGCGATCTTGCTTTGTAGCCTTATTGTCATTTGGGCAAGCCACGCGCGGCGCGTCAGGCCCGAAGGGCGCGGGTACACCACTACACTTGCCGATCGATACCTGACGGATACCAGACAGGTATCGGATATCAAGTGGCTAGCGTGGTGATGATGGCTCAGAGGCGTTCGGTGTTTCCCGAAAGATTGTTGCCTCCGTTCGGGGGTACAGATAGCCTTCTCCCCTGTGGCGCAACGAGGATTACGACCCCAGATGGGGTGAACGGCAGAATCCCCCGGAACCTTTCGTGCTTTTCGCGCGCTCGTTGTTTTATGACGAAACGGTCCCGATTCCGCTTGCGCCCCTCCACTATTTCACGGTTCAATTCGATACCTGACGGATACCAGATAGGTATCAGGTATCAAGTGGATAACCGATGGCTGTCCGGGTACCTATGAGATAGCTGTTGGTTGCCAGATAGCTATCTGGTATCTGATGGATACCCAATGATCATCGAACAGGAAGAACAATGCCGACCATCGTCTTCGTCAGTCCAAAGGGTGGCGCCGGAAAAACCACCTCCGCGCTCGTGCTTGCCGAACAGATTGCGCGATCTGCTCCAGTGACCGTCATCGACGCGGATCCAAACCATCCAATTCAAACCAGGGCGGCGGGTCCCGATACGCCCGCCAACCTCTCAGTTATCTCGAACGCTGACGAAGAGAACATGATCGATGTGATCGAGGAGGCCGCGGCGCGCACGCCGTTCGTTCTCGTCGACCTCGAGGGGACGGCCGCGAAAATCGTCCTTTTGGCTGTCAGCCAGGCTGACCTCGTCATCGTTCCGACGCAGGGCTCGCAGCTTGACGCTGCGCAGGCCTCTCGCGCGCTGCGCGTCGTCAAGCAGCAGGAAAAGATGTCGCGGCGCTCGGTGCCGTATGGCGTGCTGATCACCAGGACGAACCCGACGATTCGGACACGGACGGCTACCCATCTGATGAACACGTTTCGTGAAGCCGGCATCGCGATGTTCAACACAGAGTTGCACGAGCGCGAGGCGTTCAAGGCGCTATTTGCCTTCAACCGGCCGCTTTCGCATCTCGATCCGAAAGACGTCTCGAACCTCGAAAAGGCCGTGTCGAATGCCGAGCAGTACGCAGCGGAAGTGATCGGCATGCTGCGCGTGAGCCAGCAGGAAGGAGCGGCGGCATGAGCGAGCGCGTAAATCCACTGGCGAACCTGGACGACTTCTCGGTCAAGCCGGCTGCTCGGAAGCCTAAGCCGCAGCTGGAAGCGATCGAGCAACTGGCGCAGGAGACGGGATTTCCGAGTCGTCAGCCAGTTCGCACCAAGCCTGCGGCGCCAGCGCGGAAACAACGGCGCTACACGACGGGGCGCAATGTCCAGATTCCGATCAAAGGGACGGCTGAAACGCGTGCCGAGCTCGAGGCGCTGGCCGATGAACTGCAAGTGCCCTTTGGGGAGGTACTCGCGCGGGCGCTCACGGCCCTTCGTCGAGAGATGGGCCCGAAATAGGGCGCTTCCAGATAGCTATCGGATAGCTGTTTGGTACCAAACAGGTGCCGGGTAGCTAATGGTGACGAAGGGATGAACCGATTTATCCCCCTTGGCCGGGTGCACAAGACTGCCGACGGCATACGCGCTGATGCCGACCGCGTCTGAAGTCATCTGAAGCCTATCTCATTTGGGCAAGCCGCGTAGCGGCGCGTCAGGCCCGTAGGGCGTGATCGTGGGGAGCCGGTGGGCGGGTGTGGTATCCCGGCCGAGGCCGGGACTGTCCACACCCTGGTGGTGTGGTCAGCGCAGCCGTCCACGGGCGGGCGCGAGTGGACCACGAGACCGTTGTACAGACTACGGCAGGGACCGCACAAGCGGCCCCTGCTCGTCATTCTGCGGCGTGAGCCGCCTGTTTGTAGCTCTGCACCATTGGATGATTTAACTGTTACGACGCGCGCAAAGGCAACTGGTATCATTTGATCTATAATCAAGGTTCAGATGATGGCGCGGAGGTTTCCCATGCTCTTGGTCTCGCCGGAACAGATCGCCGCGGTGATGGCGCTTCCGCGCGTGCCGCATTCGGTCGCGGAGCTCGACGAGCAGGTCCGCGAGGGCTTGCCGAAGTCGGCGCTCAAGGAGGGCGTCGAGCACGCGACGCGCAGCGCGGAAGAACGTCGCGCCTTGCTCGCGCGCATCGTGCCGGAGGCAACGTTCAAACGCAGACGCGACCGGTTGAGCCCCGATGAATCGGAGAAGACCGAGCGGCTCGCGCGCATCGTCGCCACCGCCCGTTATGTGTGGGACGACGAGGGGGACGCGCGGGAATTCCTGAATACCGTGCACCCGTTGCTCGAAGGGCGTACCCCGCTGGAGGTCGCGCTCACCGAACTCGGGGCACGGCGCGTCGAAGAACTGTTGTGGAAGCTGTTCTATGGGTTGCCGGCATGATGCAGATGAACGTCGCTGAGCGCGGCGTCGCGGTCGTGCAGCCGGTGTCGGCCTGATGCGGATATTCCGGATCGCCGATCGCCGTCACCCGGTCTGGAGCGGCACGGGGGCGATGCTGGTCGGGGGGCGGTTCAACAGTCCGGGCCGCGCGGTCATCTACGGCGCCCTGAACTTCGCGGGGGCGATGCTCGAGGTGCTGGTGCACGCGCGGATCGGCAAGGTGCCAAAGCACCACGTATGGGTCGAAGCGCGGGTGCCGGAGGATGTGTCGATCGAACGCGTCAACGTCGAGGACCTGCCCGTTGGCTGGGATGCGCCGGATGCGCAGGCCGCACGCCATTTTGGCGACCAGTGGATCGAGGAGGCGCGGTCGGTGGTGCTAGTGGTGCCGTCAGTGGTGGCGCGAGCGGAATGCAATGCCGTGGTCAATCCGGCGCATCCGGACGCGGCGCGGCTGGTCGTCTCCACGCCGCAGGCAGTGGTGTGGGACGAACGGCTGTTTGCTGGCGGACGCGACGCGTACCCTGAATAAGCTCACCGTCGTTCCCTGAAAAGACTCACCTCGTCGGACTTCCCTTTGGTGTCCCGTCGATCTGCAAGCAAGGGCTCGATTAACATGGCCAATCAACCGCAACAGCTGACCTGCCTGTTGTCGCCGACCCCGTTTTGATCCAGAAGCCAAGATTCACGTGAATCGGCCCGCGGTCGACCTCGTTCTAGAAGTGGCGGCATTTGCGAGCTCGCCGACCCGGGTCACGGCCACGTCGGCAACTGTGCATCGGCAGCAACATTCAAGGCACTAATTGCCTTCAACCGGCCCCTTTCGCATCTCGATCCCAAAGACGTCTCAAACGTCGAAAAGACCGTGTCGAATGTGCGGGGCCGGCGCGGAAACAACGACGCTTGAGCTGCAAGTGCCCGGTGCTCGCGCGGGCGCTCATGGCCCTTCGTCGAGAGAGATGGGCTCGAAGCAGGGCGCTTCCAGATAGCTATCGGATAGCTGTTTGGTACCAAACAGGTGTCGGGTAGCTAATGGTGACGAAGGGATGAACCAAATTATCCCCCTTGGCGGGCGCACAAGACTGTCGACGGCATACGCGCTGATGCCGACTGCGTCTGAAGCCACCCTATCTCTTTGGGCGAGCCTGCGCAGCGGGAGCTTCAGGCCCGGTAGGGGTTGTACGCCGGAACCGCAGAGGATTCCGTCATTCCAATTCAACCCTGCAAGACGGGGATTGGCTCTGCGAGTGATATTTTCAGATTGTCGCGCTCAGGCGCGCCCCTGAACCTCGCCCGTCAGGCGGGCGCCATTGAACATCATGTTCATCATGAAGCTGAGCATGTTGTGGGCCACGCACTCGTGCAGCCGGAATTCTGCCCGCTCACCGTTGGCAAGGTCGACGTCATAGACGAGAAACTCGCCTTTATCGGACAGCGAACTATGAAGCACGTCGGTCTGGCGGGTGATCCGCCCTGCCTCGCCGTCTCTGAACTTCGGCTGCATGTTTACGATCGTGTGGTACGGGTGCGATGGCGGCAGGGCCTGCGCTTCTTCGGGATGGTAGTGCAGGTAATACGTAAAGTTGGTATGACAGCCGTGCCGGTAGTACGACTCCAGCCCTTCGATCAGCCGGTCCGTCTGCGGCTGGTTGAGATGCACGAGCTGTTCGGGGCCGCCATAGCGCCGGAACTTCACGCAGGTGCCGACGGCCATGGCCTGCATCATCAGGAGCGTCGCAGTGAACGACGCGACGTCATCGCGTTGCAGGAACGGGGTTGGCTGGGGTCGCACGGTCGATTTCTCCTGATTGGTGCCCGGCGCCGGCACGCCCGGCTCGTCTGCCAGGTCCGCACGTACACGGAGGCTGCAGGAGACCGGACAACCGGTTGCGCGCGCTGCGCCATCGCACCCGGCCACTGCCGGCGGCCGCGCGTGCGGTCGACACCGGCACGAATAGCAGCCGCGGCGCGTCGGCAAAACGCGGGGGGCCGTCGTCCCTGCCGTTGACGAAGCGGCGCCCACGCGGCGAATTAACGGTTTTACTGTCGCAACGCAACGTCGACAATTTAATACGTTCTTCGCCCGGTGGCCCGTACGAGATCGTCGAGTGTCGCAAACGCCGGGTGGTCAATTCCGGCAGTCGGGATTCTCGCGGCCCGCCTTTGAAGCTCAGGTGGACCAGACTGCGAGGCTCAGGCCGCTGCCGAGTGATTTAACTGTGCCCGTTCACCCGGAAACAGGCTTGAGTATTTCCGCCTTTTGTCCTACCTTTGCCCTGTCGAAAGACGATCCGCGCTATCCGTGGACCGTCTCTCGACGCTCCCGGATGGCCTTTTTCATAACCTTGAAGGAGGTTCATCATGCTGACCGAAGCTACCCGTACCACCGCTGTGCTGTTTCCCGTGGATGAGGACCACGCCCGCGAGAATGGCCCGACATTTACCGGGTCGATCATGCTCGAAGGAGTGTCGGTTCCGTTGTCGGCCTTCCTGAAGGACGCCAAAAACGGAACGGATACGCGGTATCTCGATCTCTCGATCGGCGCGAAGGGGCAAGTTCATTATTCGGGGCGACTTTTTCGCAACGAGAAGAAGGGCACCAAGTCACCAGATTACACCGGTTACCTGGTTGTCCTGCCGATGAGCCCCGACGTGAAGAACGAGCACTCGGATAAGGAATGGGAAGCTGCACCGCGTCTGACCGTCTTTGGCCGGCGCGCGCGCAATGCAGATAATTCAGTCCGCATCGCGCTCGACGTGTTACCGCAGCGCTCGAATGAGACTGTTAGCGACGAGGAAGTCGGGTTCTAGGGAGCAGGCTCTATAGCCGCCGCAGCAAAGGAAAAAGGGAGAGAAGATCAACTTCTCTCCCTTTTTTTGTCGGCTTCCATATGCCAGGGATTACTGAGAAATACAAGCTGCCAATGCAGTTAGCTGTCAATGCAGATAGGTGCAAGGCATGCACGTGTGTGTAAACGTACAGTGGTCATTCAACCGTGCCGAACTGACTGATGATTCTCGTCCACGCTGCCTGCGTTCTGCTGCGAGCCGGGGCATTGATCAAGAAACTGCCGGCGTGCATCGCTTGTCGGGCCAAGGTCAAGGTGGCCGTGATGGTAGCGCTTGATCGAAAAGAAATCCTTGATAGCCTGGTTGCAATCATCGCCGCCTGACTGACCCTGGACTTTACCAGCCATGCAGATGAGGCTTTCACAGGACGATGCCGATGCAACGGTCGTGGCGGACAGACCAAGCAGAATCGCGAGAAGGAATGAGAGGGCTTTCTTCATGGTGCGTTATCTCCACAAAGGGGGATAGTCAGACGCAAGGCGTTCGAGCCGATACAGTGCTTCACGCAGGCCTAACAGTGCAATCGCCGCGCACGTCGCGATGACCGCATTCCGAGGGTGGGGCCAGTGATGGGAGTACTCGACGCCGAGCGCGACGAGTACAACCAGGACAGCACACGTCAATGCGAATCGAATATAGCGGCCAAATAAACGAAGACCGCCCGCCATAAACAACCATGCGGTATCAAGCAACAGGCGACCAATTAAACGGACCGCGCCGGTGCAAACCGGGGCGACGCGTTCGCGCACCGCTGCGAACCGTCGCACGCGGCGTACACGCTTACCCGTTTCAATTGGAATGACCTGTCCCATGTCCTCAGATCCTTTCGTTCTTCACTTCAAATTCCTCCAGCGACCGGCCGGCGTCCAGGTACGCCATGAGCCAGCCTGGCCGCCGACCAAAACCGGACCACGTATTGCGCGGGTTCGCTGGATCACGATAGGTCGGTCTCGTGATCGGTGTCGCGTTCGGGATGGCGAATTCTTCGAGCTTCCGGTCACGGTCGAGATACGCGACGAGCCACGCAGGGCGTTGGCCCCAACCCGACCAGGTGTTAAGGGGGTTCGCTGGATCGCGATAACGCGCTTCGCCTCCTGGGGCCGTCTTCGATGGAAAAGGTACGAACTCGATCACGGTTCCATCCTGCCTGTTGACAAGACGCCGGTTTGCATTTTTGTCCTTGCCTGTCACTGATCACGATCCCATAATATACTCTGTCCGTTTTATGCGTAAGAGGATGTGTGAATAAATACGCCGCACTCACTCTCGTGCCAGTCGTGACGCTTTCCCTTGCGGGGCGGGCGCAGCCAACCTTGTCTCCGCAGATATTGAAGTTGGCTCGCACGTGTGCGCCGGACGTGCACCCCCTTACGGTCGCGTACCTCGTCAGCGCCGAGTCGCATAACAACCCGTTCGCGATCAACGTAAACGGCGGGCACAGCCTGGAACGTCAGCCCACCACTGAGCAGGAGGCCCGCGATGCGATCGCCAGGCTCGATGCGCGCGGTTGGAATTATGACGTCGGTTACACGCAGATCAACTCGGCCAATTTTCGCAGCCTTGGTGTCACCGGTACACAACTGCTGGACGCTTGCACGAATCTGCGCGCGGGCGCGCAAGTTCTCGGCGACTGCTACGCCCGTGCGGCTCAGCAGGTAGGGGAGGGGCAGGCGGCCTTGCAGCGGGCGCTGTCCTGCTACAACACCGGCAACCAGCAGAAGGGTTTTGCAAACGGCTATGTGAAACATGTCGTCGCCCAGGTCAAGCTGAAAGTCCCGGCCTTGCTCGACGGGCCGGTCGACCCGAATCCCTCGGGCGGCTTGAGCGCAAGCAACGTCAGCGCGGCCGCCGGAGCTATGCCATCCGCCGCGCAGCTCCCCCAGCAGCAGAACCCGCCCCCGTCTAACGCGCGTACACAGCTTGGCGAGCCTGGCGCGGCAGGCCAGATCGAAGCGGGCGCGTTCGCCCATCCCGAAATCGGCGCGTACCTACGCCGGATCTCAACGAAAGGAGACCAATGAAAAAGAAAGTCGTTTATCTCGCGATGCAAAGCCAGCTCGAAAGCATTCTGCGTGACTGGCGGGTTGTGCGTGTCGCGATCCACCGGATCGAAAAACGCGAGTGGATACCGCTTCTCGACATTGAGAACGACGCCGGCCAGGCGTACACGTGCGCGATCCGGGTGAAGAAGGACATGGAGCCTAGAACATGGTCCGACCTGCGCGCCCTGGTCGACTGGCTCGACACGAGGGTAGGCGTCAAAGAGTGCCGGTTGTCCTTGTCCGATTTCGAATGGGAATCCGAGACCTTAGCCGTGGAGTGAACCAGAGATGAAAAAGCACATGCAAGTTGCACAACTCGCCGCTGGCACCCTTGCATTGGTTGCAGCGAGTCAGGCCTTTGCCGTTGACACCGGAGCGTCGTCACTGAACTCGATGCACTCATGGGTGATGCTCTGGATTCCCGCCGCGTGCATTCTGGGCATCGTCGCGATCGGCGCCGGCATCTTCTTCCACCTGATCAAGTTCCATCAGATAGTCAACCCGGTTCTGGGCCTCATCATCATCGGCTCCGCATCGGCGATCGTGGGTTTCTTCGGCCTCGTCTGATGGCCAGGAAATTTCCACTCTTCAAGGGGGCGACGCGCGTAGCGACATGGCTGCTGATCCCTCGCAACGTGTTCGTCCTGACCTTCATGTTTTCGGCGTCCCTGTTCATGTTGATCCACCTCTGGGCGCTGCTCGTGTTCGGCGGCCTGTGGCTCATCGAATGGAGCATCACGAAATACGACGACCGCATGTTCCGCATCATCGGTCTGTGGCTGAAAACGAAGGTCCGCAACATGTACGAATCCGCCTTCACACGGGTGTGGGGAGGGTCCAGTTATTCGCCGGTCGATTACGCCGCACCGACGATTAACGACATTCGAGGCGAGGAATAGCATGGCCGTCGCTATCCGGAATATCAGCAGAACCAAGACTTTCACGAAGGAGCCTTCCTTCGTGAAGAACATACCCTATTCGCAGCACCTCACCGACACCATCATCAGCACGATCAGCGGCGAATATCTGGTCGTGTTCCGCGTCCCTGGCCGCACGCACCAGAGCGCGCACGATGAAACGCTCAGGTCGTGGGTTCTCGACCTCAACCACGTGGCGAAGCAGATCGGCAATGAACACGTGAAGTTCTGGACGCATCTGCATCACCACAAGATCGAGAGCTATCCGGCCGGTAACTTCAAGACCCGCTTTGCGCGCGAGCTGGACGCCAAATATCACAAGAGTTTCGAAAAGACGCCGCTGATGACGAACGACCTGTATCTGACGGTCGTCTATAACCCGGTAGGCGACCTCACGCAAAAATTCCTGGCACGGTTCGACCGGCCCTCGCGCGAGCAACTGGCCGAGCGGCAAAAGCAGGCAATCGCCGCACTCGAAGATATCGCGACCCAGCTAACCGGTGCGATGCGTTCGTATGGTATCGAACCGCTGGGCCTGTATTACCGCGACAAGAACGGCAACCTGATCGAGGAACAGCGCGACACGACCGAGGACGCCGACGAGCTGGACGACGATATCGAAGGCGATCTTCTCGCCAACCTGCCGGCCGGCGATGACGGTGCAGCACCGGACACGGTGCCGGCGGCGCAGCGCCATGTGTTCTCGCGTGCGCTGGAATGGCTTGGGTTCCTCGCGAACGGCGAATGGTCCCCGGTGCCGGTGTGCCGGGGCCGCATTCGCGACTACCTGATGACGAATCGCCCGGTCAGTTCGCTGTTCGGCGACGTGATCCAGATCCGCACCATCGACCGCAACCTTTTCACGGCAGGCGTTGAGATTCGCGAGTACGAGGAAGAAACGGAGCCGGGGCAGCTTAACCTGATGATGGAGGCCCCGTTCGAATTCGTTCTCACGCAGGTGTTTTTCTGCATGTCCAAGGCGGCCGGCCGCATCTTTCTGCGCAACCAGCAACTGTCGCTGATCGAAACCGGCGATCCGAGCCATTCGCAGATCAATCAGATTACGGATGCCCGCGACGATCTCGTTTCCGGCCGGTTCGTGATGGGCTTTCACTATGCGACCATCCATGTGGTCGGCGACACGGCCGAAAAGGCTCAGACACTGGCACGTCAGGCCAAGGTCATGCTCAACCAGTGCGGCGTTGCAGCGGGCCCGGTCGGCATGGCATCGGAGGCAGCGTATTACAGCCGCCTGCCTGGCAACACGGCGTTCGTGCCGCGCCCGGTGCCAGTCAATAGCTGGAACTTCTTCTGCTTTTCGTCGTTTCACAACTTCCTTTCCGGCAAGGCCACTGATAACCCGTGGGGCAGGGCGATTGCCCTGTTTCGCGCCGTCAGCGGCACGCCAGCGTTTTTCAGTTTTCACTCGACACCGACGAATGAGAATTCGTTCGGAAAGCGGCCTGCCGCGCTTACGGGCCTCATGGGGCGTGTCGGCTCCGGCAAGACAACGCTCCTGAACTTGCTGTTGACGTTCGCGACAGAGCTTTCCATTAATCCGCGCATGGCGATCTACGATCGCGATCGCGGCATGTATCCGCTCGTCAAGGCACTCCACGGGCGTTACACGGTCCTTAAGGACGGCGTGCCGACTGGTTGGCAGCCTCTCCAGCTCGAACCTACGCGCGTCCATATTAAGTTCGTCAAACGTCTGTTGCGCGTGCTTGCCGAAATCACCCTCAACGGTGAGCCACTTGAGCAGCACGAAATAGACGACCTGTCGGCGGCCGTTGATGCCGTCATGGGGCCGCCCATCGATGACCCGGAGGCTCACCGGAGCGAACAGACACTGATTCCGCTTGCCGACCGGTCCATCACCGCCGTGGTGGAGCATTTGCCCGATCCCTATCGCGGCCCAGGCGCGCGCATGACATTGGCAGCCATGCTCAGGCCGTGGACGCGCAACGGCGATTACGGGTGGCTGTTCGATAACGAAGCCGACACGCTCGACTTCAACACGCGCGATATCAACGCATTCGACCTGACGGAATTTCTCGTCGGGAAGGACGAGGTTGCGCCTGTCACCCGCACGCCGATGCTGATGTATCTCAACTTCCGCGTGCGTTCGACTATCGACGGCAAGCGCCGATTCATCCAGGTATTCGATGAGTTTGCACAGTATCTCGATGACCCCATTATGGTCCGCGAAATCAAGCGAGGCATCAAGAACGACCGTAAGAAAGACTGCATTTACGTGTTCTCGACGCAGGAACCGAATGACGCCATTTCGAGCAGCATCGGCAAGACCGTGATCCAGCAGATGGTGACGTTGCTGCTGCTCGAAAACCGTGACGCGGACCCGGAGGATTACATCGGCTGCGCGGGCCTGAAGCTCGCGCCAGCTGAATACGATGCGGTCAAGTCCATTCCGGAGCACAGCCGGCAATTCCTTATCAAGCAGAGCGGTCAGGCAGGGCTTGCCGTGATGAAGCTCGATGGCATGGATGAAGAGCTGAGCATTCTGTCCGGCACGCCGGACAACGCGGATCGGCTTGAAAGGCTCATTCGTGAGCTTGGTACCGACGATCCGGACGTGTGGTTGCCGCGTTACTACGCCGCTGTCGTCGGTAAGAAATCGGGCCGTTACTAGGAGAGACGCCGTGAACCTCTGGAAACACACCGCAATTGCGCTCGCGCTGGCTGCCTCGTGCACCGGCGCGCACGCGCAGATCATCACCGCATGTCCGACCTGCGACCTCACCGTTGTGACTCAGGCGATGCAGCAGATCGCCCAATTGAAGGCACAGCTCGACCAGGCGCGACAGCAGTACGAAGCGATTACCGGGTCGGTCGGAGGCTACAGCAGCATGTTGCCAACGAGTATTTCGAGTCTTCGCGGCAACCTGCCGCAGAACTGGAGTCAGGTCTATTCCGACGCGATGAACAGTACTTCCAGCGTCTCCGGTTCCGCCTCGTCCATCCTGTCTCAGTTCGACAATCAGATCCGCGGCATGGGTCGCGGCGATGCGCTCAAATTCATCGACCAGCAGCTCCATGCAAAGGGGGCCTATGACCGGGCGATAACCGAACGGGCCTATGACAACCAGATGCGTGAACTGAACGACATGCAGTCGCTCACGCAGCAGATCGGGCAGGCCACGACGCAAAAGCAGATCGAGGATTTGCAGGCACGCATCCAGACCGCACAGGGCGCAATCCACGGCGAGCAAGCCAAGCTTCAGCTGATGGCGATGGGGCAGCAGGCGCAAGAGCAACTGTTGCGTCAGCAACAGGCAATCGCCCAGAAACGATACCTGCTCGGCGACGACAACGAAACCAACACCGCACCGGATCTCACCGGCAACTAAGGATCACCACCATGAAGAAGTGTTTGCTCATTCTCGTAGCTCTCGTTCTCGTCGCTTGCAACAACAAGGAGGAAAGCCACACGCGGAGTTGGTATCGAGACCATGACGCGGAACGGAAAACGATGGTAGCTCAATGCAAGGACGACGCCGCGAAAGCGGTGACTCCCGAGTGCATGAACGCATCCAATGCCGAGTCCGATATCTATATCAACGGCAAAGACTATTACAAGAAGGGCGGCGACGCGAACAATGTGCCCAACTTGACCAACAAGTAGAGGAAACGCGATGGCCTACGATGGCGTAACCCAAATATTCAACTACATGGACGCGGTAACGACGCAAATCGTTGCTGAGAATGTGAGTCGAATTATTGGATGGGCCGCGCCGATTGCGGCGCTTGGCCTCACGATTCAGCTCACCATCGACGGCCTCGCTACGCTCTTGCGACCTAGCGGCGAGCCTCTGTCGCAGCTCGTAGAGAAGTTCGTCAAGTATTTTGCCATCATAGCCATCGCCGGTGCCGGCGGGCTGTACGTAACGACTCTGGCGAGCACTGCCATGCACCTGCCAGACGAGCTAGGGTCGGTGCTGCTGTTGAATGGCTCTACCGCCAGCGGCAGCACGAGCGCCATAGCCGGCATGATCGATTCGGCGATGGACCACAGTCTTACGGTCATGAGAACGTTGTTCGATCAAGCAGGCATCACGTCCGAACGAGGGTTGGTCGCGCTGATACTCGGCATTGTTGTAATCATTTCCACACTGCTGATTTGCGGCATTGGGGCTATTTCGATCCTGCTCGCTAAATTCCTGCTGGCGATCACCGTATGTTTTGGGCCATTTTTCATTCTGCTCTTGATAGTCCCGCCGCTTGTTAGTTTCTTCGGGAACTGGCTTGGCTCAGTCCTTAACTACATTCTCCTCATTGCCATGACGGCGATGAGCTTCGGAATTTTCATGCATTTCTTCGACAACGCTATTTCAGCGGCGGCGAACCCCAATCCGAACTCAGGCGCACTGATGGCAATCATCACCGCCGGCATCATCACCGTTATGGCCGTTGTTCTCCTGAAGTCCTTGCCTGATCTAGCCGCGCGATGGACCAACGGCGTCAGTACGAAACTCGCCCAGCACCTTCCCCAGCCGCGTCCCTCTCCGACCGGCAATGGCGGCGGCAAGGGTAGCGGCGGCAACAGCGGTTCGGGCAGCGGTGGCGGTACCGGAAGCGGCAGCGGGTCCGGTTCGTCGGGTTCCGCCGGCCGATCGTCCGGCAGTTCCAGCGGCGCCAGTGACGGGTATTCATATGCACGAGGCTCCCAGGGATCAGTCGGTAGCTTCGGCGGGTCGGGCTCCAGCGGTAGTTCGTCCTCGGGTTCCGGCAGCAGCAGCTCGCCCGGCAGTTCATCTACCAGTTCCGGCAGTGCCAGCAGCGGTTACGCCCGAGGCTCCCAAGGCTCGGAGAGCCGCTCCTGAAACCAGTCTCAGGGAGGAATCGATGAACACTCGCCACATCGCTGTCGGTCTGTTGGCGTTGACCGCACTGGCCGGATGCGCCCACGTTACGCCCCCGCCCGAGCCCGACATGACCAGGCTTGTTCCGGTCAACAAGACCATTCCCGAAGAGCTGCAGGGCCGCGTCACGCCGCAGTCGCTCATGTCGAAAAATGCAGGAGGAACCGCACGATGATGAATCTGGCTCTTGGAAAACAAGAGAAGTCGAGCGCGACGCCGATCACCGCAAGCGACATTGAGAAGTACAAGGAAGAGCGTCAAGGGCTCGAAGTCGATCTGCTCGATGAAGTCCTGACCTCGCGCAAGCGCGCGTGGCAAGTCAGCGCTTCGGCCATCGGCTTCGGATTCCTCGCGCTCGCCCTGGCGGGCTTCGTCATCTGGCGTTACAGCCAGCCAATTCCGGAACACATGCTGGTCATGGACCCGAAGACGGGCGCAGTCCAGCAGGTGTCACTGATGCCAGGCGAAACCACGTCGTACGGCGAGGTCGTCGATAGCTACTGGATTGCCCAGTTTGTCATCCATCACGAAGGCTACGAGTTCTACTCGGCGCAGGCCGACTACGACTTCATCAGCCTCACAGCAACCGGCGAGGTCGCCGACAGGTATCAGAAGCTCTGGAACGGCGCGGACGCGCCCGACAAGAAGCTTGGCGATACCGAAATGACCCGGGTCAACGTTTCGTCTGTCATTCTGGATCGCGACCATTGCATCGCGACGGTGCGTTACTCCACAACCAGAAAGTATCGTGCCCGTCCGAGCGATGAGCCGACGAAATACTGGATCGCGACGGTTGCGTACAAGTACGCAACCAAGCCCATGACCGCGAAGCAGCGCTTCATCAATCCGTTTGGATTGCAGGTGCTGGCCTTCCGGCCGAACGCCGAGGCTACGGAGAATTGACATGCGTCTTGCAATGATTTCCTTGCTCGCCGCGCTTGCGTTCACGGGCGTGCAGCACGCATGGGCCATCGGCCCGAAGAAGGATTCGCCCTACGACCGTCGCATCAAGTCGGTCACCTATAACCCGATCGATACCGTTGAAGTCAATTGCGTGATTGGACTCGCGCTGACGATTACGGTTGCGCCTGGCGAGCGGTACGTTACGCACGCCTTTGGTGACCAGGCGGCATGGGCGCTCTCGCAGAACGGCAATCACATCTTCGTGCAGCCCACCCAGGCGAACAGCGACACGAACCTGGTGCTGGTTACCGATCGCCGCGTGTACCACCTGCTGCTGCATTTCATTGGCTCGAAAAAGGCCGACGATGGCAGTGCCGGCAACACGGCCGGGAGCTTCATCAGGACGCCGTGGGCAATGCGTTCGGCAACGATCGCGTTGAACTACAACTATCCGGACGACGACCGCCGCGCGGCGCTCGCGAAGACGAACGCGCAGCGCGTGAAGGATGCACTCGCGACGGCTTCCGATCAGGGTCTGGTGAACATGAGCTATGAACGGTCTTACGATCCGGCGATGAACGATATCGCCCCCGTCAACGTGTGGGACAACTATCGCTTCACGTCTTTCAAGTTCCTCCCGAACGCCGAGTTGCCGACCATCACCTATGTCAGCGCTAGCGGCAAGGAAACCGTACCCAACGTCCATATCGAAGGGCCGAACCACAACATCATCGTCGCCGAACTGGTTGCCAGGGAATGGCGTGTCCGGTCGGGCGGCAAGGTAATCGGTGTCCTCAACCGGAACTTCAATCCCGCGCTCGGCGCGAATCCGAGCGGTACGGTTTCGCCCAACGTTCGGCGGATGCTCAAACAGGACAATGGAGACAACCCATGACCGACCGTCACGACACGCCCGAATCCGTACCGGACGGCCGGCAGCCGTTCGTGGCTGGTCCCAGGAGGTCTGTTCCGGGCCTTGCCGCCTTTCTTCTGCTAATGGTCGTGCTGGCTCTCGCGCTGATCGGCTTTCTCGCGTGGCACGCGTTGCACCCGAAAGCTCCCGACCCGGACCCGGCCAGCTCGAAGCGCGACCAGACGTTCGCCGGCGCGCTACCTCAGCGTCACTTCACCGAGACGCCGGCGAGTGTCCTACCGAGCAGTTCCCCGGAGCCAGCCAGTGCGCCTGCTAATAGCACCAACGCCGCAGCACAAGGCCAGCAACAGGCCTCACCGGAGGAACTGGCTAATCTGCGCCGCCTGGGGCGAAGCCAGGGCGGAACAGGCAACGCGCAGGGTGCCGGCGCACAAACCGACGCCGGTGCAACCCCGCCGGCGCCGCCGGGTGGCTCGCCGGTCCAGCGCGTCAGCCAGAGCAGTGACACGCTCGACCGGGCCACGACCGCCGCACGGCCGCAAGCCGTCAAGGCAACCATGCTCGCGCACCCGAGCCTCACGGTGCCGAGCGGCGTCATGATCCCGTGCGGCACCAAGACCGAGCTGGACACCACGCAGCCCGGTATGGTGTCCTGCCAGGTCAGCAGCGACGTCTATTCGGCTGATGGCAAGGTCAAGCTGGTCGACAAGGGCGCGCACGTCGACGGCGAGATTTCCAGCGGCATCAAGATGGGCCAGAACCGCGTATTTGTGTTGTGGACCCGCGTGCGCAATCCGGACAACACCCTCGTCAACATCGACAGCCCGGGCACGAACGCCCTTGGCAGCTCCGGTATCCCCGGCCAGGTCGATACCCATTTCTGGACCCGGTTCGGTGGTGCCATGTTCATTTCCGTGTTTTCCGATGTCGGACAGGCCCTCGTGCAGGTCGCCGCGAACAGCACGAACAAGTCCGGCAACGGCAATACCTATCTCAATCTCGACAACACGTCGAACACGTCCAACCAGCTTGCAGCCGAGGCGCTGCGCGCAACGATCGACATACCGCCGACGCTGTATGACCAGCAGGGCGACCGCGTGATGATCTACGTCCGCCGTGATCTTGATTTCAGTGACGTGTACACGCTCTCCATGAGTGAGCCTCAACAATGAACGCACCTGCAAACATCAAGTATTTCGACAACCGTTCGTTGCTCTCGACGCTGGGGCCGCTCAACGAGTACCTGAGCGACCCCAGCGTCTACGAGCTGCGCGTGAACCGCTTCGGCCAGCTCGTGTGTGCGACCACGAAGGGGCGCATCCTGCTCGATGCGCCGTTTCTTACCCGGTCGTATCTCGAAAAGCTCACGAATACGCTGCTGAACGCTAACGGCCTGCCGCGCCGGCCCGTCAACGATGTGTTGTTGCCGGACGGCTCGCGCGGCGTCATCTGCTGGCCGCCGGCCGTTCTCGAAGGAACGGTGCTGATCGCGATCCGGAAGCATCTGGCCGTCGACAAGTCGCTCGAAGAGCTTGATGCGGAAGGGCGCTTCAAGAAGCTACAGATCCGCACGTTTGCGGATTCCCTGAAGCTCACACCGTTCGAAGAGGAGATGGTTGCCCTGCGCGACAGCGGCGACTACGTGCGCTTTCTTCAGAAGGCCGTCGTCGGCAAGTTCAACGTTGCCGTCGCCGGCGCGACCGGTTCGGGCAAATCGACGTTCACGCGCACGCTGTTGAAGTACGTACCGCGTCACGAACGGGTGTTAATTCTGGAGGATACACACGAGGTTGGGTCCGGTGATCACGACGAAATCGGCTACCTCGTATACGGCGAGCAGGAAGGGCGTCTGTCCGCGCGCGAGTGCCTGAAAACCACGATGCGCCTGTCGCCGGACCGCATTTTCCTGACCGAGCTGCGCGACGATGCTGCGTGGGACTACATCAAGAGCGCGAACACCGGCCACCCCGGGGGCATCTTCTCGACGCACTCCAACAGCGCGGCCGAAACGCCGAGCCGCATCGCGGACCTCGTGAAGTCATCCGATGTCGGCCGGATGCTCGACTACGACATGATCCTGCGAACGATTCACGCGACGCTCGACCTGATTATCTACATGAAGGACTGGGACGTTGTGGAGCTGCTGTACGACCCGCTTTTCAAAAAGCAGAACGCTGCCAAGTGACGGAGCGCCTCATGCACACGATCCGTCGCACACACTGAGGACTTAAACGACCATGAGTGAAAAACCTACCCACAAATCGTCCGCGCGTCTGCTGCTGCCGATTGTCAAACGTGAGCCGGAAAAGACGAAGGTCACGGCCAGCTTGCCGCAGGACGTACACGCCGACTTGCTCGCCTACCAGCGTGCCTATCAGGAAATGAACGGCGCCGAAGTATCACTCGACTTCATTATCGAGCAGGTACTTCTCCAGCACATGAAACGCGACAAGGCATTTCAGGCGTGGAAAACAACGGCCCCAAAGGCGGCTTCACAGACCTGACCGCAACGACCGGTGCATCTCGCGTCCCGATCTTCGGCCGGTAGAAAGAATTCAGTGGCATGCGACGTGTGTCCTAACAGAAAAGGGGAAGACCGAAGTCTTCCCCTTGCTACGGCTATGCAGCCTTCCCGGGTTACACCGGAACCCAACCACGCAACCGGTCCTGATCTTCACCTGCGGGGCCGACCGACAACATGATTCGCATCGAACCGTCAGCGTTCCGGGTGCGCTGGCCTCTCAGTCTCAACTCGCCAGCGGCTATCGCAGCTTCGTCGGAAGGCGGTTCGTCCCTGAACATCGGCAACAACGATAGCCAGCCGCTGTATTCCGGTTCGGAAACCTCCTTCGCATATGCGCAAGCCCGAAGCTCGCCGACGTAGTGAACGTCTGTCGATCCAAAGGCAAGACAGAGCAGATGCTCGCCGTCTATGCCAACCCCAAGTGAAGCAATGACGGGCATCACAGCTTCAGCCGTCCGGACAAATCCCATCATGAGCGGCTTGCTGATCGGACCACGCCATTCGTCGATCGCTCTCCGGGCTTCCGGAAGAACGAACAATTCACCAGTTGCAACGGTCGTTACCGAGAACATATGGCCTCCAGAAAAAGGCCATCCGGGAGCGTCGTTTGACGTTCCACGAATGGCGGAACGTCGAACAACACTGGGTCGATTCTAGGCGAAAAAAGGCAGTTGTCCAGGTCAATGCTCAACGCATTGACGTGAGCGAAGTTCATCACAATTTTTGTCGACAACTTCCTTTGAACGTGTGCTGGCGTTCCCCTTCACGTTGCTTCGCGAACCCTTGTGATGGAGATCGATATGCACCCGCTCGCGTTGCATTACTGGATACCAATACTAAGTTGTACGTACATGAACGCACGTACACCCCCTGGGATGGCCGCGACTACTACCGCAGGGTCGATTACAGCCGCGTGGTCTGGTGCTGATGCGACGGCGCGACCGAGGCGTCGAGCGGGCGGGCAAAATAAGGACCGGGGCAACTGCCGGGCAACTGCCCCGGCCACAGTCAGGCCTGTTTAATCGTCGCAACCGGCAGGAAGAGCCGGAGTGGCGTGTCGGTGATCGGCACGAAGCCGTACTTCCGGTAAAACCCCACAGCGTTGTCGTCGATCGCATCGACCACAATGCACTGCACGCCTATGGCTTCGGATGTAGCCACAACCGTGTCAAGTGCGTGCCCGAGAAGGTATTCGCCGAGCCCCTGACCTTTCTGGTTCCTGTCTACGGCAAGCCGTGCCAGGAGCACCGCGGATACCTTGTCGGGGAGCCGCTTACCCGGCATCCCCTCCGTCTCCACCAAAAATGCCGACAGGGCGTAGTACCCGACGACCTTTCTCGGGTCGTCGGGCAGCGTCGCGACATAGGTGCGAGCAATGTTTTTCTGTTGATGCTGGCTGGCCATCTTCCGCAGCCATTCATTCATCGAACTGACGCCGCAATCGAAATCGCTGCGGTTATCGTTCGCCTCAAGTCGTCGAATGTGTGCTTCCACTCTTTTTGTTCCGGAAACGTGCCATTGCCCGCTGCAGCGCCTCGTTCGGCTTTGGCGGTTCGTCCAGCAGTGCGAAGAAACGCTTCGATTCCTCCATCGTCAGACGGATGGAACGGATGACTTCCTCCTGCTCGATGACCTGTTCCGCCGCCCGAAGTGCCGATTGCACAATGAACTGGTTAAGGGTGCTGCCCGACAGATCTGCAGCCAGCTGCAGTACTGCCTGCTTCTCCGCACTCAACCGGGCCGTGATTCGCCCGCGACCGGATTTGTCCGTATCGCTGTCGTGCCTGGTAGTCATCGCTTTTCCTCATGTGGGACTGTGCATCCGTGGTGCCTCCCGGCGTCCAAGGGGTGCTGTCCTTTTCCCCAATAGCGGGCCGATTTGCCCGCCCTCCGATTACAGCCTGCAGCTGCTTCAATTTCCTTCACCAGCGAAGGTGGTGACATTATAGCACATCTGGCGTCAAAATGGCGCCAGATGTCGTGCATGAGTCAACAGAAGCGGCTGAGCGTTCCCACGCTTCAGTAAAAGTTCGCGCCGATAACAGATGGCGAGACCGTTTCATTACAAAGGAGCCAAAACGATGGCGTGGCATGTGTACGAGTTCGAAAAAAATGCATCTAGCTCTTCAGGCATGTTCAGTATGAGCGAATGGAAAGAGCGGCTGGCCGCGGACGCGGGCGAATATGCCGCGTCCCGGGTGGACATGGAACTGGCCGACGCCGTCGGCGCCGCCAGGGAGGCTGGCTGGCGAGGCGAAGTGCAGGGCGAGCCGCGCATCTTCGTTTGCCGAACGAAAAGGAGTTCCAGTTCGGATTCGTCTGGACCGGCACGCAGGCCTATCGGTCCGACCACCTCAAAAAATAATAAGCAATGGAATCAGACACCAGCCGGTAATCCATTCGCGCCGGTGGGCCTGGTAGTGGAAAGGAACTGATCAGAAAGAAAGTTGCGCGCAGATTCATGTCTTCCGGCCGTGGTTGGCGCAACGGAGATGGGCGTGGCGCAATGGTTCACCTTTGGTCGCCCCAACAACGGTACGCCAGCCCAGACTGGATCGAGGCGGCGCATCGCAGCCGGTGGGCGCCTCGAGTTCACCGGGGGTACGCGGCTCGACGACCCCACCGAGCAATGATTACCGCTCGTGTATCAGACTTGTAACAAAATGTGACTGCAGCGGCCGAGCGGCCCGGCAAGTCCAAAAAATCAGGGTATTCATCAGTCTAAACCGAGCTGGATCGGCGATATGGAAGCGCTCCACTGACCCATATGAGTCTTTTTTACCGGCAACTATAACGGACGCCGCTTTTTGGCGAGTGTTCTACCCGTAAATTCGTGTTTCTTGAATGTAACAAATTGTGACTTGCGGACAGCCTCATGATCTTCCCCGTACGCGGATTTTGTTGTGACGAATCTATGCTCCCGATAATTGTGTGATGTCTTGCGGAGCCTTGAATTACCGTGAGAGGCGCCATCGCGCCTAATTCCGCCTGAGGCTTTCCTCAGACTTTTTCTGTTCGCCTTGCCACATTAATGTCTGCGCGACCCACGAACGCCCGGACCTTGCCAATTTTCACTTGTGAAACATTCGCTGTCACGGATTCATCAAGAGGTCTTTCATTTGGCCAAATGAACTAATCCCAGCAAGCCTTTCGGCATACATGGCACCGTTCTGGCTATATGTCCCGCACACCGACGACGCGCATGGTTCCGGCAGTAACAGCGTCTCGATTTCAGGTGCCACAGAACAGCTGGCGGGGGAGTTTGGTTCTGCGGCGCCGGAAAACTTCGGCACTTCCGGTTTTGTTTGCCAATGGTGGCGAAGTTCAGGGAACTGCGATGCCAGTCTGGACCGGCACCGCAGTTCCCGAAGAAAGTGGCATTGGGGAGGGGACGGGGCTGGAGCGCATTGTCGAGGCGATGTGCTCCAGCGCCCAAACCGGTCAGCCAGGCCAAAACCGGCTGCGCAGTTGGCAGCCTTCACCAATGTCCGGTCCCACAGCGGGCATGTTTAGTGTACCTGAGTAAAACAACTTCTTTTTTTAAGGAGCTTCAAATGCAAAAAACTCTCGACCTGATCCGTGCCTTTGCGCGTGAAGAAGATGGCGTGACGGCAATCGAATATGGTCTGCTGGCTTCGCTGGTTGCGTGCGGCATCATTGTGGCTGCCACGGGTCTGGGAACTCAACTTAGCTCTACGTTCAACTACATCAGCGGCAAGTTGCTCGCGGCCAATCCGGCGTAAACGCTGCTCGATTTGGTCATCGAGAAGTCGCAGCAGTAGTAGCCCATCCAAAGAGCAGTCCCTGCCTAATTCAGGGCTGCTCTTTCTTAACCAACGCCGAAATGGAAACGGGGGAACGCCATGAACGCTTTCGAATTTCCAGTCGGCGCGTGTCTGCTGGGTTTGGTGGCAACGGCTGCAGGTTTGGATTTGCATGAGCGGCGCATTCCGAACGTGCTGGTGCTCGTGGGCCTTGCGCTGGCATTCGCGGTGCAGTGGGGCCTGCACGGCGCAGGCGAGGGCAGCCACCGCTGGATACTGGGCCTGCTCACCGGAGGCGGCCTGTTCTTTCCGCTCTACCTGTTGCGCGGCATGGGTGCGGGCGACGTGAAACTGATGGCGGCCGTGGGCGCGTTCGTCGGACCGGAGCCGGCGCTGGAGATAGTGCTGGTGACCTGCGTCGTCGGCGGCGTCTGGGCGCTGGCGGTGGTGATCTTCAAGCGCAAGGTGAAGTCGACCGGCACCAACACGCTGGCCATCGTGCTTTCGGGGAGAGGGCTGAGCGGCAGGCTGTCTGAAACAGGAAAGGACGCCGCATTGCCTTCTGTCGGGTCGTTGCCGTATGGCGTGGCTATTGCCTTGGGCACGCTCAGCATCATGGTCCTGCATTCGGGGCAGAGCCTCGGTTGACGCGCAGCCGGATTCAATTCACAAAGAGAGCCCATGGCCGAAGGGCAAGAGAAAAAAAAGACAGCAGAACAGGCAGCAGACAGAGAAGACTTCGTGCAATGCACGAGACCAATTCGGGGGTACAACGTGAAAGACGAACAACCAACGGCGCCGCAAGCGTCGGCCGACGTGACGCGCCTGCATGACGCAAGCCGCGCACGGTCGGATGCGGACCAGGCCGGCACGAGCCTGCTGGTCCGCGCGCCGCGGACCATCGCTGAAACGGGCCTCGATCAGAACTTTCTTCTGGAACTCGTTGCGAAGTCCGCCTTCGTGATGGGGAAGGTGTCGCTGTCCCAGCTTGTGCAACGGCTCAAGCTCGGGGCAAGCGTGCTAGACAGCGTCGTGTCGTTCGGCGTGCGGGAACGGATTCTCGAAATCGTCCGGCGCGGCGCCAGCGACCTCGATGTCGAACTGCAACTGACGGAAGGCGGCCGCCAACGTGCGTCCGAATTCATGAACCGCTGCCGTTACGTCGGCCCGGCGCCCGTTTCGCTTGCCGCCTATGAAGCGGCGCTGAAGCGGCAATCCGTGCGGCACATGCACGTGACGCACGGGCAGGTGCGCGCGGCCTTCGCAGGGCTGACGGTCCGGACCTCGCTGCTCGACGACATTGGCGGTGCGGTCAATAGCGGCAAGCCGGTGATCTTCTTCGGGCCGCCAGGCAGCGGAAAAACTTCGCTTGCCGAACGATTGGGCAATCTGCTGCCGGGCCGCGTCGCGGTGCCGTATGCCGTTGCCGTCGAGAACGAAGTGATCCAGATTTTCGACCCGCTGATCCACGAGCCCGTCACGATGGCTTCGCACGACGGCGCGTTGAGTGCGCCCGTCGATGCGCGCTGGCAGATCTGCCGGCGGCCCACGGTGCTGTCGGGCGGAGAGCTCACGCTCGAGATGCTCGAGTTGCGCTACGACGCAGCCAGCGGCTTTTATCAGGCGCCGCCACACGTAAAGGCCAACGGCGGTCTTTACGTGGTCGACGACCTGGGACGTCAGCGTGTCGAGCCGGCCGAACTGCTCAACCGCTGGATCGTACCGTTCGACCGCGGCCGCGACATGCTCACGTTGCATACGGGCTTGCGCTTTTCGCTGCCGTTCGATGTCTGGGTGGCATTCTCGAGCAACTTCTCGCCGGCGGATCTGGGCGACGAGGCGTTCTTCCGGCGTCTCGGCAGCAAGCTGTATGTCGGCGCGCTCGACGTCGCCGAGTACCGGGCCGTGTACGAACGCCGCTGCGAAGAGCTGCGCGTGGTGTCGGACGACGATTCCTTCGAATACCTCGTGCATCACCTGCACATGACGTCGGGCCGGCCGTTGCTCGCCTGTTATCCGGGCGACCTTCTGCGCATCGTGCTCGCCAATGCGAAGTACCTGGATCAGCCGGCCATCGCCGACGCGCTGAGTCTTCTGCGCGCCTGGAACGCCTATTTCGCGGTGGTCGGTGAGCACGACACCCCGCCGCCGCAACAGCAAGGCGCCGCTGAGAGAAGCGCAAAAAAATCAGCGGCCGGTTAATGGACCGGTTAAACGGCCGGAAACCCTAGTCAGGAAACAGGTCAGGCATCAGGGAGAGTTGTCATGAAGAACATACGTGCGTTGGTGATGTTGCTGGTTGCCGCGGTGGCCGGGCTCGGTGCGGTAGCAATGGCATCGCGCTGGCTGATGGACAGGTCGTCGGGCATGACGGCCAAGGTTGCCGTCGCGGCCGTCGACATCAACCTCGGACAACGGCTGAATACCGATTTCATCAAGATGGTGGACTGGCCATCGGGCAGCGTGCCGCCCGGCGCGTTCACCGATGGCCAGGCGCTCGACGGGCGCGTGATGAAAAACAGCGTGCTGCGGGGCGAGCCGATCCTCGAAGGCAAGCTGAGCCCGGTGGGCACCATGGGCGGTCTTTCGGCTGTGATCGCGGAGGGGCGCCGAGCCATCACGGTGCGCGTGAACGATGTGATAGGCGTCGCGGGTTTCGCGCTGCCAGGCAACTACGTCGACATCATCGTCAGCACGCAGCAGGACAAGGGCAACGACAAGGGCTCGACCAAGGACGAGAGCATTTCGAAGATCGTGCTCGAGAAGATCCTCGTGCTGGCCGTTGCTCAGGAAGTCGGCCGCGACGAGACCAAGCCGAAAGTGGTCAACGCCGTCACGCTCGAAGTCACGCCTGAACAGGCAGAGAAGCTCGATCTGGCGCGCAGCGTCGGGACGTTGTCGCTCGTGTTGCGCAACCAGGTCGACACGGCAACGCTGCCGACGGGCGGCGCAACGAAGTTCACGTTGCTCGGTACGCAAGCTCCCGTGGCCGCATCGGCGCCTGCGGCGGCACCAGTACGCCCCGTACGGGCGCATTACGCGGCACACCCGGCTGCGCCGCGTGACTGCATCGGCGTGTTGTCGGGCGTACTCGGCAGTGTCGAATGTTTCTAGACCGGCTGCGGCCGTTCTGACCGGGTCGCCGTGGCTGGCAACAACAAGGCAGGAACGCAAGTCTCGACTTGCAGATATCGGGGGCATGACGAAATGAAAACGAAACCAGCATTCTCATCCTGCAGCACCAAGCAACGCTGCTCACTGGGCAGCAAGGCGATCGCTGCGATGGTTTGCTTTGGACTGATCGGTGCGCAGACTGTCCAGGCACAAGAGGTGTTTGAATTTCCGATGATGGGGAAGCGCGGCGCGACTCCGCCATTGCCGGCAGGCCGCGGCGCGATGCCGATGACGCTCGCGATGGGCGGGCCTGCTGGCGTTGCCGGCGCCGCGGGCGTGGCAAACGGACCTTTGCCTCTGCGCGGCCCAAGCTGCACGGGCGAAATCCGCGATGAAACGACGGTCAACGTGCCCGTCGGAAAATCGGTTCTCGTGCCCCTTATGGAGCCCGCGCGCAACCGCACGCTCGGCAATCCGACGATCGCGCAGGCCGCGCTGGTGTCGCCGCGCACGCTCTACGTCGTCGGCATGACGGTCGGCACGACCAACATGATCGTGCAAGGCAAGAGCGGCGGCTGCCAGATGATCAACGTGATCGTTAATATCGACGCCAATGGATTGCAGCAGGCACTCGGGCAACTGTTGCCCGAAGAGCGGGGCATCCGCGTGTCGACGGCTGCCGGCAACCTGGTGCTGGGCGGCAACGTGTCGAGCGCGCCCGCCGCGCAACAGGCGATGCAGATCGCGCAGGCCTTCGCGGACTCGCAACCCACGCAGCAACAGCAGGCAGCCTCGGCGAATTCGGGCAACGGGACGGCGAGCATGAGCCAGCAAAGTTCGAGCACCAGCAAGGCGGCCGGGGTGATCAACATGATGTCCGTCGACTCGCCACAGCAGGTGATGCTGGAAGTCAAGGTGGCCGAGGTGTCGAAGACGCTGATCAACCAGCTGGGTTCAGCCGTCAACATCCAGGGCGGCTTCGGTTCGTGGGCGGGGGCGCTCGTGAGCAATCTGCTCGCGGGCGTGACGAGCGCGCTGGCTGTCAGCAAGGCCAACAACCGCCCGTTCAATCTCGCCGTCGATGCGCAGAAGACCGACAACCTGATCAAGATTCTTGCCGAACCGAACCTCGTGACGATCAGCGGTCAGGAAGCCACGTTCCTTTCGGGCGGCAAGATCTTCATTCCCATTCCCCAGAGCAGCGGCAACGGCGTATCGAGCATCACGCTGCAGGAAGAAGAGTTCGGCGTCGGGCTCAAGTTCACGCCGACCGTGCTGTCTGGAGGGCGGATCAGCCTGAAGGTGGCGCCTGAAGTGTCCGAACTGTCGCCCACGGGTGTGGCGGTCTCGGCTTCGGGCTTGACGGGTATTTCCATCCTGCCGCTCATCAACACGCGTCGCGCGTCGACGGTCGTGCAGATGCACGACGGCGAGTCGTTTGCGATCGGCGGACTGTTGAGTAGCAACGTGACGGGCGCGCTGAAAGCCGTTCCCGGTCTGGGCGAAGTGCCCGTTCTCGGCGCGTTGCTTCGTAGCACATCGTTCCAGCAGGACCTGACGGAACTCGTGTTCATCATCACGCCGCACCTCGTGAAGCCGCTGCAAACCGCGAACCTGCCGCTGCCGACGGACAGCTTCTCGCAAACGAACGAAGTTGACGTGTACGCGACGGGCAACATGGAAGGCCGCCACGGCAAGTATTCCGCCGCGCCGGCCGGGACCGAGCCGGGTAATGCGCCAGCGCCGGCACCTGTGCCCGCACCCGCACCCGCACCTCAGGCGCCCGCGGCACCCGTGTCGAATGCACTGCCGCCGCATGACACACAGGCCACGTCGAGCGCGCCCGCGCAGCCGGTCGCGTCCGGCAATGCAGCGCCGCCGCAGAAGGTCGAGCCGTCGGCTCAACCCGTGGTGCTCAATCCGGTGACGGACGAACGGGCAGCACGGATTGCCCGCATCGAGAGCGCCGCCCGCCGGATCGCTGCACGCGAGGGACGGCAGGACGTCGCGAACACCGATGCTTCACGCCATACGCTGGACCACTGAAGTCACGCCAAGGGGAATCTCATGAAACTCGCACATATTGTTTTCGCACGCCGGGCAGCGCTGGCGGTGTCGGTCTGCGGCGCGCTGGGTGGATGCATGTCCAGCACGCCGATCTGGGATGCGCATAGGGGTGAAGCGCTGAAGGCAGTCACCCAGGCGCAGATCATCGACCCGCATGCGGGAGAGCACGCGCCGTCCGCGCAGGGCGTGGATGGCAAGTCCGCAGCATCGGCGATGGCCAACTACGACAAGTCATTCAAGGAAATCGTGCCTACGCCGAATGCCTTCGTGATCGGCGTAGGCAGCGGCACCACGGGCCAATAACAACGGCAGCTTCATAACAACAGCTTCGGGGAGATCGTCATGCGTCGCGTCAATCGTTCTGGTGCATACGGTGCTGCGCATCGGCGTGAGCGCGGCATCGTGGCGATCATCGTCGCACTCACGCTTGCGGTGCTTGTCGCCTTCGCCGGTATTGCGCTCGATCTGGGCAAGCTGTACGTCGCGAAAAGCGAACTGTCCAACGCTGCAGATGCGTGCGCTCTGGCAGCGGCGCGCGACCTGACGAAAGCAGCGTCGCTGGATGTACCCGAGGCGGCAGGGATGACCGTGGGGGCGAGCAACCGCGTGTTGCTGCAGAGTGAAAACGTGTCTCTTTCGACCAAAAGCAATGTCACGTTCAGCAAAACGTTCACCGGAACCTATCAGACAAAGGACAAGTTCATGCCGGCCGATGTGCCGAGCATCGGTTACGTACGCTGTACGGTGAGCCGCACGGGCATTGCCAACTGGTTCATGCAGGTGCTCGACGCCACACTCGGCACGTCGGCCGTTGCAGCGACCGCCGTGGCGTCGACCACGCAATCGCAGACGACCTGCGCGCTGCCCGTTGCCATCTGCAAGCCGGCCGCTGGCAGCTCCTACAACGTGGGGGACTGGGTGTCCAGCAAGGTAGGTTCGGACAATCAGTTGACCGGCAACTTCATGTGGGTCGCGTACCCTGGTCAGAATGTGCCGGACATGAAAACGCTTCTCACGGGTTCGGGACAGTGCACGTTGCCGACACTCGGTACACAGGTAGGCCATACCGGCAACATCCAGAGCATGGACGACGCCTGGAACACGCGTTTCGGTATCTACCATGGCTCATACAATCCGCCGCCGGATCCCACTGGAATATCCGATTTCACGGGCTTCGCCTATTCGCCCGTGACGCAGCTCAACGGGACCATTCCGACAAGGAATGTCTTTCCGGATTTCCGCGACAACCAGCGGCCGAATCACACGCCTTATCAGGGCAACTCCACGGCGAATCCCCTGGAGGTTCAGGGTACTACCCAGTCGAGCATCTACTACTCGAGTGGCGCCGACCGGCGGCTGGCGCTTGTGCCCGTGACCGACTGTTCCGCGTTGCAGAACAGCCAGCAGGCGCCGATCCAGTCATGGGCCTGCGTGCTGATGCTGCACCCGATGGAGAAGGGCGGCAGCAAGAGCGGGCTTGACGGCGCGATCTACCTGGAGTACCGCGGTGACGCGACCGATACGTCCACGCCCTGCGCAACACAGGGTATTCCGGGAAGCACTTCTGCTGGCATCGGGCCGATGGTGCCGGTGCTGGTTCAATAGGGGGGGACTGTCATGCGCTCGCAAAGAAAATCGATACGCGGGATGCAGGGCGCGGTGGCTGTCGAGTTCGCGCTCCTGGCAATCCCGCTGATCACGCTGCTGCTTGGCATCGCTGAGTTTGGCCACGCGTTCTATCAGTACAACACGGTCGTCAAGTCAGTGCGGGATGCGACGCGTCTGCTGTCAGCGTATGACCCGACCGACACCGCCGACTATCCGCTTGCACAAGCCCAGTGTCTTGCTGCCTATGGCACGGCAGACTGTTCAGGTTCGCCACTTGTCGCTGGCCTGAAGACGAACATGGTCGTGGTGTGTGACCAGGTCAACACCGCCGGGTGCACAGGACAGTTCAAGAACGTGCCAACCAATCCGCCCGCCGAGACGATCAATCTTGTGCAGGTTAAGGTCACAGGCTATCCGTACTCGCAGATCACTGGGTTCTTCAATCTGGGCAGCCTGATCTTCGGGGACATCAGTTGCGTCATGAGGCAGGTGCTATGAACAGGCTCAACATCCATCGTCTGCCCGGCGCCCGGCGCCAGCGTGGCGTCGCCGCGCTCGAGTTCGCCTTGATATCTACGGTGTTCTTCACGCTGCTGATCGGCATCATGGAGATGGGACGCGTGCTGTTCTACTGGAACACGGCAGGGGAGGCCACGCGGATGGGCGCGCGGGTGGCCGTGGTGTGCGACATCAACAGCAGCCAGTCGGCAAGCAATCCGGTGATCAGGGATATGCAGCAGTTACTGCCGATTCTGCAGCCCTCCAACGTAACAGTGACGTACGCGCCAGCGGGCTGTGACGCCACGTCATGCACTTCGGTCACGGTTGCCATCGCCAACGTTGCGGTCAATACGGTGGTGCCCTTCGTACCATTCAACCTGACCATGCCGCCATTCTCGACGAGGTTGCCAAGAGAAAGCCTGAACAGCGTGGGCGGAACCAATCCCACCTGTAGTTAAGCCATCGTCCGTGACAGGAAGAATGAAATGATCGACATTCTCATAATTTCACCCGATCCAGCGCATGCCAGCACGATTGCGCGGATTGTCGAGGCGGGAGACGCCCATCATCGCGTCAGGACTTCGACGGCAGGATTGCTTGATCTCTGCACGAACAAGGAAGCGCTCAATGGCGTCAACCTGCTGATATTCGACGGCGCGCAACTGACACAACAGGACTTCGACGCGCTGTTGGCTATTGCGACGAAGCATGCCGATTTGACCTGCATGTTGCTGACGCCGTCGCCGTCTGCGGACCTGCTTATTCGCGCCATGCGCGCGGGGGTGCGGGACGTCCAGCCGTGGCCGGCCGATCCTAAGGATTTGCGGCATGCCGTCGAACGCATCGCGATGAAGTCGAACGGCACGCGACGCGAAGGCAGGGTAATTTCATTCATTTCCTGCAAGGGCGGAAGCGGCACATCGTTCCTTGCGGCGAATCTGGCGTTTGCGGCGTCGATAGCGGGTAAGCGCGCGCTGCTGATCGATCTCAACCAGCAATTCGGCGAAGCGGCTTTCCTCGTGTCGGAAGTCACGCCGCCCGCGACGCTGGCCGATGTGAGTGCACAGATCGAGCGGCTTGATCCCGCGTTTCTCGATGCGTGCCTGACCCATGTCAGCGATGGTTTCGATGTGCTGGCGGGCGCGCCCGATCCGGCCAAGGCGAAAGAAATCAAGCCCGAGCATCTGCAGCGCATCCTTAATCTGGTGAAGCATCAGTACGATTTCGTCATCTTCGATATTGGCCAGAGCATCAGCAATGTGTCCATCGCGGCGCTCGACCAGTGCGACTGCATTTTCCCGGTGCTGCAACTGAGCCTGCCATATCTGCGTGGCGGCCGGCGTCTGCTTGATGTCTTCCGCTCGCTCGGCTACCGCGGCGACAAGGTGCGCGTGCTGGTCAATCGCTATGAAAAGAAAGGGCCGGTGGGGTTGCCCGAACTGGAGAAAGCGCTGGGCCTGCGGGTGGCCAGCGTGATTCCGGAAGATGACGCCGCGGTGTCGGCGTCGATCAATCAGGGCGTGCCGATTCTCCGTCTCGCCAGATCGAGCGGTGTGGCTAAAGGCCTTTGTGAACTGGTGCGCTCGCTGTCGCCGCAGCCCGAGACCGAACGGAGCGGCATCTTGCAGAAGTTCTTCGGCAGGCCGATGTTGGCCCGTGCGTGAGATAGAGGAGAGAAAAAATGGAAAACGTGTTGACGCTGCGCGAGCAATTCTTCGATCAGGGCGGAGCATCCGCCCAAGATGAGAACCTCAACCGCAACCGGATGGCCAAACGGGCGTACCAGGAACTCAAAAGGAACGTCCATCAGGCCATCATCGATCGCGTCGAACTGGAAAAGCTTCAGCGTCTGTCGACCGAACAGATCCAGCATGAACTCGCGCAGCTGGTGGAACGTATCGTTGAAGAGGACAACGTGCCGATCAACGAGGTCGAGCGGCGGCAGCTCGTGCGCGACGTGCGCGACGAAATGCTCGGCTTCGGTCCGCTCGAACCGCTGCTGGCCGATCCAACCGTCTCCGACATTCTTGTCAATACATACAAGCAGATTTATGTCGAACGGCGCGGCAAGCTGGAACTGACCGACGTGACGTTCTACGACGATGCGCATCTGATGAAAGTGATCGAGAAGATCGTGTCGCGTGTGGGCCGCCGCGTCGATGAATCGAACCCGATGGTCGATGCACGTCTGCCCGACGGCTCGCGCGTGAATGCGATCATTCCGCCATCGGCCATTGACGGGCCCTTGATGTCGATTCGCCGGTTCGCGGTCAATCCGCTGAGCGTGAAAGACCTGATCGAGTATCAAAGCGTCACGCCGCCGATGATGCAGCTGCTCGAAGCACTGTCCGCTGCGAAGGTGAACGTGCTGATTTCGGGCGGCACGGGCAGCGGCAAGACGACGCTGCTCAACGTGCTGTCGGGGTTCATTCCATCCGATGAACGGATCGTCACGATCGAAGACGCGGCCGAACTCCAATTACGCCAGATGCACGTGCTGCGGCTCGAAACGCGTCCGCCCAACATCGAAGGCAAGGGCGAGATCACGCAGCGCTCGCTGGTGCGCAACGCACTGCGGATGCGGCCTGACCGGATCATCCTCGGCGAAGTGCGCGGCGCAGAGGCGCTGGACATGCTGCAGGCGATGAACACCGGGCACGAAGGTTCACTTGCAACGGTACACGCCAACACGCCGCGCGATGCACTGACGCGACTTGAAAACATGATCGGCATGGCGGGGCTGAATCTGCCGCAGAAGTCCGCTCGCCACCAGATCAGTTCGGCGATCGGTGTCATCATCCAGGCCGCCCGTCTGACGGATGGGCGCCGCAAGATCACTAGCATCTCGGAAATTACCGGGATGGAAGGCGACATTATCAACCTGCAGGAGATCTTCACGTTCAAGCGCTCCGGGGTCGACAAGGAAGGGAAGGTGTGCGGGCATTTCTGCGCGACGGGCGTGCGGCCGAAGTTCTCCGAGAGGCTCCAGGCGTTCGGTGTCGCGGTGCCTGATACGTTGTACGACCCGGCACGGCACTATCCGGTGTAACGGCAACGGCCAGGCGAGAACGGAGAGGCGGGCGGAAAGACCGCTGCTCAATGGAGAGGGGTATCCTCATGAACTTCGCATTCTATGCATTTGCCATCCTGGTATTCTTTTCGATCATCCTGCTGATCGAGGCCACCTATTTCTGGTGGCAAAGCAAGCACAGCAGTCAGGCAAAGCGTGTCGAAAACCGCATCCGCATGATGTCCGCCGGCGGACACGGCAATGACAAGGCGGTGTCGATTCTCAAGCAGCGCGAATTGAGTACATCGCCACTGTTGACCAGGCTGCTGCTGTGGGTGCCGCGCATCCAGACGGTGGACCGCTGGCTGGTTCAGTCCGGGCTGGACTGGTCGATGGGGAAGCTCCTCACCTACACCGTGTTGCCGCCACTCGTGGTCTGGATTGCAGGCAGCGCGATCTACGTGCCGCTGCCGCCGCTTCTTGCCGCAATCCTGATCGCCGGCATGATTGCGCCATTCAAAGTCAACCGCGCGAAGGCGAAGCGGATGAAGCAGATCGAGCAACAGCTGCCCGAGGCTGCCGACATGATCGGCCGGTCGCTTCGGGCCGGACATTCGTTCTCGACGGCGCTCTGCATGGTGGGCGATGAAATGCCCGAGCCGATCGGCAGCGAGTTTCGCACGACGTTCGGCCAGATCAATTTCGGCGTGTCGCTCAATGACGCACTGGGCGGGCTCGCCAACCGCATACCGATCAGCGACCTGCGCTATTTCGTGATCGCGGTGCTGATCCAGCGCGAGAGCGGCGGCAACCTGGCTGAAATACTCGGCAACATCAGCCAGATCATCCGGGCACGGCTGGCGCTGCTCGGCAAGGTCAGGGTGCTGTCGGCCGAAGGGCGGCTCTCGGCGTTGGTTCTGGGCGCCTTGCCGTTTGTGGTGGCGTTCGTAATCTCGATTATTAATCCGGGCTTCCTTCGGATTCTGTGGACCGACCCGGCCGGCATCAAGCTCGTTGGCGTGGCGCTCGTGATGATGGTGTTCGGCGTGATCTGGATGCGCAAAGTCATCCGTATCCATGTTTAAGGAAAGTGTGCCATTTCCATTCTTTGAGGACGGGTCGATCCCATGAAAACAGAACAACTCATATTGCTGGCCGCCGTATTCGCAATCGTCGCCCTTTTCTCATTCGGCGTGATGGCACTGCTGATGCCAAACTCGATCCACCGCCGCCTCAGCAAGCTCACCGGCAACGAGCAGAGTTCGCCAGAAGCAGCGGACGGGGAGGAGGCTCAATGGGTAAGGAAGATTGCGGAAGCTTCAAAGCCGATTGCGAAACTCTCGATCCCCAAAGAGGGTTGGGAAAAATCGGCGCTGCGCATGAAATTCATGCATGCCGGCTGGCGCAGCGCGTCTGCTCCCGGGATTTACTTTGCTGCCAAGACGGTCCTCGTGATCGGGTTGCCCCTCGTCTGCCTCGTGGTGGCCGGCCCGTACCTGTCGAACGAAAAAAGCCATCTGCTTCTGTTGTTGCTGCTCGTGCTTGCCGGAATCGGCTACTACCTGCCCAATATGGCGCTCGCGCGCCGGGTGAAGCAGCGCCAGCAGACCATCTTCGAGGACTTTCCCGACGCGCTGGATCTACTCACGGTCTGCGTGGAAGCGGGCCTCGGGCTGGATGCGGCGCTGATGAAAGTGGCCGATGAAATGCACGTCAAGAGCCGGACGCTGAGCGCTGAACTCCAGCTTCTGTTGCTCGAACTGAGAGCGGGCTTGAGCAAGGAAACTGCGCTCAAGAACCTGGCAATGCGCACCGGCGTCGAGGAAATTGACGTGCTGGTCGCAATGCTGATTCAGGCCGAGCGCTTCGGCACCAGCATGGGCGATTCGTTGCGCGTGCACTCGGACAACCTGCGGCTCAAGCGGCGGCTGAAGGCGGAAGAGGCGGCTGGGAAGATCGCGGTCAAATTGCTGTTTCCGCTGATATTCTGCATATTTCCGACGCTGATGCTGGTATTGCTGGGTCCGGCTTTTATTCAGATCCTTCGCGTGCTGCTGCCGACGATGGCTGGCCAGGCAGATGGCGCAGTGCCACTGCAGTGATGGCTGGAGAGGAACCATGACACGTGTCCCTACCGAACGCGTAGATATTGTCAGGCTCCGGTTCATACTGGGCGTCAAGCTGGCGGCCTTCAACCAGTTTGTGGCCGGGCAACTGGAGCTGAACGTTACCGACCTGGAATGCCTTGAAGTCGCCTATTTCGACGAGGTGCAACCCGTTACGCCCGGCCGGCTGTCGAAACTGATGGGGCTATCACCAGGCAGTATCACGACCTCGCTGAAGAACCTCGAAAAAGCGGGGCTGATAACCCGTGAGCCCGATCCGACAGATGGGCGGCGCATCCTGCTGCGTTTCATTCCTGGTAGTCGTGCAGCGATTAATGCCTGTTTCGAACCGATCAACCGTAATCTGGCCGATTTTGATGGCTCGCTCGATAGCGAGGAACTGGAAAGCGTAAAAAAGTACTTTTCCGGACTTCTGAAAATCATTGATGACTACATGGCCGACAATCAATCAGTTTCTCGTGACACTGCGGCGATCATGAGATTGTCTCGTCGTGTGATCTTGTCGTGACGTTTTCATCGCGCGCTTGGGCTTGTGGCACATCGAGGTGATTCAATGATTCAAATAATCAAGTGTTCGACTGTTGATGCCGGGGAAACCATGGAATTCTTACTAGGCTTGGGTGCGGGGTATGGTTAGGAGCCAGCCTTGGCGTGATCGTCGCGTCAATACTCCGGACGAGCAAGGATAACGAGCAGGTGACGTGGCCCCCGAAGTACAGCCATTCGAACCGATCAACCGCAATTTTGACGTCTTTGATGGCACGCACGATAGCGACGAACTGAAAAGCGTAAAAAAGTATTTTTTCGGACTGCTGAAAATAATTGACGACTACCTGTAGGCAACCAGGCAGGCTGACAGACGCCGGTCGAGCGAAGAACGGCATAAAGGCAACGCACGGATGGCCCTATCCATCCGGCAGAGTCTAACGAAAACACTGAACACAACGGGGCAAGGGTATGAGCACGATCGTCGATGAGGGCAGTAGCTCGGGAGCGCAATCCGCGGCATGTTCGGAACCCGTTGCCCCCCCGGCTTCACCAAGGGCCGTGGATGCGCTGTTCGAAGTGACAGCACGGGCATGCGCAGCTGTGATGCTGGGTATTTTCAGCTATGCGGCGATTCTCCACTGGCTTGCCGATCCTGGGCGCGTCACGTTATTGTTACTGGTCGTCGCGCAATGCTTCACAGTGGGCCTGTCGCTGTTCTCCCGTGTCCCTGTCCGGCGCGACTGGACGCCGTTCGCGTACATCTGTTCGATGGGCGCTACGTTCTACTTTCTCGCGGTTCAACTCAGGCCGGGTGTCCAGATTGTGCCGGAGGCGGTGGGTGCGGCGTTTCAGGTTGCCGGAATCTGCTGGCAAATTTTTGCGAAGGCTTCGCTGCGTCGCTCGTTCGGGATATTGCCTGCGAACCGCGGGGTCGTTTCCACCGGGGCGTACCGTTTCGTAAGACATCCGATGTATCTCGGCTATTTCATCGAAGACGTTAGCTTCCTGCTTTCAAACTTCGGCATACAGAACCTGTTGGTATTTGGGATCCAGTTTGCCTTGCAGGCGTGCAGAATCGCACGGGAGGAACGGCTCTTGAGCAATGACGCGCTTTATCGTGCGTACACAAGCAAGGTGCGATATCGCGTCCTGCCGGGACTCTACTGAATGTGTTATCGACATGCTCGCACAAGATCCGTTACTGTAACGAAAAATACCCCTCAGTCTGCCAAAGCCCATGGCCCCATAGTGCGGGAATGCGAGCAACTGCGTGGAGAATTGGCGCAGGCGCGGCACGAGATCAAGGCGTTATCACGGGCGACACCATCTGGCACTTCGGACGTGGCGGCCGTCCTCAGACGCCTTCCGCGTCCGGAAAACGCTGATTCTGCCGAGCAGCGTCTTCACCTGACGATGAATAGCGACCGGATTTTCGCGCTGGAGTGGCTGGTCGCGCACTTTGGTCTGTCCAGGCGCGCGGTGATTGAGCGCCTGATCGACTGGGCCGACGACAAGCTATCCAGATCACTTTATGACGACGAGGGTGCATTTAACTTTCGACGGGTGCGTACCGTTTCGTAAGACATCCGATGTATCTCAGCTATTTCATCGAAGACGTCGGCTTCCTGCTTTCTAACTTCGGCATACAGAACCTGTTGGTATTTGGGATCCAGTTTGCCTTGCAGGCGTGCAGAATCGCGCGGGAGGAACGACTCCTGAGCGATGACGCGCTTTATCGTGCGTACCGAAGCAACGTTCAGTCATCAGTATCGCGTCCTGCCGGGACTCTTCTGAACGTTATCGACATGCCGTTGCAGCAACCGACGCCGGCGGGTGATGGCTTACCGACCTAGCGGCTCTTGACGAGGTGATGAAGGCCGCCATAGCGGCCATCGCGCGGGTGTGGGAAAACCCGCGCCAGATGAAATGAACACCTGACAAACCTGGCCGCGCCTTCATGCTGCTTTTTCTTGACACCGAATACACCGGTCTGGGTCAACCGGATCCAGGCCTGATCAGCCTGGCACTGATCACCGAAGATGCCCGGCGCGAGTTGTATGTCGAGCTGGCCGATACCTGGCAGCCGGCGGACTGCACCGGGTTCGTCAGGTGGGAGGTGTTGCCGCGGCTCGACGGCTCGCCGCGCACGCTGGCACAGGCGCGAGTTGCGTTGGCGACTGGCTGGCCGAAGCGCCGCGCCATGTGCAGGTCGCCTGCGACCCGGTGACTGACTAAACATGGAACCCTGAGGCCGGCCTGAAATCCCCGCCAGGCGCGACAGCGACCTGGGCTAGGATCCAACTTTGCGACAATTTTGATTGACTCAAACTTGAGACATTCGAAGAAATTGAACTGAAGTTGGATCGTTTGCGATGTTCCAACTTTACGTCATCAGCACATCGCCCCTTAGCCGGTTCAGCATCTTCAAGGCAACCGGTCAAGGCTGCGACGCGTGAGCATTGCCTTATGGGGGCGGCGCAGGTGAACCTGCTGCAAGCCTTGTCAGGCGTGGCTCAGCAGGGCTTTCCCGAACGTGTTTCGCAGGCGCGCACATTTTGAAGATCGGCAGTTTCTCTCTGCCGAAGCGCCAGCAGGATAATGTTAGTTATCTTGCCAGCATGGATTCATGCATGTTTTCTCTTGCCCACTTGACCGCCAGTGTGTGCTCTACTTCTTGCCTCGCATAGCCGCTGAGACTTCACTGCGAAAAACGGGCCGCACGCAAGGGCGTTCCACGCAGATTTGCTGTTGGTCAACATCCAGACGCCGCAAGGCGCAGTTCTTTCCCAGCTATGCCGCGTCTCAACTTTACGTCAATTGGCGGGAAACCCGCGCCACGCAAGACTAACGCCATCCGTCTCCATTGTTGCACCATGAAAGTCTTAACTTTAGTGGAAATTCGTCCCAACTTTTGTTCGTTTGACACACGCGATGCCGTGTCACCACACGCTCGAGGCTTACCTGCATGCGTACCTTGATGAGACAGGCATCGTCAGTGATCCGAAGGGGCCGCTGTTCCGCACGATCGCGCGCGGCACCGGGCGGCTGAGCACGAGGTCGCTGCCGCAGGCGAACGCGTATGAGATGGTACGCCGCCGCGCGCTCGCCGCCGGCATCGACACGGCAATTGGCAACCACACGTTCCGCGCAACCGGCATCACCGCGTACCTGAAGAACGGCGGCACGCTCGAGAACGCCGCCGCGATGGCGAACCACGCGTCGACGCGCACCACGCAGCTGTATGACCGGCGCCGTGACGACATCAGTCTGGATGAGGTCGAGCGGATCCGCCTGTAGTGAACGCCTGTCGCTCTTCTCTCCGGCTGATGGAGCGCTGCCCTGATGGGTTTGCCCACACCTGACATCCGCGCTCGCGAGGTTGGAGCGTAGCCACACATAGCATCTGACTTGTCACACAGTGTGACATGATATAGAATCATTTTTGAGCGCATAACAACTCAACGATGAAGCCCAACTATAAGCCGCCTTTTGTTTCCTTCGTTAAGAAGCAGCACAAGCCACTGCAGCTAGCCATTGAGGACGCTGTTGAGACGATCTGTGGTGATCCGGACGTAGGGGAAGGCAAGACGGGCGACTTGGCGGGTATCTGGGTCTACAAATTCAAGCACAACCGTCAGGAATACCTGGTCGCCTATCGGCCTCCAACTGATGATGAAATGAAGGCTGAAGGTGTGGACGTTGAGTTGCTGCTAATTGATTTTTATCAGGTCGGATCGCACGAGAATTTCTATGCGACCCTTAAAAAGTACCTGAAATCGTAGGAGTTATTGCAATGAACCAGCACACCGCCGAGGGCGTTTTCCAGGATCTGAAGAAGCTGTCCAGCTCCGAACAGATGCGCTTTTTTGCCATTCTGGGTCGGCAGGCTGTGCAGTCTACGCAGGACAACTTCAGTCACGAAGAGGTGTTCGGTCATCTGGCCAACGATGAATTTACGTCGGCCGAAGCAGCCGAATATCTTGATGTGTCGATGTCGACCTTCCGCCGCTATGTGAGCAGTGGCAAGTTGAGGGCGACCAGCGAAATGGGCCGAAACCAGCTCTTCGCGACGAAGGATCTGAAGGCATTCAAACGATCGCTTCGGGAAGTCAAAGGCGGCTGACTTTGTCAGACTGTCCCAAAAGGGCGCTTCGGTGCCCTTTGTCATTTCTACGCCTCCTCGATCGGGCAGACGGCCACAGCGCGCCCTGTCACTGAGCCATTACTCAAACGCTCAACGATTTTTCGTTGCGAGATTTCAGGTAACGGTTAAACGCTGCCTCTACACATTAGCGTTCGTATAGTTCATCCCAGATCGAGCCGGCCGGTGTGCAACTGCGGAACCCGGCCAGCGAGCCGGGGCTGTTCACACGGAAAGTGCGGGCAGCGGAGTTGTGCACGGTCGGACGCGGGATGATCGCCTACCGAAAGTTATCCCCTTATGCGCATTGATGGCTTGGCAACTGTTTCTATTGTCCTTTTCTTGGATGACGTGACGCTTCTGTGAAAGTTGTGCACCGAAAAGGTGGATGAACCTGTGGATAACTTATAGGGCAACGGCTGTAAGCGTTTGATTGCATGCGAGTTTGCTGCAATGCGCTACGAAACGGCACACCGTACCGCCTCCGCTGCATGACGCTCTTTCATGTTTCCCGGTTCGATTCCTGTCGGGTGGACCGACTGTGGCGCGACAATCTGGATGAGAATGTCGCGGCGAGGTTGATGATGCCGATGTTGATTGACGCTACCGCGCGTCAATCGGGATGAGAACGGAGCCCGAGCCGATGAGGACGATTGCGTAACGCGTGACGATGGCCTGGAGCACGCGCTTTACGCTGTCGCGTTTGATCTCGATGAGCATCGTGGAATGTCGCTGGCGTCCAACGCCGCCAAGCCATCGCCGAGCAGAGCCTGCAGCGTAACGCGTTACGCTGCAGGCATTCTGTGCCGCGCGACAATCAGGATGAGAATGCTGCGGCAGGTTGATGATGTCGATGTTGATTGACGCCGGCGAACGTTACCTGCCCGCCGCGCGTCAATCAGGATGAGAACAACGCGTCAGTCGGTGAGAACGATTGCGTAACGCGTGACGATGGCCTGGAGCACACGCCTTACGCTGTGGCGTTTGCTCTCAATGCCCCTTGTCGAAGTGTCGCTGGCCTCCAATGCCGCCAGGCCGTCGCCGAGCAGGGCCAGCAGCGTAATGCGTGACGCGCAGGCTTCCTCACCAATGGCGTCAATAACGGCCCGTTTGCGGCGTAAGCGGTATGCGCGTTGCCGTTGTGCGGCCGTGCGTGCGACGGGTTTCGTCGTCGGACTATCGGATGTATCGTCACGCGTGACGAGCTGCAGGTGTGCGTTGTGCTTCATTGCTGATTCTCCGGGCGCGGCGGCACGCCGACGTTGTCTGGTGTCGCGATACTGGCCGGGCGTCCCGGTCCCTGCTGCTTGCGCTCCAGGGCAGTACGCCGACGGTAGCTTTCGACGTTCAGTTCAAAGATCGTCGAGTGATGGACCAGCCGGTCGACGGCGGCCACCGTCATGGCACGGTTGGGGAAGACCTTGTCCCAGTCGCCAAAGGGCTGATTTGCGGTGATGCACACAGAACGGTGCTCATACCTGGCGCTGATGAGCTCGAACAGCACCGACGTCTCGGCCTGATCCTTGCTGACGTATGCAAAGTCGTCCAAAATCAGGAGATCGAAGCGATCCAGCCGGTTGATGGCGGACTCCAGCGACAGCTCGCGGCGTGCGACCTGCAACCGCTGCACGAGGTCGGTGGTGCGAGCGAACAGGACCTTCCAGCCGTTCTCCAGCAGGCTCAGTCCAATGGCCGACGACAAGTGCGATTTGCCTCCCCCGGACGGCCCGAGAAGAAGAAGGTTGGTGCCGTTGCGCAACCAGCCATCGCCAGCGCAAAGCGCTGAGACGTGCGCCCGGGACACCATCGGCACCGCGTCGAAATCGAAGTTCTCCAGCGTCTTGCCCGGCAGCAGCTTTGCGTCCCTGAGGTGACGTTCGATTCGGCGTCGATCGCGCTCGGCGATCTCGTGTTCGGCCAGCGCCATAAGCAGGCGAGCGGCGGGCCAGCCTTCCGTGTCGGAGCGTTCGGCGAACGCTGACCAGATCTGCTTGATGGCGGGCAGCCGCAAATCGTTGAGCAGCAGCGACAGGCGGGTGGCGTCGAATTCGTGATTCATGCTGCCACCTCCATTTGCAGGTCAAGCAGGGCCTCGTAGTCGCGCAACGAAGCCTGCTGGACGTTCACCTGCGGCAGGCTCGCGGGTTTCGCTTCGAAACGGGAACCCAGCGCGTCCAGATCGGGCAGTTGCCCATCGGCCAGGCACTGCTCGAGCGCCTGCGCCAGTTGTGCCTCGCAGTTGCGCTCGTGGGCCAGACTGAGCAGTTCGACCATCGTCTTGCATGCCTCGCGCTCCGTGCGCTGCTCGAGCAGACGATCGAAGGTCAATCGATAGGCCTCGCGCGGAAAGACCTGGTCGCGGTAGACCAGGTTGAGCAGCGCCATGGGTTTGCGGCGCAGCGCGTGGATGATGTGCCGGTAGTTGATGACGTGGCCGTGCTTGCCCTTGGGCCCCGGGCGGCCGCGCTGCAGCGTCATCAGGGCCGTGCCGCCCAGGAACAGTTCCAGCCGGTCGTCATACAGCCGCACGCGCAGTCGATGACCGATCAGCCGCGACGGAACGGTATAGAACACCTTGCGCAGGACAAAGCCGCCGGTCGGGCCGACGTACACACGCGTTTCCTCGTAGTCGCTCGTGCGCTGCGGCGGCAGTGGCTGAAGCAACGGGCGCTCAGCCTCGATGCGCTTGCCATTGCGCGCGTTGACGCGACAGACGTGCTCGTCGATGAAGCGGCGATAGGTATCGAGGTCGTCGAAGTCGTTGGTGCCGCGCAGGAGCAACGCATCACGCACTGCGTTCTT
>Ga0137385_10000206_pt1 | contig 47276 bp, 56 predicted proteins | sample SagtaG_FD_104921 | JGI IMG/M metagenome (GOLD analysis project Ga0137385, IMG submission 104921) | Vadose zone soil microbial communities from Sagehorn Ranch, Mendocino, California, USA - Sage2_R_80_16 metaG | ecosystem: Environmental > Terrestrial > Soil > Vadose zone | place: USA: California... | reverse complement strand
ACTGTATAAGTCCTCGTTGGACTTATCACTCGGAAACCACACGTGACTGCCCTTCTTGTTTTGTCAAACGGACTAGTGACCTTTTTGCTCAAGTCGAGCAGACGTCCCTACCGTGACGTAACACTACATGGCCTACACCCCTCCGCTCTCGTTATTTGTCAACTCAACTTTGGGTTACTCCCCCACCCCTGCCAATGTGAAAATAAACCTTTTTTTGATTGCCATTTTAAATTACCTGTAGCGATGACGATGGGGAATCCACTTTCCTCTCTTTGTGCCAGTGGGATCTCTTGCTTTTCGGAGTACAGTAATACATCGGGGGGGGATCTCAAAAATTGGACCAATTGGAGCACACAACACAGCACTAGCAACACAGATTGGTATGTGGCACGCGCCCCACACCCGTGCCAACCTCTAATAACGCATCAAATCCCACGATGGCGACCCCAACTTGAAACCCAGAAAAGACCACTTGAAACACGATTTCTGCGCAGTACGCGCGGGTAACAACGCAACCCAAGGGATCTTCTCGAGTGGAATGGGGAAGCGGGTTTCTATTTCTTCTTGGAGAGAAAGTGTCGGCAGATACCGCACACATGCGGATCGCAAGCGGCTGCCGAAGCCACATCGAATTGATCATTGTGTTCTCGTGCTGTGCTGTACTTATTTGACAGCACAAAAAACGAAGGAAGCACCTGTGAGATCCGGGAGCGAACTGGACTGCTGGACTGCTTGCCCACTGAATGACATTCCGTGTTCCGTGCATGATCCACGGATCTGCCACCGTGACGTGACGCCACAAAACAAAAAAAGCAGAACAAAAGACCCTCCAGAAGCGGTTCGTGTGCGTCTTTGTTGCGTCGGGAGCGACTAGTACACCGGTCACCGGTCACCGGTCGGCACTGTGGTACCACCCAGCGGGTTTCGTGCCAACCCGACTAACCCTTGCCTGTATGTGCCGTTCCACGTGGACACATACAGTACGTTTTCCCATCTCAGCCCCTTCCATACATTCCTCTCTCTCTCCGACGCTAGCGCCTGACCCTGGCCCTGTGACGCGCACCGCCGCACGGGACCCGACTACTGTAGACTAGTACAAGTTGGCAATGGCGCAATAGCACAACAAGGCCGGAATACGGCCGCCGCGGCCGCCTGCACTTGCACTGGGGCGAAAGTAGCGTGGTAAAGGGGAATCATGGCATCATACCATGCCACACTGTATTATATCATATCATATCGCATCATACCACGTCATGTCACGTCGCATCGCATCAGCCCTGACCTTGGCGTAAGGGTGTCGTGTCTCGTGTGCCATGCCGCAAGCGGCGAGCGAGACAGGCGTCACTGCAGAAAGAGGCAGCTCGGTCCTTGTGGGGCCTGGCTGGCCATCGACATCACAGTTATAATTAAGCCGCCACAGGGCCAACCGGCCAACCCGATCCAGCAATTTCCTTTTTATTTTTTTAAGTTACCGTAGTACAAGATTGGGGGCGCTTCAAGTCAAGAGGACAAAGAACCACCAGTCGTATGGGCACATGCTCCGATATGGGACCAGGAACCGTCGTTCATTATTCTTGTTGTTTGCGGAGCCATGCCTTGCCCTTTATCAGCTACAGTACTAATTAGACTGTGGGCATTTTACAATGAAATCCAATTCAGTTGGCTATTTCACAAAATCTGATTGGTCAGATTTTTGGAACTGAATGGGATTACATTGTGAAATGCCCGCAGTGTAAATACACCGTGCACCATCTTTTTTTTATTATTGGATCAGGTGCACTATCTTTTGGGACTGACAAGATGCAGGCGCTCGCTCTGGCGCTGGGACCGGGGCTTGGCATACACTGTACTCGCGGCGTGTGCGTGTGTGCGCACGCACGCTCACGCCTGCACGCAGACGCGCGTGGCCGGCCGGCTATACGAACACCGTGGCTATTATTTGTTGCCAGTGGCACTTACACGAGGCGCCCGAATAGAACCGAAACGTGGATATGCACGAGCCGGGGTGAGAGTCAGATCAAACGCCCGAAACTTGTAGTAATTGGGGCGACCCGTTCGGTCCCGTTAGTCGGTTGGTGGTCGTTCTGGTGGCCACCCCCCAAAAATGAATGATATGTGTGAAGCCCGTGGCATCACGGCACGCCGGTTACTTCCCAGTGAAGATTGGGGTGGTGGGGTAACATCGTACACGACATACTGCACGGAAGAAACCCAAGGGCAAACGGGCCTGGACGTGCAGGATAAAACCCCGGAACGGAAAAGGAAAAGGAAAAGGAAATACCGGTTTCTTGAAATCTGTTGTCGGCGTTGTGATTGGGGAAATGAACTGTACCATCAAATTTTTTTGCCGGTTTTGCATAAACGTCGCACCAACGTGTTTTTGGCTTTTTTTCTCAAGCTCTTCGTAACTTCTTTGCTGTGTGTCCCGGAGATCTGATTGATAACCCCCTGCCTACTTACTCAAGTACTCAAGCCTCATGCATCACGCACACGGGTTTGTGGCTATGCCACCGGGCTGCCAGCGCCCCGATGAGTCTATCTGAAAAAGTCCGAGCAAGATACGATACGCCACGACACGCCACGCAACGAAACGACACGCAACGGACAACACGACACCAAGACAAGACGAGACGCGGGAACACGTGTGCAACTCGACGGGGGTGGGGAAGGAGGGCAGACAGGGCTCGACCAGGGCGCGACCGGGGCGCGCCACGCCGAAGACCGGCCGAGACGAGACGAGACGAGGTACGGCCGCGCCCCTGCACTTGGGCTTTTCGTTTACTTCATGACAACAGAAGAAGCCTTGCGTACGGTGCTTCCTGCTCATTGCACCCGCGTCTCGACATGCAAAACTTGATAGATTGGACGGTTCTGTATTTCGTGTGAACGGGTGCAGTCGGTGCCTTGTTGCCTGTCTGCGGCCTGCATGACCGATCGTGACCGACTAATACGTGCGTGAGAGAGAAGAGAGGGAGTGTGTATATACCGCACCCGATCTGGGGGACTTCTGATGCGGTTCCAATGTGAGAGTTCTCCAAGAATGTATGTAGGGGTGAATGGAGGGATGGATGGAAGATCACGCTATTAATTGCTCCCCCACACAGCTCACCGATTGCGAATCACCAAGATAGATTGGGTTCCCAGCAGTCTTCGGGGAACACTGTTCTAGAATTCTCTCTTTTTAGTAAAACAGATAACTTTTTATTTTTGTATTATTGTACTGTGATTGTTATTGCCTGCTATTGCTAAAAAAAAAAAGAATCTGAGTTATTTTCAATTTTTGATAGATTCGTTCCTGCATTTATATCGCTACGCCCTTTTCTTCCTCTTCCAAAACACACACCAATATCCTTCATTTTTTGTGCGAGATAAATACCACTCGGGGGAATAGATACATAGATAATCCACGCGGGGGATGCTTGCGTTGCGTTGCGTCGTTACGTGCTTGCTTGCGAAGAAAAAGTGAAATTGCTTTTGGTGCAACGTCTTTGTTTTGTTTGTTGGCAAGAGTAGAAATGAAAGAGACTGACTGAGAGGGGGAACTTTGAGAGATGTGGGGGATGGGAAAGGGGAAAGAGAAAAAATAATGCTGCAATGAATGGAAGACGACGAGGATCGAATGGGGCAATGTACTGTATATGACAAATTGCGTGGCGTTAGGCGAGAAGGACACTGACGGTGGCATGCAAGACCAGAAAGAATGGGGTGGTGATAAGACGAAAGTGATGAGAAAGTTGGCACGCATGAGGCGCTGTGAGAGGAGGGGAAGACTGTCAGCCGCGCCTGACCGGACAGGTACCAATCCATGATGATCTGCGGTCGCGGTCATCTGCGCGCACAGTGCCCACGTTCAGCCCGATCACGCAATCCGCTGCGCCCCCGGCCATACCCATATTCACGATCTGCAACCCAGCCATCGAGCTCGTCCAGCCTGCGACGCCCACGCGGCTCCTCCCTTCCGGAGGCCCACTCGCGCGAGCGAGAGTGAGAACGGGAACGCGATGGAGAGCGGGGCCGTACGCGCGAAGTAGAGCCAGGTTGGCGGCGCCGGCCGCGGTACTCTTCTGGGTCCAGCGCGAGAAGGGGTGCACTGCTCGGCGACGCACCGGCCACGGCGTGCGTGGGGTCGACGGTCGCCCGAGCAAGACGGGGGATGGTAGGGGAGGGTCGCGCACGGGCCGTATCAGCCGAAGACCGCGGAGGTGACATTGTCACCGAAGACTTTGCATGTGGAGCTCCAAGAGTGAGAAGAGAGAAGTAGGCCGGGAGAGAAGCACGGTTGCGCTTTCTGGAAGTGATGGTAGCAACGGCATCCGGGACCTCTGTTCCCGGTAAGGGTGCGGTCGGGCGAAGAGGGGTGCCATACGAGCGGCGGCGGTGATGGCGCGAAGAAGTGGGTCCAGATATGTCTGAGTCTTCTTCCGCGGAGTTTGCACTATGCCCTGTGCTTGTACTTGATGATGAGTGGCGGTGGAGGAGAGGGATGGTTGAGTGTGTGTTGGTGCCGCCCGGGCGACGGGCGTAGGACAGGGCATCATAGGGCCGCAGAAGGGTATCATCCGACGGATGAACAGAAAGAAGATCGGCATCGTCCTCCTCGTCGTACCAGATTGGGTAAGACGGCGGGTAGACGGCGGGCTTGGTGGAGGAGAGCGACATGCCGAGAGCGAGTGAGGGTAGCTCGTGTGTGGACCCTGCAGTGACGGGAGGTAGAGATGGAGAAGGCCAAGCAGAAGAGGCGGCAGAGAGGGAAGGAGAGGAGTCGTCAAGAGCCTGGCATGCGTCGGAGCAGTATATACGGCTGGAAGAGGACGTAATGAGGTTAGACCATAGGATCATGTGAGGTAGGAGGATCAGGGACCGATATTTACTTGTCGTGACGCATTGGTTTGCCACATTGAAGGCAGCACTCCTCGTCGAACATGATATACTCAGTGTTTTGAGGACGAGGGAGAGAAAGGTAGAGAAGAGGATGGAAGAAGGGATGGGCGGGTGAAGCGCGAAGGACAATCGAGGGTTTTATAATTAAATGGGTAAGTACGCATGACAACGCTCCTTTTAATGACTCGTCATTCCAAATTCTCGTTTTCTGTCTTCAAGTCGGCGCAACGCCCAAAATGCATGTTATGATTTGTTTGATACCCCTTCCCCCCCTTTTTTTGAGGTCTCCATTCCACATCATTTCGGATTTCGGCCTTCTTTTTCGGCCCCACTGCCACAGCAGTCGTACTTTCGACGACAACACAACTTTCCACGCAATCCAACCCTCTCTGTCACGCAATTCGTCGTCACACCCGTTACCGCCCCACCGCCCTCCTCCCCGACCGGGAATCTCCGTTGCTCACTCCACGACCCGCAAGGCGTCATCACCCTCCCCGCTGCATCCGCCCACTGGGCCGGGGGCTGTGGCTGAGGGCAGCGATTCCGATACAGACCTTCCTTTTCGGTATTCACCTCGTGACAAAACACTGGTCATGACCTTTTGCCTGATCAATGAAGCAGGCGACCCGCCGAGCTTGTAGCTTGTTGCTGATGCTTCTCTTTGGCGCTGGCCCTGCTTACAACTAACCCCACTTCCCATTCCGTCCAGCTCCCAGGTCTCCGGCCCGTGTCACGAACCGGTCTAACCGGATCGACTTTAAACGACGAACCGTTTAAGCGTGTCCCCGGCTCGACGCCAACGCCGAAACATTCACTCTCCTCTCTGCCCCGTCGTGTCTCACCTTCTTCGCCTCGGCCGGGTAGAATCTTGGGTGGAATGGCATCATCCTAGCAAAAAGCCCGCGGACAGCGCCATAAATTGGCAATTAGTGGTCATCGCCTCTCTTTCACCGCCGGATGCATCGGTGACTTTGGCACCCATCTTGGAACATTCCGGACCGATCCAGTACGGTAGGTTCTTTCACCTTCGCCTTCGCCGCCGCCAGGAAGCGTGTACTCGTTGGATATAATTATCACTACACCCTGTTAAACTACGATATCGTAGCGACTCGTTGTGATCTCGGCGGCGGCAGTGTTCAATGCCCGTCAACTCTTTACACGGCTGTGTGATAGTGCACATGCGAGTCAGGTGCGCACACCACGCACGAGCCCCTGCTCTTGGTACCACGCCACGCATGCGCAGCCGTCTATCCCATGTGCGTCGGAATCATTTCTTATTTTGTGTTCTCCCGCCCTTCCACGCCCCTTCTTTCTTTATTCATCACAATAGAACGCTCTCCTTAACTATTTACTGTAGCTAGTTGGTTGCGGCGTTTTGCGACGTCTGTGCGTGATGTGTTTAGGAATCCCTTTGAGTGAATCTCGAGACCTCCCCTAACACACATAGGCGCAACCTGTACATGTCTCTCTCTATCTGTCACTCTCCGTCCGTCCGCCCTCGTCCGCCGTCGAACCATCACCCCAATTAAGCAGCCGTTGTAAGCATCCCCCCCAGATCAAGGCCTTGTCCCCCCGTATGCTCTTCTCCGCAGCAAGTCCAGAACCTTTCCGCTTTTCCACGCCCGCGGTCCTCTCAGATGTCCGACCGTCCGAGTTGGTCCGACGTATGCACAAGAGAAAGGGGGTCTAGTTGTAGTATCATAACAATGAAGGTTGCTTTTATTCTTCTTGTTCTTCGCAATTCGCACCCCGGTGTCAAAAATCGCACACGACGGATGATCCCGAAAATAGCACTGAATTCCCAGAAAACAAACGAAGAGCTGATGGCACATTTATGGATACTATAAATAAGTGTGGTGATGGGTTCCCGCTTCTCTCAATGTCGTCTTTACGAATGTACCGTGGCGATAAGTTAGTCCTTCTTCCCTTTGCAGGAGCAGGTGGCCACGTCGGCAGTTTTGCCAAAGGGGCAAGTACCCGCTATTGAAATAAAGAGGACCCGTTGAGCACTCCACTCCACTACGGAACATAAACGACGAAAAAAAAAGAAAAACTCACGAGCGCCGAAAGCGACGATGCCAGTGTTGGGCGAGCCGAACAGGCCCGGGTCGACGCCCTGAAGCTGGGCGTTGACGACACCGCTAAGCTCCTTGTTGCGTGGCGCGCGCTCGCAGAACAGTGTCGACGGCACGACACCGTCGATGTTGAGCGCGTTGCGAGGGTGCTTGCGATACGCGACGGCGTTGGCGATGAGCGCCTGTTCGTTCTTCACGCCGGGGGACTTGGCGAAGTCGACCATCGCGTCGGCGTTGTCCTGCTGCGCGCACGAGTCCGCATTCGCGAGGAGCGACGCGATCCCGTTCTGCCCCGCGAGCTTCAAGCACGGGTCCCCACCCGTGCCGTCCCGCTTGCCCCCGCTCTTCACGCACAGGTCCTGCCAGCTCTGGGCGACCTGGCCGAGGTCTGTCTGTGCGATCCGCTTCAGAAGGAGGCTCGCACCGGCCCCCGTCGTGTCCGCACGCTTCGTCTTGGCCGAGCAGGCGGGTGGGGCAGTTTCAGCGCTGGAGAAGACCCGTCAGCGCTCTCCGTGGAGAGAAGCGTGGAGAAGTGGTAAGGGTGGGATGAATGATGGCGCACCGTGACCAGATCGCGGGTTCTGCGGCCTCGCGTTCCTCGATCCCCCGCTTGCCCAACAGACCGCCCTTCGCGCCGGTGGCACCGATCCGAGTTGCGGCATCTTGCGGCGTGTCACATGTGATGCTGCGCCAAACCATCACCGTTCAGCCCCACAAACCCAATGACCCGCAAGTTGAACACACGTACCTGGTACCAGGCTTGTTGACTAGTGGAAGCGCAACGCACTGCAACGAGGAAGCACACGAGGAAAGGGCGAATTTGTCGCCGACGCACTGCGCGAGCTGGCCCTTGACGCATGCGGTCTCGCCAGTCGAGCACGTAGAGCTGGCAGTCAGCCCCTGGAATTTGCGGTTGAGGGCCTGTGCGTCGAGGCCATTTTGGAGCGTGAATGCCGCACGGCGCTCTACCCTAGCCCGCTTGCCCAACAAGCCGCCCTTGGCACCAGTCGCACCAATCCGCGCCTCGGCATCTTCCGGCGTATCGCACGTGACGCTGCGCCACATTCCATTCACGTTCAGCCTCTCTTTCCCATGCAAACGACCACCACAACAACACGTACCTGGTTCCGGGCTTGTTGACTAGAGGAAGCGCAACACACTGCAACGGGGAAGCACACGAGGAAAGGGCAAATTTGTCGCCGACGCACTGCCCGAGCTGGCCCTTGACACATGCGGTCTCGCCAGTCGTGCACGCAGAGCTGGCAGTCAGCCCTTGGAATTTGCGGTTGAGGGCCTGCGCGTCGAGCCCGTTCTGGAGCGTGAATGCTGCGCGGTTCTCTACCTTAGCTCTGTTGGACATGTTTGTGAGCACAGGGACCCCAAACAAGACCAAGTCGAATGTATATGTGCGCACCGTTGTTCAACTGTGCTGCGCTCCCCGACCTCGCGCTTACCCACTAGACCACCGGTGGCACCAGTGGCAGCAATACGATCGTTGGCATCTTGCAGCGTGTCACAGGTGACGCTGCATCGCACATCAACGTTCAACCTCTCCTTCCCACAAACGACCCCACCGACACACATACCTGGTTCCGGGCTTGTTTACAAGTGGAAGCGCAACGCACTGCAGCGGTGCAGCACACGAGAAGAGGACGAATTTGCCACTGGCACACTGCGCGAGCTGGCCATTGACGCACGCGGACTCGCCGTCCGTGCACGCCGAGCCGGGAGTCAAGCTCTCGAATTTGCGGTTGAGGTCCTGCGCATCGAGCCCGTTCTGGAGCGTGAAGGCCGCGCGGCGGTCCACGACGCCAGCCGAGACCGTCGCGACGGCGAGAGAGAGAGGGAAAATGACGTCTGAGTAACGCATCGCGTCGTCTCCTTTGGTTTGTAAACGAAGGTGAGTGTGGCTCGGTGGTGACCCGCTAATGCGACCTAGCGCAGGAGGACGGAGGCAAAAAAAAAAAGAGAAAAGAAAGAAAGGCGAGATGGAAGGAGCAACCGGGCTGGAGAGCCTAGAAGCCCCTGAGTACGGTTTTATAGTCGTGATTTTGGGAGAGACAGGTAGGGCTGCATCACGTCCGAACATAGCATATCGGTTCATTTGACAGATGAGCACGTCAGGTGCGTACGTACGGTACAGCCCTTTGATGCAATTGAAGGCTTTGTAACTCAGATTCAATAGGATGATTGTTTCCTTGTTCCAGATGTTCAAACCATCGCTGTCCGCTGTTTCGTCCATCTGCACGCAGCATAGCTAGAAGACTCGACGAATATATTGGTAGCCATCGCCATTGAGAGATGCGGGCTTTTTGCTTCTTGAAGCAGCACCGCCATCCTGACCTACCTCGATTAGGTAAGCACCTCCGTCACGTCGCCGCCCGGTGTGCGGCCTAGTTCATCGTTTGCAGTGTTTTGTAAAACTATATGATCGTTCAGCCGCAAAACAGATTCTATATATAGTGACTTTGAAATAGTGAGCTAGCCCCCTATCATTCCGAGTTAGCCGCACTTTCACTGCCACTGTGCGTCGATTGTGATTGATTCCCTTCAGCCAAGCCCTCGAACCTATTCTCTTCGCAACACCACCCCGGCGTGTCATAGAGGCTTCAAATCACTATTGAATCAACTTCCTCCGGGTAATTTATTCTCTTAAGCGCAGAGCTACGCGCAATGCTATTGATGCAGTCTCAGACCCTCGACTCTCTGCCTGCCAGTGACAGCCACCATCCTGCCAATCTTTCAACTCCTTCCCCGGACCCTGGTCCACTCTCTGACGGAATACGTGTACTGACCCCTTCAGTTACAGTCCTTCTCTGGTCTAAACTTCCAGTCACTCTTCGATGCCGCTTTAGATGAGTCACGGTGAAACAGGGGCAAAGCTTGATGCCTGTCTCACCAGCAGGTCCTCAATTGAATCTCACACCCGCGATACCCATGGCGTCATCGCTACGTAGCACACCCGAATATCAAGGAGCGGTGCTCGATGATTATCGAAAAGGTGATCGCGAAGCGTAGCTCATGAAGCGCCTCAAGCATGGTGCATGACAGGTGTGCAGAGCTGAGCGTAGCATCGGCCAAAAAGGCTACCGCTTTACAATCCGTGTGATAGCACCAAACGGATATGTACAGGAAACCAGAACGACACGGCTGATGAGATACAGAAACGTGTGCAGGTTTGAATAAGAATAACATGATGGAATACATCAATTGCCAGTAGTGTGTAGAGGTAACTACTACATACTAGCAAAATACGCGTTTGAAGCGCAACTATCAACGACCCTATCCGAGGCTCATACTACGCCGTCAATGGAATACCGTCACGTTTTTTGGGATTGATGAACAGGCGCCTGTGCATGCAGGCGCATTCCTCTTCCTCCTTTTCCAATTTTAGGCTTTTATTTTATCTTATTTGTAACTTTCTGCCATAAACATCACTATCGAGCTCACAAAACGGTTGCGTGGGGCCTATCGTTTTTGGAAGCGCGTATAGGAACCGCTCTGAAACTTGAGTCCCACGTCACGGTTACCCCACCATGGACCGTGCACCAACGCATTTTCGCCTTCCGCTCGCATCAGTACATTAGATAGAGCCGTTAGGTACTATCTTCTGCTATCTAATACATCGCTTTTCCAAAAAAAAAAAGTATGAAAAAAAGAAAAGAGGTTTTCGTTCTTATTTAATGCACCATCTAGAATTTTGTTGACCCATCTAGACGCTATCTGACGGGCGATAAGATTCTACTCCCCGTGTCATCAGAGGTTATCTCCGCCTTGATCTCCGCCCGGGAAAAGTAACCTCTTAGCACTCATATTGCTACCTCTGCTGCAATGCAAGGGTGTACTCGAGCTGCCACCAATCCCTATCACGGTTGACATCTACGGCGAACAAATATAGACCCTTTGAGAAGGTAAAAGCAAACATAATATTTAGACGACAGAGCAGCACGGTGGGACAATGGCCACAGCCTCATCCTTCACTCTCGGTGGCCCACACCAACGACGCCGCTAATGCCGAACGTGGTAGGATATTGCAGCGGAATGGCTTCACATACCTACAATAGACTGCACATTAGCTTTTCCTTATTTCATGGAATGGGAGCCGAAGCGACGCACGACACAGCACCTGATGAATACGCCTCCTCAGGCGGCCCGTCCTCGGTAGGAGTAATATCAAATGCGGCCAATATTCCCGCAATATTCGACCAGACGCTCGCGCGGGCGAGGACGCGACCTGGACACTGTCGTGCTCCGAAACCGAACACCTGATTTGGGAAAGCTGGGGCATCCGGGGAAAGCCAGCGATCGGGATGGAACCTGTTTGGCTCAGCGAAGACTGTAGGATCGTGCATCATTCCCCTAGGAATCGTCGTGGTTGATACACGGAAAAAGGAAGCTGTTAAGAGGAGTACCATGTGTTTGGAATAATTATCGAGCCTGCAGGAATGTAATACCCCTCGTAGATGTCACTTACCATGGCCTTGCGTGGGCCACCTGTTAGAGTAATCATATCGTTACCACCACAAATATTACGATACGTAATAACACACCCAGCGGAGCGACTGGATGCCAGCGTAAAACCTCTTTGAGCACTGCTTGCACATATGGAAGTGCATCTTGGTCTGAAAAATCTGGAAGGCGTGAATTTCCGACGACTCGATCGATCTCAGTTTGTGCTTTCCGCTGGACTTCTGGGTACAGTGTCATTGCGAGGATGAAAATCTGCAGAACAGAGACAGTCTACTGGGTGCTTCAGCCAACTAGCGGTGGATGACGTATCTGGGCGCTCAACTTAGACTCACAGTGTCGGTGCCGGCCATATACATTGTACCAGGGACGGCCCTAGAAACCCATAGGTCTTCCTCAGTTGAATCCTCATCGAGTTTCGATATAAGTTTTGCAGCGACAGAGGGAGTGGCCGTCCCGGCAGCCTAGATAGACACATCGTTGATATAATGAGCAAAGGGGCACCTTCAACACTCACGAGTTCGCTCTTGACTTTATCGTATGTGGTCTTCACAGAACCAACAACAATAGGGTACCATTCGCGTGCATAGCGCTTGTAACGGGCTCCTGGAAGCCAGCTTGGCATTTTGATCACTGCGACTACTTATCAGTCTCCGGATTTCCAGATAAGCCGGTAGTAAATACACCAGGGAATTAGATCAAGAAGCATGGCTTCCTTGGTTGTGCTGACTGCGAAGGCATGCAGAACATTTTCGGCGTCCGCCACATATGGGTCATTCTCTGGGAGCACATCGATCCCATAAGCAATCGACAGGATGACTTGTCCGGCCATACTTTCTCTTGAAATCAACAAATAAGTTCGACGCAACCACGGTACTCACTGTCTGAGGTGCTGCATGAAGTTGTCTGGGGACGAAAGCAGATTGCGAAGAAGACGGTGGACTGCTTGTTGCTCGAGTGGTTGATACGCCTCGAGATCGGCGGGACCAAAGTTGGCCTGGAATTCACGGCGCGAGTGACGCCATGCGGCCCCGTACCCCACAAGGGCAATATTGTAGTCCATTCCAAAGCTTGAGGTAGCAGTTATTAGAGTATGACCAAATGCTAGCCAATAAGACCCGGACATACAGATCCTGTATTGCGACCAGAGGTGGCCTTGGAAAGCGTATCAGATTAGTCGATAATTGGACCACTTTCCCGATTTCCATCTTACCTATCGGAATAGATAGAGGAACGCTTCTCAAGTAATTCGTTTGCAGCTTTCATCGAGTTGAGGATAACGATGTGCGATCCCATTACATCGGCGTGGATAATGTCAGAGCCTGACGAAGGCCATTTAGCAGGGACGAGGTGAAGACGACGTGCACATGTCACACCTAACTCTTCAGACCACTTCCTGTATGTAACCCATTCCTCTCGTGATGGCATGCTGAATAGATTGCCAACGACCGGGAAAGACTTGGGTCCTGGTGGGTAAGGTAGGCGACGCTTTCCAGGACGCATTACGAGTAATGCCAAGCCGCTGAAGCCCACCACGACGGCGAAGAGACAGTCATATCGAGCGAGGTTGAGCATTATGAGAGGAGGTTCAGAATCAGGGCGCGGCACCGAAGTCTTTCTTTTATCGTGCAGCGGCCCTCGAGGTACCAGGTCATCAGATATGGCCGTTGTAGGATCGTGGGAACTTGGAGCGGTAGATATGTGACACCCCCACCACCTTTATTGTTGCCGATGCCCATGGGTTCACAGTTGTCGGGCGGAAAAGAAATAAGTAACGCGCGCTTTGGTCAGAGCTCACTTGTTTGAGAATTACTGTAAACCTTTTCCGAGGCGCTCCGGACGCTATCACGGAAAAGTGGGCAGGTCGTCCCCACGTCGAAGTGCTAATCAGAAGATCACCAAACATACACAGTCGGGCAGTCCCACGGAACAATCCAGTTACCTTATTAGTTACTGTACAACTTGATGTACAGTCCTACAGTCACGGTACTTCTTCGCCTGACTCGATCCAGTTACGTTATCGCCTGACTCAGCGACCATGATCCACGATGCGCGTTTGATCATCTTGATGGCTTGCTGGTTTAGCGGGTCTTTGTACGTTTCTCCTTGACAGCATTGCACACCTCGCCCCTTTTTCCCGGACTCAGAGGTGCTATTATTACCTGTGCTGTGCTACCTCTGTTCGGGATTTTTCGTTGTTTGATTTAATTCACTCGGGAGTCGGACCGTCCATACACACGACGCAATGAGCGAGCGAGCACAATGTGCCATCAGTGGCATTTTTTTCGTCTGACAAAGTTTACGCCCGAGTTTGACATGCTTGACATGCTTGACATCCCGCTACCGTATGATACGTAGAACTTACTGTCAATCGAAAGTTCCTGCATTATCAGTTTTGTCATGTTGCGCTACCTTCCGCCACTGGATTTATTTACACCGACAACGGCACGATGAAAAAAAAAACACCGTATCCAAGTCCAAATAATACAGAAAGAAACGAACAAGGTTCAAACGGCCTGCTGTGGGTACCCGGGTGACCTTCGGCCTATGACCAGCCACTAAGCGCCTTCTTCGCACTCGCGCCCCCCGGGCCGACGTCGTGCAGCGGCAGGCCCCGCGCCTGCATCCGCAGTGTGCACACCCGACACCGACACGCGCCTTTCCGTGCGGCGGCGGCCCGCCCGTGCGCCAGCCTGCGCATCCGGTGCGGCAGCACCGCCCCATCAAGGACCCAAACCCAAAGCAGTGCGAGCAGGCCGACGGCGAGCGCGGGCGCGGGCGCAGCAATCATCGTGCTCAGGGGGTACAGATACCGTGCGGGAGTACCGTTTTGCTGCGAATCATCGCCACCGCTGCCGTTGCTATTGCCATCTAGGCAGAACAGGGGGCAGAGGGCGCCAGAGAGGATGTCAAAGGCGTCGTTGCGCTCTCCGCTGTGCGTCACGGTTCCAGCGCCGCCGTCGGATCCGCCGACACTGAGACCAAGAGCAAATGCGGGTTTAGCGCCCTCGTGGTGATGGTGAAAGAAAGGACGGCCGGGCAGAAACGCGATTCTCACCTGGCCTGGGCAAGGAGCACGAGGAAGAGGGGCAGCAAGCTCCCACATGCGAATCGCATGTATTTTTTGGCGGTGCTGAGCGGGCCGAGTGCGTGCTTGTGCTGCGTCGGTGGGTGCTTTTTGGGGGGATAAGGGCGGTGGTGGTTGTGGCTCTGTGTGAAGAGAGCGGAGAGAGGAGTGGGCGGGGGCAGGGGCAGGGGCGGTGGGAAGCTCGCAGACACCAGGAGCATTCGATGCTTTAGATCGGAGTGTGGTGAAGATAGGACCCGGAAAAATGGAGATGAAGCTTAAGTCGCTGCCTTGCGATTGAGTCCGGCTGTACTGTATGATAGGGGGTACAGGTAGGTTACAAACTGGGTTTCATTCTAGGTCGGGGTCTTTCCATGCTGGGTGGGCAAACTGGAGAGGTACCTTCCTAATCGATGAACATTCGCAGCGCTGTTTACGGGGCAGTCGCGATACAGGGCGGGCATCCGTGACAAGGTGAAGAGCTAGGCTGCGCGCTTCGACCCTATTCTTGGCTACTGGTCAAACATATCTGAGCTAGTCAGGGGCGAAATGCCAGCGCGGGCAAAGAAGGGTCGGTGATGCAGCGCACGAAACAGGGTCTCTTAAGAATAGCCAGGTATAATTGCGGGGAATGAGTGACACGTATCATTGAGGAATTTTGTACTGCACAAACGCAGAGCGAACTCGTTCGTGGACGCGGAGCTCCCAATGAACGAGATTGGCCCGACGCGCTACTTCTATCCGCAAGTCGTCCTCCGCATGCAGGAGTACGTGGAGATACGCAAATGCGGCGGCGTCAAGTGCCGTGGGTCCACTGCACGTCCAAGTCAGCATTACGCGCGTGAATAGGGGTAATGGGCCGTGTGTGACGTACGGTGAGCCGAGGAACCATTCATGCTGCCCCAGGCGCTCGGAGAGCGCAGCGATTGCGTCGCGGTATCGCGCGGCGATGGCGTTCGGCGAGAGACGCGCGCCGTAGGGCGGCAGGAGCGACGAGAAGCCGGAGAGCGGAGCCGGGGGTGGGGTGAGGATGGTCTCGACTGGCCGCTGGGCGGTCGATGGGGGGAGCTGGAGAACGGCGTGATAGAAGAACGACGGCAGGGGTTGGGCGACGGCCTATCCGGGAGTTGTGATGAAAAAACGCGGGAGGAAGAAGAGTGGGTTCGAGAGGACGTACGAGGGCCGCGTGGACGTCTCCCTCGAGCAACGCAATCCAGGCGTGGCTCTCGTCTCTCGATTCGCTATCCTTGTAGCCCTCTAGATCATCCAGTGGTCCCACTTTTTCATCTATCCACGCCGGGATGCTTCGCGCTGCAAGCAGCTCGCCGTCTACGTCATTCGCAAGCTCAGATGGGACTTGGAGGTTTGGCAGACGTCCACCGAGTGCACCCTCTTGCGAGATGTCCCATCTAACGGAAACGTCCCGGAGCCCTCTGAGTGCAATGTGCGCCTGCCATTTGAGACACTCTACGTCTGCGCTGAGGACGCTCTCTTTGCCTGGAACAGACGGAGGTGGTGGGTGTATCCAGAGCAGCGGGCCAACTATGGTAACTTTTGCAGGTTTTGAAGGAGGGTAAGTTTTTAGGGGAAAATAAGAAAAAAGCTTCGCCAGAGGTTGTGGCACAGTCAACAGCGAATGTAGGACTGTCGTCGCCGTCGTCCCCGTCGTCATTGTTGGATTGAACCCAAGATTGAACCCGTTGAACGCCGCCGCGGCCGTGAGGAGGTGGTAATATTACATAATCATTAGACGCTTAGTGGGAAGACTCAACCGCATTGCCACAGCGGACGACGACAACGAGAACGACGAAGATAGAGATACCTTCTCGGTTGGCAGGTTCGTTCACAAGAAGGGCTGGACACAGCTCTATTACAGCCGAAAGCCAAGTAACTCTCCGAAGCTGGCTGCCATGTCCGACTACACTTCCAGTCCATCACGCCCAGCTAGTCCAGTCGGGCCCCTTCCGGACCTTCCTACTGCAAGGCCCTCTGCGTATCGATTCAACTGGGACCCCGCGTTACGGCGTCCGGGACCGGCTAGTGTTTCGGAAACAACGGAGGGTCGCGGCGACTACTTCACCACAACACCGAAAGTGGACATCTACGGGGCGACTTCATCCACAGCCAACTTACCACCGAGCATCGTTCCGTCGCAGTGGAGTAGCGCAAAGCACGGTTTTCATGGTACGTGGCACCGTCCGTAGACCACGGCCTGGTGTAACCCAAATCTCACGCCATGCAGCCATTTCCACTGTCGTCAATAACCCTCACAAGAAGTCCGCACCACCAAAAGCCCATGCTACCGTTCCGCCTACACCACGCGTTGAGCTCCCCCGCGTCCGCCGGAAGGACTTTGACCCTTACCTCACCGCTATAGGTTCAGAGTGGGAGGCCTTCCAGCATAATCTCGTGCTTGGTCGTGCAGCTTCCACGCAGCTGGAGGGGTCCGACCTCGACAGCCCGACTGATACTCTCCGTACTCCGCGCCCACCCAAATTACTTCCACCACTCTCCACCGTTCCAGAAATATTCTTCAAGCCGGACTTTGACCTCGGCGACCCTCGCACCTTCGACGCCGTCGCCGAAGTTCCTCCCTCGTCCTCGTCCTCATCGTCCTATCTTTCCTCCGCCTCCAGTTCGACGTCCCCCACGACCCCCCACGACCCGTCCACCTTGGCCCACTCCCTCCCCCTCCTCGAAAAGCTCTCGCACCACGCCGACACGCTCGAGCAGCACCTGGTGCACGAGATCGCGCGTCGCGCGACGCCCTTCTTCGCCGCACTCTCCAACCTCCAAGACCTCCAGGCCGAGTCTGCACGCTGTCTCGCGCGCGTACAGGCTCTGCGTGCGCAGCTGACCGACGTTGGGGAGAACGGCGCGCGCCGCGGACTGCGCGGCGTCCAGCGCGAGGTGCGGCTCGCGCATCTGCGGGAGGTGCAGGCCGGCGTCCGCGCGATCCGCGGCGTCGTCGAGACTGTTGGCGTCGTACGCGGGCTTGTCGATGGTCACGAGTGGGGCGCCGCGCTCGACGGCGTTGACGAGTTGCGCGGTATGTGGGACGGCGTGCCCGCTGTGCCTCCTCCCGTGCCGTCGCGGCGGGGTACGCCGCTGCCCTCTGTCGCTGAGGAGGAGCCCCCTGGAGACGGGCAGGATGTCGCGCTGTGGGAGGAGGGGCATGCTGTGGCTGCTGCACCAGTATTGGATATACCGTTGTCAAAGCTGAAAGCGTTTGCGGCGCTACCGAGCCAGCTGCAGACGCTCACCCAGGAAATTACGTCATCGCTCACCTCGGATCTAGTGGCTGTGTTAAAGATCGGTCTCGGCGAGCGGACACACCGGGGTCTTTCGTCGTTGGGCGATCACACGGACGTGGTCGATAGACTACGCCCTCTGATTCATGGCCTCGTACGGGCCAAGAACTTGAGAGAGAGCATCGCAGTGTGGAGGGAGGTTGTTCTGGAAGAGGTGCAAGGGATTGTGCAGCAGGTGCGCCATTGACAGTTGCGCGACTTGGAGCAGAACTGAATCGGCTTCGCGTCGTAGCACGTGCCTTCGTTTGACCCTACAGAGGACCCACAGAAGGAGTCCACTGACGCGAGGTCGGTGATTCAGATGCTCATCGTGTACACCTGTTCACTGCAATCTCCAGCTGGATAAGTTTGCTACGCTCGATGACGCATCAAGAGTTCCAGAACGTCCTCCGTTCGATCCTCAAGAGCTTCTTGAATTGTGTGGAAGGGCTACAAGCTCTCAACGGCAATATTACTGAAGTCATTGAGTGCATCCGGTCCGTTACTGAGGCACGCAGCACCGTCGATCACTCACTCATGCCCTTTATTAGGCCACCAGCATTACCATCAGAGCTCACAGTGATACACGATTCTCTGTTCGACACGCTGTCTTCTTCAGCGGAGGCCGCGAACGTGTTAACATCCAAGGTCATTTCCGCTCGAGCGGACCAACACGTTAAGCTAGACCTCCGCGACTTCGTCGAGACGTTCAACGAGTGCTGGAGCTTCGTGGTGCGGTGTGAAGTCATCTGCAGGAGAATGATTGTCGGTCTTCGTGGTGTAGTCGTCAGTCAGGTACAGGTCGAGCCCGAACTTGGAAGAGAGAGTTGGTCTGACCTACTCGGATAGGCCAAGTCATTCCTCCAAGCATTTCACCAGGCTCGTATCAGCCAGTCTGCCAAGCTCGTCGAGGACGAACAGTGGATGCAGGCCGATGTTCCAGCCTCATTGCAACAGGTTGTCAACCATATCCTAGATGCTGCGGTTCACGATCCGCGTGAGTTTATCCTTAAAATCGAGACCGCAGTTGCTGCACCCTCGTCGCCCCTGGTACCTTCATCATTACGGCCGTCATCATCCCCGTTACTAGCGCCCGGCCGGGACAGCAGACCTTCATCGCCTCGACCTTCTTCCCCGCGCGCGAGCCCGCGAGCAAATGGAACACCCCAGTTCAGGAAGCACCTCCGTATCGAGGAGCGTAGCTACTTTACTGTTCCCGCCACCCAAGAGATGCTACTCCTCCTCACTGACTACCTCAAAGTGATCGTCAACCTCAGCCTGCTCACGACAGATACGATGTCGCGCGTCATCGAGTTCCTCAAGGCCTTCAACTCCCGGACGTGTCAAGTCGTTCTCGGTGCGGGCGCGATGCGCTCTGCTGGTTTGAAAAACATCACTGCGAAGCACCTTGCCCTCGCCTCGCAGTCCCTCTCGATCGTAATCGCGCTCATCCCGTACGTACGCGAGACGTTCCGGCGGCACCTCTCCCCGAAGCAGGCCGTCATGCTCGTTGAGTTTGACAAGCTCAAGCGCGACTACCAGGAGCATCAGAACGAGATCCACGCCAAGCTGGTCGCCATAATGGGTGACCGTCTCGCAGCGCACATCAAGAGCCTCAACGCGATCAGGTGGGATGCCCCGCCGGCGAAGCCAGGCGTGAACGAGTACATGGAACTACTGGTAAAGGAGACCGTCACGCTACACAAAGTGCTGTCTCGCTATCTTGCCAGTGCGGTTGTGGAGGTGTGTCGACACACCAACCCTAATGCGCTGACGACTGACGATGTCCGGTTCGTAGTTCGTGATGACCCAAGTCTTCGCCGCCATCAATCACAGGCTTTCGGAAGAGTACGCCAAGATCGAGCTCCCGACTCTCGAAGCGAAAGAGCGGTGCGCTCGCTTGTCCACTCCAATCTACACTTATTGCTCACGAATGCCCCCATTGCAGTTTACTTACAGACGCGCGCCACCTGCACGAGAAATTCACCGTACTAAAAACTGCCGGCGCACCGACCGCCCTCCTCGAGACACTCGTCGCGGACAAGCGTGCCACCAGCGCGGCCGTCTCCCCGCGGCCAACGACCCCCACACGACCCCCGCCACTGCCGTTACCCCCCAGCAACGTTCCGCTTGGTGCGGTGCCGCGCGCCCCCGTCCCTGCGCCAACGAAGCGTACCTCGCTCTTCTCGAACGAGCGCATCAAGGGCATGCTCTCGCGCGGCACCACGGCACCACCCATCTCATCTCCCGCATCCCCGCCGCCGCTACAGGAGAAGCCAGGCGGATTCAAGCAGGTCGTCGTGCCTCTCTCGCCGACGCCGCTCCCCGCTGAGGGGGAGCCGCCGACGTCCGCGCCCGTAAACGTAAACGGCACATCGCCGTCGTTGTCGTCGCACGTGCCTGTATCCACGTCTGTGACAGAGGAGCCGCGGGAGCCTGTGGCCGAGACGCCGAACGGAGACGTGTTCGTCGGTCCCGAGCACCGCGCCGACGTTTCGGAGCCTGCGCACGTGGACGCCGCACCGCAGGGCGACGGGGAGACGGCCGAGTGCCCGCCGCCTACGCCTGAGAAGGACGAAGTGGCGAGGGGTACCCGGACGCCTGTGCCAGTGTCTGCCGCCGAGGGTGCGAGTGAGGCGACGTAGTTCATTGGTGCTACTACTTCCACCGTGTAGACCCCATTCGTCTGTCTGCGGCTCGCCGACATATATTTATCGCCTTCGCTCTTGATGTCGCCTCGCGAGACCGCGTGACGGTATTCCATGGACGGCGTAATTTAGTATGATAAGGTCGTTGGTAGTTGCGCTTCAAACGCGTATTTTGCTGATATGTAGTAGTTACTTCTACACACCAATTGGTGGACCCGAGTATACCCTGAAGTTATTCTTATTCAATCCTGCACACGTTTCTGTCTGTCGCCGAGCCGCGTCATGCTGATTTCCCGTACATATCCGTTCGGTGACGGGCTGTGAAGCGGTAGCCTTTTTACCCGATGCTATGCTCAACTCTGCACATTTGTCGTGCGCCATGCTTGAGGCGCTTCATGAGCTTCGCCTTGCGATCGCCGTTTCGACGATCATTGAGTACCGTTCCTTAATGTGTGGTACTGTAGCGACGGCGCCAGGGGTATCGCAGGTATGAGGTTCAATTGAGGATCCGAGACAGACATCTAGAGAAGGATGTAGTAGCTGAAGGCTAGTTCGGGTACTACATGTATTCTGTCAGACCTCGTGGATCAGGGTCCAGGTAAGGAATTGAAAAGATTGGCAGGATCATGGTGGCTGTCGGCAGTTGTTGACTTTTCGCAGGCTGTAACGCTCTCAAAAAGGAAGGTACCATTTGACGCGCCGGGCATTCCCACTTTTTTAACTTTGCTATTGCCGCTGACTCGGAGTCAAGCGAAAAACATAACTGCGGGACTGAGTCAGTCGAAAAACCTAACTTTACCGTGGGACCGCCCCGACTGTGTACTCAGGCTGATCTTCTGATCGGAATTTCGATGTGTATCCAGTACTCAGTACCTGCGAATTTTACGTGATGGCCCGGAGTCTGAGGTGTCTAGTAGGGCAGGGTTCTGTCAAACTAGGTGAGCTCCGACCAATGCAGCTTACCACTGGCAGGAGGAACTGCTGTCCAACGCGTTATGTGTTTCCCACTCGACAGCTGCCGTCTGTGAACTCATGGGCATTAGTAACAATAAAGACCCTGGGGGTGCCACTTCCTGCCGCTCCAAGTTCCCATGATCCTACATCGGTCATATCTAATGATCTGGTTTCTTAAGGACCGCTGCACGATAAAAGAGTGTGTTCAATGCACCCTGTTCGCTCCAACCTCCTCTTATAATGCTCAACCTCGCTCGATATGACTTTCTCTTCGCCGTCGTGGTGGGCTTCAGCGGCTTGACATTGCTCGTAATGTATGCCAGAAAGCGTCGCCTACCTTACCCACCAGGACCCAAGCGTCTCCCGGTCGTTGGAAATCTATTCAGCATGCCATCACAAGAGGAATGGGTCACATACAAGAAGTGGTCTGAAGAGTTAGGTGTGAAACTCGTCGTCTTTACCTTGTCCCTGCTGATTGGCTTTCGTCAGGCTCTGACGTTATCCATGCCGATGTAATGGGATCGCATATTGTTATCCTCAACTCGATAAAAGCCGCAAACGAATTACTTGAGAAGCGCTCCTCTAACTATTCCGATAGGTAAGATGGAGAAAGGGCAAGTGGCACTATTATTGACTATATAATGCGCTTCTAAGACCATCTATGGTCGCAATACAAGAGCTGTATGTCCGGGTCTTATGGGCTAGCATCCGGTGATATTCTAATAACTGCTACCTCAAGCTTTGGAATGGACTACAATCTTGGCCTTGCACGATACGGGACCGCATGGCGTCACTCGCGCCGTGAATTCCAGGCGTACATGGGTCCAGCTGATCTTGAGGCGTACCGACCACTCGAGCTACAAGCAGTCCACCGTCTTCTTCGCAATCTGCTTTCATCCCCAGACAACTTCCCACAGCACCTCAAGCAGTGAGTACCCTGGTTGTGTCGCGCTTATTTGCTGATTTCAAGAGAAAGTATGGCCGGACAAGTCATCCTGTCAATTGCCTATGGGATCGATGTGCTCCCAGAGAATGACCCATATGTGGCGGACGCAGAAAATGTTCTGCGTGCCGCCGTACTCGGCATAGCCAAGGAAGCCATGCTTCTTGATCTAATTCCCTGGTGTATTTACTACAAGCTCATCTGGAAACCCGTCGGAAACTGATAATAGTCGCAGTGATAAAAATGCCAAGCTGGCTTCCAGGAGCCCGCTACAAGCGCTATGCACGCAAATGGTACCCTGTTGTTGTTGGCGCTGTGAAAACCACATACGATAAAGTCAAAAGCGAACTCGTGAGTGTTGGAGCTGCCTCTATGCTCATTATATCAACGATCTGTTTATTTAGGCTGCCGGAACGGCCGCTCCCTCAGTTGCCGCAAAGCTTATATCGAAACTTGATGAGGATTCCACGGAGGAAGACCTATGGGTTGCTAAGGCCGTCCCTGGTACAATGTATTTGGGCGGCGCCGACACTGTGAGTTTAAGCTAAGCACCCGAGTCACCCCCACTAGTTAGCTGAAGCGTTCCGTAGACCGTCTCTGCCCTGGAGACATTCATCCTCGCAATGATACTGTACCCAGAGGTCCAGCGGAAAGCACAAACCGAGATCGATCAAGTCGTCGGAAATTCTCGCCTTCCAGATTTCTCAGACCAAGACGTACTTCCATATGTACAAGCAGTGCTCAAAGAGGTTTTACGCTGGCACCCAGTTCTCCCACTGGGTGTGTTCTCACCTGTCATTATATTCGTGGTGATAGCAATATGATTACTCGAGCAGGTGTACCACACAAGGTCATAGCAAGTGACATCTACGATGGGTATTACATTCCTGCAGGCTCGATAATTACTCCAAACACATGGTGCGCCTGTTATAAGCGTCGTTTCTCCATGCACCAACCACAACGATCCCAAGGGGAATGATGCACGATCCCGCAGTCTTCGCGGAGCCAGACCGGTTCCACCCTGAACGCTGGCTCTCCCCGGATGCCCCAGCTTTCCCAAATCAGGCATTCGGTTTCGGAGCACGACAGTGTCCGGGTCGCTTCCTCGCCCGCGCAAGCATGTGGTCGAATATTGTGGGAATATTGGCCACATTCGATATTACCCCTACCGAAGAAGGGCCGCCCGAGGAGGCATATTCATCGGGTATCGTGTCGTGCGTTACTGCGGCTCCCGTTCCATGAAGTAAGGAAAAGCTAATGCGAAGTCTATTGTAGGTATGTAAAGCCATTCCGGTGCAATATCCTACCGCGTTCGGCAGCAGCGGCGTCGTTAGTGCGGGCCACCGAGTGTGAAGGATAAGGTTGTGGCCTTTGAACGACGGCGCCGCTCTGTCATCTAATCTGCTTTTACCTTCTCAAAGCGTTCTGGACGGGGTTTCTTTTTTCAAAAAAATTCTGGAAAGAGCATCAGATAAGAATGAAAACCTCTTTTCTTTCTTTTTTTTGATCCATTTGTATTCCGGGACATGTGACTTCCGGGACATGTGACAACGACGAAGACCGGTCATATGGTAGTAAACCACAGTAAACATAAGGGACCCCCGTTAACTTGGTGCTGATCGTGCATCATACGGTACATCGACCATGAGCCAGATAACAGTGCAGGACGCCCCCATCACGCCAACCCCATTAGTACTATGGGAATTTTGTTTTTGATGGTTTTTGGGCCTAAAAAACCCTAAAAAAACCGCCTAAAACCACTGAAACCACTCGAACCTTAAAACCTATGTATATTTTCCCGAAACCTTACCAAAAATGGACCTTCAGACCTCAACAGGGGCTCCACCCCCCTTATTTGTGTCCCTGAGCATTCTGCACTCACGCGCGGCCTTAGTGACTCAAGCACAACACATCCACAACCAGGACAGGCATCCCTACAAAGTTATATGTGGTGCAGAAGCCTGCACAACCCCTTTCATCACTGGTAATTGCTATCCTTATTGACCAATTTCCGGGTTTCCGGGTTTCGAATTTCTCAAAATAGATCTCAATACCGGGAAACCCGGAAAAACCCGAATATCCATCTTACTGATACCTTAGAACTTGAAACATGTTGATTCCTCATATTGTTCTTCATCACACCTATCTCGAATATCATACTATTCAATACAACTCACTTGCAGTCACAGGCGCAGCGTTTAATATTGATTCTAGAATCTGGTTCTTGGCACAGCTTGAAAACGCCGTGACTTGATCATCAACACTCTTCTCATCATTATCACTGGTGTTCAAGCCATTAGTGATCCGTTACCATCCCCTCGACCTTCAATAGACCTTCCATCTCAATCTCCTCGGTAATTTCGTGTTGGTAGATTTCGTCATCATGCCTGGAAGTTAATGGATTCATTGACTTTATGAGTGAATTGATACTTCGGGACTGGATCATACAGTAGCGAACCTAGTGACGATGTGACGATGACGTGACACGAAAGTTGACGCGCGTCTTTGGAGAAAGACGACGAGGTGGAGTAGAGGTCGGCGAGAAAGACCCGAGACTCGAGACACAAACAAACGCTCGGAGAGCTTCGAGAACAGAAGGGTGAACTTCTAAAAGCATAAGGTATCAGGCGCGTTTATGAACGCGTTGTCAACAAACAAGGTCAGAGCAAGTAAAGTAAGATATGAAATCATAATAGATCAGATAAGGCTAAGAGAGGTGGGACCGAGGCCGAAACCAAAGGCGATAGAAAAAAGTCGAGACGAAACATGTAGTTCGTATGTTGGTGCCTTCCCTCGTGACGTCGGGCTCGGCGCGCTCGTGCTTGTTCCGGGAATGCACCTTGACAACAATGAAGATAAGGCGGAATAGTGACCGAAACAAATATCAGATGAGGGAGAGAAACCCGCTGGTATTTCGGGGTGTCGTATGTCGCACGTGTCCTGGCAAATACGCCAGCCCGCGTTTGCCAGTAGCGGCGGGATCAACCCGCATTCCTGCAGAACAGAGCCGTTCAGAAACGTTGGTATACGATAGCGGCCGTAACGGCAAATCCTACTTACCGGAAATCAGTTAGTACTGATGTCGTCACCGTTGCCCTTATCTAGCTCCACCGTCTGGGTAATGGTGCTGAGCTGGAAATTGTCACCTGTTTGTGTTCGCGACTGAGGCGCAGGTACGGCGAAACAGGGCGATGATAGTGCGGTGGCGCGAACCCCGTCGGAGACCGTGAGGTAGGCGCTATCGCCATGTCCGGGTGGTTTATGTTCACGGAAGTAGATGCGATTGTTGAGGCTCACTAAGAGGGTGTTGGAGTACCTGACACATTTGTCAGTGCTTTCGATCGCACATGGTGTATAATGTGTCGCTCACAGTTTCCCGATGATATAAGCTCTTTTTTCACATTAGCTGGAAAGCTGCACAGCGACGGACCAAAAGAACTTACGTGTATGCGTAGTATAGCTCATTCTGTGGACGAGGTGATTGGGTCAAAAGATGAATCGTGGCGTATCTCGGTCTGACTTACGGGGAAGGCGGCATAAAGCACAAGGGTCGTGACAGCCACGCTAGCTCAACAAGAAGTTAGATGCACGTCTATGTAGGGTGCTCCGAGAAATAGGTACCAGTAAGTGTATTTGTCTCAACAGTAACCCGTATCGCGCGAACTAATACGAAGTTTGAGAACTTGCCACTCGCCCGTCTTAGCTGTCCAAAAGGATCTCGGTCAATGTACGAAATGATCTAATGGAGTGGTCCCGTACCAGTAGCGTCATTGCCACCGCGATCAGAATGTCCGCCATGGCACTCGGTATAGACCATAACTAACATGACAGGGTATGAGGTTGTTGGCCACTTCGACCGAAACGAATATGCATACATATACAGCTGTCTTGGAAACCACATACTTCTCAACCCTGACCGACTAAATGCTGTATAAGATAAGAGGCTTCGGTAAAGGTGTGTACAGTACTGACTGAGATTGTCATCCACGTCGCTGCGGCTGCCTGAGTCACCGCAGCCTGTATTCAGGAAAATGTCAGGAGCATGAAAAATGTGGGGAGTGTTAGGAATACATACGACAGCGATAATCCAACAGATCCACGACGACAGCCGCCTGTCCATAAGTATCCAAATCCGATAACAGAAGTATCCTTGCACGATGAGCGAAATAACTCCAGTCATGATGGCAGCGTCTACAGGGGAAAAATGGGAATTCCCGAGGCGCTCCACGTCGCCAAATCCAGCAACAAACCAATAATAGACATCAGCCCCAGTCAGCGCAGTTTGAACGGTCTCCAACACGAAAACGAAGTAAGCTGCTCAAAGTACACCTTGACATCACAGAGCTTCCGAGTAACGTCGAAGACCACCAACCTAGAAATTTTAGAGATCGTGGATCTTTTGGAAAATTGTAGCTATATACGTCTGAACGCGGGTGAGTGGAATCAGCTGGGGTTTCGAGGGACGGGCCTCGTACAAATCTGGACGCAGAGAACACCGTAGAGCGCCCAGTTTATTAGAGGGCCGAAGAGCTACATAGATTGTTGAAGATATCGTTGCGTGGACGACTGAACGAGGCCAAACGCACAAGAGCAGAAACTCTGCGAAATGATCAGGGGACACTAAGGTAAACCGCTACTGCAGTATGACCGAACTTACACTTTGACGACGTCCGGGGAAGCAGTTGGTGACTCAGAGGACTCGGCCATTGGTGTTGTAGATGTCGAGAAGTGGACGGGGAAAAGCGTCACGGAGCGGTGGGGACAGCGGGGTCGCGGGCCACAAGGAGGGCTTTATGATCCGAAAAATCGGATTGTGAGTGTGAACGAGATCAAGACATCAATGTGGCTAAGATCTCATGAAAAAACCCCGTCACTGTCGCAGATATTGCTCCTGCAATCCTGTGTCAATCACCTTCGTTCACCTTCGTTCCGTGGTAAGGCCAGCCCGAGCGTTGGGCTCGAAACCGTCCATATTCGGCACTTTTGCTATTGGCGTGGCCGAGTTGCCATTTCGGACTCGCATTCTCACGACGTCGCCACACCACCCCTTCTCTCTCTTGTCTCATACACACACACACTGTCTCTCCCTCGTTGCTCGTTAACTCGCTCACCCTCGTCGCGTCTCCAAGGGACAAAGCCAATACCCCTCGCAACTAGCAGACAAGCCGCGCGTCCCTGCTCGTGCACCCCTCGTGCACCGCCACTCGGCACGTTGCTCGCCTCCATCACCCACTTCTTTGAATCCGTCAATACAGTATCCCGCTTTACACCCTCAATCACTTTGGCCACGTCGCTCTTTGTCTCTGGCGAAAGCGCGGTCTATCTTTCTTGTCTAACCCCTTTGTGTAATAGTGCGCACGCGTCCCTGCGCCACTCGTGTTTCAACAACCCGTACCTTACCACCCCCCCATTCCGTACCTACTAAGCTAAGGTAGAGCGGTAGAACGCAAGAACGGGCCGTGGGGCGGAAGCGGAATGGGAACAAGATATGACAGGATCTTAAACCCACCTTTCCTGCTGAATCGAGAGGAGCGCCCGTGTCGCCATTTCCCCCTTTCTGTTTGTGTGAACTCGGTTCGTGTCTGGCCTAATCGAGGGCACTCGCAACCGACTTCGCTCGTCGTTCCGTCTAGTCTCGCTGCCTCTGTCGGCAATCGTTCTCGTTCTCGCGCTCCCCTGGCTCTCCCCATTTCTTCTCCTCTTCCTTCCCCTTTTCTCGGTGGTGGAACGCCCTCCGCCTTACAAACTCACTTGGACCCCTCAGGGTCCTTACACCGTGGCGATGATATGTGTATGGGCTAAAAGCGCGCAGCTTCTTCCCAGAATCGAAGTCTGTGCAATCACCGTTGATCACTGGCCGCGTGTGCATGCCTGCTCCGTAAAGAAATATCCCCGTCTTCGTGACAGCATTGCGTCCATCAGGTCTGAGACACGACCCGCAAATTCAATGACTAGAGTGCCGCGCCGCTGAGAGGAGCGAATGAGCGGCCATGATCCGTGAGACGTGGACAGTTGATACGAGGCTCCATGTGGATCAGCACCATAAGAGGGCGTAACTCCCTCATTGTAATTCGGCCACACTTTCGTACTGTGCAGTTTATGTGTGACTCGCTACCTGGGCCTTCGTTAGCGATGGTATGAACCATGGTATGAACTGAATTGGAGGAGTTCGAGAGGCTCGGGGCGCCGCCAGTGGCACCAGCATGCTCCACAAGTTTCCCGTGAAAGTCACAATGGTGGAATGGCAGTTGCCATTTTTCCGCATCCGGTCTGGTGATGGGAAAGCTCAGTTCAGTCTTGTTCTGGGGAGGGACTTGGCCAAACCCCCTTGGTTTGGGTTTGGGCCCGAGACTGGCCCGAGTCGTGAATTGCCGGCCTCGGACTGAGTACTGAGCGCAGGCAGTCGTCAGGCCAAGTCAGGTGAGCTTCAAGTAGTGATTGATTGTCCTGTACTTACTCGCCCTTGAGGGGTTGTCTCATTGTACTGACATCGCCCGCGCACACATATGCACACTAACATATTCACTATTCCCCGAGTCTGTCCATAACCCCACACTCAGTACCTGCGAAATTTCCGTAATGGACTCTAGAGTGCCTACTAGGACAGGGTTCTGTCAAACTAAGTGAGTCTCGTGAATCGGAATTGATACAGTACTTCGGGAGTGCTCCCGAAGGGGTATAGTGGTGAACCAAGTGACAATGTGACGATGACGTGTACGCGTGACACGAAAGTTGACGCGCGTCTTTTGGGCATCTTTGGAGAAAGTAGAGGTGGAGTCACGGTAGAGTTCGGCAAGGGCAAGAGTCGCGAGACGCAAACGAGCACTCGGAGAGCTTCAAGAACAAAAGGGTGAACATCTAAAACCATAATTCCTTACAATTTATACTACTATCTTATCCTTGATCTTATCATGAATTGTACGTACGAGTCGAGCAAAAATCAAAAGGTATCGGGCGCGTTTATTAACGCGTCGTCAATAAACAAGGTCAGAGTAAGTAAAGTAAGATATGAAGTCATAATAATAGGTCAGGTGAGGCTAAAAGAGGTGGGACCGACGCCGAAACCAAAGGCGACAGAAGTAAGTCGAGACGAAACATGTAGTTCGTATGTTGGTGCCTTCCCTCGTGACGTCGGGCTCGGCGCGCTTGTGCTTGTGCCGGGAATGCACCTTGACAAAAATGGAGATAAGACGGAATAGTGACCGAGCAAATATCAGATGAGGGAGAGAAACCCGCTGGTATCTCGGAGTGTCGTATGTCGCACGTGTCCTGGCCGGTACGCCAGCCCGCGTTTTCCGGTAGCAGCGGGGGTCGGGATCAACCCGCATTCCTGCAGAACCGAGCCGTTCAGAAACGTTGGTATACAATAGCAGCCGTAACGGGAAATCCTACTTACCGGAAACTAGTTAGTGCTGGTGTCGTCGCCTTCGCCCTTATCTAGCTCCACCGTCTGGGCCATGGTGCTGAGCTGGAAACTGTTACCTGTTGGTGTCCGCGACTGTGGCACAGGTACGGCGAAACGGGGCAACGATAGTGCTTTAGCGCGAACCCCGTCGGAGACCGTGAGGTAGGCGCTATCGCCATGTCCGGGTGGTTTATGCTCACGGAAGTAGATGCGATTGTTGAGGCTCACTAAGAGGGTGTTGGAGTACCTGACACATTTGTCAGTGCTTTGTCTCCCACATGGTGTATAATGTGTCGCTTACAGTTTCCCGATAATGTTAACTCTTTTTCCACATTAGCTGGAAAGCTGCACAGCGATGGATCAAAAGAACGTACGTGTATGCGTAGTATGGCTCATTCTGTGGACGAGGTGATTGGGTCAAAAGATGAATGGTGACGTATCTCGGTCCGACTTACGGGGAAGGCGGCATAAAGTACAAGGGTCGTGACAGCCGCGCTAGCTCAACAAGAAGTTAGACGCACGTCTGTGTGGGGTGTTCCGAGAAATAGGTACCAGTAAGTGTATTTGTCTCAACAGTAAGCCGTATCACGCGAATTAATATGAAGTTGGAGAACTCGCCACTCGCCCTTCTCAGCTGTGCAGAAAAATCTCTGTCAATGCACAAAAGGATCCAATAGAGTGATCCCGTACCAGCAGCGTCATTGCCACCGCGATCAGAATGTCCGCCATGGCACTCGGTATAGACCATAACTATTACGACAATGTGTGAGGTGGTGTGGCCGCCTCGACCGAAACGAGTGTGCGTACATATATAGCTGTCTTGGGAACCACATATTTCTCACTCATGAACAACTAAATGCTGTGTAAGATAAGAGGCTTCGGTAAAGGTGTGTACAGTACTGACTGTGATGCTCATCCACGTCTCTGCGGCTGCCTGAGTCACCGCAGCCTGAATTCAGGAAAACGTCAGGGGTTTGAAAAATGCGGGGAGAGTCAGGAATACATACGATAACGATAATCCAACAGATCCACGACGACAATCGTCTGTTCATAAGTATCCAAATCCGATAACAGAAGTATCCTTGCACGATGAGCGAAATAACTCCAGTCATAATGGCAGTGTCTATGGGGGCGAAATGGGAATTCCCGAGGCGCTCCACGTCGCCAAATCCAGCAACAAACCAATAATAGACATCGGCCCCAGTCAGCGCAGTTTGAACGGTCTCAAACACGAAAACGAAGTAAGCTGTTCAGAGTACACCTTGACATCACAAAGCTTCCGAGTAACGTCGAAGACCACCAACCTAGAAATTTTAGAGATCGTGGGTCTTTTGGAAAATTGTAGCTATATACGTCTGAACGTGGGTGAGTGGAATCAGCTGGGGTTTCTAGGGAGAGGCCTCGTACAAATCTGGACGCAGAGAACACCGTAGAGCACCCAGTTGAATAGAGGGCCGAAGAGCTACCATAGATTGTTGAGGATATCAGTTGCGCGGACAAAAGAACGAGGCCAAGCGCACAAGAACAGCAGCTCTGCGAAATGATCAGGGGACAATAAGGTACACCCCTACTGCAGTATGACCGAACTTACACTTTGATGACACCCGGGGAAGCAGTTGGTGACTCAGAGGACTCAGCCATTGGTTTTGTGGATGTCGAGAAGTGGACGGGGAAGAGCGTCACGGAGCAGTGGGGACAGCGGCTTTATAATTTTTCGGATTGTGAGTGCGAACGAGACCAAGCAATGTGGCGGAGATGTCATGAAAAACCCCTGTCACTGGCGCAGATATTGCCCCCGTGCCAATCACCTGCGTCCGTGGCGATGGGACAGGTATGGGCTAAAAGCGCACAGCTTCTTCCCAGAACCGAAGTCTGTGCAATCAGTGTTGATCACTGGCCGCGTGTGAGTGCCTTCTACGTATACATGAAGAAATATCGCCATCTTCGTGACGGCATTATGTTCATCAGGTTTGAGACACGACCCCCAAGTTCGATGACTAGAGTGCCAAGAGGAGTAAATGATCCGTGAAATTACGCATGAAACGTGGGCATGGACACGACGCTCCATGTGGACCAGCACCAAAAGAGAACGTAATCACCTCTTATAACTCGGTCATACTTTTGTTTGTACTATGCGGTCGGTGTGTGACTCGCTACCTGGGCCTTCGTCGTCGACAGTATCCGAATGGGAGTTCGAGAGGTTCGGGCCGCCGCCACCAGCATGCACCACGAGTTTCTCATAAAAGTCACAATGGTGGAACGGTAGTCTTGATGGTAGTTGCCATTTTTCCGCATCCGGTCTGGTGATGGGAAAGTTCAGTTTAGTCGGATTCTGGGGAAGGACTTGGCCAAACCCCAAGCTGGACAGCAAAAGATAGTAACTAAGTTACCTGACAGTTCTACCTAACGCGCTGATGCGAACCTCGGAGGTTCGAGAACGTGGTTTGGGTTGTTTGGGTCTGGGCCCGAGTCGGGCTTAGCCCAAAGCGACTCCAAAGCGCTGGTGGAAGGCGGGCCGGGACTGAGACTGAGCGGGCAGTGTCAGGGCCCGATTTGTCAAGCCTGCAATATTACTGGCCGGCCTGGAAATTTCCAGACCGAACGGGATGGGAGCAGAGTGGCACACTACTATCACTGTCTGTCAGTATATGAGCATGTTTGGGCAATTTCAAACACTCTTTTCCCTTGTCATTTCTATGTCACCCAGTGAGTGCACTGGCAGAGAGACTGAGGTGAGCTTCTCAGTAGTTTACATCATGATTGCCCTGTACTTATTTGTCCCGGCCCTAGAGGCGTTGTCTCACCGTATAGACATTGCCCGCGCATACATATGCTTACTAACACATTCACTCGTTATCTATTATACCCCGATCCCGTCCATAATCTTACACTCAGTAAGTTACCTGCGAAGTTTCCGTGATGGACTCTGGAGTGCCTACTGGCATCCGGTGATATTCTGATGACTGTTACCTCAAGCGTTGGAATGGACTACCATATTGGCCTTGTACAATACGGGCCCGCATGGCGTCACTTGCGCCGTGAGTTCCAGGCGAACTTGGGTCCCGTCGATCTTGAGGAGTACCAACCACCCGAGCAACAAGCAGTCCATCGTCTTCTTCGCAATCTACTTTCGTCTCCAGACAACTTCACACAGCATCTCAGGCAGTGAGTTGTGCTTTCTTGGTTACGTTGAGCTTATTTGTTCATTTTCAAGAGAAAGTATGGCCGGACAAGTCACTCTGTCGATTGCCTATGGAATTGATGTGCTCCCAGAGAATGATCCATATGTGGCGGATGCAGAAAATGTTCTGCATGCTGCCGTAGCCTGCACAACCAAGGGAGCCCTGCTTCTTGGTTTAATTCCTTGGTGTATTTACTGCCATCTTATCTGGAAACCCGGAAGTTGGGCCGGAACTGATAATAGTCGCAGTGATCAAAATGCCGAGCTGATTTCCAGGAGCCCGCTACAAGCCCTATGCACGCGAATGGTACCCTATTGTTGTTGGTGCTGTGAAGACCACATACGATAAAGTCAAGAGCGAACTCGTAAGCGTTGAAGCTTCCCCGTTACCCATTATATCAATAATGTATTTATTTAGGCTGCCGGGATGGCCACTCCCTCTGTCGCTGCAAAAATTATAACGAGGATTCAGCGGAGGAAGGTCTATGGGTTGCTAGGGCTATCCCTGCTTCGATGTATTTTGGGGGCGCCGACACTGAGTTTAAGTTGAGCACCCAAATACGTAGCCCCCACTAGTTAGCTGAAGCATTCCGTAGACAGTCTCGGCGCTGCAGACATTCATCCTCGCAATGACGCTGTACCCAGGAGTCCAGCGGAGAGCGCAAACTGAGATCGATCAAGTCTTCGGAAATTTACGCCTTCCAGATTTCTCAGATCAAGATGCACTTCCATATGTGCAAGCAGTGCTCAAAGAGGTTTTACGCTGGCATCCAGTCGCTCCGCTAGGTGTGTTATTACATGTCATAGCATTTGTGGTGATAACAATATGATTAATCTAACAGGTGGACCACTGGCACGCAAGGTCATAGTAAGTGACATCTACGAGGGGTATTACATTCCTGCCGGCTCGACAATTATTCCAAACGCGTGGTATGCCTCTTAACAGCTTCGTTTTCCTATGCATCAACATGCATCAACCACGACGATTCCTAGGGGAATGATGCATGATCCTGCTGTCTTCGCGGAGCCAGACAGGTTCCATCCCGAACGCTGGCTCTCCCCGGATGCCCCAGCTTTTCCCAAATCAGGCATTCGGTTTCGGAGCACGACAGTGTCCAGGTCGCGTCCTCGCCCGCGCAAGCATGTGGTCGAATATTGCGGGAATCTTGGCCACATTCGATATTACCACTACCGAGGACGCGCCGCCTGAGGAGGCATATACATCGGGTGCTATATCGTGCGTCGCCTCGGCATTAAATAAGCAACAGCTAATGTGCAGCCTATTGTAGGTATGTGAAGCCATTCCGGTGCAATATCCTACCGCGCTCGGCAGCAGCGGCGTCGTTGGTGTGGGCCACCGAGAGTAAAGGCTAAGGTTGTAGCCGTTCACCCACCGCGCTGCTCTGTCGTCTAAACGTTGTGTTTGCTTTTACCTACTCAAACCGTCGATATTCGTAGATGTCAACAGGGATTGGTGGCAGCTCGAATACACCACTTGCATTGCGGAGAGGTAGCAATAAGGCCGATATGAGGGCTAAGACGTTGCTTTTTTATATTTCTTGACAAAATTCTGGATGGAGCGTTGGTTAAGAATGAAAAACCATGTAAATTGGAATATGATATGTCCCTCCGCGGCCGACTTAAACAACGCCAAGTATATTTTTCACAACTTCTGAAGTCTTCTTCGAGATGAGACGGCCTTCACTGGACACGCTGATTAGTACAACTTATGCTGGTCGTAAGTGGTGATGGACCCACCAGTTTCACTCTCCACTAGTCTACTCAGGTCTTGAGAGTGAACTTTTACGGGGCGGCCAGCCTCATCCCGCTCATCGACGAATGCGCTGAGCGCGGCAGACGCAGACTTGAGCGCGTTTTCGTCGCTGCCATGCAGCAGCACGAGCTCCCGCAGCTCGGGAAGCAGCGGCTCACCGAGCGGCTGATCCTCGGGACCTGGCCGCAGCGCGCGCTCGACGTCGGCGGCGAGCGCGACGTGCACCCGCAACGTGCCGATGTGGCGAAACGGCGCCAAGAGCCCCCGCCACAGCCCCGGGTCGACCTCGCCGCGCCACTCCTCCGGCAGCGCGCCGCCCTGATGGAATCCGAGCACGAGTTCCTCCGCCGGCAGGAGCGTCGCGGACAGCCCGCCGCAGAGCTGGGCCGTCGCGGCGACCTGGAAGTCGAGACGTGCGCAAGACACGCTGAGAAAGACGTCCGGCGATGCGGTGGACTGCGGCGCGGACACGATGATGTGCACGGAGGCCTCGGCGAAGTCGATGCGGGCCCGGGTGGGCCGGAACGACTCGAGTTCGCGGACGAACTCGCAGGTGCGCGGGACGTCCAGAGTGAGTTGATTGAATAGAGCGATATCGACGTCTTCTATGCGAGGCGACCGTATTCGTGAGAGCAGAGCCTCTATGTATGCGGAGACGCCTCGGTAGATTAGCTGTGTGAGCCCAGGTAGCTCTATGCGCGCCAATTGGCCCGGAGGAAGAACACGTTCGCCTCTGAAACCTGGGCGAGGAACCGTGGACAGAAAACTGATGGATAGCATTTGAAGGAAGGGCATGGTCCTTATTTGCGTGACGAGACTGTCAGGTGAGAAATATGCAGAGCTCGGGATACGTTCGAGGACAAGCGACACAAGAGATGTCGCAGACGATAGCAACGGTTGCAACGGCGACAAGGCTGCACCGGTGAGTATCAGATGACGTAGCTGCGGGGCACCGCCCTCGAGGAATCGCTTTGGAAGAACGATCCCTGAGTTCTGAGACTGAGAGTGAAGGATGAGGGTCTCGAGTCTTGGGGCCGCCTCAATCATACCCGTGGTCAGCTTAGCAAGCGTCAATTCTGGCGCGCTGAGTACAATTTCGCTAACCCGTGGTAAATGTTGTGAAGCAAGTAGCAGCCCCAACTCGTCCTCTGCGGTCCACGTTTTGAGAATGCGGGGCCCATAGTCCAGGACGAGCGGAAATGGGGGTGAGTGGGAAATCATGTCGTCCACCGGCGTCCCGAACGTGCAGCGAAGCTGGAGGTTTAATCGTACGGACGACGCGAACACGAGTCGTCGCCATCTTCGGCAGGTATGAACGAGGGTGTACCACCATCCTTGCGAACCCGGCCGATTCCCCGTCCTGACCGATCGATACTGATCAAAGACTTCAAGAAGGACTTCGTCTGGGAGGGTATTTATTGTTGTAAGAGGAAAGTATTTGGAAATTTCTTGACGACACAGAAGGATGTTTGATGTGGTCAGAGAAGAGCTTATGACTGCAAGTCGGACTTACTTGTATGACTCCGGATGGCTGCGCGTCTAGTACGTCTGCTGCCCTTTTTTTTCGGCATGCTGTACGTGGTCAAACGGAGACACGCAGTTTCCTCCATACGGTACAGTAAATCTTCCTGGTGCAGAGGACCAATATCGATCAATGTGAGAGGGGCACACGGAGACCAGTGCAGAGGTGCACTTATAACATTACAAATTACGTTTCCACCTTCTACGTAATCGCACTATCCAGTTGTGTTACTGTAACTTAGACGGCATCAGAAACCTCGCAGTCTCAGCACTGTACCACTGAATACTGTGTTGGAGATACGATATGCCAGCACGCAGGGAGCGGCTGCGGCTGTCATCCAAGTCGCACAATTCTTGCCTTTGGACTCGCCTTTGGAAGTGCAATGTGTGCCAGTGACGGTCCCGCATTTGGCGTCTGCAAATGCAGCCCAAGGCACCGGCGCTTGTACCTGCCCTGGCGGCGATATGGACACTTCTTGCAGGACGTACGCTTCGGAAAGTTAACTGAACAATGCTATGTAGGTTTAAAGTGTTCGTACACATGATGTGAAGTGCCACATAGTGTTGTATGCCCTGAGGCGCACGGTAATCGATTTAAAAAAAAACTCTCTTGCCCGTGGGAGATGTTGCAAAGCAAATAGCCCGCGCCTGCCACGAAAGTGGATCCAAACCGAGATGGGGGCACCCCAAAGACTCAACACAGTTGGAGGGTCAGGCGGAGGCCGAGTGAACATCCGAACGCGGGTTGTACGGGCGTGCGAGCACTCGCGAGCGCAACTGATCTGCCTCGCGGGCGGGTTTATTTCATAGTTCTCGCTAGCCATCGACCATGTGCTTCTCTGCCTCGGTGTCTCCAGAGTTGGAAGGGACCAACGACTCGGAGTCACCGCCATTAGCGCCCCCCGAGCGAGGGCCGAAGATACATAGACACAAACAACGCCTAACACGCTCAAGACGGGCAGTCCGCAGTGTTACTACTTCGGCTCGTGCGATGGACGCCATTCGAATACCCAAGGTACTTCACCGTACGGTCTAATAACGCAGAAAAACTCTGACTTGTGCCCCGAAGGTCTCAAACGTGTTATGCAGCAAGTCTGGCAGAACCCTACCAGGGACGCTCCATCTCACGGCTCACCATCTCATCTTTTCCTATGTGGACGATTCTCAATCCGAGATGTGGGCGAGTCGATATCCCCATGTACCACCCACGCTTCTCTGACACCATAGTGCGATCTCGACCAGGTTGCGTACCCGCTAATTAATCATGTCAATCGTCTACCTCAGACCCTGAGCGGACAGTGTCCCATCTCCTTCCGGTGTCGCACCTTCGAAACATTTTCATTATCATTCGAGCAGGACGCCGAAGCTACTGATGTGTTCGAAACCGTAAAGGAGTTGACTGTCGCAAGTGTGTACACCTGCTCCTGTCCACCCGGGCCAATCGCTTAGCTGCTTTGCATACGTAGACTCTGTGACACAGCTATATGCTTTCAACTACGCGCCTTCCCCCCCTCTAACTGCCTCGAATGGGTGGACTCTGTATTCCCCGCGCGAGGAGTTTGGCCGTATGGGCGTCGGCACGCGCTCCAAGGCGTGGCGCTTCACTGATATCAACAAGGACTACACCGTACGTTCACCCCCTTCCGTGGGACCAATGATATTTATCTGTAACGCTAGTGCGTCCTTGCATTCTAGTTTTGTCCCACGTACCCGTCGCGTCTAGTCGTTCCCACCAAAATCAGCGACTCTACATTACAGTACGGTGCAAAGTACCGCAGCAAGTGCCGTATACCTGCGCTTACGTACCTACACTGGGCTAATTTCGTAAGCCTCCTAATCTTGCTCGTTTTTAGCCCTCTAATACGTTCGCGCACAGGGGAGCATCACCCGATCAAGTCAGCCGATGGTGGGCCTCACCAACGCGCGATCAATACAAGACGAAAAATTCGTCGAGGCGATATTTAGCTCGCACCGAGCACCGGAGTCCCGTGTCGCACAGCCCGTTTTCGGCGCGACCGCCACCAACCTCATCATTGATGCGCGACCGACGACCAACGCCGTTGCCAACACCGCCAAAGGTGCCGGGACGGAGAACATGGACCACTACAAGGATTGCAAGAAGGCCTATCTCGGGATCGACAATATCCACACAATGCGTGACTCGCTCAACAAAGTGATAGAGGCGCTCAGCGAGTCTGAGGCGCTCGGTGCGAGCGTTTCGGGCGACCTCCCGGGAACGAGCGCCGCCGTGCTTCCCGTTGACCGTCAGACGCTGCGGCGATCAGGCTGGCTGCGACATCAGGTCGCAATCTTGGAGGGCACGCTGATCATCGTTCGGAACGTGCACGTCAACCATTCACACGTGCTTATCCATTGCTCGGATGGGTGGGACCGCACATCACAGCTCTCTGCAATCTCGCAGCTTTGCCTGGATCCTTATTATCGCACGACCCGCGGCTTCCAGGTGTTAATAGAGAAGGATTGGGTGAGCTTTGGCCATCGATTTTTGGACCGGTGCGGCCACCTTTCAAGCGAGAAGTTCTTCTTGGCGCCGGTGGATAGTGGTGGTGGCGCAGATGTCGCACAGGCCTTGTTCGCGAGCGTGCAAAATCGGTTCGCAGGAAACCACCATATCAAGGAGACGAGTCCCGTGTTCCACCAATTCCTGGAGGCCGTGCACAACATCCAACGGCAGTTCCCCACGCGCTTCGAGTTCAACGAGCTCCTCCTGCGCGACCTGCACACGCACCTCTTTTCGTGCCAATTTGGCACGTTCCTTTTCAACTCGGAGCGTGAGCGCCGCGAAGGTGCAGCGGGCACCGTGTCCGTCTGGGACTATATAAACTCGGAACCACAAGCTGAGAAGTACGTCAATCCAGACTACAACCCCGCGCTGGACGATCCCACAAGTCGCGCGCCAACTGCCGACCAGGGTGTGCTCTTCCCAAACCCGAAAGACGTGCGTTTCTGGCCCGAGCTCTATGGCCGCAGCGATGAGGAGATGAATGGGCGTTTCGCTGCGGTACCCGCGCCCCTGCCGGCGTTCACATCGGGCATCATTGAGAGCCTCGAGGAGGACCTTGCGCTCTCGGATGCAGGTATCTCGCTGTCTCCGTCAGGGCCACCCTCTCGAGGAACTGCCACCCCACCTCCGGTGCTCTCCTCACCGTCCGCACTAGCGCCGTCACCGGTGCCTGTGCGAGTCCCGAGTCCGCTCGCTCCTGGTCCCCGTTCTATGCGCCCGGCACCTACGGACTTATTCGGTACCGCAGGCGGGGGCATGCGTTCGGTGTGGGACCGCCTCTCGTCTGGCGCGGGCGCGGCGTTCTCCGCCGTGCAAGATGTATACGGCACCACGCGCGACACGCGCTCGCGGAGCTCCAGCACCGTTACCGTCGGGGAGTTACGAGACTGGGGTGCCGGTACGCCGCCGCCCCGCGGCACGTCTCCGTCCCCATCGTCGCTCGCTACCCCGTCCGCCTTCTCGCGATTCGACCCCCCGCGCGTCGCGCAGGCCATCCGACCGAGCACGTTCTCTAGCTCGAGTGGCTCGGCTGGCGGAGGCGGAGCGACCAACCCGTGGGAGGTCTCGACGCTATCGACATCACCAGCGTCGCCGCGGGGGCTGGACGGCATCCCCTCGGTGCTTGTGGATAACCCGTGGAACACCGCGCGTGCACAGGCGCGCGCCGCTTCGCGCAGCCAGCAGCCGCTGGGGGACCCATTTGCGGTGGATGGGCTGGACGCGGCGCTGCCCCGCGCAGATCAGGCTCCTGCTGGCTCTGGCTTGCCGGCGGACCCATCTGTGGCGCTGCCTGCCGCTGTTGTGCCAGTCAGGTCTGCTGCTGCAGCATCACATGTACATACGACAGATCCGGGGGATGCGCTGGTATTGTCATCAACAGCATCGTCATCAGGCGCCGTTGGAGAGGCGCCGAAGTTGTCAGCGAGCTCAACTGCGGAGGAGATGGACCCTTTGGGCGTTGGGATGTGGTAGAAACAGGGCACTTTTTCGGCACTGTGTTCGTCGTGTTGCGCTTAGGGTACTATGATACTTGTGTACGTGTTCTTGTGACGGATAGAAGCATTTGCTCATGTCATGCGATGGGAGGAGATGGCGTGATGTTGATGCGCAAACCTAAATAATTTTGTCTTTGGTTGGTTTAGTTCAATTTTTCTTTAAAAAGGGTCCTCGTTTTCTCTGACACCCATCTCCCTCCTTTTTCCCCCTCCTCGTCTACGCATCAACTTAAACCTTCCTCCTCCCCAAAATCTAAAAAACATGACCGTCAACGGTGCCGCTCACTCTGCCCTCACACCCGGCCATTTCCTTTTCACATCAGAGTCGGTTGGTGAAGGTCACCCTGGTACGTATCTAGTTGACTCTAAAATGCCTAGTGTTAATTTTCGTGATAGACAAAATCTGCGACCAGGTCTCTGATGCTATCGTAAGCCTCCTCAGATGTGATGCCACGTATTCCCCGGCGTCTGACGCGTTAGACAGCTCGATGCCTGCCTCGAGCAGGACCCCTGGTCCAAGGTTGCCTGTGAGACGGCTTCCAAGACGGGCATGATCATGGTCTTTGGCGAGATTAGCACAAAGGCGCAGCTCGACTACCAGAAGGTCATCCGCAACGCCATCAAGGACATCGGCTACGACGACTCGTCCAAGGGCTTCGACTACAAGACGTGCAACATTCTGGTTGCGATCGAGCAGCAGTCCCCCGATATCGCCCAGGGCCTCGACCACGGCTCGCTCGAGAACCACGGCGCTGGTGATCAGGGTATCATGTTTGGCTACGCCACCGATGAGACACCTGAGTATATGCCGCTCACCATCATGCTCGCCCACAAGCTCAATGCCGCTTTGGCTGCCGCGCGCCGCTCCGGCCTGCTTCCTTGGCTCCGCCCCGACTCGAAGACCCAAGTCACGGTCGAGTACAAGAAGGACGGTGGTGCTACCATCCCTCTGCGCGTGGACACGGTCGTTATTTCTACACAGCATGCCGAGGAGATCTCGACGGAGGACCTCCGGAAGGAGATATTGGAGAAGGTTATCAAGCAGGTTATCCCGAAGAACCTTCTTGACAATCGGACCATCTATCATGTACGGAATCGATTGCCCTTGTGCATATGGAGACAGGCTTACTGATCTTGGCTATCTTTAGATTCAACCGTCAGGCCGCTTTGTCATTGGTGGTCCTCAAGGTGATGCTGGTTTGACTGGTCGCAAGATCATCGTCGACACCTACGGCGGTTGGGGCGCGCACGGTGGAGGAGCTTTCTCAGGAAAGGACTTCTCCAAGGTCGATCGCTCGGCTGCTTACACCGCACGGTGGATTGGTACGTTCTCTCGAAATTTATATTATTCCCTCATACTCATGCTTTCTCTAGCCAAGTCCCTCGTTGCTGGTGGCCTCGCTCGTCGTGCGCTCGTCCAACTCTCCTACGCCATTGGCGTCGCCGAGCCCTTATCAATCTTTGTCGATACCTACGGCACGGGCAAGAAGTCTGACTTGGAACTCGTCGAGATCATCCGCAAGAACTGGGACCTTCGGCCAGGTGTCATTGTGAGGCAACTCGACCTGCAAAAGCCGATCTATCGCAAGACCGCGGCGTATGGCCACTTCGGCAACCCTGATTACACATGGGAGAAGCCTAAGCAACTGGTTTTGTGAGGCACTCCTCTCGCATGCGGTCGCTTGTCAGCAGAGTCGAGACGTGACGTGACTTTCATGGATTTGGAAGCTCATCCTTCCGCATTATTATTATTACTGGTTCAACACACTACACTGCATATATAGTCATGACCATCATACCCTCCACCCCGGTAGAATCACCTACGTTATGTCACTTGCTACATACCACTTACGAAACCTCCATACGCTGATCGTTTCCGGATTGGCGCCCCTTACTCACGCAATCTTCCCTTATGCTGTGTAATCGCCGTACAGTACGTACGACTAGTCGCTGTGAATCATAGGCGCGCTCAACCGCGCATCATTTCGCAGTCATGTTGGTGTATTGAATTGTGACCCTGCTCGGAGTTTCTTGATACTAACTTGGCGCTAATGGGCCCGTCATAATAATCATCGTATTAAACTTGACATGACACGTCGTGGGGAAATTCAGCAAGAGCAAGAGGGAATCAGCAGGTCAAACCTATCTTTTCGAGCGTCCTTATACACAGAAAACAAATATCTCTAATCCAAGGAGAGCCTCGAGGCTCGTTAGGCTGCCCCAAGGCTTGTTGTGCGTGAGGTGATGTCGCATTGAATGCAGTTGGTGAGGTGTTGTGGTCGGGCAGTGGGTGTGGTGGTATTGGCAGTTTCGTGTGTGGGTCGAGAGTTTCCTTTGCAGGAGCAGGGAAAAGAGGTGTGGAGGACGCGCCGGCCTGTGGTATCGCGTTATGGCGTACGTGTTCGTAGGTATCTAGGAACTCGACCAGACCCAGGCCACGCCGGGGGTGGATTTCTTGCAGGGCTCCAGCGGAGGGCACATCGTGATGGACTTCCAAAAGGTGGGTCCTTATTTTGTCGGGACGCTTCCACTGGAAAGGGCAGAAGGGGCAATGGCGTGGCGGACTGTGTACGTACTCAACATGCCGCTTGAGCTCTTGCGGCCTTCCAAATTTCTGGCCGCACGTTCCACAAAGATTGCGTACACCGCTGGGGGTGTCAGCTGCTGGCTGCGCCCCCCACGCGCTAACCTCGGACGTCCAATTACCACCTAAACTTTCGAGTTGCTCTGGTCCTGGACCGTAACAGAGCTGCTCGGGAAGCATCGCCATGGCCATGTAATCTGGACGATTGTCGGCGCGAAAAGGATCTTTAGTGCGAGCATGTTTACTACGAAAATCGGAGATTATCATGATACTGGCGGGTGCTCACCGGACATGACCCCGGTCCTAAGCACCGGCCACCCGGGGTAATCCATCACCACATCTGGTTGGGGGGTTTCTAGGGACTATAGACAAGGAAGGAATAATCAATGACGCTTATATATTATCCTTACTCACAGTCCTATCGCCGACTCTCAGATTTCGTTCCAGGTCGTCATCGCGAACAGGGACCAGATCGCAATCTGGCGCCAGCTGTACCGTCCACGTTAGAATTAACGTGGTTACGTAATAAAAAACATGGCATGGATCTGGGACACTCACCTTTGCGATATTTTCTGCAAGATTTTCTGACAAGTTTTCTGATGTTACAAGCTCCGTATCTGGTCCTGGATTTTTGCGCTGCTCAGAAAGCATCGCCACGGTCATGTGCTCTGTATCTGTTCTTGGACTTTGATCGTTGGCGAGAAAAGGATCTTTGTGCGAGCGTGTTTACTACGAAGATCGGAGAGTATCACGATACTGGCGGGTGCTCACCGGACATGACCCCGAGCTCAAGCTTCGACCTCTCGAGGTAATCCATCACCACATCTGGTTGGAGGTTTTCTAGGGACTATAGACAACGAAGGAATAATCAATGGCGCTTATATATTATCCTTACTCACAGTCCCATCGCCGACTCTCAGAACTCGTTCCAAGTCGTCATCGTGAACGAGGACCATATGGCAATGTGACGCTCGCTACGACGTCCACGTTAGAATCAACGTGGTCACGTAATGAAAACATGGCATGGATCTGGGACACTCACTTTTGCGATATGATCTAATAGCACGTGCAGAGGATCCCGGTACTTTGAACGCATATTAAAGGACTAGGTAGTCAAATAAAAAGCAATCTTACCTCGGTGACACTGGGTATCGAAACCACTTCCTTTTCCGGTTCGTAGTCATTCCCAGGTGGATCTGACTTGGGTTCCGCCGCTGCTTTGAGGAGCCGCGGAGTTATCCCCAAAATGCGTTTGACACGAAATCCTCGGATAAATATGCACTGACTCTCAGGTAGGTTCTAACAGAGCGTCGAAAATTTTCAGTATCCGTTCGCCCTTGAGACCTGCGTTGCCACGTACCTCACCGCTTGGGCCCTGATTCTGCATAGCCCCCTGAATGCGGACGTTTGAAGCTCGCCAATTGACGTTAGCGCCCAAAGTACCGGCGACTTCAACCCCAAGAGATAACCGTGCATCCGCCTGAACCTCGTTGAGAGAGATATTAGACCAAGATTTCGTGCGATGACACCCAGTGACTAGAACTATGTCCTCCATCTCTATCCCCATTCCAAGTTCTTGCGTGAAGGCAAACCAGGAGTCAATATGCTTGATAATCCATTTGCGGAAATGACCCAGCACGACAGTATCCTCACGTCGAGCGGTCACTGGAAGGGACAATATGGCACCGTGCTTCCTTGTGCATGAAAACGAGACTTCCGCAGAGCCAATTGTCCTGAAGAAATATCAGTGACTCGACAAAACCTACAATATACAATTTTCTTACCCTGCGGCGAGTACCTCTAATCCACCAGATACTATTTTGATCCCGGAAGAGTAAAAATCGTTGGGTTTGAGGGTCCCAGAGTCGATATGGTCTAGCATGCGGGGTTGAAGTGGTATATGATACTCTGGTACACCGTATCTCTGGTGAGATGGATGGTTTGCATGGAGCAGAGCATTGAATATGCGATGGAATTTGCCTCGGCGAATGAAACCGACATCCCCAACCTCAACAGGAGGGTACCGTTCTCCTGGGTCCGGCTCCCACAGGGCATAGCCGAAACCAGGATATGCGATTGCGAGTTGATCGCGAAAAGTATCATAGTGTGCCATTGAAGGACTGAGTGTGTCGGGGAAAACCCTGATAGACGTCGAATTGGAACACCAACAGGGTATTTAAGGATGTTGCGGCCTGTCAGCATTGTTATCACGGTACACAGCCCTTGACACAGTTTGAGCAGTGCCTGAGGCATGAGGCCTGCATGAGGCATAAGTGCATGAGTGGAGTGCTGCAGTTATCTAATCAATCATGTGCGCGTATGCGCACCTCATGCCCGATGCGGTAGTAGACACATAGATCCTATATCTGGTCTAAAGCAACCCATGGGCTAAGGCAACAGCGACCATATACAGCACGTTGGAGTTGGCACGAAGTGACTCTCCCTCGCTTACTCCCTCCACTAGACAATACTGTGAGTATCCTTCAAGAACCTACGGCAACTCATCTTTTCAGCGCTTTCGAGCATGAGGGAAAATTCGTAGAAACATACGCGAAAAAAAAACAATACAGATAGGTAGCAGGCAAAGAGGAGAAGTTGCAAACGTTTCATTCTATGCTCACTTGTGGCGAGGGTCCGACAACGACTGTGCAATCATCCCATGATTTGGATGTCTTCCAGACCGTGCAACCTGGTACGGAGTCTGGCCCTCATCATCCTTTGCACCTACATCCGCCCCGTGATCGATTAATAGCCGCACAGTTTCGACTGACCCCGCGGACGACGCGAGATGCAGGGGCGTCGAGTGGCTCCCGTCCCGTGCGTTGACATTCCCTCCATGGTCGATTAGTAGCCGCACAGTTTCGGCCTGCCCTCCGGACGACGCAAGATGCAACGGCGTCGAGTGGCTCTCGTTCTGTGCGTTAACATCCGCCCCATGCTCGATTAATAGCCGCACAATTTCGGCCTGCCCCCCGGACGACGCGAGGTGCAGCGGTGTCGAGTGACTGTCGTCCGATGCGTTAACATCCGCCCCGCTCAGGTCTTGTAGCTCTGCAATTTCGGCTTGCCCGCCGAACAAGGCAATATGCAACGGTGTCGAGTGGCTGAAGTCCTTTGCGTTCACATCCGCCCCGTGCTCGAGCAATAGGCGCACGATTTCGAAGTGACCGAATTTTGATGCCAGGTGCAACGGAGTATGGTCGTCTTTGTTCACAACGTTCACATCTGCGCCATGCTCCAGCAGCATCCGAACAACTTCTAGGTGCCCATTCGCCCCTGCCCAATGAAGTGGTGTCGACTCGGAGAGGCCATCCCCTGAGTTTGCCTCCGCGCCATGGGCGAGTAGCCATTCCACGACGTCAGCAAGTCCTTCTAACGATGCAGCATGCAATGGGGTCTGACGTTCAGAACCCCTAACGTCTACAGCTGCACCGTGTTCGTAGAGTAGTTCTGCAACGTCGAAGTGTCGCTTGTGCAACGCCGCCACCAGTGGACTGTGATTAAGACCACCCCTAGCATTAACATACTGTGGATGCTCGGCGATGAGGTGGGCTGCCAGGTCATGGAATCCGCACAACGAAGCGTGGTAAAGGGGAGTTCCGCGAGGTTTCTTTATACCATAATCTCCGAACAGCTTCCAGCCGTCGTCGATGTCGTGCAACTGGAGCCACGCCGTGAAATGTGGTTTGGCTGGGTCGAAAAGGCGTCGCATCCCGTCTTCTACACGGAACGCGACGTTCTCGAACTGGGCATGGTCTACCCAGTGCTGTGCAGCATATTCGGCAAGAGGAGAGCGACTTTCAACCGGTTCATTATTAACACTGTTGCCCGACTGGAGCAGAATTCCCAAGCAAGCCTGAGCAAAGATTGTGTGGGCCGTCCCAAGCGAGATATGAAAGTATGAAACGCCTCCTTTTAGAATGGCAAGACGGTCCGAGGTCAAGAATTCCTCCACCGAGGAATGAGTGAATTTTACGACGCGGGTATTGGAAGAGTGGTCGTCAACGATGCCGACCAAGCTGGAGCACGTAGACAGGACGCCTTGATCTGGGTCATCCCACCGCCAGTCCTTGTTCAGTTCCGGTATGCCTTCTTGAGCCCTATCAAAATCGAGTGCGAGAACTTCTGCAAGCTCTTCGACACGAAGAGGCCGAACCGCCACGATGAGACATTGTAATAGACGATGAGCCAGAGATCGTTTGGCCTCCCCAATTTCTTTCAATACGCCCTCGTATGTCTCGTCCAGAGATTTGGTGGATTCTCCAAGGACATGCGGGATACTCGGTGGGAGGTCGGAGGAAGGGTGGTCTGTCACAGTGTTTCGTCCCTGAGCGATGCCACCGTGTTACGTCACGGTAGGGACGTCTGCTCGACTTGAGCAAAACTATCACTAGTCCGTTTGACAAAACAAGAAGGGCAGTCACGTGTGGTTTCCGAGTGATAAGTCCAACGGGGACTTATACAGT
>Ga0137385_10000204_pt1 | contig 47309 bp, 44 predicted proteins | sample SagtaG_FD_104921 | JGI IMG/M metagenome (GOLD analysis project Ga0137385, IMG submission 104921) | Vadose zone soil microbial communities from Sagehorn Ranch, Mendocino, California, USA - Sage2_R_80_16 metaG | ecosystem: Environmental > Terrestrial > Soil > Vadose zone | place: USA: California... | reverse complement strand
ATCCGTGCTGATCACCGTGTTCGGCCTGGCGCGGCTCGGCGGCTGGCACGAGCTCCGCGCCGCATTGCCTTCGGACATGTTCAATCTCTGGAAGCCGCTCATTCCAGCAGGTATGGAAGGCACCTGGGCGCCGGTGCGGGAAACCTCGCGCATCGCCTGGTACTTCAACGACCATTTCCCCTGGCTTGGGATGCTGTTCTGCGCGCCCATCGTCGGCCTGTGGTACTGGACGACCGACCAGTACATCGTGCAGCGCGCGCTCGGCGCCCCGAATGAACAGCAAGCGCGACGCGGGTCCATCTTCGCCGCGTACCTCAAACTCCTCCCGGTCTTCATCTTCATCATCCCTGGGATGATCGCGCTCGCGCTCGCGCGTAGCGGCAAAGCACCAGGGCTCGCCGGAATCGTGGACGCTTCGGGCAACGCCATTCCCGACGCGGCGCAGGCGGCGTTTCCATTGATGGTGAAGGCGATCCTCCCCGCCGGTATACGCGGCCTCGTCGTCGCGGGTCTCCTCGCCGCCCTCATGAGCTCGCTCGCCGGCGCTTTCAATGCGTGCTCAACCCTGTTCACGATGGACATCTACCAGAAGCTCCGGCCCGGCGTGACGCAGCATCAATTGGTGTGGACCGGGCGGGCGGCGACGGCGGTCATGGTGCTCATCGGGTTGCTCTGGATTCCGGTGATCCAGGGCGGGCGCGGACTCTACTACTACCTGCAAGGCGTGCAGGCGTACCTCGCGCCGCCGATCTTCACGGTCTTCTTCTTTGGTGTCTTCATGAAGCGCCTCAACGCCCGCGGCGCGCTCGCAGCGCTGCTGGTGGGCTTTCTCCTCGGCGTCTTTCGGCTGGCGGTCGACACCCCGGTGAGCCTGCAGCTCGGTGGCCTCGCGCACGGGTACGCCCCGGGCTCCTTCTTGTGGATCATCAACAACATCTACTTCCAGTATTACAGCCTATTCATTTTCATCGTCTCAGCCGCGACGATGGTGATCGTGAGCTATGTGACGCCTCCGCCCGCCCCCGAGCAGCTCATCGGGTTGACGGTCGCGACCGTAACGCCCGAGCAGCGACAGCAGTCGCGTGCGAGCTGGAACCGCAATGACGTCCTCGCCTCCGCGGTCGTGCTCCTGTTGATTGTCGCGGCCTACCTCTATTTCCAAGGCTAGATCCATGCTCGCGCTCATTCTGGTGTTGGTGGCGCAGCGTCAGACGCAGAACTTCGACCACGCGTGGCGCTTCCATCTGGGCGATGTGGCGGGCGCGCAAGAGACGGCGTTCGATGACGCCGCTTGGCGTGCGCTCGATCTCCCCCACGACTGGAGCATCGAAGGCGAGTTCAGCGAGCAGAATCCCGCCGGCGTTGGGGGCGGGGCATTGCCGGGCGGCGTTGGATGGTATCGCAAGACGTTCTCCGTTCCCGCCGCCGACAGCGGTCGGCTCGTGTTCGTCGAGTTCGACGGCGTGTATCGCAACAGCGAGGTCTGGATCAACGGCCAGTACCTCGGCAAACGGCCGTACGGCTACAGCTCGTTCCGGTACGAGCTCACGCCACACCTTCGATATGGCACGGAACGCAACGTCATCGCCGTGCGGGTCGACAACTCGCAGCAGCCGAATTCGCGCTGGTACTCGGGGTCCGGGATTTACCGCCACGTGCGGCTCGTCACGACCGATCCGGTGCACGTGGATCAGTGGGGCACCTACATCACTACTCCGGCGGTGAGCGCCGAGTCGAGCCGAGTCACGATTCTGACGAGCGTCCGGAACGAAGCGCACGGCGGGCAGCCGGTCGTGCTGCGCACGATCGTGTACGATTCCGCCGGAAAGGAGGTCGCGGCTGTTTCCGCCCCGATCCAGATCCCCCCTGATTCCGTCACGGGCATCGCGCAAACGTTGACCATCTCTCGTCCGATCCTCTGGTCGCTCGAGCGGCCCTATCTGTATCGCGCGGTCTCGAGGGTCATGTGCGGGAGCAGAGCGTGCGACCGTTACACGACGCCGTTCGGCGTGCGATCGTTTGTCTTCAGGGTCGATTCAGGATTCTTGCTGAACGGCCGGCCGGTGAAGATCCGCGGTGTATGCCTGCATCACGACCTGGGCGCGCTGGGTGCCGCTGTGAACACGCGCGCCATCGGGCGGCAGCTCGAGATCATGCGGGCGATGGGCGCGAACGCGCTGCGTACGTCGCACAATCCGCCGGCGCCTGAACTACTCGATCTCACCGACCGCATGGGCTTCATCGTGCTGGATGAGGCATTCGACATGTGGAAGAAGGAGAAGACGAAGTTCGATTATCACCTCGACTGGGACGCGTGGCACGTGCGTGACCTCTCCGACATGGTGCGGCGCGATCGCAATCACCCCAGCGTCCTCATGTGGAGCATCGGGAACGAGGTGATGGAGCAGTGGACCAACGACGACAGCACGGCTGCTCCGATCGCGCGCGAGCTCGCGGGGATCGTACACGCGCTCGATCCGACCCGGCCGGTGACGCAGGCCGCGAACAATGGCAGCCCGGCCAATCCCGTATTCCACGCCGGCGCGCTCGACCTGCTCGGCCACAATTATCATCACGAGGTCTGGGCGGATTTTCCGGCGCAGTATCCGGGCGCGAAGTTCGTCATCACTGAGGCGATGTCGGCCCTGAACTCACGCGGCGTATACACCCAGCCTTCCGATAGCGTCGCCGTCTACTACACGCCGTACGAGAAAGCCAAGGGCGCGCAACCGCCCGCCACCGGCCGGCTCTCTTCGTACGACAACAGCCGCGCCTTCTGGGGCTCGCTGCACGAAGAATCGCTGCGGCTGTTCGAGCGCTATCCATTTCTCTCCGGCATGTTCATCTGGCAGGGCATCGATTATCTGGGTGAACCGACGCCGTACGAGTGGCCCGCGCGCAGCTCCTATTTCGGCGTCGTGGATCTGGCGGGATTTCCGAAAGATCCGTTCTACTTGTATCAGAGTGTCTGGACCGACGCTCCGATGCTGCACCTCTTCCCGCACTGGAACTGGAAGCCCGGCGATACGGTCGATGTGTGGGCGTATACCAACGCCGACGAGGTGGAGCTGTTTCTGAACGGCGCCTCGCTCGGCGTGAGGCGCAAGCCGGAACCCGTGAGCCACGTGATGTGGCGTGTTGCCTACGTGCCCGGGACGCTGCGGGCCATCGCGCGTGAGGCCGGGCACGTCAGCGTGACTGCCGAGGTGAAGACCGCCGGTGCGCCTGCACGCATCGCGCTCGCGCCCGACCGTTCGTTGATCCGGGCGGACGGGGACGATCTGTCGTTCATCACGGTGACCGTGCAGGACAGCGCGGGTGTGCCGGTGCCGAACGCCGAACCGTTGATTCGGCTCCGGATCCGAGGTGACGCGCGTATCGTGGGCGTCGACAACGGTGATCAGATCAGCCACACCTCGTTCCGGGCGAAGGCAGTGCGGCTCTTCAACGGCAAGGCGCTCGTCATCGTCCGCGCGGGCACCCGGCCGGGGATGGCCACACTGACAGCGCAAGCGGATGACCTCCCACCCACCACGGCAACGATTCGGCTAGACTCGCGGCCCTGAAGACCGAGTCCAAGGGGCGCGGGGGACGAGAGTGCTAGCAGTGGCCCAGGGCCGGAATCGAACCGGCGACACGCGGATTTTCAGTCGTGCCGCGCACCGGCGCCGCTCCGGCAGTACCAGCCAGCACCAGACAGTAGGCGTTATGACGCAAGCACTTCGGCCGCCTGAAAGGGCGGCCGTTGTGCTGGTAGTTGCTCGTGCTGTTTCGTGCTCCGGGGGACAGTCGGGGGACAGCGGCGCCGCGTCACCGGGCGCGCAGCTCGGGGTCTATCGCCGCAGTCAAGCGCTCGTTGCAGGCGTGCAGGTCAGCGAGAGCCGCGGCGCTCGCCGCCTCCCGGTTCTGATTCAGCAACGCCGCGAGGTTTGCGGGCGGGGGCTGCGCCGTCGCCCGGTAGTAGAGCACGTAGGCGTCCCGGATCGCCGCGGCCACCGCCCGGGACGCGTGCGGCGCCGCCGCGATCGCTCGCTGGAGCCGCGCCTCTACATCGGGGTCCGGGTCGAACGTTGGGACGCCCCCCATCCCTTGCAGGTGCTGCGCGCCGAAAACCTTTACGCGCAGCGTCCGGCGCACCGTGTACGCCTCGGCGCTGATCGTCGCGTCGGTGCTCTTGCGACGAGCCCGCGCGTCGGCCCATTGCGTGCCGAGCGCGACCACCGCCAGGACGGTCGCGGCCAGCACGCTCACGGCCTCCAGCCACTCGGGCGAAATCGAGACGCCGCACATGGGCAGAAGGTGGAGCCGCCGACCGCACGCCGCTAGGCGCTCGGACGCTTTTCGGTTTCGACCTGCCCGCCGCGCGTCCGGGTGGATCCGGCAGGCGGATTCTTAGTTGTCAGCGTGTGGCCGGCATCATCATCGCCTGCGCGAGCGAGCACGATACCTAGCCCGCCGCGCCGGCGGTTGCGACCCAAATGACCCCTGTCCCCCGCGCGATTGACGCGGTGGTTGTCACAGCCGGTTGCCTTTGATGCCGATTTACTGGGGAGGCGCGAGCCCCGATCGCGTATTACGTTTTGGCCCATATGGAACGGGTTAGGCACCTCAGGAACGCCCCGATTCTCGAAGCCCTGGTTGATTTCCGCGTAACGCTACCGAAGGACGTTAATATCGAGGCGTTCAGGACCCTGGCCCTGGGTGATCGCTACCCGACCGTCGAAGCGTTGCACCGCTTCCAGACCTCGATCACATGGCAGCCTGGGGCGAACAAGCCGGTGGACGCCAAGACCGCGGAGCTTCGACCTGGCGGCTACGCGTTCCGCTCCTCCGACAGGTTGAACGTCGCGCAGTTCCGCATTGACGGGTTCACGTACAACCGCCTCCGCCCCTACACGAGCTGGGACGAGCTCCAGCCGGAGGTTCTCAGGCTGTGGGGGCTTTATCAGCACACGGCCCGGCCAGAAACCTGCTCCCGAATCGCCGTCAGATACATCAACAAGATCGACGTACCCCAGGGCGCCGAGCTCTCCGATTATCTGACCGCCCCGCCCGCGGTTCCCAAAGGCCTTCCTGACATTTTGACAGGCTTCCTCACCCGCGTCCTAATCCACGACAATAAATCCGGCGTATCCGCTAGCGTAACCCAAGCGTCACAGGTCCAGTTGGACCCGCCGAGCCCAGCTGTCATATTAGATATAGAGGCGTACCGGCAGAGCGACGCGGGGGCGTTGCACCAACAGGTTGAGCCGGCGCTCGCCGACTTGCACGACATGAAAAACCGCATCTTCTTTGGCAGCGTCACTAAGGACCAACTCAAGAGGTATGAATAATGGCCGGGTTGTCCCTGTCCTCTGCACCCACCCCCTGCTACTCCCCTACCACGCGGGCGATGAGCCCCGAGGTGGTGCACATGTACTGGGCATGGTGCAACCTCACCCCGCCGCCCTCGTACCACGAAGCGCAGTCCACGGCCGCGCTCGAGTGGGCCTATGCTGAGGCCTCGACAGACAACTGGGACGGATACGGCGCCCAAGCGGTGACGTACAGTGTCAAACTCCGGGCCGAGGAGTTCCTCGACGCGCTGCCGGCGGGCGTACCGCGTCCGGCGATCGCAGCTGACCCCGATGGTGAGGTCGCCTTCGAGTGGTACGTCGCGCCCCGGCAGGTGTTCTCCGTGAGCGTCGGTGACGGCTATGAGGTCGCGTACGCCGGCCTCTTTGGCGTAAACAAAACCCACGGCACCGAGTACTTCATGGACGAGTTGCCTGCCGAAGTAATGAATAACCTGCGTCGTCTCTACGGTGGGAATGGCGTGGCGGGCTGACCGTCTCGAACCCGTAACGCCCGACGAGCATCTCGCGCGGTGCCTGACCCACAGCAACCACTATCATCGGGGGGCTGAGCCGGGCGTGACGGAACGGGCCTTCCTACCGGGTCCCGACGGTACGACCTCTGTCTTCCGCGTCGATGGCCTAACTGATACCCAAGTCTGGCAATTGGCGGACGAGCACGTGACCGGAGCACCGGGCGGGCGCCGCGTCGTAGGCACGGGGACGCTCTTGGCCGAGGCGGTCGCCGACGTAGGGCTGCAAGTGGAAGCCGATAACGATCCGCCGAGGCACGCCGCGATAGTGGGCTGGCCGGACGATAAAAGCGACAGGAAGTCTCGCGCGCAAGGCCTCGCCGCGGCCGCGCACCTTAGCCTCCGCCCCGCGTTGTAGATCAGAGTGGTCCCATACCGCCCTCAACTAGGCGGGCGGACGTTGCGCCGGTGGCACCCCAGGCGCACCCGTGAGGGCATCGCGCCATCCCTTCAGGGTATGCTCGGCGTCCTCAATCGCATGGTGATGATCGCGCAGGTCCGTGTCGGGCAGCTCGCGCGCCTGCCAGCCCCCTCCCCCGTTGGGCTCTAGCACAACCACTTGGAGCGGAGGCGCAACGCCGCCCGGGCTGGTGTGAATGGCGTGTTCCACGGCCCATGCGGCGCTGAAGATCCCGTCCCTCACCGTTGGACAGCCCTGAGGCCAGAAGACCTTTCGGATAAATGCCAGGAACGGATCGGCGATGCCCTGGCCGCTGCCGACCGCCATGAACGGAAGGTCATTCGTGGCAAGGGTGGGTGCGCATTGCTGGTCGAACTCCACCAGTTCCGCTCTGCCGTTCAGCGGGAGTGCGACCAATGCAGAGGACAGAGCTGATGACATGGCCGCCTGGGGGCCGATGACACTAGCGACGGTGTGGGCAGCCGCCCATTCGGGCCCGAGCACCTCCCAGAGGTCCGTGCGCATCACTCCCATCGCGACCTCTGCTCGGGCGCTGTAACGGTTCGCCTGGAAGCCTTGGTCTAGCACGGCCTGAAACCGCTGGGACAGTCCCACCGGTCCCGACACACCTACCACTATTGAACCGGGGAGGATCGAGAGCTTCTTGACGGTGCGTTGTTGGGCCGTCTGCTGCCCCAGACTTCCGAGAGTGGCTGCTCCATCAGCGGCGAGGACGATGCCATCGGTGCACCGAATCCCTACGATAAGCGTCACTCAGTTATCTCTGAACACGCTGTTCTCCCGCATCTCCGGATACTCCGCGTAGACGGCTCGCACCAGCTCGTTGAACGAGAGTTGCTGCGCCCACGGGACCACCTCGGCCAAGTAGGCAAGGGCTTTCTCCGGCGCCGAACGCGCCAAGCGCTTCGCCTCGGCTACTCCATCATCGGTTAGGTGATAGTAGCGAAGGCTCCGACCCCCACGAGTGTTCACTGCCACGAGGCCGTCGGCGACAAGCAGGTCAGCGTCGTTGTAGACAGCTACATCGAATGGTCCGTAGTCGTATGCGCGGAAGTGGTAGAAAGCCTTTCCCACGTCCTTAGGCCGGCGTTTTCCGAGGAGGAAGAGGCTCTTCTGTAACTGGACCGGCGTGAGGGCGTGGTGCTTGGCGTGTAAGAGGGCAAGCAACACCCACGCGCCGGGGCGCGGGGGATTCCGATCGGCCATAGTCTTCTCCTCGGCGAGTCCCCGGAATATAGCGCGACGACCCAACGCTCGGCGAGACGTCACACAAGCGGGACCCCCTGCCTGGGTTCGCGAGGGGGTCAGGCGGGGAGTGTCCACGGTGACGACGACATCACGATGCGGGCTGCGAGCATAGGATTCCTGATTCTCTAGCCCTCGGGAAGTGCCCATGCAAATGGGCGCTCTCTCGCCGTCGTCCCCCGGATGTCCCCCTTTGACGACAAGAATCATCCCGAGCTGTCCGTCATTGGTGCCCGCCCGCCGGCCTTGGGCAGCGAGAACTGTCGGGCCTGAAGCGCGGACTAGGAATCCGCAGCTCGCGATCAACCGCAGCAGACAGGCGGTCTTAGCAGAGGCTTTGCCCGATTGTTTGCCGGACGTGGAAGGTGACCCCCGGGGCCGGTCGTCTGGGAGCAGTCTGTCTCTACGGTGTCCGCCGCCCGCCAACCTGACTGACGTGAACCTCACCCCTGCCGTGAATGCTGGCAGGAGTGGGACGAAGCTGCCGACACGAGGGTTTTCAGTTCTTCCCGTTCTCCCTCCCGGAGCGCCGGCAAACATCAGACACTAGACGCTGCCACATCAGGTCTTCGGCCGCCGCCCTTGGCGGTCGTTGTGCTCGTGATCGGCACCATTGTCCGGCGCTCCTTGTGATGAACCGCTGGCGTCACGAACCGCGCGCCGACGATCGCGTTGTGCCGGTGGCCGTCGTCCCGCACCGCGCGGATGTCGTCGATCGTGCAGAGGGGTGAAGGAGGGCATGCCACCGGGTCGCCTCGGTGGAAGGGACTGAGTCAAGGACGATGTCGCGTCCACGCAGCGCGTGCCAGCAATGCGTGCGGCGTTTCGTTGCGGCACGCGTGTTGCGGCAGTGCCGCGCGCGCCCTCCGTGCTCCACCTTCAACCGGATGCCCGCGACCATGCGCGCGACGCACGCCGACCTGGCTGCAGAGGCCCCCACCCCTTCGTCCGCGCTTGATCCCGTAGCGCTCACGCCCGCCATGGCTGAGGTCCTGCGAAGATCCCAGGTGTTCGCTCCAGCCGCGACCCCGATCGTCTTGCATGGCGAGAGCGGTACGGGAAAGACGTACATCGCCGAGTACATCCATCAGGTGAGCGGCCGGGAGGGAGGGTTCCACCCGTTCAGCGTGGGCGTCGTGGCGCCACAGCTCGCGCTTGACGAGTTGTTCGGACACGTGCAAGGAGCGTACACCGACGCCCGCAAGGTCCGCCCGGGCCGCATAGCCACGGCGGGCAGCGGGACACTGCTGCTCGACGACGTGCAGAACCTCGATCTCGGCGTGCAGAAGCAGCTGCTGCAGGTGCTCGATCGCGGGACGTACAGTCCCGTGGGGTCCGACCGAGTACAGACGGTGATGTGCCGGGTCGTCCTCGCTATGGCCGAGGACCCGGCGCAGTTAGTGCTGCGAGGACTCCTGCTGCGGGACCTGCGGTACCGATTCGGCATGTGCGACATCCGCGTGCCGCCGCTGCGCGAGCGGCGGGGGGAAATTCCGGCGTTGGCGCAGCTGTTTCTCGACGACTGTCCGCGCGCCACGCAGCTCGATGGACCCAGGCGGCTCTCGGCTGCCGCGGTTGCCATGCTTCTCGAGGGGGAGTATCCGGGGAACGTGCGCGAGTTGAGTGGGGCGATCGTGCACGCGTTCTTGATGGCGCGGGCGGTGGGCGCAGCGGAGGTGGGAGTGGGGCATTTGCCCCCCGAGATCTGTCCGCCCCTGCGCTACGTGCGACGGGGCGATCCTGAGGTGAACCGGCGGACGATCGAGCGGGCGCTCGCGCGGACGGGGGGGAATGTGAAGGCGGCGGCGAGGCTTCTGGGAGTGAGCCGGGGAACGGTGGTCGAGGTACTCAGGGTGGGCCACCCGAGCACGCGGCAGCCAGGTTCGTTGGCCACGTATTGCCATTCGCATGGAAGATGAGTACGACGCTATGCAGCGATCGTGATTGCGCCTCCGTGTCGACCCGCTTTTCGTAAGTCCGATCCGCAGGGATCTACAGGTCACGGGGATTCTGACGGGCGCACGCTGCGCATGCCACCAGACAAAGGATCAGATTGCAACTCTTCACCGTAGCTTGTCGCGGTCCCTTTTCCCAATCGCCCGCCGGTACTCTCGTCCTCCCGCGATCACGACAATCTCAAAATCATCGACGGGCACGCTCTCGAGCCGGAAGTACGCGGTAACGCCCTGGCCCCGAAGCCGCCCGCCCTTCGAGTTGTTCTGTGAGACGGGGAATGTCCTGACGCGAATCGGCTCGATCGACCCTGTATCGCCCGGATTGTCTCCGTGTCGGGGTCGGAGGAGGATGAGGGTTGCAGGGGCGACAATCTGCAGTGAATCTCCCAGGGACTCGTACTGCAGAGGTCTTGCCTCGATCACTAGCAGGGGCGCCCGCATCTCGTTGGTGACGCTGTCGGGCGTGAACGCTTGGCCATTCCGCGTAGACGTAGCGACGGCGGAGGCGAGGCGACCGAAAGGTCCTTGTACGATCAATATGTATTCCACGTGCCCGAAGTACCGCCTGCCGGCGGTGGTGACGCCCCTGAAGGCAAACCAGTCCTTCGTCGACCGACCAACGTAGATTGCGGCCTGGATGTCCGCGTCGGTCAAACCAAACACCGCGATCTGTGAATCGGGAACTTGAGATCCCCCAGCCGCGGGAAGACCAACGGCCAGCGTAGCTAGAAGGGCCACGACGCTACGGCTCCTTGCGGTGTTGGGTGTCAAACGCGCGCCCTTAGCGGGTGCCACCGGGAGTGTTGATCCGGTCACCCAAGGAGTCTGCGTGCTGTGCTGGATTGGCCGGGAGCGCCTCCAGGCGCTCGTGTCGGAGCACCGCCTGAATACACTCCGCACTTCCGCCAACATAGGTCCATCGAAAGTCAATCTCGGTTGCGACGCACCAGGAACGGTCCTCCGGCCACCAGAGGTTGGGGCCGAAATCGTGAAGCGGCGGTCCGACCAGAAGCGGGCCATCTCCCACGCGCCTCACGGTGGCGTGCACGAGGACATACGAACGATGAGGCACCTGAACTCGGGGCACGCCCGGTAGGAACTCACGAATCCCAGCGAAACCTTCCCAGATGCAAACCCAGCTAAGGTCCGGCGTGGAGGTCTGCGGTGCGAGGACGTCCACCAAGGCCGACCGTGTCTCGATCGGCATCTGGCCGACCTCCGGATCCTCATCCCATGGTTGCTCATTCGTCGTGATCGCACGCGATTGGCTAATGGCTTCCCATTGCATTTCAGGATGAACGGTGGAGCCGCTCCATTTCGCTACCGCTCCCCATGGCACCGACACTGCCATGTCCCCAGACCGTGGGGTGCCTTGCGCCGGGTGAAAAACGCGAGCGTACGCCTCGAACCCTACCGGGATCACCGACCCAACGAGGGTTGCGCCCTTCGGTGACGCGAGGAGTCGTGATTGAAGCCAATCCCCCGGGCCAGCGTCGACGGCAGGAAGGACCCCATCCGCAAGCCCACCCTTCGCTTCGCTCTCGGTGCGGGAGGAAGCTGTCTCTCTGGGACCCAGAAAACGCCACGACCTATGATCGCGCTTCCTCATGCGGCCTCCGTACCTCAATGCGCGCATCCACGACTGAGACTCGACTCCGCAAGCACGTCCTGCAGTACGCCTCCACTGGCAAGTATTGATCGTCGTGAGGTGCTTGCCTAGACACGAGTTCGACAAGCGTAGATTAACTCGTGGTTTGTGGCAAGGGCGCTTTGCCAGGCGCCCTAACACGTGGTGGCGATCATGTCAGGTGATCATGCCCCGCAGCCGATGTACATTCCGAAGGAATCGTGGGGGTTATCAGTCGTGCCCGCATTTTGCCCCCCGGTTGGAAACGTTATGCTGTGAAGGCTGTAGCCCCGGTAGTAACCAGGTACACATGGCGCCCCTGCGGTCGCCTTAACTGAGCGCACCCCGTAACGTCCGTAGGCGTTCGTGCCGACTGTCACCCAATTGCAAAAAAGTATCATGCCGGTGCAGTGCTTAATCTGCAGAGACGTTTGCACGGACATGTATGCCGCAACGCCGCCGTTGCACCACGTCCTGCCCGAGACACTGATGTTTCCCTTCTCGTGTGACGACCAATGAGGCTCGTCGGTCGCTATCCAACATTCAATGTCCGCCTGGGAAAGCCACGCCAGCGCCCAGACCGCTCCCGCCCAGAGTGTCGCAGACGTCTGATCCCCCCAGGCGACAGAATGCATGTGCGTTTCGACACGGACGCAGTCTTCGGTTGTCTCTTCCTCGCCGTTCCCGATCTCTCGAGTTGTGGTGTGTAGCTCGTACCCACTTGGGCACGGATCGAATCCATCGAGACCCGACGGATCCCGCCCGTTCACTGGATCGGCCCCGGCATAGGCGTACGGGTTGAAGCCACCCTTAAGCCCAATCGGGTCCTCACTCAAGAACCGCCCCGTCTTTGACTCATACCACCGCGCCCGCATATAGTATACGTCTGCCTCGGGCCCCATCCACAGCGCCCCCTTGAACCGTGCCCGATCCGCGCCGTTGAACGGCTTCACGTCGTCACCGTACAGCAGCGCCCCCCATGCGTCGAACTGGTACGATCGCGTGACCGTCTGCGTCGCCGAGTCGGTCAGGGCAATCACGTTGCCGACCGCATCGGGGTGCGCAAAGTACGGCGTCGTCCCGATGATCAGCGCGTGGAGGTCGTCGAGCCCCGGGTAATAGGAGTATTCGGCGATCTTTCCGGTGGCCGTTGCGTTGAGCTCAGCGAGGACGCTTTCGCCCTCCCAGAGGAAGTGCCCTTGCACCGAGCCGTTGAGATCCTTGCGCACGAGCCGCCCCGCGGCGTCATAGCGAAAATCCACGCTGTCCCCGCCCACGACCTTCAAGGCCATGAGGCGTGACTCGGCCGTCCAATGGAACCGGAGCGTCTGCGTGCCGCACGTGCGGGAGAGCACGTTCCCGTCACCGAGCGAGTCGGTGACGTACGTGCAGCCTGCGAACTGGCGGATCCTATTCCCTGACCCGTAGTCGCCCGCCTGGTCGGTGCGATTCCCCACCGCGTCGTAACCGAAGGCGCGGCTGTCCAGCGTGCTGGCGACCCAGTTGCCGCCATACGTGCAGAGGTTCCCGTTCTCGTCCACGTCGGGCGGCGGATAGCCGGCGCACGGATTGCTCGCCCCTTGGTACACGATCGTCGTGTCGGTCGCGAGGCGGCCGATGGCATCGTAGGAGTACTGGCGGCCGTAGGTGCCACTCCCGAAGACGTGGCGCTGCACGCGCTGAGCAACATCGTAGCTCACGTAACGGCTCACCAGGTCCGCATACGTGGCGGCGGTCGCCAAGGTCGCTTCATCGTGCGTCGCGGTGTAGACCTGGGCCCAACCGTCAGCTCCCGGGAGCACGATCTCGATGGGCTGGAGGTCCCGGTTCGTACTGAGCGTCGTGTTCCCTCCGCCACCCAGGCGGATCTGAGACAGCATTCCGCGCTCGGCGTCGTAGAGGTAGCGCCGGGCCAGGAAGGTGACTCCGCCGCCGGCGATCGTGACGCTGTCGAGCAATCCTCGCCCGGTGTACCGAAACACTTGCGCGAACGTCTGGCCGGCGAGACGCGTCTTAGTGGAGTCGAGCTGGCCGGTCGCCCGGAAGAACTGGCTATCCGTCGCGACCGCGCTCACCGCTGCGACGATCCGCCCGTCGGTCGAGTAGGTCCACGTGGCCGAGTCGACCGGCGTGGCCCCGGCGTCGGCCGCCACCCACCGCCGTTTGGTGGGCCGGTGCCCAGCGTCGTAGGTGTAGGTCGTCGCCTGGTTGCGACGGTTCGTCCAGCGCCGCAGCTCCCCCTCACGCCCGAACGCATACTGGTCGCTCTTGTTGACGGGGTCGGTGCGAGTGATGAGCCAACCGAGCGCGTTGTACGTGAAGCCGTACACCTGATTCTTGGCGTCGGTTACGGTTTTCAGGAATAACGAGTCGTAGCCGTAGAGGGTCCGCAAGCCTGCCGCAGAGTCCTTGACGACCCGATTGAGCACGTCGTACGTGACCGTCTGGCCGGCGAGCCCGGGCGGCGTCACCGTCGTTTGGCGGCCATAGGTGTCGTGACCGTAGGTCGTGACCTGGCCACCGGGGAGCGAATCCCGGCTCCGATTGCCGTTTACCCCGGCGTACCACGTCCGCGCCGCGAGGTGACCTTCGGGGTCCGTGACGCTTTCGATCCGCCCACGCGACTCGTAGACGTAGCGAGTAACCCCCACCTCACCCGTCCCACCTGCTGCGCGCGTGGAATCCACCCGGCCGTTCGGACCAATGAAGTTTCGCACGTGCGGCTGTCCATAACCCCAGATGCTGTCGGCTTGGGCCCAACCCGCGTACCGCAGGTAGCGCGCTGAGTCCTGCCCCGCGGCCCTGACGTAAGTCGGGAGGCCGGTCGCGTTGTATGCCGCGGTATCCTGGGCGCCGGTGGGATACACGACCCGGATCGGGAGCCCATTCGCCTCAAAGGTCGTCGTCGTCACGAAGCCGAGTGTGTCCCGGGTCTCCTGCGGAGAGCCCCAGCGGTTCACCGTGAACCGCGTGACGTGCCCGCCCGGGTCGGTGAGGCGCGCGTACACCGTGTCCGCCGTCGGCGCGTTTGCCGCTGTGGTAGCGGTCAGGCCGATCGGCACTCCGGCCAGCTGCCATGCGTTGAGGCTATCGACGAGGGACCCCGTCGAGTCGGCACCGTTCGCACCAACATAAGTGACCGCGGGGCTCGAGATCGCTTTCACCTTCCACGCCGTGTCGTAGGCGAAACTAGTCGTGGCCCCGCCGCGGTTCGTGACGCTCGTCAAACGATAGTTGGAATCGTAACCGAACGTTGTACTCACGCCGTCGGGGTCCTGGATTGCCGTTAGTCGCATGCTCGCGTCTACGGTGAGTGTGGTCGTGCGACCCGCCGAGTCCTGCACCGTGCTGAGCCCGTTGGCCGCGTACGTCAGCACGATAGGACGGTTCAGGGGATCGCGGATCTTCCAGATACGATTGCTCGCGTCGTAGTTGATGGTCGAGATGTTGTTGAAGCGGTCGTGGATCTCGATCATCCGCCCACTCGAATTGAAGACGACCTTTGTCGAGTCGGGATAGCGCCGGGTCCATCCCGACCCACCCCCGGGGATCCCGCTGATCAGTTGGGAGAACTCTCCGGCGGGTGCGGTGAGACTGACATCGAAATACACGGCCGAGCCGTCACCTTCGGTGATGAGAACCGAGCCGTCGCTCTGCGAGTAGAGCCGCTGCACTCCGGCAACCAGCCACCCGCGCGCCACAGCCGCGTTCGTCTCGTTCACGGCGACGAACCTCGTGCTGACCACGGCCGTCCGCGGTGTGCCGCCGTACAGCCCCGTAACTTGGATCTCCATGGGGTAGGTGTTCGTCGCGTAGCTCGCCGCGTCGAACTGGCCGCCGATGCGGAGCACGGCCGTGCCGGGGCTCGGGTTCGCAAACCGCAGCATGGACTCGCCATTCCGGAACGTCACGAAGGCACCGTTGACCTTCACTTTCAGTTGGTACTCGCTGGGCGCACTCGTCCCCGGGTCAGGGCTGACGTTGACGTGGACGAACGGCTTGGGATTCACGCGGTCGCTGTTGTACGCAAGGACTACATTGCGCGGGACGTCCAACAAGAAGTACGGGACCGTCCCTTGAGCGTGAACGACAGCAAAACAGGCTTGGGCGCAGCGAGCGTAGCTCTGGGAGGCAGGGTTGTAGGGCGTGGCATCCACGATCGGTGCGCCCACGACGATCGAGTACGACCCACTGTCTACTGCTGTTGGCTCGCCGAATTGACCGGTGGCCTTGAGCCAGAGCTGGCCTGTTCCTGCCGCACCCACGTTGTAGGTCGCCGTGACGGTGGTCTGTACGCCGGCGTTTAGGGGAACGGTTGTCTGGCTCGTGTTGGCGCAGGTCACCCCTCCGGAACCCCAGCAGGTGATCGTGTACGTGTCGGTCGAGCTTCCGATGTTCGTGACCCAGAACGTTTCGGTGTGCGGGCCCGAGTTCACCGCTCGATTGGGGCCGACGAGACCTTTAGGCGTGACTTGGACGACGTAGGGCGCCGGTGGACCGAGGGGCCGGTTCTGCGCCATCACGTGATTGGGTCTGAAGATCACGGTCGCGGGCCCGGCAAGAGCTGCGAAGAGGAACGGCACGCGGCGAGCGAACACGACGCACTCCCGAAGAGGGTCGCCCTCGCCCTAGGCACTCCCCATGCCACGGTCATCCGCGCTTGCCTCGCGACCTCTAGACTCTCCCAACCGTTCGGTTCGCGGGGTCGAACTGTACACGGTGTACAGTTCCACGATTCCTGAGCACGAACTGGATCGCAAATCGTGTCCAGTTCGCGGCCCCGAACTGAACACACTGGACACTGTCACCGCAGAAAGCGTCTTCCTCGACGCTCGAATCCCCCTTCTGTACCTGGCACGCTCCCTGCCACCACGAGCGTATGTCCCTTGGCAGTGAGGCGCGCCCGTGTCCACCACCGCCCTTGTCTCACAACTCCCGTTAACCGAGTCCTTCGAGGCCGGTTACCTCGAGTTCAATGGCATCCTCCCGCTCGCACGGACCGACACATACCTCCGCGTCGCCACGTGCGGTGAGCCCGCGCTGGAGGTTCTCGACGACCTCGAGCGGGAGTTCGGACTACCGCTCGAGTTGGTGACCGTGAGCCGGGACGACTTGGTGGACGGCATCCGGCGGGCGTTCGCGGCCGCCGAGACCATCGTCGAATTGGTGAAGGACCTGGACGCTGAGGGCCGCGCCGCGGCAGTCGCGAACGACGACCCGCTCGCCGACGCCCGTGACCTCGCCAACCAGCCCCCGGTCATCCGTTACGTGAACCTCCTCATTAAGGAAGCCCACGAAGCGCGCGCCTCCGACATCCACCTCGAATCGACGCGCCGTGGCCTGCGCGCCCGCCTACGCGTAGACGGCGTGCTGGCCGATGCCCCCACGCCGCCTCCGCAGCTCCAGGCGGCCATCGTGAGCCGCGTCAAGCTGCTCGCCGACTTGGACATCGCGGAGCGCCGCGCCGCGCAGGACGGGCGCTTTCGCATCCGCCTCGAGTCGCGCGAGCTGGATCTGCGCGTCGCCACCGTCCCGACGCTTTACGGGGAGTCCGTCGTGCTGCGGCTCCTGGACCGCGGCGGGCAGCCCGTGAGTCTCGATGACCTCGGCATGGCCCCACAAACGCTCGATCGGTTCCAGCGCCTCGCCGCTCGGCCCACCGGCATCATCCTCGCCGCTGGGCCCACCGGCAGCGGCAAGACGACCACGCTATACGGGGCGCTGGCCCTGCGTGACGCGACAGCAGAGAAGCTGATCACCGTCGAAGACCCGGTCGAATACCACCTCGAGGGCGTGACGCAGGTGCCGGTGAACCGCAAGAGTGGCGTGACCTTCGCGGGCGCGCTGCGGAGCATCCTGCGCCAGGACCCGGATGTCCTGATGATCGGTGAGATGCGCGACCCCGAGACCGCCGCGATCGCGATCCAGGCCGCGATGACGGGCCACCTCGTGTTCTCGACGCTCCACACCAACGACGCGACGAGCGCCGTCACGCGCCTGCTGGACCTGCAGGTCGCCCCCTACCAGATCGCGGCGACGCTCGAAGGCGTGCTCGCCCAGCGCCTGGTGCGGCGCATCTGCCCCGACTGCCGCGAGGACTACCGGCCGGAGCCCCAGGTCGTCGCATTGGTCTCGGGCAGGCCCGCGGGCGCTCGCGTGCTTGTGCGCGGGCGCGGCTGCGACGCGTGCCGGCATACCGGCTACCGCGGGCGCATCGGGCTCTTCGAGCTGGTGGTCGTGACGGAGGACCTGAACCGCGCCATCGCTAAACCCGAGCCGCTCGCCAGGCTGCGCGAAATCGCGGAGCAGGAAGGGATGCAAACGCTCAAGCAGGACGGCTGGGTCAAGGTGCAAGCGGGGATTACGACGGTCGAGGAGGTGCTGCGTGTCACGGAGCGCTAGGGGGTTCACGCTCATCGAGCTCCTCGTCGTCATTGCCGTGATCGCGGTGCTGGCGGGGCTCGTGGGGCCGATGGTGTTCCGCAACGTCGGCGATGCGAAGGTGACGGCCGCAAAGGCGCAGCTCGAGCTGTTCGGCCTCGCGCTCGACCAGTATCGGCTCGACAACGACGACTACCCGAGCTCGGCGCAGGGACTGGAAGCACTACACGCCGCGCCGCAGGGCGAGCCGGCGGCGCGCAACTGGCGCGGGCCCTACCTCAAGAAGCCGGTCCCGCTCGACCCCTGGGGCCGCGCGTACACGTACTCGGTCACCGCGTCCGGTTATGCGCTCTTCTCACTGGGGCGCGATGGCAAAGAGGGCGGCGAGGGCGAGGACCGCGACATCGGACGGGACCAGTGACGGCCTTTCGGTATGAAGCCGCTCGCTCCGACGGTGGCTTGGTGCGGGGCCTGCTCGAGGCCACGTCCGAGCCCGCGGCCGCAGCGGTGCTCTCAGCGCGCGGGCTCTATCCGATACTCGTGGAATCATCCCCGGTACCCGATACCCGATACCCGTTTGGCTTCGGCCGCCCGTCGCGTCGTGCGCAGGCCACGGTCTTCCAGAGCCTCGCGGCTTTCGTCGAAGCTGGCGTCCCACTCGAACGCGCCATTCAGGCCACGGAGCGCGTCGCCTCCGGCCCGCTGCCGGACGCGCTCGGCCGCGTGGCGCAGCGCGTGCGCGAAGGCTCATCGCTGGGCATGGCGCTCGCGAGCGAAGGGTCGTTTTCGGCGGTGACGGTAGGTCTCGTGCGTGCAGGGGAGCGAGGCGTGGGGCTCGGCGCGGCCCTCAGTCAAGCCGCTGCGCAACTCGAGCGCGAGGCAGAGACCGAAACCCGTGTCCGCACTGCCCTCACATATCCCACGCTACTCGCCGTGGTGGGCTCGGGCGCCATCGCGCTCATCGTCCTCTTCGTCATTCCGCGCTTCGCGGTGCTGCTCTCCGACGCGGGGCAACAGCTTCCGACCGCGACGCGACTCCTGCTGACGCTATCGGCAGCCGTGCGCAGCTACGGGCTCGTGCTCGGCGCGGGCGGCGTGGGTCTGGCAGTTATCGCGGTCAGGACCATCAACGACCGCCGGCCCGCGTGGCACGCCTGGCTGCTGCGGGTGCCCGTCGTCGGGCCGCTGCGGCTCGCGCTCGCGAGCGCCCGAGCCGCGCGCACGCTGGGTGCCTTACTGGGCGCCGGCACGCCGGCGCTCGCCGCGCTCGAGATCGCCCGCGAGGCGGCGGGGGACGCGGCGGTGGCAACCCGGATCGCCGTGGCACGGAGCCGAGTGGCGGAGGGGCAAGGACTGACCGCGGCGCTCGAGGCGACGAGCGCGCTGACGTCGAGTGCGGTCCAGCTCGCGTCGATCGGTGAAGGATCCGGCCGCCTGCCGATGCTCCTGGCCAAGGCCGCGGACTTGGACGACGCCGAGGCGGAGCGCCGTCTCAAGATGCTCGTGTCGTTGCTCGAGCCCGGGATGATTCTGCTGTTCGCCGGTCTCGTCGCGTTCGTTGCCGCGGCTCTGCTGCAGGCGGTCTATGCACTCCGCCCGTAGCCGGGGGGTGACGCTCGTCGAGCTGCTCGTCGTGCTCGCGTTACTTGGCCTCGTGTTGGGCGTGAGTGGGTTGGCCCTCGCGAGTCTGCGAGAACCTCCGAAGGCGGACGAGCTTCGGGACCTGCAACGAGCCCGAGCAGAAGCGGTGCGGTCCGGCGCACCGCGGATGGCGCACGGCGTGCTGTTTCTCTCCGACGGTCGCGCGATCGGTCCGAACGTCGATCTCCTCACGGGAGCACCCAATGCGCCGTGAACGCGGCGTCACACTGCTCGAGGTCCTCGCGGCCGTGGCGATCCTCAGCATCGCGGGACTAGCGCTCGTCGAGCTGGTCACGGGCGGCACGCGCGCCGTGGCCGTGTCGCGAGAACGCGAGCGGGAGCTGGCGGACGAGGAGCGGCTGCTCACGGCGTGGAGCCTGCTTAGGCGTGAGGAGCTGGACCAGCGGATCGGCGACCGCGTCGTCGGGCCGTACGTGGTGCGCGTGCAACGGCCAGAGCGTGGCCTCTATCGGCTCGCCGTCGAGCGGAGCGCGGCGCCGGGCGTGGAAGAGTTGGTGACGGTGGTCTATCGAGCGGGGGCGCCGTGAGTCGCGCCCGGGGCTTCACCTTGATCGAAGTCATGATCGCGCTCGGCCTCTCCGCGCTCGTAGTCATTCTTGCACACCGGATCTTCGCCGGCGTCGTGGACGGCACACAGCGTCTCCAGGCGGCACGGACGGCACTCGACCGCGAAGCGAACGCGCGCCGGTCGCTCAGTGAGATGCTCGGCTCGCTCGACATCGGAACCGAGAGCGCGGGCGGCTTTGCGGGGCGACCCGATCGCGTCGAGTTCACGACTTGGCAGCGCGTGCCCTCAGGGTGGCTCGAGCGCCGTCGCGTCGTGTTGGAGGTGGAGGGTGGAGTGCTCGTCGCGCGCAGCGACGTTTCGATCGGGATCGAGGACAGCGTCAGGGCCGTCGAGTTCGACTACCTCCTCGAGCCCGGTGTGAACGCCGCCTGGGTCCGGGAGTGGATCTCACCGGTCTCGGGGCCGGTGGCCGTGCGAGTGCGCATCCAGCGGGCGGCAACAGTCGACACACTCTTGTTTATCGTGGGGTCGCGCGGATGATGGCGCGAGTGAACTCGCGGCTCGGCACACCGGCTGAAGCCGTCCCCGTTCACGGGCAGCGGCCGAGCCGCGGCTTGAGCCGCGCCTCCGAGAGGGGCTTTGCGCTTCTCACCGTTCTGTGGTTGATCACGGCCCTTTCGGCAATCGTCGGCCTCGCACTCGCCGCCACGAGCCTCGGCCAACGCACCACGCTCAACCGCATCGCGCTCACGCGCGGGCGTTGGGCAGCAGAAGCCTGCCTGGCTATTGCGCAAGCGCGTTGGACTCAGCATCGCCTGGCAGACACCGCGACGATCGATCTCGGACGAGGGATGCAGTGCAATTGGCGCGTCGAGGATCCGACAGCGCGACTCAATCTGAACACGGCGGAGCGGGAGATCCTGGATCGGGTCACACCTAACGCGGACTCGATCGTCGCTCGGCGCCGCCTGGGCCCGCTCGCGGATCTCAGCGAGGTGCCCGATCTCGATCCTACGCTCGTCACGATTGATGGACCCGCCACCGTGAATCTCTCCGCTGCGCCTAGGCAGGTGCTTCTAGCGCTCCCGGGGATGTCGCCGGAGGCGGTAGAACGCGTGCTCGCCCGGCGGGCGATCGGGCGGCCCGTCGGGAGTCTCGACGAGCTGGCGGGGTTGCTCTCGCCCAACGGGCGCGCCGCGCTGCTGGCCCGCTACGCCGATCTCGCTCGGCTCGCGACGTTCGCGGCCCCGCAGCTTAAGATCACCGCTGAAGGCGGCATCGGCCGCGACCCGCCGCGGGCGACGATCGTCGTCGTCGTCGTGCCGCTGCCCGAGCGACTCGCCGTGATCCGGAGGCAGATGTGGTAGCCGGTCGCGCGCCCCTGCTGGGTGTATCGGTCAGTGCCACGCACATCCGCGCCGTCCTCTGGTGGCGCGACGCGATTCATTGGGCTGGAGCGGCGCCCTATGAGGGCCCTGCCGCCCTCGCTGAAACGATCGCGCGGCTCGCGGGCGAGGCCGGAGCGCCGGTGCGACGCGCGCGGGTCGTGCTCGAGCGGGACGTCGTGCAGCTGCGATCGATCGTTCCCACACCGCCCCTCAAGGGCGTGGCGCTGCGCCGCTACGTGGCGCTCGAGGCGCCGCGGTTGTTCCGGCACAACGGAGCACCGCTCGTGACGGATGCGGTGCGCGTCGCGCTGACGAAAGACAGCGCCGCGCTGTGGGCGGGAGCCGCCGCCGAGCCACTCGTGCTGGCCGTGCTGGCCGGATGCGCGCAGGCCGGGCTCGCGCTCCAGGGCCTAGGTCCCGCGGCCGACGTGCTGCCTTGGGCTACATCGCAGCGGCAAGGTTCGCTCGTCTTCGCGAACGGCGGGACGTCCGAGGTGCTTGACGTTGGTCCCGGCGGCACCTGGCAGAGCCGCTTGGTGCGGGGGATCGGGAATGGGGAGCCGCCGGCTCTGGCGGCACCCTTGGCGGCCTTGGGGGAGGAGGCCCACCACTTCGCCGCCGCGTACGCCGCCGCGATCGCAATGCCGCGCCTCATGCTGCTGCCCGCTGAGGCGCGCGCGGCGGAGCAGCGGAGCGGGCGCCGACGGATGATGCGGATCGTCGGCGTGGGCGCCGCCCTTTGGCTTGCAGCGGCAGGCGTCCACGTCGGCCGGTTGGCGTGGATCCGTCAAACGGCGACGCGGTCGCTCGGCAGCGCTGCGCCCGCCGTCGATTCGGCGCTCGCCGCACGCCGCGACCTCGATCTGGCGCGGGCGACGCTCGCGACCATCGCGCGCGCCGACGAGCAGCGATCCCGCCAGCTCGCGCTCCTCGCCGCCGTCACGCAAGCGCTCGGGGACTCGACATACCTCGCTGCGTTTCAGGTCACGCCGGACGGCGTGGTGCGTCTGGCGGGTTACGCACCCGTGGCGGCCCGTGTCGTAGCGCAGCTCGAGCGGGTCCCGACCCCGCGGGACGTGCGTCTGGAGGGACCCGTGACCCGGGAGCAGGGAGCAGGCAGCAGGGAGCAGGACCGCTTCGCCGTCGTGGCGCGACTGGTGGTAGCGCCGTGACGCCCAGGGATCGGCGGACCCTGATCTTAGGCGGCGGCGCCATTCTCGGCGCGGTAGTCATGCTGCGCGTCTTGCCGTGGGCGGTCCACTCCGCTGTGGCTCTACGGGCCGAGGCAACTGAGCGCGTGGAGACAGTCGCTCGGGCGCGTGAGGTGCTCGCGGGTGCGCCCGCGACCCGCGACTCACTCGCGCAGGCGCTCGGCGCGGTCGTGGCGCTCGCGCCCAGGCTCGTCGATGGGCGCACCGCCGCCGACGCGCAGGCGTCGCTCTCCGGGCTCGTGTCGCTCGGCGCCAGCCGACACGCCCTGCGGATCGTGCGCCTCGATCCGCTCCCCGATTCCGTCGGGGACGGCGTGTTCAATCGCGTCGCAGTTCACGTCGAGCTGGAAGGCGACGTCGCGGGGCTTACGCGATTCCTCGCCACGGTCGAGACGGGCGATCCGTTGTTGACACTCCCTGCGCTGTCGGTGCAGGCGACGGACCCCGGCGGACGCCCGAATGCCCCAGAGCAGCTGAGGATCGAAGCCACGATCGCGGGACTGTACCTGCCGCGGGGGGCGAAATGACAAGGCGTGGGATGTGGGGCGTGCGGGTGTGGGTCGTCGCGGGTGGTTTCGCGGTCGCCGTCTCGGCGTTCGCGCCGGTCGTGACGGTCAGGCCCCCCGCCGCCCTCCGCCGTCCTCCGCCGTCGTCCACCGTCGTTCGCTCTTATCCGGCTGACTCCCTCGCGCGCGTCGCCGTGTCGCGCGACGTGTTCCGGTCGATGCGCCGAGCGGCGTCGGTCGCGTACGACCCGCAGCGGGCTGCGGCTCCGGTCGAGGCATCGCAGGCGCCGAAGCCGGTTCTTGCGTTGCTCGGGATCGTCGCGGGTGCCGAGGCCACGGCGGTGATCGAAGGCCTGCCCGGCACCGAGGGCCCTCGCGTCGTCAGGGTAGGTGATGTGGTCTCAGGTGTCAGGCTCGCGCAAATCGCGGTGGATCACGTTCGCCGGTCGGGATGGACACAGTCTGGGTGCTCAAAGTGAGGGAGCCATGGAAGCCATAAAGGCAGCGCTCGCGGCCACAGTGTTGGCCTTTGCTCCGCTCTCCGCCCAGGATACGGCGGCGGTCCGCTTCGTTAACGACAGCGTCACGGTGCGGTTCGTCGAGACCGACATCCGGGCGGTGATTCAGGCCCTGGGGCGTTACCTCCCGAAGCCAGTGCTCGTGGGCAACGTGCAGCCGGTGCGCGTGTCGCTCGAGACGCCGGGGCCGGTGGACCGCGCGACGCTCGTCGTCCTGCTCAAGGGGCTCGTCGAGTCGCAGAGCCTCGAGTTCAAGGAGGACTCGGCGTTCTTCCGGATCGCGCCGCGCCAGACGGATGTCGCGCGCCCGCCGCCGGCAGGCGGGGCGTCCAAGACCGACTCAGGGCCCGTGCAGTTGTTCGTCATTCGGCTGCGTCACGCCCGGGCCGCCGACGTCGCGGCGACGGTGAACCTGTTGTTCGGGGGTGGTGGGGAGTTCTCCGGGCGTGCGGGTCTGTCGAGCGGCACGTTGTCCGACGAACTGCGGCGCAACGTGGTGGCGCCGCAGGGTGGAACACCGCAACAGACTGGTGCCGGGTCTGCGGTCCGGCCGTCCGCCCTCACGGGCAATGTCACGATCGTTCCTGACGAGCTGACCAACTCCCTCCTGATGCGTGCGTCGCAGGCCGACTATGACGTAATGAAGGAGGCTGTCGATCAGCTCGACATTCGCCCGTTACAAGTGTTGATCGAGGTGCTCATCGTCGAGACGCGACACGACCGATCGCTGTCCATCGGAGCCGACTGGTTCGTTCCGCCGCAATCCGTGGACAAGGGGAACGGGACCGTTGGGGCGAGCCTGCTTGGCGGAGGCCTGGGCGACCTCGTCATCAGGCTCTTGAGTCTTGGCCGCGCGGACGTGGACGCGACGATCCGGGCAGCGGCGACGCGCGGCGACGTCAAGATCGTGTCGCAGCCCGTGCTCCTCGCCTCGAACAATCAGGAGGCACGGTTTCTGGTCGGCTCGCAGCGTCCGTTCGTGCAGGTGAGCCGGTCGCTCCCCACAGAGGCGGCGAGCCGAGACCAGGTGATTCAGTACCGTGACGTGGGCACGAAGCTCACCGTCCGCCCCACGATCAACCAGGACGGGTACGTCTCCTTGCTCATTCAGCAGGAGATCAACCAGGCCACGAGCGAGGTGGCGTTCGACGCCCCGGTGATTTCGACGCGTGAGGCCGTCACGCGCGTGCTCGTCAAGGATGGTCAGACGATCGTGCTCGGCGGACTTCGGGACCAACAGCGGGACGTGAACGCGGGAGGGGTTCCAGTGCTGTCGAGTATCCCACTGATCGGCGGCTTGTTCGGGAGCTCGAGCCGGCGGACAAACGAGACTGAGCTGTATCTCTTCCTGACGCCACGGATCCTGAGGACCGATGCGGATGCCGACAGCGTGACGGTGCCAAGGTTGCAGCGCGGTAACCAGCGCTGAGGACAGAGGACTGCGAGTCCGGGGCGCGCCACTAAGCCCCGTGTAGGGCTCGCCATACGAGGCGCTTTGCCCGAGCGTTTGCCATTCCGAACCGACGGAATCGTTGACGCGGTTGCCGCAAAACAAGCCTAACCCGTAGTCCGGTCGCTCTGTACTTTCCATAGGGGACAGCCTCTTCAGGGACAGCCTCTTCTTGGGCCGACCCTCAAGGCGCCTTCAACGGGCGATGTGACACACGGCATTGTTGGGAAACGTGCCCTTCGTCTCACCTGCTGCACAGCGGGCTGGTTCGCGAGGGAGGGGTCTTGCCAAACCGGTACGATCCGGCATTGGACCGGGAGCGAGCGCAGCGCCGACTTGCTAAAGAAGAGCGTGCGCGGGAAGCCGAGCGACGCCGTCAGGAGCGAGAGCGTCAGCACGACCACGTTGCCGAGCGCCAGAGCGAGGCGAACGCGCAGAATGTCGAGCTGGCAGCGCGACTCGAGGAGATCGAAGCTCTGATCACATCTGCTTTGGGGCAGGACCTCGCCGTCACCTTCGAGAGCCTGAAACGCCCGCTGCAGCAGTCAGCGTTCGAGCCGAGGGGTCTCGATCGACCCGCCACTGCACCGCAGCTGGAGACGTTCCTCCCTCCCAAGCCTGGGTTCTTTGGTCGTCTCTTCGGGAGCCGTGCCCGCTACGAACACGCCGTGGCTGCGGGCAAAGAGGCACACGTGCGTGCAGTGTCGACATTCGAGTCCGCGGAGCGGCAGAGGCTCTCCCAACTCGGGGCGCTGCGCACGAGTTACGAGGATCTGTGCAGGCGGCGTCGCGAGGAGGTCGAGGCTCAACACGCTGAGATTGATCAGCTCGCACAGGGCTTTACCGCGCGTATGCCAGAAGCGGTCGCCCGGTTCTACGAGGCCGCACTAGGTCGAGATCTCCTTCCAGGAGGTTTCCCGAGCGTCCATCGCGTCGCGTACGTGGCCGAATCGCGGCAGCTGGTCGTCGAGCGCGAGATGCCTGCCGTCGATGTGATTCCCGCTCCGTTGACGTTCCGCTACGTCAAAGCGAAGGACTTAATCGAATCCTCTCCCCGTTCCGCAGGCCAGATCAAGGGGCTTTACGCCGGGCTCGTTGCGCGTTTCGCACTCCGCACCTTAAACGCGCTCGCACGGGCGGACCGTGGTGACGCAGTCGATACAGTCGTCCTGAGCTGCTTCGTGAACACAATTGACCCGGCGACTGGCCATCAAATCCGCCCCTGCCTCCTCACGGTGCGCGTTGGGACGACGACATTCCGTGAAATCGAATTGGCGAAGGTAGATCCCATCGCATGTCTGCGCGGTTTGAACGCTCAAGTCTCGCCGAGCCCGCACGAGCTCCAGCCGGTCCGGCCCATCGTCGACTTCAACATGGTCGACCATAGGTTCATCAGCACCACCGATGTCCTCTCCACCCTCGACACTCGGCCAAATCTTGCGGAGCTCTCACCCGGTGAATTCGAGGCGCTGATCACGAACCTCTTCTCAAAGATGGGGCTGGAGACGAGGCTAACTCAGGCGTCTCGCGATGGTGGCGTCGATTGCGTCGCCTGGGATATGCGACCGGTCGTCGGCGGCAAGGTCATCGTTCAGGCTAAGCGCTACAAGAACACCGTCGGGGTTAGTGCCGTCCGTGACCTCTATGGTACCGTACTGAATGAGGGAGCCGCTAAAGGGATTCTGGTCACCACCAGCGGCTACGGAAAGAGTGCTTTCGACTTCGCGAAGAACAAACCGCTGGAGCTCCTTCCGGGCAGCCAGTTGCTCTTTCTCCTCGAGGAGCACGCCGGCATCAAGGCAAAGATCGAGTTCCCGGACGACTGGGAGGACCCCTTACTTGGTGACGTGAAAGGTGAGGGTTGATCGGCGATGAAAGTAGGCGCAACCCAGCGAGTCAAGAGCGGCCTATCGGCAACCGTACTATTGGCGGCAATTGCGCAGGTCGGCGCCGGCCAGACTGTTGCCCCGGAGGCCGTGGTCCGCAAGGCCCTGCCCAGCGTCGTTCAGGTCACTGCATACGAACCCTCCCAGCGATCGCCTTCGCGGCTCGGTAGCGGATTCTTCATCAGCGGCGATGGCTTGGTTGCGACGAATCTGCATGTGATAGCCGGAGCGGAACGGGCCACAGTCACGCTTGCGTCGGGCGAGACTCTTGACGTGCTAGGGTACGTCGCTGTTCAAGCTCGGACTGACGTGGTGGTCCTCCGAGTCGACCGGGCGGGTACTCCTGGGCTTCCCTTGGGCAACTCCGATAGCGTACCACCTGGAGCAGCCCTCATCGCAATAGGGAGTCCAGAGGGATTTCAAAATTCCGTGTCGAGTGGCGTGTCGAGTGGCTTGAGGCTCATTGATGGCGTGGCTTGGCTCCAACATTCGGCTCCAACGAGTCCGGGGAGCAGCGGGGGCCCTCTGTTGAATTCGCAAGGTCAGGTCGTTGGTCTCACAACCCTCTCACAGAGGACTGGGCAAAACCTGAACTTCGCGGCACCGGTCAACGCCCTTCGTTCCTTGCTGCCGGGCGATACTCTGCGACCGCTCTCCACTCTTCCCGTGAGAGAAGGAGTCGAAGCTGCGTTCAACCGACCCGACCTAGGGGAGACCCCGACGGGTATTACCGGGGTCTACTTGTTCGGAGGGCAGATAGGAGTCTACGCTCTAGCTTTCATCGTAGAGCTGCCGACGGGTGCACTGACCGGTGCACTGTTCGCGGTACATCCATCTGGTTTTTACGATGTGGTCCCGCTCTCGAGCGGTCGTCGGCCGGGGAAGACGCGGGACTTCGACTTCGGGGTTGGCTGCGTCACCTTCTCCGGATGGCTGCGGCGTGACGGAATTCTCGCTGGGGATGTGACGTTCGACTGCGTCGACAGCCCGCACAGTTCCCAGTCGTTTGAAGCCACGCCGTACTACAAAACAAGGGCGGGACGGGGGTTCGCCGGGGCGAAGCTCTGGTTGCTTCGACTGGGGGCAGGGTCGGATTCGCTGTGGGCCTTCCTCGCCACGGTCGGTCACAAGGGGATGCCGGAAACGACGCGTGGCGCCCTGCACGCTTGGCGGACGTCACCCGCGGTGATGCGCTATGCGGTGGTGTACCCGCGCGGCGGGGCCAGCCAGGCGACGGATTCAGTAAGGCTCTCTACCTTGGATTCGCTCGGTGGGCTATCGCTGCGTGAAGACAAAGGTGCGGTGGTTGGAGACGTGGTGGTGGGCGGTGCTGGCGCAACTCGATACACCGTCATTGGCTACCGAGAAGACCTGGCCCTGTGCTTCCAGAAGAACCCCCTATTGAACGAGGACACTCTGCAGGTTGAGACGCGTGAAAGGGCAATAGGAGTTGCCTACGACAGTATGAGGGCGCTTGGAAGGCTGGGTACTCCTGACACGATGGCGGCGCGTCAGCTCCGCGATCTAAGCGCCTTGATCTATAGAAATCGGACGCACATCGATTCGGTGCTCACTCCCCAAATCGAATTCCTGCGCAGGTGTCCCGGGCCTCCGACGTAGCTGGCGGAGCTCGCGTTGCGTGTGTTTCCTGATCTGGGTCACGTGTTGCAACAACAGGGAGTCTCGGAGCAAGTCTTGCACCGTTTCTATGACGTTTCTCTCTCGCACATCTCGATCGCAGACGATGGGATCCTGACGACCATCCTCAACACTGAGTACGGGGATCGGGAAGTGGCCGCATACTGAACCGGCTGAGTCATTCAAAGTCGGACAAGCCCGTGCCCTCCTGCGGCGGTGACACAAACTCGGGGGGATGTTGGTCCGCGCCCGCGTAGCCGAATGCCCGGAACCCAGACAGAAACCGATCAAGGCCACCCGGCGAGACCACGAAGACCGTGCGTTCTCTATCGGCCGCCCAGTCCTCAAGGGATCCGCGTTGCCACACGTAGTCGTTGCTTCGCCTCGAGACCAGAGTCTTACGGAATCGCACGAAGTCGGCGGGCTTGAACTCCACGCCGCCCAGATGCCCCGTATTGATGTCTAGTGAAGCAGGGTCATACTCGCATATCGACAGCTCCGCATTCGTCGCAATCACTGGGATCAGGTAAGTAGGCGTCGCATCGAATTGCAGGCCGAACAGCTCCCCCAGCGTGTGGGTGGTCCCCAGGATGTCGCGACTCAACGTCTCCAGGGAGGTCTGAGCGTTCTTCTTCGGAAGAACGCAGATGCTCGCCTCGTACGACCCCTCACTCATCGTGCACTCGGAACAGAAAATCTTTGATAACCGCAGAAGACTACCCATGAGCGCCGGTGGCTTAACGGCCCTTGGGTTGTGCCACTCAACTCGGCAGCGGACGCGATTGCTGCTAGACCCCTTCGGAACCAAGAATTGCCAATGCTCCCCGTCAACACGCTTACACTCCACCACGGCCAGCAGATTAGGCCGGCGCAACACGATGTCTGCGAATCGATCCCCAATTGGAACCTCAGGCACCACCGCCCATGAGTGCCGCTGGCCTAACGTGCGCAACTCCCTATCCACCGCGAGTTGAAAGGGGAAGCCTGACTTGTCTACCGTCTTGATGAGAGGTGTATCCGGTCCGGGCATAATCATGCGGTCGGAGCTCGCTCCTAGTTGGAGGACGTTAGCGTCGCTAAGCTGTCGCAGCTACCTGCCTTGATATGGCTAGAACCTGTGCCGCACCTCCCCTCCCTATCGGCTGTCACATCCCAACCACGGTCCCCGGCTATGGGTGGTAAGCGGCGGTTCACCGTACCCGTCCGAGCGGGCCTTGTAGGAGCGTGTCCGAGCGACCGCTACGCGAGGCTGGAACCGGGGACGTGCATTCGGATTGCCGCGGCAAGGCGCTCCGAGCACTTCGCCTCCAGGTCGTACAGGTGGGCGGACTCGATTGGCCGCCACACGCCGCCGAACTTGGCGCACAGACGCACGAGATACGTGATGTGCTGGAACGGGCACACGCGGACCCGCACCTCGGTCCCACCCGCATCCCATCCAACGGTCATCAGGTGGCCTCGAGCGAGTTGTGTGCGGCCCGAGCCATCTCGAGAAATCGGGCCTGGGTGAACGTTCACGAAGTCACCCGGTTGGCCATAGTCGTATCGCACGAACTGACGGGCTGCGTCGAACTCTGGCCGCAGGACGAAGTCCGCGCCCTGCACCTTCACGAGGTAGTTGAAGGCGATCTTGGCGACTTCTTTGCGCGAGCACTTTGTCGAAATGCGCGTTCACCTCTGTCCTCAAGCTCTCGCGCTGGAATGGAGGGAAGACCTCCAGTCGCTCCACTCGCTTTTCCTGCGCGCCGGTCGCCTGGCCGATCGCCTGCCTGAGACGATTCTCCTGCGCCTCAGATTCCGTGAAGATCGCGACGCGCCCGGTGTATGCCTTCACGAATCGTCGAGCCAGTTCCTCCGGCGGCGGGATCTCGTCCTCGGTGAAGTAGTCCCACGCCCGGTCGTTACGCTCGAACCCTACTTGCGGCGTCACGGGCTCCGCGGACGGGACTTCCTGCCCCTTGGGGGGCGCGACGAACTTGAGCACGACCCCGCCCCATTGGCTTCCGTCGTTCGGGAGACGAACCGTCACGTGATCCGCGAACATCTTCGTCAGACCGGCCGGGTCCTTGAGGCCGTACTTGAATCGCAGCACCGCCTCTGCGCTGTCGCGAGCAAACACGCGATCGATGTGGTCGCCAAACCACTGGTTGCACTCGCTGCACACCTCCTGCGTGAGCGTGACGACGTCCCCCTGAAACTTGCCGAGCGCCTCCGGGATCACGTGCTCCCGGGTGAACCCGCACGGCGGTTCAGGACGCTGGCAGTAGATGCAGGTCGGCATCCGCGAAAGGTAGACGGGCGGGGAGGCTATAGAGCGGAGAGGTATGGATCGTGATCCCGACGTGGTAGCTTCCTCCCATGCAAGCCGAGAGCGGCCCCATCCTACTCGTCGAGGGCCCCGACGCCCTCGAGGCACGCATCGTCCGCGTGACCGCTCGGCTCGCCGCGCACGGCCTCGCCGCGCCCCCCGGCTCTCGCCTGGCGCGCTTCCCCGTTCTGCATCGGCGCTTCGCGGCGAAGGAGCTGAGCCCTGCCGGCCGCGGCTCGCTGGCCGATGTTAACGAGCTACTCGAGGGCAACCGCGACTTCGCTGAGCTGGCCACGATCGTCGAGCACTTGCTCCCGCCCCACCCGCCCGCCGATCCGGTGCTGCTCCCAAAGTTACGGCTGATCCTTGGTGGCGCCGCGTTCCCCAGCGGGGACGCCAATCCCTTGGCGCGCAACACGCAGTTTGAGCTGTACGCTGCAGCGCTCTTTCAGGGTGCCGGTATCCCGACGCTGCTCCGCGAGCCCGACGGCATCATCACGGCCGGCGAGGTGCGACTAGCGGTCGCCGCCAAGCGCCCGGGCAGCCCGAGTCACATCCGCCGTCTCGTACGTGACGCCGCCAAGCAGGTTCGGAAGGTCGGCATCCCCGGCATCGTCGCCCTCAGCCTCGATCGCCTCTTCGCACCGAACGACGAGCGCATTGTCGGCCGCAGCGCCGAGGACTTGAAGCCCGCAGCTCGCGAGCTCCTCCACGCCACCGTGCGCCCGCTCCTGCCCGACATCGACGACGCCGTCGCCGGGACGCCTGTGCTCCTCGTGCTCGCCTCCCTCGTCATCGTCTCGGCCGTGCCCGTTCAGAACAGCATCGGCCGCCTTGGCGGTGTCTTCCTGCATGGCGTCAAGCGCCCGACCGATGCCCAGCACGCGGCGCTCCTCCACCTCGCCCGCGCCCTGGGAAAACCGCCAGACGTGTGATCGGCGAGGGTCTGGAGTGCGCGGAGGGGCGATGACCTCGGTGGCTCCTGCTCAGTCGTGAAGAAATGACGCGCCACCCGTACACCTGTACAAGTCCTCACGACCAACAATGTGGAAGGAAACGAGGATGCCCAAGATGGCGATGAAGAGTGACTCGTTCGCCGGCGAGCCGGCCCACAAGTGTTGTGCCCGTCTGCGGCCGGGTCAACTCGCACCTCGGCGGATCGCCGCTCAGGGTGGATGGCAGGCCGGCCGCCTACGGCGCCGTCCAGGTGCCCGTGAACTGCGAGCCCGAGTCTGCACCCGTTCTTCGTTTATGTGGGCGACCACAAGGGCGAGGTCATCGTTTGGGTCGGTGCGAAGGATTATGCTGCGGGATGACTCCGGCGGGGAGGGCCTTCGCGCTTCTGGCACCCGGTGCCGAGGCGAAACGGCGACTTTAGCGTCGATAGGCTGGAACGCGGACTCCAAATCCGCGGCGCTGATCCAAGGCATGGTGACGCTTGATGTTCCAGTGCGCTTTGCCCGGGTGTTTGCCAGGACGTTGGTCCCTGGGGTCGAGATTCACGCGACGTCACGCACTTACTCCTCGTCATCGCCCGGCGCTGCAGTCCCGAACGCTTTCATTCACAGGTCAGTCAGGGTCAGTCACACGTCAGTCGCGGTCAGTCGCCTGGTGGTCGGGACGGCCTAGTCGGAGGCGAGGCGGTGTGAGTCGCGCTTTGGAGCATCAGTCAGGGTGAGTCACCGTGAGTCACTCTTCGTCGTCCGATGAGACGGCCCCCAAGGACATTCGTGCTCTGCGCGTGGGTCATTTCGTTGCGGGCGTCGCTGACCGCCCCGCGGGCTCCGTTGCGAGAGATCTGTTGAGTCGATCTCGCCGACGTTGATGTGATGAAGCCAGAGATGCCTCGAAGAGAAATACCGACGTAGCGAGCATGCGGCTTTCTGTTTTTCTGTTCACGTTTTCCTTCAAACGCTTGCGCATTCGTCGCGACTTCCCTATCATGTTCCGCGCAGCGAAGTGGTAGGACGGTTTCCGACAGAGGTCCTCCGCATCTAGCGGATGGCCACGGGCCAGCGTCGGGCTGGATCCCCCGGTCGTACCGAAAACCCGGCAGGGCACATACTGCGTCCTAGCACCCCCCTTGTAGAATCTGGTGGTGCGACAGGCGACAGCGACGAAGGTCGGCCGAGACAAATGGTCGACTGACGTGCTGTCGCCATTTTTTTTTGCTCCGTTTTGACGCTCCGACCAATCAGGAGGACGAATGGACGCGGTTTCCAAGAAGGAGCGAACGATCACGCTAGTTGAAGCCGCTAGGCGACTTCGCGTTCCCTACAGTGTGGTCTATCGGCTGGTGCTGCTGGGCGAGATTGGAAGCCGTCGGGTTCGCGGTCGGTGGATGGTGCGCCAAGCCGACGTAGATCGTTGGGCGAGGAGGCAGGCACACTCGTGAGACGCGGAAAGGTGACCAACGACCAGGGACTCCTTGCATCCCACGCCGACCCACTCGGTGGGCGCAACGCCCATCAGCCGCAAGAGTGCGTCGCCGCAACGTTGCAACGTTCCTTGGAGGGACGATCTGGCCCAAAAGGCACGTCCACCACTCCCGACCTAGATCGTAGGCGCTGCGCCAGGCACGGGTGTCAAAACAGTTTTCTCCCACGCCGCGGAGGCAAGCCTCAACGATTCTGTTCGCCCCATTGTCGGTGGCTCGAGTGGGACGCTGCCTACCCGAGGGTTTACGCGCGGCAGCCGCGGAGGGGGCAGAGTGCCTAGGGCGCGCTGGCTCAAGCCAGAGTTCTTTCGGGATCGGAAAATGGCGGAAGCGGGGCCACTATCGGCGCTCGTCTACCAGTCCCTCTGGGTGACCGCTGACGACGGTGGAATGGCTCGTTGCGATCCCGATCGGCTAAAGGGGGAGATGTTCTGCTTCTGGAAAGACGTAGGCGTCCCGGAGATCATTCCGGCACTTCGACGCCTCCACTCCCTTGGACGAATCACATTCTTTCAAGGCTCGGATGAGCTGTTTTGCCAGATCGTGACCTGGGAACGTCATCAAAAAGTTCACAAGCCATCGAGATTCCGTTACCGCCAACTGCACGAGGATTTTCGCCAGATAGTGCCGGAGTGGTGTGGCACTAGTGAGGCACCGGTGCGGGTGTCCCCACCTCCTAGACTCCTAGATTCCCAGACTCCTAGACCCCAAGAGAGTCAACTACAAGGCGGCGCTTCGCGCCCTGCAAAGCGTAAGGCGGATGCCAGCCAAGGCACACCGACGTTCCGGGAGCTGATGGGCCTCGTGCGTGCCCACCTCTACACTCCCGACGGTAAGCCGGCATCCGGTTGGGACGAAGCGCGCGATGGCTCGATCCTAAAGGAGCTACTTAAGCACGACCGCGCCGACGAGGTGGCGATTGCAATCGAGGGACTGGCCATCCTTCGTGACTTCCCGGGAGTGTACGCGGACGCCGTGGACTGGCCGTATTGGCCGCAGCCAGGACAGAAGGCAGACCTGCGACCGCTTTACAACAACAAGTCGGGTGTCCTCCCCGTGTTCAGCCTCGCGATGCAGGCGTATTGGAAACACGCCAACGGCCGTGCAGGGACGGAGACGGATCGACCGCCTATGCACATCGGGGATCTCCTTCGAAGGAATCCCGTCCGGTGACCTTGGGCACACTCGTGGCCACCCTCGAGCGGCGCGTCGTTGAGGCCGAACGCGAGGGCGCCACCGCTCCGGTAGCGAACGTCTACCGGCTGGTCCTGGAGGAGCTGCGGGACGTGAATGGAACCGCCGCCGCGGCCGCGGTGACACCCGATGTGCCCGCCGAGCGATACCTCACGCCAGAGCAGGTAGAGGCGATGCTGGCATTACCGAAGGGCTACACCTATCACCATAAACGTCTGCTCGGGGGCATAAAGGTCGGTAAGTACCTCCGGTTCCCAGAATCGGCGGTAAAACGGCGGCTCGAGCGGACCCGGTGATGCCTTGCGCATTCATTGCCATGTCATACATTTATGACACACATGAACCGTCTGACGGACGCGGTACGACATGCCCTGGTCGCTGTGCCCAACGTGAGCGCTCTCGCGAAAGAGGCGGGCGTATCCCAGAGCCTGCTGGCCCGGATTCGATCTGGAGACAGACAGGCGACGCCTGCTGTCGCCGCGAAGATCGCGGCGGCGCTGACGCGATGGGGCGAGACATACACCCGCGCCGCGTCTCGTATCCGTCAGGCCACGCCGAGGAGGACCCGATGAACGAGACCGAGCAACGACGGGAGTTTGGAACGCTTCGCCTTCGAGGCGTCATCTGGTGGATCCGCTACAAGATCGACGGCAAGACTTACGAGGAGTCGAGCTGCAGCCGTGATCGTCGTAAGGCAGAGAAGCGGCTGGCGACCCGCGAGGCGGAACTCGGGCGCGGTATCTTCGTTGCGCCCAACCTGAAGCACACCACGGTTGAGGAACTCGCCGACATGCTGCGCGACGATTACCGGATCAACGGCCGCCGGTCGCTTCGCAGGGTGGAAACGAGCCTGGACCATCTGCTCGACTTCTTTGGTCCCGCACGTGTTACGACCGTCACGAGTGATCGGATCGCTAAATACGTCGGTGCTCGGCAGGAAGAAAAGGCTGCCGCCGCTACGATCCGCAACGAATTGGCGGCGCTGAAGCGCATGTTCACGCTCGGACTGCGAGCCGGAAAGGTCGCGCAGCGACCGCACATTCCGGCGCTGCAGGTGAGCAACGCCCGTCAGGGCTTCTTCGAGGAGGATGATTTCCGCGCCGTCCTTCGAGAGCTGCCCGCTGCGGTGAAGCCGGTCGTCGAGTTTGCGTACCTCACCGGATGGCGGATCCCGTCAGAAGTGCTGCGGCTGACGTGGGCTCAGGTGGACTTCGAGGCCGGCATCGTGCGACTTGAACCTCGCACCACCAAGAACGACGAGGGTCGCGCGTTCCCGTTCGACGCCCTGCCGGCGCTCAAGCGGTTACTGGAAAAGCAGCGTAACCGAACGAAGACTCTGGAGCGAGCCTCGGGTCGCATCATCCCGCACGTATTCCACCGAGATGGAGCGCCCATCCGGTACTTCCGACGTGCGTGGTTGTCTGCTCTTGACCGGGCGGCCCACCGAGAGCGAGGCGGTATCCGCGAGGTAGTGCGACCCGAGGTCCTGGGCCGCATCCCCCACGACCTTCGCCGAACCGCGGTTCGCAACCTCGTGCGTGCCGGCGTACCCGAGCGCGTGGCCATGCAGCTCACCGGCCACAAGACGCGATCGGTGTTCGACCGCTACAACATCGTCAACGAGCGTGATCTGCGAGACGGTGTCGCACGGCTGGCTGGGTTGCATCAGAGGCAGGCGAACGGATGAAGCGCGTGTCGCTGGTCGGTACTGTACATGAGGAGATGGGCCTCGCCAGCGCCTCAGCCTTGCTGGCTATCCTGGAGCGGATCAAACCAGAGGTCCTCTTTTTGGAGGCTCCCCCTGAGGCTTCCGGCGACTATCTCAATGCCACCGGAAAGGAGCTCGAGTCAGCCGCAGTAAGTCGATACCGTGAGATCCATCACGTTGACTTGGTTCCCGTAGACCTACCTATACCGGACGCCGAGCTCTTTCAGTTTTTGGGGAATAACAAGTACTTGTTCAAGACCATCGAGCGAAGGAGCCCTGAATACTGTCGATTGATGGATGAGTACAGCCAAGAGGTGCGTGCACATGGATTTGCGTATCTCAATAGCGAACGATGCAGCACACATTGGTCCAAAGTTCGTGAAGCCGCGCTAGCTGCAATCGAAGAGCTCGCCTATCCGAGCCTCACGGAGCTCTACGAGCTGTGGATTGGAACCAATGAGCACCGTGAAAAGCACATGTTAAAGAGCATAGACGACTATTGCAGGAAGACCACGTTCAGCGATGGAGTATTCCTCGTGGGTGCAGCACACAGGCAGTCACTGATTGATAAATCACGAGAGCAACGCGGAGCTTATTCATCCACAATCCAGTGGGATTTTCCCGCGTCAAGGATGTGACAGCCTGGCTCGAGTCCAAGAGACGAGGGGGACAATAGGGGGACAATGGAGAGAATCGGCGAGCACAGGCTTTCGCTAAATCGTTGTGCAGCAAGTGGCCAGGGCCGGAATCGAACCGGCGACACGCGGATTTTCAGTCCGCTGCTCTACCAACTGAGCTACCTGGCCGAACTATACGGGAGAAGAACTTAGCGGGCTGAGTGGGGCGGTGGGAGTGCCGATGTTTGCCATTGTTTGCGTTTTGTTTGCCGTTGTTTGGCCCTAGAACCGCTTCGCTACGCCTTGGGCGAGGTCGGCCTCGTCGATGATGTTGTAGCGGTCGAACATCTGGATGGGAGGGTTGGGCCATGACTCGGCGTTTTTCACGCCTTGCATTCGTCGTGCTGGCCGTAGGCTGCGCCCAACACTGGGATCCGCGTCTCGAGCAGCCGACTCCCATAAAGCCTGCCGACGCCGTATTGATCTGGAGCAGCGGTACCGTCGAGAAATGGCACGCGGTGGTCATCACGTCAGATTCGGTGTCGGGCATCCCATACGGGACATCCCTCAAGTGCGACAGTTGTCGACGGAGCATACCCCTGGGGGTGGTGGACTCCATGAAGGTCCGCCACAAGACGGGCGCGAAGGACGTCGCCGTAACGTCACTGGTCTTCGCAGGCATCGTAGCCGTCGGCCTCGTTGTAGAAAACTTGGTGGCCTGGGCCATTCGCTAAGGCCGGATGTTAGTGAGGCCTTGTGCAGGTCTGGGCAGGTTGCATGAACAGTCACGCGTCTGGGGCAGCCCCTCAGCCTGGGTAACTTGGGAATCGGAGCTTTAGTCATCGCTCCCATGTAGGATCCATTAGGCCGTTCGTGACCTCACGGGCTTAGGCACGTGCTCGCCGAGATCGAAACTGGATGGGAGGGTTGGGCCATGACTCGGCACTTTTCACTCCTGGCATTCATCCTCCTGGCCTCAGGTTGCGTGAGTAATGCTCGCTGGCAGCAGCAGCGCGGTGAACCGAGACCGATGAAGCCTTCCGACACTGTTTTGATCTGGAGCAATGGAACGGTCGAGAAATGGCACGGGGTGGCAATCACGGCAAACTCGGTGTCGGGCATCCCATACAGGACATCCCTCGAGTGCGACAGCTGCCGACGTAGCATACCTCGAGCGCAGGTGGATTCCATGAAATACAGGACGGGGCCCGGAGTCGCCAAAACGTCACTGCTGGCGGCAGGCACCGTAGCCGCAGGCCTACTTATAGAGCTCGTCGTGTGCGAAGCCACTGGCTTTCCGAAGGACTGCTAGTCAGCAGGTGTAGGAGCGCGGACATGATCGCCTGGCATCTTGTGAACCTGAGCCGGCAATCAGCGCGCCCAGACGGGATTGACCATGCCGATCGCGACGGCGAGTGGTAGTTGTAATCCGGTTGGCACACGGACGAGTACGAGGCGATCGTCCCCCTGATGTAGGAGCCACTGGCCGTCCGGAGACCACGCAACAGTCCCATATGCCTCGTACGTGCCGTGAACTAATGCTTGGCGACTACTTCCATCGGGGTGGATCAGCATCAAGGTCCCGAGGCTGTCATACGCAATCCATTCGCCGGTCGGGGACCACCGCGGAAGGTCACCCACGACAGCAAGGCTTGTGTCGACACCCGTTGCGAGCGTCCGAATGCGGAGCGTACGACTGGCGTACACCAGCTGAGTTCCGTCCGGTGACACCGATGAAGCGTAGGTAGGCGACGGCCCGTTCCAAAAAGCGTACGGGCCACAGTCGAGCGTGTCCGCGACCACCTGCTCGAACCCGGTCCCGTTAGGACGCACCCGCCACACGCCGTAGCATGTGCTGACCGAGTCGTTTCCGGTGAAATAGATTTGCGAGCCATTCGGGGCGTAGCGTGGGAAGTACGGGCTGCGCATGAGTGGGTCCGTGATGATCTGGCGAGTCTGGCCGGTCGTGTCCATTGAAAGTAGTCCATTGCCGTCCATCACGAACGTGTGGTTCACCGGCGACCAATCGGGGGAACGCCCTCCGTGAATCCCCGGGATCGTGTCCACTTTCGATCCGTCGAGATTCATCCCGATGATGTACGCACCCGCTTGAGCGAAAACCCGACCTGTGGGCACGACGCTCACGCGTAGGGTGTCGACGAACGCTAGAGCAGCAATCGTCACCAATCCTCGACCGATCGCATTACCCGTTGCCTGATCCGACGCGGTGATGGTGAGTGCCGAGTTCAAGCTCTGGTACTGGTATGCAGGAGTATCTGACCGTCGGTTTCCGTACGCATCGGTGATGAATGGTCGGAATTGCACTGTCCCGCCGACGTACAACGTCGTGTCACGCGGCTCGGCCCGCACGTGCGCTGGGGCACCAGGCAACACCTGGTACTCGAATCGAAGGTCCTGTCCATTCGCGGAAACCACAACGTTGCCCGGACCAGCCGCCGTTTTGAACTGCACCCATGCCGCAGCCTGTCCTTGTGCATCGGTGATCACCGGCAAACGGTTGATAATGAAACTCGGATCATCGAGCGGGGACACGAGCACGGGACCGCCCGTTCCGAAGTACACGGTGGCACCCGAGATCGGTTCGAGATGTGAGTCAAGCAGTACGACGGTCAGGGGCGGATCCAGCGTCGCGCCTACTGTGTCTGATGCGTTGCCTCCCTGGACGAGATTCAGACCCGAACGAGGTCCGGTCGGGTCGCTACAGCTGTAGCAGAGCGCTACCGCTAGGCCAGCAAGTGCTGGTAGGCCCTTCATAATGAGGCCTCTAGAACGATCAACGTGCTTACCATGGCAAGACGCGGTGTTCCAATCGACTCCTCTGTAATCACCTCAATGTTGTCCCGGCGCTACCGCATTGCTACGACTGAATACTCGTCGCCAAATATGTGACCTCCGTCACGCGCGTTGAGCACGCTTCGCGTCGCGAGCAACACTCACTCGACGTCGTCCCGCGCGCTAGGGGATCGCACCAAAACTCACAAGCTAGGCTCCAGCCTGATCCTCCGACAATATCTCGCCTGCGCCTCGCCCGCTCTAAGGTGGTTCTTCAGGATCATGTTTGCCGTAATGTTTGCCGGTCAGTGAGACCGCCCATGGGGTCAAATGCGGTGGGAGGGTGCCCGTGCTGGAGCACAAAACGAGGGGCCCGCACTGGACCCCTCGTCTTTTCAGTCTGCTGCTCTACCAACTGAGCTACCTGGCCGAAGGCCGGGAAACGTCATCAGCACCAACCACTTTCGCAAGGGAGCGTCAATGGGAGGAGTGCAGGGACGCGGCAGGGGATCGACTCGCGACGCACGAGGGGGCCACCATGCGGGGGGAATGCCTAACGACCGGCACCGCCGCCGCCAGAAGGCCAGAACGGTGCGAAAACTGTTTCCGGCCGCCCCTTAAGTGTTCTGTTTTTGTATTCGCCGGAGTAGCCGATGCGGTTAAAGATCAGAAGGCAGAACAGCAGATACGCCTTGTCACAAAGGCTGACGAGTTCTTCAAAAGGCACTTCGACTTCCCGTCCATGCGCCGAAGGTTTACGGATTTGTTCCCAAGCGCCGACCAAATCCATTGTTAGCTGGCTACTGACCTTCGTCATCTGTCGTAGGCATGAGCCTGGGTTCGCAGACTTCAATCGAGAGACTGCGCCCAACGCTCGTGTCTTGGTGTTATCGCTCAGATCTGACTGTGAGATGAGCGTTTCGAGACGAGCCATTTCCTCAAGCAACTTAGGCTCAGGTACTCCGCAGTCCGTGTATTCGCGATTGAGCAGGCTCTCAATCGCCACAGCTAGAGCGAGAGCCTTCGACTCAATCGTCTGGGCGCTGGCGCGGAGGACTTGGAGAACGTTTACGGAAGTGGGGTGATACCGTGGTTCAGTGTACCCTTGAATGTAAGCCAGGTACTGCTGAAAGAGCATCGCGACATCGTCGGACGGAATGTAGTCCCAATCGACGGGCGGGCGAATATCAGATCTGAAATCATGAGTTGAGCGACTTCGGATGCACGTCGTTCCTGCCCCTCCTCTTCGCTCCATCTTGATGAGCCATCTGCAGGGGTGGGCCAAAACGAACCACAGCGTCTCCTCGATTCGCGTGTCAAGACCAGCAGGAAGGTCTTGACTTTTCGGCGTGACGATTAGGTCGAGTCCAGCGCTGCTCAGCTCAACGGTGATGTTGAGGCTGGCAAGATCAAGTTTCCAGACGTTGATAATGGAGGAATGTTCGACCTCCTCTCGCTCCTCCTCCGAAGGAGGTCGCATCGAACGAGTCCGCGGAGGACCGAGCGGAGATCGGACCTTCACCTGCTCCGTGAGATGACTTACCGGGATTTCAAAGGCGCCAGGAAGAAAGAGCCAGAGGGCCTGCGGGAAGGTGCCCTCCTCAGGGCACTGCATCTCAGGAATGTGGCCGGCGCACACGGATCCGACGCCACCAGCGCTATAGCGCGGAAGTATTCTATCGGCGGTCCAACGACGGTCGTACGCATCCACGGCTGTGAGACGAAAGAAGTGATCGTCAGGCACGAGGCCACCGGGCGCCCCTTCGCCCGGCTGGCGACCGAAAGTAGGGTTGGCGTTTGTGTCGTACAACTCAAAGACGAGGTGGCCGTCTGCATTCTGACGGATGGACCCCGGCCCTCGAAAACTTAGAAACTTGGTCGATCGGGATTCTAGGAGAATATCGAGGGAGTGTATTTGAAAGGACCCGTTCTGTAGAGCTGCGACTTCCCTTGCGCTGAGCATGACTGAAGGTAACGCGACGAAGTCTCTGAAACCGCCTCAGTGTTCTCCGAAAACTGACTCTGAATCCAAACCTGCGAAATGCCGGTTCGCGTCAGGACTAGCGAGGTGCTGATCGAGTTCGCGTTGCGCGTGGCTGGTCGTCCATGTCTGCAATGACGACTCTCTGACCCGGAATATCCGAGGACGAGCGCCATCCCACTGTTTGTGCCACAGCTAATCGGTTGGCAGGTGAAGCGTGGCTCGATCAGCCAACACCTGTGCCCATGAGACCCATTCCTCCTCCTCGCCGGACCAGTTTGTGATGCTCACGTGTCGCGGGGGATCGTTATCGGGCCTGAGTTGAAGGGGACCTACGTTAGTGATTTCTGCCGCGACGATTTCAGCGCGCCCGTGAAAACGCTCCTTGACGTATTTCCTACAGTGCTCCCAAATCTGGGAAGTACGCATACCCTGCGTGCGATAGCAGGAAGTTTCTTTGTCCTTGGGATCAGGCATGAACGCCCGCCGCTTTACGCGACGGTTCTCAGCGCTGAAATAACCCCTACTGTGAAGTAAGAAACGCGAGATTGGTTCGTCAGCTCCTACAACGGGCGGTAGGCTCGTCGGGTCAGGCGCTTCGGTCCAAAAACCTTCCCAGATGGTACGCCACTTGTTCCGGAATCTCTTCAACAAACTGGGCAGACCCATAGTCCCTGTCCCTACCGAAGAGAGTGGCGTACTTCAGTTCCCCATTACCGTGAATCGTGATCGTGAATGCGCGACCAGGCCCACCGTACCAGTCGAGTCCAATGTGGCCGCCCGGCTCTACTCCAACCTCGGGTTCGGGAATTGTGGTTGGCAACGCTCGAAGAAGAAGCTTTGCGCGGCTAACGGCACCGAAGTCAACAGGCCATGCGCCGTAACCATCCCAGTCCTTTTCCATCGCACCACCTGCTGCCTCAGCGAGCGCGTAGTACCGCCCGCCAAGCGTCATGCTGGTCCGCGCGCTTAGAGCCTCTTCAAGCAGGCCGCACAGCTTTTCCGCTGCCGGGCTGAAGCCCCGGCTGGCTGGTGCGCAACCAAGCTGCGGACCGCCAATCGGTAGGGCTGCGACGGTCATTCGAATAGCCTCGCAGTCTGTTCGGTGATGCTGCCAAAGAAGATATCGTTCTTCACTTTACGCAACACCTCGAACGTGGGTTCAAGCGCCTCCCGTTCGGGGGAGCCCGCTTCTTCATCCTCGTAGGCCTCTATATCCAGAATGATAGCAGGTTCCGCGGTCCCGACGCCCCCTTCAAGGGCCTGCGTCACATTTGAGCGCACTCCGGTCTCGTCGTCATAGGTGGCGATCCTGGTCAGCAGGCCGGAGTACCCCCCAGGCGCACCGGGCGGCATGAGCGGCAATGCGGTCAGGTAGTCGTCCAGATCGTCGCCGTTCTTGATCGGCAGCTTCAGGTGGTTGATGTACCGGAGGGATACGCGGGTGACGAACGGCGGCTTCGCCGCCGACTTGTACAACTCCCACAGTCGCATGGCCTCGGGGAAAAACGTCTCCCACTCCGTGTACGGCCGCAGTCGGTTATGGCTGAAGCCATCAACCCGAAACTGGGCGATATCGAGACCATTTTCTGACCTGAAAAAGTACCCTTGCACGCCGCCGAGCGTTGTATCTGACGTGGGCGCCTTGCCAGGTGTGATCTGCAGTTGGTGCGTGAAGTAGCGAGCCTCTTCCATCTTCGGGTAACGGTCCGACATGCGACCCTTTAGTTCCTTGAAAGTGTCGGGCCGAAAATCCTTTGGCAGATTGACGCGAAGGTCGAGAATAGCCTCGGTGATTGGGGCATTCTTGAGGTGTCGCGGCTTCGCGGAGGCCATTGTGTGCCGGATGGTTGGCGTTGAGAACGAAGCTAAGCTATTCCGCCGGAAGGGTAATAACGCACGAAGCGGTCAGATGTTCGCTCCGCAAACGTTGCGGTTGGTGGTCAGTCCGGTCGGCAAGGGAGCCAGATCACATTACCGACCCGGATCACAGCGGGACAAACAGTGGAACTCACACTCGAAACGGCTTTGTATTTTTTGGAGAACTCGGGACGGCTTGTACAGATCAGCGGTGAGAATCAACGAGTTAGCGCGAGTGGTGACGAGTGATGCCAGGCTAAGAACGCATTTTCACTCTGCTGCTCTACCAACTGAGCTACCTGGCCGAAAGCGGAGAGGGAAGAGAGAAAGTAGGCGCCCGGACGCCAAGTAGACGCCAAGACGCAGTGGACGCAGCAGCGGTTCTGAGTTGCGAGGACTCAGGATAGGCCGTCTATTCACCCCTCTCTCTCAATTCTTCGCTGGAGACACTTTTATGCGTCAGCCCACAACATTATTCACGCCCCTCGTTTGTGCCGCCGCCCTGTTCACCGCCTGCCGCGAAGCACCGACGACCATGGGAACGCCCAGCTTCAGCGCCCTCGGCTCCGGCTCGGTCATGGTGGTCAATGTCAGCCGCGACACGACATCGCAGAACGAAACCCCGCTCGCCGTCAATCCCGCGAACGCGAACAACCTGATCACCGGCAACAACGACTGGAACTACAACGACGGCTGCGGCGTCAACGCCACGTTCGACGGCGGCAAGACCTGGACGCCGACACTCCCCAGCGGCTTCATCCCCGGCATCACGAAGTACACCAACGATCCGGCGGTCGCCGGTACCGGCGTCTACGACTACGCCGGCGATCCGGCAGTGGCGTTCAGCCGCGACGGCAACACGGCGTACTTCACCTGCTTCGGATACCAGGCGGCGCAGCCCTATGGGGTCGTACTGCTCCTGAGCCGCTCGACCGACGGCGGCCGCACCTGGACCGCCGGCGGCCCCGACCATCCGCTGACGCTCGTCAGCGCTTTTGCTGGCGACGGCCAGGCGAGAGGGTCCTTTGGGCAGTTCCCGGATCACGAGTCGATCACCGTCGCGAACGACGGCACGATTTACGTCCCCTGGGCCCACTTCACCGGGCTCAGCGCGCACTCGCCGATCTACGTCGGCGTGTCGCACGACGGCGGCAACAGCTTCGTGCCGCCGGTGAAGGTCACCAGCGGCTCAATTCGTAACGACCAGGACGCGCGCATCGTCGTGGACCCCGCGACCGGGTACGCCTACCTCACGTTCGATAACTCGGTGCAGGGCGGCAAAGGCACGACCATGTACGTGAGCGTCTCGACCGACCGCGGCGCCACGTGGAGTAAGCCGTTCCGCTTCGCCACATTCCAGAACCCGGTCTGCCTGTATCCGCCGTACTGCTTCAATATTTCCGGGACGCCGTTCCGCGCGCCGGGCTCGTATCCCGCACCTGCGTTCGATCCGTCGACCGGCCGCCTGTATGTGGCCTACACGGACATCGTGGGCGGGAAGGCGCAGATCCTGCTGACATACGCCAACGTCAGCGACATCACCACATGGACGACCCCGGCGATCGTGGCGCCGGCACCGGGCGACCGGATCAATGTGGAGCTGAGCGCCGAGCCGGGCAGTGGCCGGCTCGACCTCATGACCAACGACCGCAGCTACACGGGCAATACGCTGTTCGACGTCGCGTACATCACGAGCGGGGACGGCGGCGGGACGTGGGCGACTACGCGCGTCACCAAGACGAGCTGGGATCCGTCGGCGTACGGCGTCCCTTGCTCGACTTGTGCCAACGGCATCCGCCCCTTTATCGGCGACTATGACGGTATCATCTCCCTGCCGGGCAGCGCCGCGATGACGTGGACGGGTCCGGGCAAGACGTTCGGCACCTACCCGACGAATCTGGAGGTCTATTTCGGCAGCGTCACGCCTTAGGGCATGACGTCTCGTCGCGACTTCCTCGTTAGCGTCGCTCAGGCCGGCGCCGCGCTCTCCGCGCTCCGGCTCGCGCGGCATCCGTCGGTTCTGTGGGAGCCTCCTGAATCCCCAGCCGACATGCCGATCGGTCTCGACTGGCGCATGCTCGGCCCGTTCCGCGGCGGCCGCATCGCCGCCGTGTCCGGCGTGCCGGGCCGGCCCGACGAGTTCTACTTCGGCCACGTGAACGGCGGCGTCTGGAAAACCAGCGACGCGGGCAGAACCTGGTTGCCAATCTTCGATGACCAGCCCGTCGCCTCTGTCGGCGCCTTGGCGGTCGCGCCGTCAGCACCCGACGTGATCTACGTCGGCAGCGGCGAGTCCACCCTGCGCGACTCCACGGGCTTCGGCACCGGCGTCTACAAATCCACCGACGCCGGCCGCACCTGGACCCACCTCGGCCTGAGCGACACACAGCACATCGGCAAGATCGCGGTGGATCCCCGGAATCCCGACACCGTGTTCGTGGCCGCGATTGGTCACCTCTACGCCGCGAACCCCGACCGCGGCGTCTTTCGCTCGCGCGACGGCGGCCGCAGCTGGCAGAAGGTGCTCTACAAGGACGAGAACGTCGGGGCGGTCGAGGTCGTCATCGATCCGGCCAATCCGCATGTCGTGTACGCGGGACTCTGGAATACCCGCCGCCCGCCGTGGTTCACCTACGCGCCAACCAACGGCCCGGGTGGCGGGATCTACAAGTCCACCGACGGCGGGTCGACCTGGCACCAGCTCACGGCCGGCCTGCCTCCTGCAGGGATCGGACGGACCGGCATCGCCGTGGCGCCGTCCAATCCGCGGCGCGTGTACGCCGTGGTGGACTGCCTCGTGCCCGATCCGACGGCACCAGCGCCGCCGCCCGCCCCCGCCCCCGCCCAACCGGGGCGTCCCGCTCCGCAGCCCCCTGGCCAGGGTGGCGTGTTCCGCTCGGACGACGCCGGTGAGACGTGGCGACGCGTCAACGCCGACCAGGCGCTGTGGGGCCGTGGCTGGTACTTCGAGAAGATCGCGGTCGATCCGCGCGATCCCGACATCGTGTACGTGCCGAATGTGGCCGTGAATCGCAGCCGCGACGGCGGCGCCACCTGGGACGTGATCCGCGGCTCGCCCGGCGGCGACGATTACCACCAGGTCTGGATCGCGCCCAGCAACCCCGACATCCTCATCGTCGCGAGCGACCAGGGCGCGATCATCACCCGCAACGCGCGCAGCGCCGATCCGCGCGCCATGACCTGGAGCTCATGGCTCAATCAGCCGACCGCGCAGATCTATCACGCATCGGTCGACTATCGCTTCCCCTATTGGGTCGTCGGCGCGCAACAGGACTCGGGCGCGGTGGCGGTGCGCTCGCGCGGCAAGTTCGCGCAAATCTCGCAGCGCGACTGGGAGCCGATCGGCGCGGCCGGCGAGAGCGGGTACGCGGCCGGCGATCCGCTGCATCCCGGCGTGATCTACGGCAGCGAAGGCAGCCGCTGGGACCTCGAGACCAACCTGTCGGTCCCGAACACCGCGGCGCCGAAAGGCACGGAGACCGACCGGGCCGATTGGACCCAGCCGCTGGTGCTGTCGCCGGCGGACCCGCATGCGTTGTACTACGCCAGCCAGTTCTTATTCAAGACGACCGACGGGGCGCGCACCTGGACCCAGATCAGCGGCGACCTGACTCGACCCGATCCCGGCATCCCCTCCAACCTCGATCAGGCCGCCGCCGCGGCCACCGATCGCAACGGCAAGCGCGGCGTCATCTACGCGGTGGCCCCATCGCCGCTGCGCGCCCCGCTGATCTGGATCGGCACCGACGACGGGCTCATCCAGGTCACGACCGACGACGGCACGACGTGGCGCGACGTGACGCCGCCGGCGCTGACGGCGTGGAGCCGAGTCACCGGCATCGAAGCGTCGCACTTCGACGAGGGCACAGCGTATGCGAGCGTCGATCGCCACCAGCTCCAGGACTTCGCGCCGTACATCTACCGCACGCGCGACCAGGGCCGGTCCTGGCAGCCCATCACGACGGGCCTCCCGGACGGCGTGTACGTCCACGTCGTCAAGGAAGACTTGCTGCGCCGCGGGCTGCTGTTCGCCGGGACCGAGCGCGGGGCGTTCGTGTCGTTCGACGACGGCGACCACTGGCAGCCGCTGCAGCGCAACCTGCCGGTGACGTCGGTGCGCGACTTCGT